>DHCMJ07802__coassemble_1126_pt1 | contig 18541 bp, 17 predicted proteins | sample DHCMJ07802__metabat2_low_PE_013 | metagenome-assembled genome bin DHCMJ07802 | reverse complement strand
TCCACGCGACGCTGGAGGTCCGCGACGCCCACGAGGTTCGGGGCGCCCGCGAGGTCAACGACTTCTGCGGGGTCCGGGAGTGTGGTCATAGGTCTAGGGAAGAAGGGCCGGGGTGCCCCGAGTAATGTCCCCTCCATGACCAACTCCCACCTGTCCCGGGCCGACGAGGCCGTGCCGGACGCGTCCGACGACGCGCACCTCGGCAAGGGACTCAAAGTTCGCCACTTGACCATGATGGGCCTCGGCTCCGCCATCGGCGCCGGCCTGTTCCTGGGCACCGGCGTCGGCATCAACGCCGCCGGCCCGGGTGTGCTGCTGTCCTACCTCGCCGCGGGCATCATCGTCGTTCTGGTGATGACCATGCTCGGCGAGATGGCCGCCGCCCGCCCCGCTTCCGGAGCCTTCTCCACGTATGCGGAGATGGCGTTCGGCCGGTCCGCCGGCTTCATCATGGGCTGGTTGTACTGGTTCATGCTGATCATGGTGCTGGGCGCGGAAATCACCGGCGCCGGCGCGATCATGGGCGCCTGGTGGGGCATCCCGGGCTGGATCCCGGGCCTGGTGTGCGTTGTGTTCTTCGCCATCGTCAACCTGGCCAAGGTCCGCGGCTTCGGCGAGTTCGAGTTCTGGTTCGCCTTCATCAAGGTCGCCGTCATCATCGGCTTCCTGGTCATCGGCGTGCTGCTGGTGTTCGGCCTGCTGCCGGGCACGACCTTCGTCGGCACGCAGCACATCGCCGAGTCCGGCTTCCTGCCCAACGGGTTCTCCGGCGTCGCCGCGGGCCTGCTGGCGGTGGCGTTCGCGTTCGGCGGCATCGAAATCGTCACCATCGCCGCCGCCGAGTCCGACGACCCGAAGCGCTCGATCGCCTCGGCGGTCCGCTCGATCATCGTGCGCATCGGCCTGTTCTACATCGGCTGCGTGCTGATCATCATCATGCTGCTGCCCTACGCGCAGATCGACGGCGCGGACACCGCCGCGGAGTCGCCGTTCACCATGGTGCTGCAGCAGGCGGGCATCCCGGGCGTCGTCGGCTTCATGGAGGCCGTCATCGTCCTGGCGCTGCTGTCGGCGTTCAACGCCCAGATCTACGCCACGTCGCGCCTGGTGTACTCGATGTCGCGCCGCGGCGAGGCCCCGCGCCTGTTCACCGCGATGAACTCCCAGGCGGTGCCGTACAAGGCCGTCATCATGTCGATGGTCTTCGCCTTCCTGTCGGTGGGCATCCAGGTCGTGTTCGACGGTTCTTCGGTCCTGGTGTTCCTGCTCAACGCCGTCGGCGGCTGCCTGCTGGTCATTTGGCTGGTCATCGCCCTGTCGCAGATCAAGCTGCGGCCCCGCATGGAGGCCAACGACGAGCTCACCGTCCGCCTGCCCGGTTACCCGTGGCTGTCGTGGGTGGCGGTGTTCATGATCCTCGGCCTGACGGTCATGATGCTTTTCGACGAGGTCGCCCGCCAGCAGGTCTACGCCGTCGTCGCGGTGTGCTTCTTCCTCGGTCTGCTCGCCGGTGTCACGTCCAAGTCGCGCGCCCGCGCCCGCGACACCGCCGATCAGACCCCGGTCCGCGGCGTCCACCACTAGTCACCGCGGCACCGTCTCCCCCGTTGTTCGCTGCGGCGCCGGCCGCCCACCACTAGTCACCGTGGCCGCCGCCCATCCCGGCTAACCCACCCCGAATGAGCTAACCCACCCGTTACAGCGGGTGGGTTAGCTCATTCGGGGTGGGTTTGGCGTTCTCCGGGGTGGGTTTGGCGTTTCGGGGTGGGTTTGGCCATGTGCGCGCCGTCGGCCGCCCCGCTCGGGGAGAGCACAGCTCGGGGTGAGCACGGCCCAAGGTGAGCGCCGCTCGGGGTTGCACGCGGGCGTCGCAAAGCAAGCGTGACAGCCGACACACCCGCGTAACGTGAACGTAACAAACCCATCGCGACCGGCACGGCGGCGGCGAGTACCGTTGTCGCCATGACACGAGGAGCACACTCTTACGGGCTGGCCAGCCTGGCCGCCGACGGCACCGTCCTGGACGTCTGGTTCCCCTGCCCCGAGCTCGACGGCAACGGCAGCACCGGCACGAGCCTGGAGGCGCCCGACGACCTGCCGGATTCGTGCGATTTCTTCTCGCACCTCATCGGCGAAGACGTCGACCGCGGGGTCCACCGCGTGGGCGTGCGCACCGACATCGCCGACTTCGACGCCCCGCCCGTCGACGCATACGACGCCTATCTGCGGCTGCACCTGCTGTCCCACCGCATGGCCAAGCCGCACGAGCTGAACCTGGACGGCATTTTCGGGCTGCTGGCCAACGTCATCTGGACCAACTACGGGCCGTGCTCGACGGAGAACTTCGACGTCGTGCGCGCCAAGCTGCTCGGCCGCGGGCCGCTGACGGTGTACTCGGTGGACAAGTTCCCGCGCATGATCGACTACGTCATGCCGACCGGGGTGCGCATCGGCGACGCCGACCGCGTGCGCCTGGGCGCGCACCTGGCGGAGGGCACGACGGTGATGCACGAGGGCTTCGTCAACTTCAACGCCGGCACCCTGGGCACGTCGATGGTCGAGGGCCGCATTTCGGCGGGCGTCGTCGTCGGCGACGGCTCGGACGTCGGCGGCGGCGCGTCGATCATGGGCACGCTGTCCGGCGGCGGGAAGCAGACCATTTCCGTCGGCGAGCGGTGCCTGATCGGCGCCAACGCCGGCGTGGGCATTTCGCTTGGCGACGACTGCGTCGTCGAGGCCGGCCTGTACGTCACGGCGGGCACCAAGTGCACGGTGCTTCTCGACGGCGTGCGCAAGCACCGCAAGGCCGCCGACCTGTCCGGCGGGTCGAACATGCTGTTCCGCCGCAACTCGCAGACCGGCGAGGTCGAGGTCGTGCCGTGGGCCGCCGAGCGCGTGACGCTCAACGAGGCTCTGCACAAGAACTAGGGCGGTCAGCAGAGCTGGCCCGGGTCAGTGGAGCTGGCTGAGCTCAGCGAAAGATGCCCGGTCAGCGGATCTGGCCCGGGTCAGCCCGCGAGGCGCTCCAGGAGGAACTCCAGCGCCGCCTCGCGTGCGGAGCCTAGGCCCTCGAGATCGTCCTCGTAGGTGAGGTGGTCGGCCGAGCCGTCGAGGAGGAACCGCAGGACGTCGTCAAGCGCTTCGCGCAGTTCCGGGTCGCCGGCGATGTCCGCGCCGAGCGCCGTGCGGATCGCTTCTGCCGTGGCGCGGGCGTCGGCGGGATTGAGCGACGCCGCCATCACCGCCGGAGCAATGCGGCGCATGCCGGGGCCCGACTCGCACCAGATGTCGCCGGCGTTGCATGCGTCGAAGACCCGGTCGGACAGCGTTCCCCATGTGATTCCGCGCGGGCCGAGGATGCCGAGGCTGTCGGATGGCGCGGTGCCGAATGTCTCGGCGACGGCGGCTCCGCGACGGGGGTTGCCGAACACCGTGATCGCCGCGATTCGTTCCGGGCCGATCGCAGCCTCGCCTGCGATGACGGTCCCCGCCCAGCCGTCGACGATGTCCGCGCCCTGCGAATACCCCGTGAACACGAACGTCGTGTCGGGGCAGGCTGCGTCGACGGCGGCGACGAGCCCGTTCAGGATCTCCATCCCGCGGGCGCTGGATCCGACGTAACTGGCCGACAACGCGACGTCGGCCGGGTACGGGACGTGAATGCTGCGAACGTCGTCGCCGAGGGCCAGGCCCAGGTCGTGGGCCAGGCCCGACACGATCCGGCCGTGCGGATCGTCGGGGTCGCGCTGCACGTTGGTGTCGCCGGTGCCGGGCACGTGGATCGCGGTGATCGGCGTGCAGGCCAATTCGTCGAGGGCGGCGGCGCCGAGGTCTGCTCCGATGACGCGCCCGGCCGCGCCCTCGATCGGCGACCACACCATCGACGGGATCGTCGGGTTGCGCACGCCGCCGTGGTCCTCCGCCGGGGGCGCGTACGGGATGGTGGGCCCGTCGGAAGATCCGGGGTCCGCCACCGCAATCCCCGGGGAAACCATCGCCGTGGCGAGCACGCAGGCTCCGGCGACGAGTGCCTTGACGGCCACGCTCGAGTGGAAGGGGGATCGCCGATTCCGGCCCGCGATTTTCATGCAATTCTCCTGGTCACGTCCACGATTGGACAAGGGGAATGGTATCCGAGAATCATTCGTCCAACCAATGGTCGCAGCGCCGGGCGCACCCGACAATGGCGCAACCGCCTAATACGAAGGGTCGGCCAACGGATCGGTCACGTCGCGGGCACTGCGCCACGTGCGGGGCGAGCCGTCGAGGGGGTCGTCGTACTTCAGCTCCGTCGCCACGAGCCGCAGCACCCGCGTGACGTCGGCCAGGTCGAGCCCGAGGTCATCGGGGTACGTGTCGTCGCCGAGGATCGGATAGCCCAGATGCGCCATCGTCGCCCGCAGCTGATGCGTGCGGCCCGTGGCTGGCTGCAGGCGCCACTTCCCCACCGTCATCCGCGTGCCGCACGTCCCGCATCCGCAACTCGCCGCATGGGCGCCGCCGGCCGCGCCCCCGAACATCCCGGGCAGCACGTCGCCGATGTCCGCCGCCACCGGCCCGACGTAGGTCACGCGGGTGGCGGCGGTCCTCCACGGCAGCGCCGGTTCGTCGGCATCGGTGCCGACGGGGCGCGACGGGCCGTCGTCAAGCGAAACATCCCGCACCCGCACTCCGCGCTCGCCATCGACGTTGGCCAGCTCGACGACGACGTCGCGGGACTCGCCGGGCGTCCAATCATCGGGCACGACGGTGAGGCATTCGTACGTCTTGGCCACCCGTCCATCCTGGAACATCCGCTGGTACGCGCCGCGCGTCGCCGGATCGCGCGACACCAGCAGCAGCCCCGACGTCAGCCGGTCGAGCCGGTGCACGCAGGTCAGATCCGGCTCGCCGAACCGATCGCGCAGCCGCTGCAGCACCGTGGTGCGCACCAGGCGGCCGTTGGGCGTCGAGGGCAGGAAGGGCGGCTTGTCGACGACCAGCACCGCCTCCTCTTCCGCCACCACCACCGGATCAAACGGGATGTCCGGTTCGGGGCGGGTGACGGCGGCGGGGTGGTTCGGCGTGGCCCCGGAGACCACGGCGCCTCGGGAACCACCGCCGGCGCCATTCGAGGTACCCGCTGCGGAGGTCTTGTCCGCGCCCCACCAGTCGTCCCTGTTGCCCGCGGCCCTGCCCATGCCCGTTCCCCTTCCGTCGGGACCCGGGCGCCCGCGATGGCCGCGAGCGTCGATCCCGATCAATCGCCCGCCATCCTGCCGTATCCTGGCCGCATGACCGACGCCACCCCCGCCAACCCGAACCCGCCGCAGCGCCACGCACCCGAAACGCCGCAGTCCGAGGCCAATCCCGCCACCGCCTCGTCGACGGCGTACAGCGTGCGCATCGTCGCGGGCCTGCTGCTCATCGTGGTGTTCGGCGGGCTGCCGACCGTGGTGGAGGGTCGGCCGCTGTGGGCGGCGATCCTCGGGCTCGTCGGCGTCGTGGCCGGTGCGGTGCTCATCGGCATGGCCGTCAATTCGATGCTGCGCGAGCGTCGTGCGCGTGCCCGCGCGAACGCCGGTGCAGGTGCCGGGGCCGCCTCCCGTCGCCGATGAACGGGCCGGCAGTGGCGCGCTGTCGCCGATGAACGGGCCGGCAGTGGCGCGCTGCCGATAACCGCGGCACCGCCGGCGGCAGCGCAGAGAACTGGCACGGTGGACGAGGTGGCGGCGGGGACGTCGTAAAGCGGACCGCGGCGCCGACCACCGAACGATCCCATCGAACCCGGGCCCACGCGGCCCGGGTTTTCGCATGCGCCGACCAGTGCCCGTCCACCCATCATCGAAAGCAGACGCCCCCTCGGCTCCACCATTGCCACAATGTCAAGTATTCTTTACGCTGGGTCATGGAAGATGGGCACGGAGAAAAGCGGAGTCGCCACACCCGTCCAAACCCGCTCGCTCCACCCGACAACGAGGAGGCACCCATGGCAGACGGCGAACTGACCAACATGGTGCGCAAATACCGGCGCTGGAACGAACTGTCCCAAGCCGAACTGGCCGACCGCGTCGCCGTGTCGCGCCAAACCATCGCCAACATCGAACGCGGCAACTACTCCCCCTCCGTGCACCTGGCGCTGGCCATCTGCCGGGAACTCGGCAAAACCGTCGAAGAGATCTTCGGCGACGAACAGGAAGGATGACCACGATGTCCATCGGAGACACCATCGTCGCCCGCTACGACGCCACGGTCGACGACGAATACCAGTCAAACCTGCTGCACAAGTCCAACACCATCACGTATCACACCGGCTTCTACGGCTACGTCGCGCTCGGCGCGGCGCTCGCCTGGATCCTGCCCGACGGCAACAGCTGGATCCCGCTGCTCGTGCTCGCGCCCATGGTCGGCGGCGCCGTCATCGGCACCAACTGGCTCAAGCGGCACGTCCCCCGCCCCCGGCCGCTGCTGCCCTCGCCCGCGGAATGGGCGCTGCTCATCTTCGTCATGATCATGTGGTTGGCGGGTCTCAGCTACAACGACCCCGACGGCGGCGGAGCGTCGACGGTCGGCTGGATCTCGGGCGGCATCGTCGGCGGCGTCGTCGGCGGCATCATCGGCTTCACCGTGGCGCTGGCGGTCCAGCGCCGAGGCCGCGCCAAGGACATCAATCGCCTCGACAAGAAGTTCGCCGACGACTGACGCCCGTTTTCCTTCGCCGCCCGCGCGCGTACACCGACGGGGACACCCGCGCCGAAATCGACGGAACCGACCGGCCCCGGCGCGCGTCCAATGAGGCATGGGGGACAACTCGAACACGCGCGGCCGGACCGCGGCCACACGACCACTCGACCACAAACCCGGGCTTCGCCCGATCGGATCCGGGCTCATCAGAGCCGACGGCCCGACCGGCCGCTCCGCCCTCGCCAGGGCAATCCACGCGGGCACCGCGGTGAAACTGGCGCCGGCCGTCGCCATCGGCATCGAAGAGTGGCGCGCCGCCGACTGGCCCGAGCGCCGCCGCCTGCGCTGTCTCGCCCACGCCCACGCACACCCCGCACTCGTGCTCACCGGCGTCAGCGCGGCTCGGGTCCTCGGGCTGGCGATACTCGTCGACCCGGACCGAGAAACCGACGAACCCGTGCATCTCGCACACGTCGGCCGCGGCAAAACCAAGAACGGTTCCGGACACGTGGTGCGCTCGCTGTGCCTCGAGGAATCGGACATCACCATCGTCGACGGCGTGCGCACGACCACCGCAGCGCGGACCATCCACGACCTGCGAGAAACGCACGGCCCCGAGCACGCGCTCGCCGCCGCAGACGATGCACTGCGGCGAGGCCACGGCCGCGGCGCAATTTCGGCTCTCGCAACCCGCCTGCTGGGAAGCCGGACGCGCGGGGCGAAGGCGACGGCAGAGGTTGCGATGCTTGCATCGACGCTGTCGGAGAGCCCGGCTGAGTCATGGACGCGGTGGCTGCTCCATTGCCTGGGCATCGCCGCCGTCCTGCAGCAGGTGTACATCGTCGGTCCGGATGGTCGGCCCATCCGGCGCGTCGACTTTTGGATCCCCGCGTTGGCCATGGTCATCGAGTTCCACGGGTGGAAGAAGTACGACGGCCGCTACGGCGACGGGGACGTGATTTCGACGTACGAGAACGCCGCGATGCGCGAGTTGGCCAACTGCGGCATTGACGTCGTGCAGCTGACGTGGCGGATGCTCGTCGATGGATCGGCGGGGCCGTTGATCATGCAACGCGTGGTCGCGCGGCGCGAGTTCCTGGAGAAGGCGGGGCCGCAGTTCACGGGCGAGGTTTTCTTGCGCCACGAAAAGCTGCCGGATCGCGTCACCCGCTTCTTCCGCCGCGACTGAGTCTCTTCCGACTTGCCGTAGGGCGAAAACCCTCGACCCAAGGCTTGATCCGCATTTACTCGGTCGATTCGAGGCAATTCTCGGTCGAAAACTCCGGATTTGAGGGCCCATTTGCAACGAATCGACCGACTTAATGCAGATCAAGATCCACCGGTGACCAGTGAGGGCATTGGGGCGCAAGCGAGTGCGGGTTCGACTGCAGTGCGCGCACGGGGAGCGGCTGCCGCAAGTCCGCGCAGGATAGGCGCGCTTTACGACGAGCGGAGACGGCCGGCCGCGACCTCGATGGCCTCATCCGACGCCGTCAGGCCGATGCGCACGTGCCGCACGCCCTTCGGCCCGTAGAACTCGCCGGGTGCGACCAGAATGCCGCGATCGGCGAACCAATCCACCAGGTCACGGCAGGTTTCGGCGGAATCGGCGGTGGTGGGCTGGTCGGAGGTTGCATGGCCATCAGCGGCGGCGCCATCGCGGGTCGCCCACAAGTACAGGCCGCCATCCGAATCGTCGACTCGGAAACCCGCGCCCTCGACGGCCGCGCGCAAAACTGCACGACGGCGCCCGTAGCGGCCGCGCTGGACGTCGACGGAGTGGTCGTCGTCAAGCGAGGCCACCATCGCCGACTGGATCGGCCCCGGAACCATGAGGCCGGCGTGGCGTCGCAAAGCAAGCAGGTCCTGGACCAGCGACTCATCGCCGCACAGCCACCCCGCGCGATACGACGCCAGGTTCGCGGCCTTCGACAACGAATGCACCGCCAGCAGGCCGGTGAAATCGCCGTCGCACACACGCGGATCGAGAATCGACGGCGCCTCCAGCTCCCAGTCCAGGCCCAGGTAGCACTCGTCGGACACGACGATCACGCCACGCTCCCGCGCCCACGACACCACCTTGCGCAGATGATCGACGCCGAGCACGCGGCCCGACGGATTGCCCGGCGAATTGACGTACATCAGCGTCGGCCGCGAAGGGCCCAGCTGCGTCAGCGAATCCGCGCGCACCACGCGCGCCCCCGCCATCCGCGCGCCGACCTCGTACGTCGGATACGACAGCTCGGGGATGACCACCGTGTGGCCCTCGCCGACGCCGAGCAGGAACGGCAGCCACGCGATGGCCTCCTTCGTCCCCACCACCGGCAGCACGCCGCGCTCGGCGGACAGGCCGACCACGCCATGGCGGCGCTCCATCGCCCCCGCGATCGCCGCGCGCAACTCCGGCGTGCCCGCCGTCTGCGGGTACCCGGGCACGGCCGACGCCGCCGCCAAGCCGGCGCGCGCCGACTCGAAGACGTCGTCGACGGGCGTGCCGATCGACAGGTCGATCATCCCGTCCGGGTGCGCCGCCGCGCGGGCCTTGGCCCCGGCCAGCGAATCCCACGGAAACGCGGGCAACCGACCGGCCGGCGTGACGCGCTCCCGGTACTGCGGGGGCAATTCGGTCATGCGCGCCTACTCTTCGGCCTGCGGCGGCAGCGCCGCGATGAACTTCACGTCGAAGTCCTGCGGGCCGAGCTTGGCGGCACCGCCGGGCGAGCCGAGCTCGTCGAACCAGTCGACGTTGGCGTCGGTGTACTCGACCCACTCGTCGGGCACGTCATCCTCGTAGAAGATGGCCTCGACGGGGCACACGGGCTCGCAGGCGCCGCAGTCGACGCACTCGTCGGGGTGGATGTACAGCATCCGCTTGCCCTCGTAGATGCAGTCGACGGGGCATTCCTCCACGCAGGCGCGGTCCATCACGTCTACGCAGGGCTGGGCGATCACGTAAGTCATGGCTTGGGAAACGGCCTTTCACGAATGCGGGGCTGGTTGAAACCGACCCATTGTGTCACTTCCGGCGGCGCAGCGGCCAACCGCCCCCGACGATACCGGCGACGAGCAGCAGCAGGGTCCGCGCCCATTCGCCCATGACCTGGTCGCCACCGAACGGCAGCGCCGTCCAGAACCACAGGAAGACGTACCCGGCGATCCAGGTCCACATGGGGATGAGCGCGATGTTACGGCGGTCGGTCCACAGCATCGCCGTACGAGTGATTATGAGATTAAATACGTATGCCGCGACGATCGTCCACGGCACGGGGATGGAAATCCCGCCGACGTCGATGCGCGCGCCCAGGTACACCACCTCGAGCACCAGCGACACCAGCGCCGCCACGGACAACCACGCGATGCCGGTGGCCACTTCCCCGCGGGCGAATTCCTCGCGCGGCTGGCTGCGGTCCGGGTCGCCCCAGTGCTTTTCGACGGCCACGCCCCCGCCCCCGGCCTTGCCGTTCATCGGGCGTCCTTCCCGTCCGCCGCGGGCCAGCCGGCGCGCCCGGACAGGGCGGCGGCGACGTCGTCGCCGGCGGTGCCCAGGCGGTAGTGCTCGGCGGGGACGATCGGCTGGCAGATCAGGTTGGACAGGGCCCACACGCCGGTCGCGTCGCCCGAGGCATCGACGGCGCCGATCGCCGCGACCGGGTTGACCATGCTCACGCCGCCGTCCCCGACCCACACCTGGGTGGCGTGGGCGCGCAGGGAGGCCGTTTTGGCGGCGACGTCGGCGTCGGAAAGCGGCACCGCGAAGTCGGAGGAGACCGAGGGCAAGTCGTCGAAGCCGGCGCGGGTCCAGGCGCCGGGCACCACGGTGATGGCGTCGAGGCCGGCGCGCAGGGCGTCGTCGTCCGTGACGGTCCAGACCGTGGCCCACAGGTCGGCGTCCGCGGTCCCGCGCGCCTGGTCCCGCAGCCGGTCGCAGGCCGCGACGGTGAGCTCGTGGGCGCGGATGTGGTCGGGGTGGCCGTAGCCGCCGTCGGCGTCGTAGGTGATCACGACGTGCGGCCGCAGCCGACCGAGCACGTCGGCCAGGTGGCCGAGCGCCTCGTCGCCGGAGCCGATGAACGCGCGCGGGTCATCGTTGCCCGGGTCGCCGATCATGCCCGAATCGCGCCACCGCCCCGCGCCGCCGAGGTGCACCGGCGCGTGGCCGGGCCCGTTGCAGCCCAGCGCCACCAGCGCCGCGTGAAGCTCGTGGACGCGGAAACCGCCGAGCTGATCGGATTCGCCGCCGACGAGCCCCCGGTACGGGTCGCCGATGACCTCGCCGAGCTCGCCGAGCGTGCACGTCACCACCGTCACCTGCGCGCCGCGGCGCACCAGCTGCGCGATGGTGCCGCCGGTGGTGATCGCCTCATCATCCGGGTGCGCGTGGACCAGCGCCACGCGCATCCCCGTCAGATCACGTGCCTGGTCGGCGGTTTCAACCATGTCGGCCCTTTCGGTGCGGTTGGTGGTTCGGGTTCGGCTTTACGACGTCCCGGCGCCCGGGTCGTCGGCGTCGCCGTCGTTTCCGGCGGCATTATCGGGGCCGCCTTCGGCGCCGGGGTCGTTGCCGGGGTCGGCGACCTCCGATGTCGTGGCCGAGGGTACCCGCCGCCAATCGGGCAGGGTCATCAGCGGCCCGATGAAGGGGCCGGAGGGCCAGGTGGCGGGGTCGTCGTCGTTGGCCAGGCTGGCGCCGGTGCCCACCACCGTGAGAATGCGGTCGACGACCAGGCCCAGCTCGATCGCCTGCTCCCCGACGGCGGAGCGGATCCCCTCCGGCACCGCTCCTGAGGGGGCGACGACGTCGGAGCCCAGGCCCTCCGCGGCACGCGCCGCACCGTCGAACATGCCGCCGATCATGGCGTCGATGCCGGGATCGCACAGGCCGGAGAGGTTGGATCCCCGGGCGACCTCGGCGGGCGCCGCCGACGTGGTGACGGACGCCGAGTCCTCCCCCGATTCACTCGCCGATCCGTTCGCAGGCTCGTTCCCGGCCCCATTCTCGGACCCGTTCGCCGCACTGTTCCCCGCCCCGTTCCCCGGCTGGTTCCCCGGCTCCGCACCGGTCGCGGTCTCCCCGCCGGCCCCCTCGTCCTCGGTGGGCTCCGTCGACGCCCGCGTCGGCGCCGGGCACGACCACCGGCTCGCCGCCTGCAGCGGCGAATCCACCGAACGGCCCCACGCCACGACCATGTCCACCCGCCCGTACGGCAGCAGGGACCCCGCCAGCGCCTGGTCATCCGCGCCCGTCACCCGGGTCGGCAGACCTGCGGCGGTGAGCTGGTCGGCGATGGCGCGGGCCGCCGCCAGGGCCTGATCGTCGTCGCCCATCACGCCGATGAGCAACGGATCCTCGTCGGTGACCCCATCGATCGAATCGGTCAAGTCCTGCGGGGCCTCCCCCGCCGGTCGCTCGATCGACGGGTGCACCGGCGGGATCTCCAGATCATCCGTGCGCCCCGTCGCGATCGCGGCCACCGCGGGCACGTCCACGGCGGACAACACGGCGCGGCGAACGGAGACGTCGTCAAGCAAAGGCGAGGCGGCGTTGGCATGCAGGGTCAGCTCGCGCGGAAGCACCGCCGGGACATCCACCGCACCCGGGACCAGCCCATACGTCAGGGCCGTGGTCTGCTTCGGACGCAGTCGCAGGGCCTGCAGCTGGGCCGCGCGCAACTGCTCCGCGCCCGTGACCGCGCCATCGACGGAACGGATGATCACCGTGTCCGTCTTCGCCGGGGACTCGCCCCAGAACCGGTCGTTGCGCACCAGGCGGACCTCGCCGCGGCCGACGTCGATGGACTGCGCCGAGTACCGGCCGCCCGACGCCGGGATGCCCGAATCCAGGACGTCGACGAACGGCGTCGCCGAGGGCCGCAACAGATGGCTGGGCAGCAGATTGCGGAACAGCGTCCGCCACTCCGGCATCGGCCCGTCGATGAGCACGTCCACCTGCCGACCGCCGCCGGAGACCGTGATGGCGCGGATGCGCTCGTAGCCCGAAGCTTCCGCCACGCCCGCATTGGCCAGCAGCGACGCATGCAGATAACGGAAATCGGACCCCGAAATCGGCGTGCCGTCCGACCACTGCGCCCCCGACCGGATGCGGTAGCGGATGCGCGTGTCGCCCGGGCGGGCGTCCGAGGGGTCGGCTTCGGCGGCCTCGGCCGCGATGGAGGGTGCGGCGGCGTCGGGGCCCCCGATGCCACCGTTGCCATCGTCGATGCCGTCATTGCCATCGCCATTGCCGCCACTGCCGCCGTTGCCGCCGCGCTCACCGCCGCCCGCGTCCTCGTCCGGAACGGGCGCGTCGACGGGCACGATCTCCGCGCTCTCCAGCAGATCGGGGCTCATCCGCCAACGCGCCGGGTCCTCCGGATCGGGCTCGAAGGCGCTGGGCAGCGTCAGCTGCGACACCAGATCCGTCACCGGCGACGCATCGGCGATCAGGTGCGGGTTGAACCCCTCGCCGAAGGCGTCGACGCCCACCTGGATCCGCTTGAGCGACTCCTCCGCGCGCACCGGATCGTCGCGCCGCGGCTCTTCCTCCCCCACCGTCGGCGCGTCGCCCGGGTTGGCCATGCACCCGGACAGCAGAATCGCCGCCGCGACGCTCCCGAACAGAGCATTGCGGCGGCGGCGATTCTGGCGTTCGAACATGGGGATCAGCCTACTTCACGGGCGGCGCACCGCCCGCCCGCGAAAGGGGCGGCCGGCGGCACCCGCCGGTTCCGGAAGAGGCGACTCCCCGGCCGAACGGCTACTTGCCCTGGTTGCGGGCCTTCTCGCGGGAACGGGCGCGGTTGCGCTCGGTGGCGTTGAGGATGAGCTTGCGCACGCGGATGCCCTCCGGCGTGACCTCGACGCACTCGTCGCCGCCACAGAACTCCATGGCCTCGTCGAGGGTCAGGGAGCGCGCCTTGTCCAGCGTCACCGTCGTGTCGGCCGACGCCGCACGCATGTTGGTGAGCTTCTTCTCCTTGGTGATGTTGATGTCCATGTCCTCGTCGCGCGGGTTCGCGCCGACGACCATGCCCTCGTAGGCATGGTCGCCCGGCTCGACGAAGAAGGTGCCGCGGTCGGCCAGCTGCAGCAGCGCGTACGCGGTGATCTGGCCCGTGCGGTCGGCGACGAGGGAGCCGGTGGCGCGGTCCTTGATCTCGCCGGCCCAGTCGTCGTAACCGGCGGAGAAGTGGTTGGCGATGCCCGTGCCCTTGGTCTCCGTCATGAAGATGGTGCGGAAGCCGATCAGGCCGCGCGACGGGACGATGAACTCCATGCGGACCCAGCCGGAGCCCTGGTTGCCCATCTGCTCCATGCGTCCCTTGCGAGCGGCCATGAGCTGGGTGACGGCGCCGAGGAACTCCTCGGGGACGTCGATGGTCAGGTGCTCGTAGGGCTCCTGCAGCTTGCCGTCGACGGTCTTGGTGACCACCTGCGGCTTGCCGACGGTCAGCTCGAAGCCCTCGCGGCGCATGGTCTCGACGAGGATGGACAGCGCCATCTCGCCTCGGCCCTGCACCTCCCAGGCGTCGGGGCGCTCGGTCGGCAGGACGCGCAGCGAAACGTTGCCGATGAGCTCCTGGTCCAGGCGGGCCTTGACCACGCGGGCGGTGAGCTTGTCGCCGCCGCCCTGGCCGGCCATCGGGGAGGTGTTGACGCCGATGGTCATGGAGATCGCCGGCTCGTCGACGATGATGCGCGGCAGCGGGTTCGGGGCGTCGACGGCGCAGAGGGTGTCGCCGATCATGACCTCGTCGATGCCGGAGATCGCGGCGATGTCGCCGGCGATGGCCTCGTCGGTGGGGACGCGGGTGACGCCCACGGTGCGCAGCAGCTCGGCGATCTTGGCGGTTTTGATGTGCTGCTCGCCGTCGGCGTCGTAGTGGATCCAGGACACCTGCTGGCCCTTGCGGATCTTGCCGGAGTGGATGCGGATCAGGCCGATGCGGCCGAGGAAGGAGCTGGAGTCCAGGTTGGTGACCTGGGCCTGCAGCGGGCCGTCGACGTCCGCGGACGGCTCGGGCAGCACGGAGGTGATGACGTCGAACAGCGGCTGGAGGTCCTCGTTGTCGGGCAGCTCGCCGTTGCCGGGGTTCTCGGTGGAGGCCTTGCCGGCGCGGCCGGAGGCGTAGAGCACCGGCAGCTCGAGGTTGCGCTCGGCGGCCTCGGCGGCATCGGGGTCCTCGACGGTGGAGGCGAGCTCCAGCAGCAGGTCCTGGGCCTCCTCTACGACCTCGTCGATGCGGGCGTCGGCGCGGTCGGTCTTGTTGACCACGATGATCACCGGCATGGAGGACGCCAGCGCCTTGCCCAGCACGAAGCGGGTCTGGGGCAGCGGGCCCTCGGAGGAGTCGATGAGCAGGACGACGCCGTCGACCATGGACAGGGCGCGCTCGACTTCGCCGCCGAAGTCGGCGTGGCCGGGGGTGTCGATGACGTTGATGATCAGGTCCCGGCCGTCCTTGCCGGCGCCCTTGCGGCGGATGGCGGTGTTCTTGGCCAGGATGGTGATGCCCTTTTCACGCTCCAGGTCACCGGAGTCCATCACGCGGTCGGCGACCTCCCCGTGGTCGCCGAAGACGCCGGACTGCTCCAGCATGGCGTTGACGAGGGTGGTCTTGCCATGGTCGACGTGTGCGACGATGGCGACGTTGCGGAACTCGGTTTCGTTCACGTGTGGGGGCTCCTTGGAGATTGAGGCATGTGGGCCGCGGTGGGCCTAGCGGATACAGGCTACTCGCATGGCGGGGCGGGGCGCGATTTCACGTGCCGGCGGGGCTGGTCGGGGGATTTTGCTTGACGACGACCCGCGTCCCCGATCGCACCCACGCCACCATCCGCGACATCGTCGGCCACGTCACCGGCTCCATCACTGGCTTCATCACCGGCTGCCTCACCGAGACCATCGTCACCCCTGCCGCACCGCCCCGGACAAGGAGCCGGGTACCGCACGACGTGGTTGGGACGCTTTCGGGGATCCGACGCGGACACCAGCGTTAACTCCATAGCACATCGACCCCACCAGTCACACGCGACACACCTGCAACGACTTTCCGCGGGGGGAAGAAATTTACCGAATCTTTTCCCAAATGCGTTTGTACGCTTTATGATGGCGACGATTCCGTAAACGTCACCTCAGGTGATCTTCAGCTACGACCTACGAGGGGTACTTCAACCGTGGTCTCGAACCGACGCACCATCATCCGCCGCACTGCGGCCGCCCTGGGCGGCGCCGCCCTGCTGTCGGCCGGCCTCGCTCCCGCTGCCATCGCGCAGCCGGGCATCCCGACCCCGAACCTCGGCTCGATCCCGCAGGCGCCGAGCAGCTCCGACCTGCCGTCCGACGAGATCGCGGCCGCCATCGAGCGAATCACCAGCCAGCCGGGCGTTCCGGAGGAGATCGGCGGCGCCCTCGAGCGCGTTTCCAACTTCCTCACCGGCGAGGGCGACGGCGAGCCGGGCTGGGAGCAGCCGGGCGGCGACATCAACAAGTCGGACTTCCCGCTGCCGAGCATCGCGCAGAACTGCATCGACGGCGAGGGCAACTCCATCGGCATGGCGACCTCGTTCCCCGGCCCGCAGGAGCTGCCGCTGCCCGGTGTCCCGGCCGGCCAGACCGGCTACATCTTCACCGGCCTCGGCACCTCCGGCGTCTACGACGGCCAGTCGAACATGAAGGTTCACTGGGTCAACATCACCAACGGCAAGTACGGCACGACCCCGCTGACCTACAACGGCGTCAACCCGGACGGCCCCGGCACGGTCAACGGCGTCGCCGACACCGGCTCCGGCATCGTCGTTTCCGTCGTCGAGGGTGGCTTCACCGCCGACGAGGAAAGCGGCCCGGCGGAGTGCAACTACACCCCTTCCGCGACCTACACGGTCGTCCAGTAGCGCTTCTCCGCTCCACGGAAACCCGCCCGGCCAACACGGCCGCAGGGCGGGTTTCCGCGTTTTCGGGGTACCCCTCGAAAACTGGGCGCTCGTCACATTGGCTGGAATCGAATACCCAGTGGGGTATAGTCGTCATCGTCGAGGCGTCCAGATGGGCCCTGACCCGGCCTGCCCGCGCACGCCACGGCCCCGGTGCCGGCGCCGACACCACCCGAGATTTCCTCATTTACAATGCCCCTTCTTCACCTCCCTATCTTCACTTCCCGATCTTCAAGGAGACGACCATGTGCTACCCCGTCGAGTGCCCCAGCTGCCACAAGACCACCTGGGGAGGCTGCGGCATGCACGTCGATCAGGTCATGGCGACGGTCCCGAAGGATCGCCAGTGCACCTGCCGCGCGCAGGAGCCCAAAAAGTCGGGTTTCATGGGCCTGTTCGGCTGAAACCGGGCACTCGGCCCATTCCCGCCGAACCCGGTCGTTTCGGCGCTAAAGTCGTGGCCATGTCCGACCTGCACGTGCCAAAGCTGGAGACCTTCGACGTCTCCGCCGCCGCGAACGTCGACCCCAAGGGGTTCGTTCGCGGCGTCGACGTCTTCGAGACCCATCCCCACGGCCTGTACATGGGGCGCGGGGCCGACCATCCCCAGTTCGGCTACCTGGAGTCCTGGCTTCTGCCGGACCTGGGGCTGCGCGCGAACATCTTCCACTTCCGCCCCGGCATCGCGGCCACCAGCCACCGTTATCTCGACGTCGCCGAGGTGACGAGAGGACCCGGCTCCGATGCCGCCAACGGCGCCTTCGCCACCGGCGATGACCCCATCACCCGCGACGCCGCCTTCGACGTGTGGCGCACGCGCGACCTCTACCTGGATCTCGTGGTGCTCGACGGCGAGGTGCGCGTCGACGACGCCGACGAGCTCACCGCAGCCGTCGCCGCCGGCCTCGTCGACGCCGAGACCGGCGCGTGGGCCATCGACCGGGCCTTCGCCGCGCTCGCGGGCATCACGGCGCACGACGGCGACGTCGATGCATGGCTGGCCTCCGTCGGCTGCCCGGTGACCTGGGCGGACGACGTCTCGCTTGCTCCCGCCGACCAGCCGCGCCCCAAGCGCGTGGCCATTGGCGCGGGGCCGGGTGCGGGAGCCGTCGACGGGGACGTTAGCGTCGGAAAGCGATGAACGACCGAAACGGGCCGACGGCCGGAAAGCGGGCAGGACAATGAACGCCATCATCGATGCGGTGCGCGCGCAGCTGTGCGGGTACTTCGAGGAAAGCGCGCCCGGCGAGGCGAAGCTGACGTTCCTCGGAGCCGAGCCCCTGAGCGTGCTGCGCTTCGGCCCGGATGCCGATCGGACGGTCACCTACGCGACGCTGGGCTGCTCGCGATCGCCGATGCAGGATCCGTCGGCGCTGGTCGCCGACCCAAATTCGGGGCCCCGCGCCGAGCTGGTGCTGCCGATCATCGGCGGCCTGGACGCGGTGACGCGGCCGCTGGCGATGCTCGCGGCGTCGCCGAGCGTCGAGGGGCTGGTGCTGCAGGACGGCGCCCTGCTGGATTTCGGGTCGCCGTTGTGGCCGGATGCCCGGTTCACGGGGTTCGTGCTCACCGACGCCGACGTCCCCGACGTCACCGTCGCGCCCGGGGTGGCGGGTGGCCCCGGTTCTCCGCTTGACGACGCCGCAGGCCTCCCCCTCGGCGGTTCACCTTTGCCCATGGGCATCGGGGCGCCCGCCGACGGCGACGGCGGCGAACCCGTCACCGTGGCGATGCTTCAGCCGGTGCCGGCGACGCCCAACGAGTTCGCGTTGGCGCGGGCCAAGGGCGTGCCCGAACTTCGCGCGCTGTGGCGCGACAAGGGCACCGTGCTCGCCGACCCCCATCGGGCCGGCGTGGTGTGACGGGACCGATTGCGTGACGGGACCGTGTGTATGACGGGACCGTGTGCATGACGAGACGGCGTGGCGTGACGGGACGGCCGGACGTC
>DHCMJ07802__coassemble_1110_pt1 | contig 19092 bp, 19 predicted proteins | sample DHCMJ07802__metabat2_low_PE_013 | metagenome-assembled genome bin DHCMJ07802 | reverse complement strand
CGGGCCGATGACGGGCCATTGACGAGCCAGTGACGGGCCGGCGGCGTGCCGGGCCGGACCCCAGCCGAACGTCAGCCGTGCGTCAGCGGAGCGTCGCGGTCCAGTTGCGCAGCAGCGCGAGCCCGGCGTCGCCCGACTTTTCCGGGTGGAATTGCGTGGCCCACAGGGGGCCGTTTTCCACGGCGGAGACGAACCGGTCGTTTTCGTGTCCGGTCCAGGTCACCAGCGGCGCGGCGATGCGGGAGTCGTCGTCGAGCTCCCAGCGGCGGGCGGCGTAGGAGTGGACGAAGTAGAAGCGCTCGTCGGCGATGCCGCGGAACATCTCGGAGCCGTCGGGGGCCTCGACGGTGTTCCAGCCCATGTGCGGCAGGATCGACGCGTCGAGGCGTTCGACGGTGCCGGGCCATTCGCCGCAGCCGGGCGTGCCGATGGCGCGCGCGCCGGGGTCGGTTTCGTCGGCGTGGGCGCCTTCGGCGAACTCGACGCCGCGGTCGAAGAGCACCTGCATGCCCACGCAGATGCCGAACACGGGGCGTCCGCCGGCCAGGCGGGAGCCGATCAGGCGCGGGCCCTGGACGCGGTGGAGACCCTCCATGCAGGCGGCGTAGGCGCCGACGCCCGGGACGAGCAGCCCGTCGGCGTTCATGACGGTGTCCGGGTCGGCGGTGACGACGACGTCGACGCCGGTGGAGGCCACGGCGCGCTCGGCGGAGCGCAGATTGCCGGAGCCGTAGTCGAGGATTGCGACGGTGGTCATGGGGAGATCATAAACGCCCGTTTCCGACGCGCCCCGCGCGCCCCGCGCGAATGGCGCGACATGTCCCCTGAGGAATGCTAAGGTTAACGGCAGGTTAACTTCCACTGAACTTCACGCCAATCAGCGCAGGTGGGACGGTCATGATTGTGCTTTGCGACGGGCCGCCGCACGGAGTTGGAAGTGCAGAGCATCACCAGAAAGGGCCCTCGATGACCAATCCCCTCCTCAAGCGCCAGTTCGAGATCGTCCGCGAGGACATGCACCGCCGCTACGGCTCGCTGCACACCGCCGAGCACATCGACGCGCTGGTCGACCAGACCATCGCCGAGCGCACCGCCAACGCGAAGGTCGAGACCTTCCTTCCGGTCATGGTCGAGCGCGTCGTCTCCGAGAAGCTGGAGGAGCAGGCGGCCGCCGCCGGCGCGACGGATCCGTGCGCCCGCCAGGAGGTCCTGTACGCCTGTGAGCGCAACGCGGGCCGTTCCCAGCTCGCTTCCGCGATCACCTCGTGGATCGTCGGAGATCGGCTCTTCGTCCGTTCCGTGGGACTCAACCCCGTCGGCGGCATCAACCCGACCGTGCTGGAGGTCCTGGCCGAGCGCGGCATCCCGACGGGTCACCTGTACCAGAAGGAAATCGTCGCCCGCACCGTCCACCGTTCCGACGTCGTGGTGCTGATGGGCGTCGACCAGCGCCCGGACATCCCCGGCGACCGCTACGTCGAGTGGGACATCGCCGACCCGGAGGGCGCCTCCATCGAGGAGGTCCGCACCATCGCCGACGACGTCGAGCGCAACGTCCGCGCGCTGCTGGACGAGATGGGCTTCGACGAGGCGCAGTCCGCCGAGTCCGCCTAGTACACCCAGTTCGCCCAGCCCGCTCGATCCGCGCTCACCCGCGCTCACCCGTGCTCACCTGCACTGATACGCGCTGATCCGCGATTCCCCCGAACTTTCCGAAATGACGAGGCCGGCCCCGATGATCGGGGCCGGCCTTCATCATGTTCGGGAGATCACTTCCCCGCCGATGCCCTCCCCGCAGGCACCTTCAGCGCCGGCGAGCACGCCAGCGCGAGCAGGCCGAGCACGATGAGCAGCCCCAGCGCCACCTGTAGGCCGACGCCGGTGGCGGCGACGCCGATGGCGGGGCTGGTGACCAGGAAGCCCATGCGCATGAGCCAGCCGACGAGGGTGACGCCCGCGCCGTCGGACACGCCCGGCACACGGGCCGCCGCGGCGAAGGCCGACGGCACCAGCGTCGCGCAGCCGAAGCCGGCCAGGGCGAACCCGCCGATCAGCACCACCGGCGCGGCGAGCGCCCCGCCCAGCACCACGAGAATGCCGCCGACGGCGATGAGCCCGCTGCCCGCGCCGGCCACCTGCGCGCGCCCGAACTTGTCGATCAGCGCGTCGCCCGCGAACCGCCCCAGGGTCTGCGACGACAGGAACACCGCGTAGGCGATGCCGGCCGACGCCGCCGCCAACCCGGCGAGCTGGTGGGCCGCCAGTCCGCCCCAGTTCTGGCCGAGGTCCTCGACGGCGGTGCCGGCGATCGCCACGGCCGCCAGCGGCAGCACGGCGACGAACGCCGCCCGCAGCGCCGGCCACTTCGGGGCGGCCTCTGCGCCGTCGGCGTGGGCGTCGTCAAGCTTCTCTTCCGGCAACGGCGACGCGCCCTCCCCGACCAGCCACGCGCCGACCGACACCATGGCCAGGCAAGCGGCCGACGCGACGACGAGATGGACCCCGATGTCGTTGCCGGCGATCGCCGACCACGTGGCGATCGCGCCGCCGGACGCGGCGCCGAGACTCCAGAAGGCGTGCAGCCGCGAAATGATCGACCGGCCCGAGCGATGCTCGACGCGGGTTCCGGCGACGTTCTGGCCGACGTCGGCGGTGGCGTCGCAGATGCCGAATCCGAACAGCAGCGCCGCCAGCGCGAGACCTCCGGAGATCTGGCCGATGAGGATCATCAGCACCGCCATGATCAGCGTGCCGCCGACGGCCGCGAACAACGGCCCGCGCAGCCGGACTATCCGCGCCGGCAGCGCCGACGACACCAGCGACCCCAGCGGCATGGCGGCGACGATGAACCCGAACTGGAAGTCGGTCAGCCCCCATTCCTTGACCAGCGTCGGGTACCACGGCAACAGCGACGCGAACAGCGCGCCATTGGACGCGAACATCAGCGAGGTGCCGAAAAATCCCCTGCCCATCCGATCAGTTCCTTCCGTCGGATTCGGGCCGCGTTTCCGGGGCCTGCCTGCGCTTGACGACGGCACCGCTCAACTTCCGCAGCGTTGCCCTCGTGTTGTGCCGCTCCGCCACACGGTGCGTCCCGACGATGTGGTCGAGAATCGCGGCGACGAGCCCGATGGACATCAACCCCGCCGCGACGGCGAACACCGCCGGGTACGGCTGCAGCGCCGCGCCCGCCACGAGGCCGAGGACGAAGGAGCCGGTGCCCGTGCCGGAGTCGAAGGCCATGTTCCAGTAGGCGCTGGCCTCGGCGGTGCGCTCGCGGGGCAGGCGGGCGAACATGAGCAGCAGGGCCTCGTTCTGCACCATGCCGAACCCGGCGCCGTAGAACGCCGCTGCCCCCAGCAGCCACCACGCCGACCATCCGGCGTAGACCACCAGCGCCATGAAGATCAGCCCGACCACGCCGGCGGCCAGCGCGCCGATGATGAGGGTGCCAGCCTTGCCCTTGCGGTCCGCCCACGCGCCGGCGATGTAGCGGAACACCATCTGCGCACCGCCCATCACCGACAGCGCGGCACCGGCGACGATCGCGCCGGCGACCAGATCGATCTCCCGGGCCGCGGGCGCCAGGAACGCCGAAATGCCGCCGAAGCCCATCGCGGTGGTGCCCATCGCAAGTGCGGGCACGGCGACGAGCTTCCACGTGGGCACGTTCTCCGCCGGGCCGGGATCGCCCGCGGGCAGCTCCGTGGCGGGCTTCCCCGCGGCCTCCGGCGCGGTCCCCTTCGCGGTCTTCGTCCCCGTGGACGTCTTCGCCGCCGCCTTGAGCTTCGGGATCAACAAAGCCATCGCCGACCCGACCAGCGAGATGACGCCGCCGAGGACGTAAACCCACTGGTACGTGCCGGTCCAGTGCGCGATGGCAAGACCAAGCGGCAGACAGGTCAGCTGGGCCACGCCGACGGCCACGCCCAGGGCGCCGGATGCCTTGCCCAGGAATTTCAGGGGCACCAGCTCCGCGATCAACGCGGACTCCGCCACCGTCAGGGCGCCGAAGCCCATGCCGCGGATGACGGCGATGCCGAGCACCAGTGCGGCGTCGGTGCCGAAAAGATGGAGGAACGTGGGCAAGCCCAGCAGCAGGCCCGAGACGAACATCGTCTGCCCGTAGCCGAACCGGCGGAGCATCCGCGGCGTCTGCGTCTGCGTCAGCACCGTCGCGGCCATGAACACGCCGGTGTACGCCCCGGCCAGGCCGGCGCCGCGGCCGTCGTCGAGGATCGCCTGCGGGATCACCGGCAGCAGCAGCGACCAGCCGCCGAACGCGGCCAGGACCGCCACCAGCGTGGGGATGAGCCCGGGCGCCTTCCACATGGAGTCCACCCGGTCAGTCACGTCAGCTCATCTCCCGTTCCCCGGCGCGCGCCGGATCCATCGAATCAGTTCATTTCTCCCACGAGCCACAGCACCGCGCCGGCGGTGGCCAGCACCGCCAGCAGGCCCAGGACGACCGTCCCGAACCTCGAGCCCGCCTGGTACGCGGACCAGGCGCCGCCGACCAGCAGGCCGGCGAGGATGAAGAGGAAGATCGTGGGCATGTCGGCGGCGGTCACAGGGTGCCCTTCGTCGACGGGATGCCCTGGACGCGCGGGTCCGGTTCACACGCCGCGCGCAAGGCGCGGGCGACGGCCTTGTACTCCGCCTCGGTGATGTGGTGCGGATCGCGACCGTACAGGCACCGGACATGGAGGGCAATCCGGGCGTTGAGGGCGAAGGACTCGAAGAAGTGCTCGTTGATCACGGTGGCGTAATGGCCGCCGATGACCGCCGAGAGCATCTGCTCCGGCTCGCCGGTGATGACGAAGTACGGGCGGCCCGACACGTCGACGATCGCGTGCGCCAGGGTCTCGTCCATGGGGACGTAGGCGTCGGCGAAGCGGCGGATGCCCGCCTTGTCGCCCAGCGCCTGCGCGAACGCCTGGCCCAGCACGATGCCGGTGTCCTCGACGGTGTGGTGCGCGTCGACCTCGGTGTCGCCGTTGGCGTGGAGCTTGATGTCGAACCTGCCGTGCACCGTCAGGGCGGTGAGCATGTGGTCGAAGAACGGCAGGCCGGTATCGATGTCGGCCCGGCCGGTGCCGTCGAGGTCGACCGTGCAGACGATCGACGACTCGCTGGTGGCGCGTTCGACGGTGCCGACGCGGGTGGCGCCGCCGTGGGTGGGATCGGTCATTGTCTACTCCGTTTCGGTGGTGGCGCCGTTGCCGGCCCCGGTCGTGGCTCCGGTCGTGGCGCCGGTGGTCGCGCCGGACACGATGACGCCTTCGGCGGCCTCGAGGAACGCGTCGTTTTCCGTGGGCAACCCGATCGTGGCGCGCAGGCGGCCGGGGACCCCGACGTCCCGGATGAGGACGCCGCGGTCCAGAAATTCCCGCCACGCACTGGCGGCGTCGTCGAAAAGCCCGAAGAACACGAAGTTGGCGTGCGAGTCGATGACGTCGTACCCCAGCTCCTCGAGCCGGGCGACGACCCGGTCGCGCTCGCGCGCGAGCTCGTCGACGGTGCCCAGCGTCTCCCCCGCATGGCGCAGCGCGACGGTCGCCGCCGCCTGCGTCAGCGTGGACAGGTGGTACGGCAGGCGCACCAACATGACGGCGTCGACGAAGGCCGGGTCCGCGACGAAATAGCCGAGGCGGCCGCCGGCGAAGTCGAACGCCTTGCTCATGGTGCGGCTGACGACGATCTTCGCCGGGTACTCCGCGATCAGGGAGACCGCCGAGGGCTCGTCGGTGAATTCCGCGTAGGCCTCGTCGACGATGACGATGCCCGGCGCGGCGTCGAGGATGGCGCGCAGGTCCCCGGTCGGCGTCAGGTTGCCGGTCGGGTTGTTCGGGGAGGTGACGAAGATGACGTCGGGCCGCTGCGCCTGGATCGCCGCCAGCGCCGCGTCCATGTCGATGTCGAACGTCGCCGGATCGCGCGGGACGGCGAAGAACTCCGTCTGCGTGCCCGCCGACAGGATCGGGTGCATGGAATAGCTGGGCGTGAAGCCCATGGCCGTGCGGCCGGGGCCGCCGAAGGCCTGCAGCAGCTGCTGGAGGATCTCGTTGGAGCCGTTGGCGGCCCACAGGTTCTCCTCGCCGACGCCGACACCCGTGCGGGCCGAAACGTAGTCGGCCAGCGCGCGGCGCAGCACGACGGCGTCGCGCTCCGGGTATCGGTTCAGGTCCGAGGCGACCTTGCCGATCTCGCCGACGAGCTCGTCGATGAGCGAGTCGGAGGGCGGGAACGGGTTCTCGTTGGTGTTCAGCCGGACGTCGACATCGAGCTGCGGGGCCCCGTAGGCCTCCTCGCCGCGCAGTTCCTCGCGCAGCGGCAGGTCCGCCAGGGTGATTCCGGATTCCTTCATGGGTCGTCCTCCCGTCATCGGTTCTCCTCCGGGGCCGACAGGTCCTCGAAACGGGCGCGGATCGCCTCGCCGTGGGCGGGCAGGCGCTCGGCATCGGCCAGCGCCACCACCGTATCCGCAACGCCCTTGAGCGCAGCTTCGTCGTACTCGACGACGTGGACGGCCTTGAGGAACGTGTGCGTGGACAGGCCCGAGGAATGGCGGGCGGTGCCCGACGTCGGCAGCACGTGATTGGAACCGGCCGAGTAGTCGCCCAGGGGCACCGGCGAGAAATTGCCGACGAAGATGGCGCCGGCATTGGTCACGCGGTCGGCCAGCGCGGCGGCGTCGGCGGTGTGGACCTCGAGGTGCTCGGCGGCGTAGGCGTCGGCGACCTTGAGCCCGACCTCCATGTCGTCGACGAGCACGATCCCCGACTGCTCTCCCTCCAGCGCCTGCTTGACCCGGTCGGCGTTGAGGGTGACGCCGTAGCGCGCCTCGACCTCGCGGTCGACGGCCTCGGCCAAGTCGGTCGAATCGGTGATGAGCACCGACGCCGCCATGACGTCGTGCTCGGCCTGCGAGATCAGGTCGTAGGCGACGGCCACCGGGTCGGCGGTCGCGTCGGCGAGGATGGCGATCTCCGTCGGGCCGGCCTCGGAGTCGATGCCGACGACCGAACGGCACAGCCGCTTGGCGGCGGTGACGAAGATGTTGCCCGGGCCGGTGACCATGTCCACCGGCTCCAGGCCCTCGTCCTCGTCGCCGTAGGACAGCAGCGCGACGGCCTGGCCGCCGCCGACCGCCCACACCTCGGTGACGCCGAGCAGCGCGCACGCGGCGAGGATGGTCGGGTGCGGCCAGCCGCCGAAGTCGGCCTGCGGCGGTGATGCGACCACCAGCGACTCCACGCCGGCGGCGAGCGCCGGGATGACGTTCATGAGCACCGACGACGGGTAGACCGCGTTGCCGCCGGGGACGTAGAGGCCGACGCGGCGCACCGGGATCCACTTCTCCCGGACCACGCCACCGGGCACGACGTCGACGGACACGTCCGCCGGCTTCTGCGCCTCGTGGAAAAGGCGGATGCGGGAAATGGACTCCTCCAGCGCCGCCCGCACGTCCGGGTCCAGCTGCTCGAGCGCGCCGGCGATGACGTCGGCGGGCACGACCAGAGATTCGGGGATGACGTGGTCGAACTTCTCCGAGTACCGCATCGCGGCCGCCACGCCGTTGTCCGCGACGTCCTCGACGACGGGGCGAACGGTCGGCAGCATCGAATCGACGTCGGCGGCGCCGCGGGGCAGCGCCCGGCGCAGCTCGGCGGTGGAGGGGACGCGACCGCGCAGGTCAATGGTGGACAGCATCGGGGCAGACGCCACCTTTCGGGATGTGCTCGGGAGCTTGCTCGTTGATCGGGTTCATCATAGTTGCCGCCGGCATCCCGCCCGGTCGCGGCCCTGCCGCGGCCCTGCCACGATCCGGAGGCAGCCCAACGGCAGCCCAACGACAGCCCCGGCAGCGGCGCCGCCGAGCCCCTCCACCCCCTTCCGAGTTCCACCTTCGGAGTTTCCGTTGCGCGGATGCCTGCGTATCCGGGACAATCGTCCGCATGTCCAGCACCGATAGCAGAGACCTGGCCGATCTGGCGCGCCGTGCACTCTCCGCCGCATGGGACGGGGATCCTCTGGCGGCCCGCCTCGTCGCGGCGGAGTTCGCGGCGTCGGGCCATGCGGAGAGCCCCGAGCCGCCGGCCGACCTGGACGCCGATCTGCACGGTGCGCACCATTCGCTGCGGCGTTCGGTCGCCGAATCGCTCGGCATGGAAAAGCTGGCCCACTCCGCGGCCATGGCGTGGACCGGGTGGGCCATGACCCGCGGCAACGCCGCCCACGAACTGCGGGCGCGGTCCCGTCTGGCGGTCGACGAAGCCAACCGCTGGCTCCGCTTCGTCGACGACAGTTCCTCTGGCGCCGACGTCACCGACATCCCGCTGCTCGCCCAGATGGTGCAGGGCCTGCCCGGCCGCGAGGGCGAACCGAGCCCGGCGACCGAGCCCGCCGATCCGATCCTCGTCGACGCGATGCTCCAGACGGAGTCCGCCGCGACGCTGGTCCGCCGGCCCGACATCGCCGAGCCGCTGGCCAATTGGCTGCGCGATCAGTCGGAGGCACCGGGCGCCGAGAACCTGTCGGACGCCGTCACCCTCATCGACGCCCGCCGCCTGCACGCCATCGGCGATCTGCCGGCCGCGGCGCGCTTGTGCGCGGCGGCGGCCGACGAACCGATGGGCGAGCCGGTGACGGCCGCCATCGATTTCCGCCGCGAACTGGCGCTGTATTCCATCGAGGCCGGTCACGACGAGACGGCCGCGCGGATGTTGGCCGGCGTCGCAAAGCAAGCCTCCGACGCCGGCCTCGCCCTCGACCAGGTCGCCGCCGCACGCCTGTCGGCGCCGGTGCTCGACCGCATGGGGCGCACGCGCGAACGCCGCGCCATGGCGCAGGCCGCGCTGGCCGCCGCCGAAGGGTTCCCGGACTCCCCCGCGCTGCGCGAGGTCGCCGCCGCCGCGAAGTAGGCGTTTTGCCTTCGCCCGCCCCGGGGACACACAATGGCCGAATGACCTGGTGGGATGAATCCGTGGACGCGTCGGCCCCGATTGTGGTGCGCGCGCCGGCGACGCCCCCTCCCGCGGTGCCCGCCGATTTGCCGGGGCTGGTGGCCTTTTCGCGGCAGTCGGCCCGCTCGCTCGACCACGTGTCCAGCTGGCGCGCGGTGACGGCCTACGCCCGCGATCATTGGCTCGACGACGACCCCGCCGAGGTTCCCGAGGAACTGCTCGGCGAATTTCACGCCCTGCGGCACGCGGCGGCCGATCAGCTCGAGCTTTCCGACGAAGCCGAGGAGGCCAGGCGGCGCTGGCTCGATTGGGCCGTGCGCACCGATCGCCCGGCGGCGGCCTTCCACGCGCGGTCCTTCGGGGCCTTCGCCGAGGCGGAGAAGTTCATCGACGCCCGTCCCGGCGGCGCCCGCCCAATGGATGCGGACGTGCCGGTGCTGACGTCGCTGACCCGCGACATCTTAGACCTGCGCCCCAGTGGCCCGGAGGCGTATCAGTTCGCACTGTCGGCCGCGGTGGCGGGTGCGGCGGCGTCGCTGGCCCGCAGGCCGGACCTCGCCGGGGCGCTGTCCCGGTGGTCGGCCGAATACGCCCCTCCGCGCACCGGCGACGACGACCGCCGACTGCTGGAGGCCCAGGTCGCCCATGGCCGCGGCGACCTGGTCGAGTCGGCGCGCATCTGCGCCGCCGTCGCGGCCGCCCCCGCGTCCGAGCCGGTGACCAGCACCATCGAGGCCCGGCAGATGCTGTCGCACCTGTCGCTGGAAGCCGAGGAACCCCTCGAGGCCATGCGCCAGCTGGCCCCCGTCGTGGAAGTCGGGCTGGAGTACGACCTCGTGGTCGGCACGCTGCGGTCGGCGCGGCTGCTGACCGCCCTGCTCAACTCCGAAGGCGAGTACGCGCGGGCCGCCGAGCTGGCCCGGGAGGCGCTCGACGCGTCGTCCGGGATGCCGGTCAACGCGCTGGTGATGGACCTGCGCCTGATCTTGGCGCGGTCCCTGCTCGACGCCGGCGACGATGGCGCCGCCCTCGACCACGCGGTGCCGGTGGCGCAGTGGTCCTCGCTGACCAGTGACGAGGAGCGCACCGACGCGGCGTTCTCCATCGCCGCCACCGCCGCCGGGCGGGCCGGGGATTCGGGCCGCGCCGCGGACCTGCTCATCGAGCACGCCGAGCACCTGCACCGCCTCGGCGACGACGAAGGCGCCTCCCGTGCTCTGCGCCAAGCCGCGCGCAGCGCCGTCCACGACGATCCGGAACGGGCCGAGGACCTGATGGTCGACGCCCGCGACCTGATTTCCGGCGGCTGGTCCATCGCCGACTGGCACGACGACCTCGCCTACGTCTACTGGGCGTCGTCGCGCGAGGACCTGGCGTTGGGGCACGTGGACACCGCCGCGGCCGGTTACCTGGAGGCCGGCGACGGCGAGGAAGCCGCGCGGGCGCTGCTTACCGGGGTGCGCTGCTGCATGGACCGCGACGATGAACCGGGCGCGCGGCGCTACGCCGCCCGCATCGACGACCTGCTGCCGGCCGATTCGTGGTCCGGCCACCCCGTCCGCGAGGCCCTGCGCGAGCTTCTGGGGCACCTGAACTGACCGGGGCGTTCGGCCAGTAGGATCGCTGACCATGCGCACCCCCTCCGAACTCCTCGAGGCCGCGACGGCCCTGGCCGCCGACGGCAAGCTCTGGTCCGCCGCCGATTCGCTGATGGCCGGTTTCGCCGATCTCGGCGACGCCGCCGACGCGCCCGACGTCGACTCGCTGGGCCGCCCGATCCGGGGGTCGTCGCCGAAGCTCATGGACGTCGCCGCCGATTACATGGACCTGCTCGACTCCATCGAGGCCGACGACCCGGACGCCATCGACGCCGAGGTCGCCGAGGCCACCCCGCCGCGCCACATGCGCTGGGCCCAGTGGCACGCGCTCAACGGCCACGCGGAGATCCGCCGCGGCCATCCGGGCCGCGCCGTCGATCACCTGGAACTGTCGGCGGGCCTGTTCGGCTCCGATGCCATGCGCGCCCAGGAGATCCCGCTGCTCGCGCAGATCGCCCTGTGCCAGCTCGAATGCGGCGACGTGCCCCGCGCCGAAGACGCGCTCAACCGCGCCCTGGCCGCCCGCGCGGCGCTGGGCACTTCGGATCCGGGCACCGCGGCGCGGTTCGCTGGCCTGCTCGACGACGTCTCGGCGCGGATCACGGCCCAGCTGCGGCCGTGACCGGTCTCGGCGGCGGAGCCTAGAAGTCCAGACCCAGATCCAGCACGCCGGACGAGTGGGTCAGCGCGCCGACGGCCAGGAAGTCGACGCCGCAGGAGGCGTATTCGCGGGCGACGTCCAGCGTCAGCCCGCCGGAGGACTCCAGCTGCGTGGCCGGGGAAACCTGGGCGCGGCGCTGGACGGCGATCTGCGTCTGCCACACCTCGAAGTTGTCCAGCATGACCAGCTCGGGCTTCATCTCCAGCACCTGGTCGAGCTGCGTGAGGTCGTCGACCTCGATTTCGCACTTGAGCTCCGGGTACGCGCGGCGCACGCGCTCCAGGGCGGGGACGACGCCGCCGGCGGCGGCGACGTGGTTGTCCTTGATCAGGGCCTCGTCGCCCAGGCCGTTGCGGTGGTTGACGCCGCCACCGCAGGTCACGGCATACTTCTGCAAATTGCGCAGGCCCGGGATGGTTTTGCGGGAGTCGCGGATGCGGGCGCCGGTGCCCTCGACGGCGTCGACCCAGCGGCGGGTCGCGCTGGCGATGCCGGAGGCGTGCGTGACGATGTTGAGAAGCGTCCGCTCCGCCGTCAGCAGCCCGCGGGTGGGCGCTTCGATCTCGGCGACGACGGTGCCCGGGGCGACGCGGCCGCCGTCGGCCACCAGGATCTCCACCTCGAATTCGTCGGCGATGACCTCCTCGAGAGTCCAGCGGATGGCGTCGCCCGCGGCGATGACCCCGTCGACGCGCGAGGTCACGGTCGCCCGCGATCGCTGCGCCGGCCCGACGGTGGCCAGCGACGTCACGTCGGGGCCGTAGGCCAGGTCCTCCTGCAGCGCGGTGCGGATGAGTCCGCGGGTGATCTGTTCGTCCAGCATTCGGTGCTCCTCGGTGATGGTCGGTGGTGGTCGGTCCGTGGTGGTTGCTTTGCGACGCCGCCGCGTCACCCGTCCAGCCGCGTGTGGCAGCCCAGGGTGGTGGGGCGCGCGGCGGCCGCGGCGACGATCGCCCGCGCCACGGCGACTTCCGCGGAGTCGGGCAGCGCCGACAGCGCGTGGGCGGCGCGCGCCAGCGATTCGGCGGTGCGCGTGACGCCGGCGCCGTCGGTCATGGCGCGCTGCAGGCGGTCGAGGTCGCGCGGCCAGGGGCGCGGGCGGATGCGGCGGCGCCGGATGTCGCCGGGCCCCTTCTCCCCCAATTCCCCGGCCGCGATGGCCGCGGCAACGTCCTCGGCGACGGCGCGGCCGACGACGAGGCCCTCCAACAGCGAATTCGACGCCAGGCGGTTGGCTCCGTGCAATCCCGTGCGGGCGCATTCGCCGGCGGCGTAGAGCCCCGGGACGCGGGTGCGGCCGTCGACGTCGGTGGCGATGCCTCCGCAGGAGTAGTGCACGGCCGGGGCGACGGGCAGCAGATCCTTCGCCGGGTCCAATCCGGCGGTGGCCACGCCGGCGGTGACCGTCGGAAAGCGATCGCGCACGCCGTCGATGTGCCGGGCGTCGAGGAACACGCACTCCTCGCCGAGTTCGCGCAGGCGCGTGGCGATGGCGCGGGAAACGATGTCGCGCGGCGCCAGATCGCCGCGCGGGTCGACGCCCTCGGTGACGGAGCGGCCGCGGGAATCGACCAGCCGGGCGCCCTCGCCGCGGACGGCCTCCGAGATGAGGGGCCGACGGCCGCGGCGCTCGCGGTCGAACAGGACCGTCGGGTGGAACTGGATGAACTCCATGTCCGCGAGCTCCGCGCCGGCGTCGAGCGCCAGGCACTGGCCCTGGCCGTGCGCCCCATCCGGTGCCGTCGTCGCGCGGAACAGATGGCCGACGCCGCCGGTGGCGATGAGCGTCGCCGCCGCCGTCACCGCACCGAGGCCGCGCGGATCGCGGACCAGGGCGCCGAAGGCGCGGTTGCCGTCGCCGACACCGCTGTTGCCGCCGGCGCCACCGTCTCCGTCACCGCCGTCGACGATGATCTCCTCCGCCACCGCATTCTGCAGCACCCGCACCCCGGCCACGGAGGCCTCCAGGGCCCGCTGGATCTCCGCGCCCGTGGCGTCGCCGCCGGCGTGGATGATGCGGCGATGGGAATGGCCGCCTTCGCGGGTGCGGGAGTACTGGCCGGCGTCGGCCGGGTCGGTCTTCGCGTCGAAGCGCGCGCCCAGGTCGATGAGCCACTGCGTGGCCCGAGCGCCGGCGCCGACGATGGCGCGGACGGCGGCCTCGTCGCAATGCCCGGCGCCCGCATCGAGGGTGTCGGCGACGTGGGACTCCACCGAATCGGGGCCGTCGGGGCCATCCGATCCGCCGGGGCCCTCCGGCCCCTGGGGCGCGTCGCCGAGGCCGACGACCGACAGCCCGCCCTGGGCGAGGTTCGTCGCCGCCCCCTCGAACCGCAGGTGACGGCGCGCGCCCTCGGACCAGTGCCCCTTGTCCACGAGCAGGACGTCGAGCCCCAACTCGCGGCCCCGGCGCACCGCAGACAGGCCCGCGACGCCACCGCCGATGACCAGCAGGTCGCAGTGCGCCGCCCAGTCGAACCCGAACGCGGGCCCGTGAACACCGGCTCCGGCGCCCACGGCCCTACTCGCCGCCGCCCGGATTGCCGATGGCGATCATGCGCTCGACCGACGCGCGCGCCTTCTCGGCGACGTCGGCGGGCACGGTGACCTCGTCGGTGCCCTCGGCGAGGCAGCGCAGCAGGGCCGACGGGGTGATCATCTTCATGTAGACGCAGGAGGCACGGTCGTTGATGGCCTCGAACACCACGTCCGGGGCGGCCTTGCGCAGCTGGTGCAGCATGCCGACCTCGGTGGCCACGAGCACCTTGCGGTCCTCGCGGTTCTCCGCGCGCTGGGCCTCGCGCTGCGCCGACGCCAGCATTTCGCCGGTGGAGAGCATGTGCACGCGCTCCGGCTCGATGGTGCCTTCGCCGGCCAGGTAGATCGCCGAATTCGCGCAACCGCACTCCGGGTGGATGTACAGGTCGGCGTCGGGGTTGTCCGCCGCCCGGCGCGCCAGCTCGTCGCCGTTGATGTTGGCGTGGACGTGGCACTCGCCGGCCCAGATGCGGATGTTGTCGCGGCCGGACTCGCGCTTGACGTGCGCGCCGAGGAACTGGTCCGGGTTGAACAGGATCTCCTTGTCCGCCGGCAGCGACTCGATGACGTCGACGGCGTTGGAGGACGTGCAGCACACGTCGGTCTCGGCCTTCACGTCGGCGGTGGTGTTGACGTAGCTGACCACCAGGGCGCCCGGGTGCTCGGCCTTCCACTCGCGCAGCTCCTCGGCCGAGATGGAGTCGGCCAGCGAGCAGCCGGCGCGTTCGTCGGGGATGAGCACCGTCTTGCCGGGGCTGAGGATCTTCGCGGTCTCCGCCATGAAGTGGACGCCGCAGAACACGATGACCTCCGCCTCGGTCTCGGCGGCCACGCGCGACAGGCCGAGGGAGTCGCCGACGTAATCGGCGATGTCCTGGATCTCCGGCAGCTGGTAGTTGTGCGCCAGGATGACGGCGTTGCGCTCCTTGGCCAGGCGGCGGACCTCGTCGGCCCATTCCGGCGTCGCCTCGACGCCCGTGTAGCCGCCCTCGCCGTCGACGACGGACGCCGCCAACGCGGACTCGAGGGGCTTGAGGGTCGCGCTTTCCTGCGCGGACGCGTGGGTGGTCACATCGGCTCCTTGGCTGGGGAGGATCTTCTTGCCGCCGATATTAGCCCGTGGGGCGGGCGTCCCCCGCATCACCGTCGCCGCCGTGCCCGGGCCCCGGTTCCGCCTCCGCCCCGGGCGCCAGGAAGATCAGGCACCAGTACGCCAGCATCGCCGCGAACGGCGCGACGAGCAGCGCGACCGGCGCGTCGAACGCGGGCAGCACGTCCACCGACGAGCCCGGCGCGACGGCGTCCAGGTCGGGCTGGCGCACCCCGGCGATCAGGTTGCCCGACGCAAGCTGCACGGCGGCCATGGCCAGCGCCGAAACTCCGGCCCAGGCCTCCATGGCCAGGCCGCGGTCCGTCGGAAAGCGCTTGTGCGCGATCGTGCCCAGCACCAGCCCCAGCACCAGCGCGATTCCGGTGAACCACAACAGGGCCGAGAACGTCGCGTCGAGGCCGTCCTGCCCCACCGCCAAACGGCCGCCCTCGAGGAAGGTGACGGTCTGCATGGGGCGGGCCATCGCCCATGTGACGCCGCCGAGTACGCCGCCGACCAGCGCCGCGAGCAGCACGGCCGATGCGTCGCCGATGAAGCGGGGCGGGCGGCGGGCGTGCGGGACGGCCGCCGCGGGGGTCTGCGGATCCATGGGGGCGAATGTACCCGGCCCCGGCGACGGACTGGCCTCCGGTGGGCGGGTGCTTTGCGACGCCACCCGTCCCGAACAATGTTCAAGTGATGGTTTATCGTGGGCCCATGACCGACGAACGCACGAGCCGCTCGCATCTGGCGGACCTCGGGGACCTGACCCGCGGGCGCCTCGCCGCCGGGCTGCACCGGACGCTCGCACCGCGGCCGCCAGGCCCGGCCGAGCTGCTCGACCTGGCGTCCAACGACTACCTGGGCATGCACGATCACCCCGCCGTCATCGACGCCGCGGCCGCCGCGCTGCACGACTACGGACTGGGGTCGACGGGATCGCGGCTGGTCACCGGAGCGACGGACGTACACGACGAGTTGGAGAACGCGCTGGCCGCGTTCATGGGGTTCGGTTCGGCACTGACCGCCTCGTCGGGGTACATGGCCAACCTCGCGGCCGTCACGGCGCTGGCCGGGCGCGGCGACCTCATCGTTTCCGACGGCGGATCGCATGCCTCGCTCATCGACGCCTGCCGGCTGTCGCGGGCGCGCGTCGCGGTCACGCCGCTCGGTGACGTTGCGGCGATCGAAGAAGCCCTGGCCGCGCGCACGGAGACGCGGGCCCTGGTGATCTCCGACGCCGTGTATTCCACGTCGGGCGCCATCGCCGACGTCCGCGCCCTTTATGCCGCGGCCCGCGCGCATGGCGCCGCACTGCTGGTCGACGAGGCCCACGGCCTGGGCGTCGTCGGGCCCGGCGGGCGCGGCGCGGTGGCGGCGGCGGGCCTGTCCGGAGCCCCGGACCTGGTGGTCACCGTGACGCTGTCGAAATCGCTTGGGGCGCAGGGCGGCGCGATCCTCGGCCCGGCGCAGCTGCGCGATCACCTCATCGACTCAGCGCGCCCGATCATCTTCGACACCGCCCTTGCACCACCGGCGGCCGCGGGCGCATTGGCCGCTTTGCGACTGCTTGACGACGACCCGGAGTTGCCCGCCGCCGTCCTGCGCAACGCCGACGCGATCGCGGGCGCCTGGGGCGTGGACGCCCCACCGTCGGCCGTCGTGCCGGTGATCCTGGGCGACCCCGTCCGGGCGGTCGCGGCGCGCGACAACTTGCGCGCCCGCGGCGTGCTGGTCGGGGTGTTTCGGCCACCGAGTGTGCCGCCGGGAGGCTCGCGCCTGCGCATCACGGCGCGGGCGAACCTGACGCCGGAGGAATTGAAACGCGCCGCCCCACGCGACGGCGACGTGCCGGCGGCCTGATTCGGGAGCCCAGCCGGAAACCCACCTTTCGGCGGGCACCCGCCGGCACCCGTCAGCGCTCGCGAGCACCCGTCAGAGCCTGCCAGTACCCGTCAGTACCCGTCAGTGCTCGTCGTAATGGCCCCCATGGACGGCGTGCCGGTGTCCGTCGTGGGCGTAATCGACGTGGTCGCGGTGCGCGAACGAGACGTGGCCGCAACCCTCGCCGTGTTCGTGATCGTGGTTTTCGTGGACGTGCTTGCCGGTGCTCATGGCTCGCCTTCCGGTCAACCGCTCCGGGCCACCATGACCCGGGGACAGGGCCCGGACGCCGTTCCCGACCGTCCGGGCTATGCATTTTTCAGCATACGCCTATCCCAAGTTGCACCTCAGTTGCGCTGAATGTATGCGACGTGGGTCTCGGTGAATTCCAGCAGGCCGTGCTTGCCGTCGGCGCCGCCGATGCCGGACTCGCGGCGACCCGCGTGGAACCCCTGCATGACCTCGAAGTTCTCGCGGTTGACGTAGGTCTCGCCGTACTGCAACCCCTCGACGGCCTTCAGCGCCTGATTGAGGTCGTCGGTGTACACCGAGCTGGTCAGGCCGAAGCGCGACGCGTTGGCGATCTCCAGCGCCTCATCCAGCTCCTCGATCTCCGAGGTGTCGCCGTAGCGGGTGGCGTCGAAAAGCTCCTTGAGCTTGGTCACGAGCTCGTCGTGCACCGCGTCATCCACCAGCACGACTTCCGCGCAGTTGCACACCTGGCCGGTGTTGATGACGCGCGAATCCCAGATCGCCTTCGCCGCGAGATCCAGATCCGCCGACGCCAGCACGATCGCCGGCGCCTTGCCGCCGAGTTCCAGGTTCACGCGGGTCAGGGTCGGCGCGGCCTTCTCCATGATCCGCTTGCCGACGGACACCGACCCCGTCATGGAGATCATCCCGACATCGGGGTGGGTGCTCAGGGTTTCGCCGACCACGCGGCCGCGGCCGCTGACCAGGTTGAACACACCGGCCGGAACACCGGCCTCATCGACGAGCTTCGCGAACTCGAGGGCGTTGACAGGGGTCTCCGACGACGGATTGATCACGATGGTGTTGCCGGTCAGCAACGCCGGGGCCATCTTGCGCGCAATGAGGAAGAACGGGAAGTTCCACGGCAAAATGCCGCCGACGACGCCGATGGGGCGGCGGGTGAGCAGGATCATTTCCCCGGCACGGTCGGACGGGATCACCTCGCCCTCGATCCGGCGGGCCCACTCGGCCATGTAATCGAGGTAGTCGGCGGTGAAGTTGGCCTCGACCGTCGCCAAGCCACGGGTCTTGCCCTGCTCTACGACGAGCATGTCGGCGAACTCATCGGCCCGATCGCGCAGCAGCGCGGCGATCTTGCGCAGACACCCCGCCCGCTCGATGTTCGGCAGCGCGGCCCACGCGGGCTGCGCCGCCTTGGCCGCGGCGATGGCGGCGGCAGTCTCCTCCTCGCGTGGTGCGCGGCAGGCGTGTTCCGCCGGCGCGGACGTTGCAAGCGCGAGCCTACCCCCGAAACAACTTTTCCCGGCCGAAGTCAAGCTTTGAATCCAGATCGATTCAGGCCCGGTCAGCGACGTTCGAGCATCGACGAGTCCAGCTCGCCGTGGCGCGAACACCGCGCCGACCAGCCGTCCGGGCGGACCTGGACCACCATGCGGCGGCCGCACAGTCGGCAGTACCGCGGGGCCTCGAGCCCGGCGCGGGCGGAGTGGCTGCGCGGGCGCTCCTCCCCCGCCGCCAGGTGCGCGCCGGTGAAGGGGTCGTACTCGGGCGGATCGCCCAGCAGCGTCGCCCGCAGCAGTTCCTTCGAATCGGGGTTCGTGCCCCGGCGCGGCACGGTCGAGGTCATCGCTACACCGTCGCGTTCAGGGCCTTGATGGGCAGGCGGATCTTGCCCAGCATGTCCAGGTCCTGCTCGGCGGGGCGGCCCAGGGTGGTCAGATAGTTGCCCACGATGACGGCGTTGATGCCGCCGAGCAGCCCCTGCTCCGCGCCGAGGTCGCCCAGGGTCAGCTCGCGGCCGCCGGCGAAGCGCAGGATCGTCTTCGGCAGCGCCAGGCGGAAGGCACCGATGGCGCGCAGCGCATCCTTGGCGGCCAACGGCTCGCGCCCCTCGAACGGGGTGCCGGGGCGCGGGTCGAGGAAATTCATGGGCACCTCGGTCGGGTTGAGCGCCGCCAGGTCCTGCGCGAACTCGGCGCGCTGTTCCAAGGTCTCGCCCATGCCCAGGATGCCGCCGCAGCAGACCTCCATCCCGGCCTCCGCCACCATGCGCAGGGTCTCGGCACGATCCTCCCAGGAGTGGGTGGTCACGACGTTCGGGAAGTGCGAGCGCGCGGTCTCCAGGTTGTGGTTGTAGCGGTG
>DHCMJ07802__coassemble_1097_pt1 | contig 19750 bp, 12 predicted proteins | sample DHCMJ07802__metabat2_low_PE_013 | metagenome-assembled genome bin DHCMJ07802 | reverse complement strand
CGGAACACCCCCGGAGCTGGTGCGGCTGCGCCTGGACATCGCCTACGACGGCACCGATTTCCACGGGTGGGCGGCCCAGGGCGGGGCGAATGGCGCGGATCTGCGGACGGTGCAGGGCACCATCCAGGACGCGCTGTCGAAGGTGCTGCGCCATGACGCGCAATTGACGGTTGCCGGCCGCACCGACGCCGGCGTCCACGCCCTGGCGCAGGTCGCCCACGTCGACGTTCCCCGCCAGTCGCTGGACACCCGGTCCATCGCGGGCGATCCGGCGCGCCTGGTGCGCCGCCTGGCGCGTCTGCTGCCCGATGACGTGTCCATCCGCGGCTGCTCCTTCGCCCCGGAGGGCTTCGACGCGAGGTTTTCCGCTTTACGACGGCACTACGTCTACCGCATCACCACCTCCGATGCGGGCCCGCTGCCGACGCGGGCGCGCGATACCGCGGCGTGGACGCGCAAGGTCGATCTGGATCTTTTGAGGGAGTCGGCCGAGGTGCTCGTCGGCCTCCACGACTTCGCGGCGTTTTGCCGGCATCGCCCCAACGCCACGACCATCCGGGATCTGCAGGCGTTCGAGTGGCGCGACATCTCCACCGACGCGGAACCGGAGCTGTACGAGGCCCGCGTCACCGCCGACGCCTTTTGCTGGTCGATGGTCCGTTCCCTGGTCGGCGGATGCCTGGCCACGGCGGAGGGGCGCCGTGCACCCGGCTTCACCGGCGGGCTGCTCGAGGAGCGGGAGCGGTCGCCGCTGGTGCCCGTGGCCCCGGCGAAGGGACTGGCGTTGGCGGGCGTCGACTACCCCGATGATTCGGAGCTTGCGGCGCGGGCGGACAAGACCCGCGACATCCGGGTGCTGCCGGGGGAGGAGCACCGAGCGGCGGGCAAGGGCTGCCCGGAACGCAACCCGTGGTTCGACGGGATGCCCGACCGCTAGACTGACCGGGTCCCGCATTCCCCAGCTGCCCCGGAGGCGCATCACCGTGATTTGGCCCGCCATCGTGTTGGTCCTTTTGCTCGTCCTTCCGGGCGCGCTGCTGGGCGTGGCCTCCGGGCTCCGGCTCGGCTGGGCGCTGGCCATCGGCCCCGCGCTGACGTTCGCCGTCACGGGACTGGCCGGCTGGTTCTTCGGCGCAGTCGGCATCGCATACTCCACCATCACGGCCGCCCTCGTGTGGCTGGCGATGATCCTGGCCGCGCTGGTGTGGCGCCGCCTGGCCCCGAAGCGGGCCGATGCGGCGGCGCTGGCGTCGTTGAGCGAGGAGCCGGGCCGCGGCCGGGCGATCATCGCCCTGCCCGCCATCGCCGGCGTCGTGGTCGCATTCGTGACCATGGCCTGGGCGTCGCTGTCGCGGCTGGCGAAGGTGCCCGGCGGGATCGAGTCCATCCAGCAGTCGTGGGACGTGCACTGGCACGGCTCGGTGATCAAGTACGCGCTGGACACCGGGATGGTGTCGTCGACGCGCATGGGCGAGATCCAGAACTTCGAGACCCGCGGCGACATGTACTACCCGGCCGCATGGCACGCGTTCGGCGCGGTGCTCGCCGACGTCTCCGGCATGAGCGTCCCGGCGACGGTGAACATCCTGGGCCTGGTCGCCCCGGCGCTGCTGATCCCGGTCGGGGCGGCGGCGCTGGCGTGGCGCATGATCGACCGCGGCGGCTGGGCGGCGTCGATCGGCGCGGGCCTTGCCGCGGTGCTGACCACCGCGCTTCCGGTGCTGACGCCGATCAGCGTCTACGTCGGCGCGTGGCCGTACCTTTTGGGCATCGCGCTGACGGGCGCGACGTTCGCGGTGCTGACCTCGGTGCCGCACGCCCCGATCCGGATGTTCGCGTCGGCGCTGGCGCTGATCGGCATCGGGCAGCTCCACCCCTCTGCGGTGCCGGCGACGGTTCTGCTGGTGGGCTCCTGGTGGCTGTTCGGCCGCCTGTGGCGCCCCGTGCGCCCGGAGCTCGGGGCGGCGAAGTCGCGGCTGCGCGACGTCGGCCTGCTGGCGCTCCCCGGCGTCGTGGCGGCGGTGTTCCTGGTGCCGCAGTGGCTGTCGGGCGAGCAGCAGGCGGAGGACATCCGCGCGGAGTCCGCGACGGTCGACGTCGACCGCTGGGGCGCCTGGTACCGGGCGTTCGCCATGCTCACCCGCCACGCGGAGGACTACGGCTCGGTCAAGCCGGTCATCATCGCCGGCCTGATCGGCCTGGTGCTGCTGGCCGTGGCGCTGCGCCGCTTCTGGCCGGTCGTGGCGTGGGCGGTGTCGGTGCTGTTCACCGCGCATGCGCTGAACACCTTCGGCGGCGTCTTCGGCGACGTGCTGGGCGTCTACGCGGGCCTGCACTACTCGACGCCGCACCGCCTGGTGCTGCAGACGGCGCTGCTGATCACCGCCGCCGGTGGCGCGGGCGTGGCCCTGCTGTTCGGTGTCGTGGCGGGGTACGCGGGCCGTCGTAAAGCGAAGGACCCGGAACGGGGCCGCGAAGCGGTCGAGCGCTCCGGCGGCTCCGACGGTTCCGATGTCTCCGGCGAAGGCGAGGCGGGCGCCACCGCGGTGGCCGCGACCGGGGCCGCACGCACCGATCTGATCACCCGCCCCCACGTCCGCCCGGTGCCGGTGGTGCAGCTGGCCATCGCCGCGGCGCTGGTCGCCGGCTTCATCCCGTGGGCGGTGCACATCATGGCGCCGGTCAATCACCACGCCTACGAGCAGATCCGCGACAACCGCCTGACCAGCGAGCGCGATCTGCGCGCCTTCGACTGGCTGGCGCAGCAGCCGGAGGCCCACGAGCACCGGGTGTTCACCAACCCCAACGAGGGCTCGGCGTGGATGTACATGCGCAACGACATCCCGACGGTGTTCCGCCACTTCGGCTGGCCCGACGCCGACGAGACCACCGCGACGTCGATGGTCTACTGGCACACCGACAAGATCGGCTGGGGCGAGCCGTGGGACACCACCGCCGCCAACCAGGTGGACCTGGCGCTGAAGAAGCTCGACGTGGGCTTCATCTACGTGTCGCCGCCGTACTTCTGGGGCGACCAGAAGATCAACATGCGCATGCAGGAGGGCGCGTGGTGGTCGCGGGGCCTGACGCCGGTGTACCGCGACGAGGAGGTCACCATCTACGCGGTCAACGGGGTAATCGACCCGGAGCGCATCGAGGAGATGCGCGCCCAGTCGCCGATGGACATGCCGCCGATGACCACCCGCGGCGAGGCGGGCGTGGCCGAGCCGGGCGACGACGATTACGACGACCCGCACGCGTGGGTGCCCGACTTCTCCAAGGCCTACCGCGGCGAGGGCTCGATCCTGCCGGAGGGCCAGGAGCCGCTGACGCTGCAGCCGAAGTAGGCGCGCCCCGGGTGAGGTGTCTCACGTGCCCGGGGGATCGGCCCAAATGGCTGGGTTCGACCGCCACGAGGACGTAGGGTGTGTGACCATGCGCAAGTTCACCACGTTCGCCGCCCTGGCCGCCTCGACCCTGTTCCTCGCCGGATGCTTCGGCGATGGCGGGACCGATGCGGACCCGGGGACGGTCGCGGACACGACGGCGGCGACGTCGTCGTCGGCGACGCCGCTGGCCGAGCGCCCGCAGGAGGCGGCGCCGGCCGGCCCGACGGTCGCCGAAGTGCCGGATGACCGCTTCATGCCGCCGGGCGCGCAGAACGCCCGCGTGTTCCGCCTGGCCGATGGGGCGACGGAGTGCTTCGCCAACTCGCTGGGCCCGGATTCCTTCCTGACGTGCCGCACGAACTTCGCCAACCCGCCGATGGTGCAGAGCTACGAGGGCGGGCAGATCGCGGCCAACGCGGTGACGTGGTCGCCGGGCGCCGCGCCGACGTACGCGCACATGAACTTCCCGGACACCGGTTTCGGCCCGGAGACGCTGCACCCCTACGAGCGGGTGTCCATGTTCGGGTTCACCTGCACCGCGTACGGCGATGCGACGGTGGAGTGCTCGGGCCCGGGCGGCAGCGCGTCGCTGGACGCCGGCAACGTCACCGGTGCGACCGTGCCGGAGCCGCAGGAGGCCCCGGCCCCCGCGCCGGAGGAGGCCCCCGCCCCGCCGGCTGCGCCGCTGCCGGGCATCGAGGTCCCCGGCATGGAGGACCTGTTCGGCCCGCAGCCGGGCCAGTAACAGCAGCTTTACGACGCCGCCCGTCAGCCCATTGCCGAGAACATCGGCACCGGCCTGACGGGCGTTTTCTCGTCTCCGATGGTCAGGTGCCACGCATGGGCACCGATGGTCAGAGAGGGCGGGGCGTGTTCGGCGGGCAGGGCCGTGGTGGCGGTGCCGTCGGCGTCGTGAAGCACGACCGTCGGGGTGCCGGGCCGCCGGACCACCCGCGCGCCCCCGTCCAGGACCAGAAGGTCGAGCGTGGGATCGCCCGCGGCGGGGACCAGCACCGCGCCGTGGTCGAGGAGGACGCCGAACTGCCGCGGGCGGTGGGTGCGGATGCCGACGCGCGCGCCGGTCAGCAGCGTGGGGACCAGCAGCTCCGGAAGGCGACCGGCGTCGGCGATGACATCGAGCCGGTCGATCGAGGGCAACGACATGACCAGCGGGCCGCCGTCGCGCGAGGTGCCGACCAACTGCGCCGGCGCCCGCGGCACCTCGACGTCGTGGGCCGGCGTGAACCACAGGTGCGGGCGGCGGACGTGACCGCGGCCCGGGGCGCGGGCCAGAAGCAGTTCGGCATCGGCGCCGGCGGGATTCGCGGTGGCCGCGGCGAACTCGGCGCCGGACAGGGGCCGCGCCCGCAGCCCCAGCAGGCCCAGGCGGTGGACGAAGAACTCCAGCCGCGCCCGGTCATGCTCGGCGGGGCCGCCGACGAGGACGCTGATCCAGTCGGAGTCGGCGACTCCGAGCCGTCCGGCGAAACTGCGGTACCGGTGGGCGACCTCGCCGCCGGGCCGGGCGGTGGTCCGCAGCACCGACACCACGTCGACGGGCACCGGACATTCCGTCACGGCATCGACCAGCGCCGACGCGGGGAGCAGATTCCGCCCCGCGGCCGAGACCCGGATACCGGCGGTCGGCTCCGGGTGCGGTCCCCGCCACGCGTCGCGCAGCGATCGCCCGCGAAACGGAACGTGCAGCCCCGCCACGGCCAGCGCCGACGCCCCCACCGCCAACGGCGCGGCATGGTCCGCCACGAACCCCGACACCGATGCCCAATCCATCATCGCCACCCCCGGCTCTCCCGCGGCGCATCCCCCGCGCCGGGCCACCCGCTCGGGCGGCCGTCGACGGGCAGCTTAACGGCGGCTGGCCTAGGCTGCCCTGCGAAAGACATGGGTCACGACGATTCGGGGGGAACGTCACATGCCTCGCACTCCGACCACGCCCGCGCAGATCAGCGGGCACCGGTTCCTGGTTCGCCGGGTCGAACACGCGCTGGTCCGCGCGGACGCCCGCATGCTCCACGATCCTTTGCGTACCCGCGGCAGGGCAGTGGCCGTCGGCGCGGCGCTGCTGGTGCTGGTCATCGCCGGGACGGTGATCCTCGGCCTGCTGCGGCCACGCGACGGAGCCGCCGATGCCGACCTCGTGCTCGTGCGCGACACGGGCGCGCTGCACGTCCGCATCGACGACCGGGTCCATCCGGTGGCCAACCTGGCGTCGGCGCGGCTGGTGCTGGGCCAACCCGCCGAACCGGTGCGCGTGGGCGCCGCGGCGTTGGAGAAGGTGGCCGCGGGGCATCCGATCGGCATACCGGCGGCCCCGGACATCGCGGTGTCGGATCCGCCGCCGGCACCGGCATCGGCGGGGATCTGCGAGGAAGCCTCGGCCGCGCTGCATGAGCCGGTCCTGGTGCGATCGACGGTGGCGCGCATGGGGCCGCTGCCCGAGGGCGGCGATTCCGCGCTGGTCACCGACGGAGCATCGACGTGGCTCGTCCACGACGGGCGCCGGGCCCCCATCGATGTGCAGGACCCGGCGTTATCTCGCGCGCTCGGATTGTCCACCGCCCCGATCCGGCCGGTGGGGGCGCATCTTCTTGAGGCCATCCCCGAAACCGGTGCCGTGCGGGCACCGTCGGTGCCGCGCCGTGGCGAACAGTCCGGCTTCCCGGCGCCCTTCGACGTCGTGGGAAGAATCGTCGACGTCGGCGGGCGCCGGGTGCTCGTGCTTTCCGACGGCGCCGTGGAGGTCCCGCCCGTCGTCGCCGACGTCCTGGCCGCCGAGGGCGGAACGGCCGCGGCAACCGAGGTGGAACTGGCTCACGTCCCGGTCGCGCCGGGCGTCGACCATGGGAGCCTGCCCGGTGAGGTGCCGTCGTGGGCTCCGGCGGACGGGTGGCTGTGCGTCGATGCGGACGACCGGCGGACCGCCGTGACCCATGGCCGGGCGCCCGCCGCCGTGGTGCCGTACCCGGGCGCGGACGGCGTCGGGCCCGCGGCCGACGGCTTTTCTTCCCCGGCCTCCGCGACCGTCGCGGTCGACACCGGGGGCGGGGTCCATCTGGTGGCCGCGGGAGGAACGCGGCATCTGGTGGAAAACCGGAGGACGTTGTCGGCGATGGGCTATCCGGCGACGGTGACGGTGCCCTGGCGTGTGCTCGCCGCCTTCCGGGCGGGCCCCGAACTCACCAGGGACTCGGCCCTGTCCGCTCCCTGACCGGGGACGACGCGCCGGCGAGCCACAGCGCCCGGCCGATGACGGCCACCGCGGTCAGCAGCGCGATCGCCATGATGCGGTGCGTCGGCGCATGGTCGACGCGGGCCGCGGGAGTCGGCGGGGCAGCGGCATGCGGGCCGGCGGCCGCATCCTCGCCGGTCGCCGCAGCCTCGCCCGTGACGGCACCGGCGCCGGCAACGGCAACGGAGTCGATGCCCGTGCGGGCGACCGCGGCGACGGGATCGACGATCCCCGCCCCGACCCCGGTCGTGGACGGGGCGGGGGACGCGGTCGCCAGGATCAGCTCGCGGACGCGGGCCGGCGAAGTTTCGGGCGCCCGCGACAGGATCAGCGCCGCCGTGCCGGACACCAACGGGGCGGCGAAGCTGGTGCCGACGATCGGCGTCGCATTCGAGCCGTTGACGTGCAGATCGGCCCACGTCTCGCCGTTGGGCGACGGACCCGCGACGGGACCGCCCGGCGCGGCGACGTCCACCCAGTCGGCGGCCACCGCATATCCCGCCGGCGCATGGTCGACCGCGTCCGGCTCATCTGCGTGCCGGGCGCCGGGATCTCCCGGGAGATCGACGGCCGTGACGGCGATGACCTCGTCCAGGATCGCAGGCCATGCCACCGCTCCGTCGGGGCATTCGCCGCCGATGTTCCCGGACGCCGCGACGACCACCGCTCCGGATTCCTCCGCCCGCTGCACCGCGGCCGTGATCTCCGGGGCCCCGGGCGGCACCATTCCCGGCGGGGCGCACGAGGTCAGCGAGATGTTGATGACCCTCGCCCCCTGCCCGACGGCGGAATCCACGGCGCTGGCCAACGACGCCAGCGTCCCTTCCTCTCCCGTCGTGTGCCGGATGCTCAGCACCCGGGCACCGGGGGCGACCCCGGCGAAGGAGTCGTCTCCCGGGCGTCCCGCCGCGAGCCCCGCCACGAAGGTGCCGTGGGCGTCGCAGTCGTGGAAGGCGCCCGCGCCGCCGGTGACGTCACCGCCGTCGGCGACCCCGCCCAAACGCGGATGATCGGCAACGCCGGTGTCGATGATCGCGATGGTCACGCCCGCCCCGTTCGACATCGGCCACGCGTCGCGGAACCGCAGCACCCGTTCGGCGACCGTCGGTACCGCCATCAGGTCCGGCGACGAGGCCGCCGTGCCCGTGCAGCGGGACTGGGCATGGGCGGCGGGAATCGGGGCGATGGCCGTCGCCAAGCAAACGGCCCCGGCCAGGCACGTTGCACGGCGCCATCGGGAACTCACGGGATCAGCTCCTGGGCCAGGCCCGGCACGCCCGCCACCACCGCCGCCAAGGGCAGGGAGACCGCGATCGCCACCGCCTCGACGAGCTCGAGGACCCTGCGCAAGGTCGGCGTGACGCGACCGGCGGGCACGGCCGCCACCGCGGTCGCCGCCAGCAGCGGGGCCAGGATCAACAGCGAAGCGGGCCATCGGCCGACGTGCCACTGGGCCAGGGCCAGGAGGAGCAGCAATGCGGCACCCGCGCAGCCCAGCGCCGCGGAGGGCACGGCCCGTGCGTGGCCCCGGGACTGAATCAGGCACAGCACCGCGAGCGCCACGACGAGGCCCACCGACCAGCGGTCCGGAGCACGGGTGGCGATCAGGGCGGCTGCGGCGACCAGAACAACCGCCGACCCGGCGACCAATCCGTCGAGCAGGCGGCCGGCCCGCGACGCGATGACGTCGACGGGATCGGCGGGGTCCGGGTCATCGGGAAACGGCTCACCGGCCGCGGGAATGCCCGGCACGCGAACCCCGGCTGCGGCGACGCCGATGCCGGGCGCGACGGTCAATCCGATTACGCCGAGGGCGGAGACGATCGCCGCGGCGGACCGGGCATCGCCGAGCCAGGCCGACGCCGCCGCGAACCCCGCGGCCCCGACGGCCATGACGATGCCCGCGGCCCCCGTCGCGGTGGCGGCCGCGAAGACGGCGCGATCCGTCGGGCGCAGGATCAGCAGCGCCGCCGAGGCGACCGCAGTGCCGGGCACGAGGCCTGCGGCGAATCTCCAGTCCGCCGTGGCCCCGTCGATGGGCACCCCGGCCACCGCGGCACCCGCCATGGCGGAGAACACGAGAGCCTGCCACGACAGGACCAGGGCCGTGGGCGCGGAACCGCCGCGCCGGAGGGCGATGCGCAGACCTGCGGCGGCCATCAACGCGGCGGCGCCGGCCACCCCGGCGGCCAGAACCGCATCATGTTCGGACATACCCAGCACGCCGGCCACCAGCGCAATCGTCGCCGTGGCCGCCACTGCCCGGCCGACGCCCGAATCGACCACCGCCACCCCGGGTGCGTCATCGGAGAGCAGGTCCGCGACGTCGGCGACCATCGGCGGAGGCGCCGGTCCGGGATCATCCGCAATGACCAGGCGATCTCCGTCGACCACCCCGGCGTCGGCCAACCCGGTCTCCGGATCGGCGACGGATCCGCCGGGCAACCGGACCCGCCATGACGCCCCCGGATCCGGGGCGGAGCCGAAGACGTCGACCAGCTCCGGCAGCAACGCCGCCACGGGAACTTCCGCGGGCACGAGCAGATCCGCCCGCCGGGACGGCCCCTGCCCCGGCAGGAAATCCACGCGGACGCGGATCATCGACGCGGTCATGGACATGGTTCCCCCAATCGCGCGGGCATGGCCCGCCACGTGTCGGTGCGCCCGCATCCCCCGTTGGGCGGGCGCGCCCCCACAGGGTGGCCTATGCTCTGCGTCGCGTCCAGCCGAAACGGCTGGTTCATTCTCGGGGGGATGACGACGATGGGGGAAGCGCATTCGCGCACCACGATGACCGACCGTGCCGTGGAAACGGCGCCCGGCGGCGAAACTGGAACGGCGGGCGGCTCCGCGGGCGTTTCGACGGTCGGGGCGTCCGGGCCGGGGCGCCTGCCCCGGATCCCCGGGCCCGGGCCCAGGGCGGGGGACATCCGGCCCGATGCGCCGCCGGAGGCGCCGGAACCCAAACCCGTGCCCTTGATGCGGGCGCTGCTGCCGGTGGTCATGCTCGTCGCGGTGGTGGGGATGGTGGCCGTGATGGTGGTCTCCGGATCGGCCAGGAACCCGATCACCTTCATGTTCCCCCTGCTCATGGTGGTGTCGACGCTGGGGATGATGGCGGGCGGCGCCGGCGGGACGACGGACGTCGGCCCCGCCCGGCGCGACTACCAGCGGCACCTGGCCAGCGTGCGCCGGGCGGTGGCCGACGCGGTGGGGATGCAACGGGCCAGCGTGGTTCACGTTCATCCCGACCCCCGGGACGCGTGGACGTTCGCGGGCACCCGCCGGCTGTGGGAACGCGGCCCCGGCGACGACGATTTCGGCGCCGCCCGCATCGGGACCGGCCCGCACCAGCCGGCGACCCCGGTGACGCCCCCGGCGGTCGCGGCGCCGGAGAAGCTCGACCCGGTGTCCGCGGTCGCGCTGCGCCACGTGGTGCGGTCGGCGCGGACCGTGCCGGATCTGCCGGTGGCCGTGGACCTCCGCGCCTTCCCGGTGGTGTCGGTGGGCGGGGACGCCGAACCCGCGCGTGCGCTCGTGCGGGCGATCGTCGCCCAGGTGGCTGCGTCGCACCATCCCGAGGACGTGGCCATCGCCGTCGCCGGCGTGGGCCCGGAGTGGGAGTGGATCAAATGGCTGCCGCACAACGCCCGGCCGGGGCAATCGGGCAAGTCAGAGAAGCCGGGGCCGGAACTTCTGCGGGCGGCGACGGTTCCGGAGCTCGCGGACATGCTGGACGGAATGGAGGCGGAGCTGGTCATGGTCATCGCCGATGCCCGGGACCTGGATCGCGCGCCGGAGCACTTGGATCTGCTCCTGGGTACGCAGCGCGCGGAGGGCGGGACGACGTCGGTGCTCGCGGTGCCCGCGGATCCAGGCGGCGAGACCGCGGCGGCCGCCGTTGCGTCGGGGTTGGCCCTGTCCGTGATCGATGGTCGGGTGCGCGCCATCACTGCGGCCGGGGAAGAGGACATCGCCGCCGCCGATGCACTTGGTGCCGCGGCGGCGGAAGCGTTGGGCAGGCGACTCGCCGGGCAGTTCGTGGCCCGCTCCCGGGTCGACGCGGGCCCGCTGCACGACCCGGTGCTGGCGGAGCTGGGCCTGGCCCCGCCGCCGGGGACCCTGCGCTTCCGGGAACGCCTCGGCCCCGATCGCCTGCGCATCCCCATCGGCGTCGCCGCCGGCGGGGAGGTGCTGCACCTGGATCTCAAGGAGTCCGCGGAGGGCGGCGTCGGCCCGCACGGGCTGTGCATAGGCGCGACGGGCTCCGGCAAATCGGAGCTGCTGAAATCGATCGTGCTGGCGCTGGCCGCCACGCATGGCCCGGACCAGCTGAACCTGGTGCTGGTGGATTTCAAGGGCGGCGCGACGTTCCTCGGCGTGGAGGGGCTGCCGCACGTGTCGGCCGTGATCACGAACCTCGCCGACGAGCTGATCCTCGTCGACCGCATGCAGGACGCCATCCGCGGCGAGATGACCCGGCGCCAGGAGCTGCTGCGGCAGTCGGGCAACTTCCCGGGAGTCGCGGAGTACGAGGCGGCGCGCCGGGCGGGGCGGACGGATCTCAAACCGCTGCCAGCGCTGGTCATCGTGGTCGACGAATTCTCGGAATTGCTCGGCCATCGCCCGGAGTTCGCCGAGCTCTTCGTGGCGGTGGGCCGCCTCGGCCGGTCACTGCACATGCATCTGCTGCTGGCCAGCCAGCGGTTGGAGGAGGGGCGGCTGCGCGGCCTCGACAGCCACTTGTCCTATCGCATCGGGTTGAAGACCTTCTCCGCCGCCGAGTCCCGCAGCGTCCTCGGCGTCCCCGACGCCCATCACCTGCCGGCCACGCCCGGTGCGGGTTTCCTCAAGACCGACGCCGGCGCGCCGGTGCGGTTCCATTCCGCCTACGTGTCCGGGCCGGTTCCGGAGGACGCCGGTCGTCCCGCGAGCGCCCGTGGCCAGACCTCGGGTGCGCGGGTGGTCGAGTTCGTCGCCATGGGCGGGACGGCAGTCGGGGACGGCAGTTCGCTTGACGACGCTCCGGAGACCACGTCGCCCCGGACGCCGTCGCAAAGCATCTTGGGTGCCACGGTCGATGCGATGGCCGGTCATGCCCATGGAGCCCACCGGGTGTGGTTGCCGCCGTTGCCCGCGCGCACGGCGCTGGCGGATGCGGCGGATTCGTCGCTGGCGCCGTTGACGGCGTCGGTGGGGCTCGTAGACCGGCCGCTGGAGCAGCGGCAGGACCCGTTCCTCGTCGATCTGTCGGGCACCGGCGGACACGCGGCGATCGTCGGGGCGCCGCGGTCGGGCAAGTCGACGGCCGTGCGGACCATGGTCGCGTCGCTGGCGTTGACCACCCCGGCGCGGAAGCTGCACGTCCACGTCATCGATTACGGCGCGGGTGGGTTGTCCGATCTCGCGGCATTGCCGCACGTGGCGTCGGTGACCCACCGCGGCGACGCCGACAAGCTCAACCGCGTGGTGTCGGCGGTGGCCGGGGAGGTCGCCGCGCGCGAGGAACGGCATCGGCGGAAGGGCTGGCACACCATCGCCGACGCGCGGGCCGGCGGCGAACCCGACGTGCTGCTGGTCGTCGACGGGTGGCCCGCGCTGCGCCAGGAGCACCAGGCCCTGGGCGACCGGGTGCAGGGGATTTTGTCGGATGGGCTGGCCGTGGGCGTGCACGTCGCGCTGACCGCACATCGGTGGACCGAGCTGCGGCCGGCTGTGCGCGATTTGATGGGGACGCGCATCGAACTGCGCCAGGCGGATGCGATCGACTCCGTCGTCGACCGCAAGGCCGCGAAGCTGGTGCCCGATTCACCGGGCCGGGGGCTGTCACCGGACGGTTGCGGGGCGCTGATCGCCGATTCGGGCCCCGCGGACATCGCGGAGGTCGCGCGAGCGTGCCTCGCCCGGGGAGACGAACGGGTGCCGCAGCTCAAGCTGCTGCCGGAACGAGTCGGATGGGCGGCGGTATCGGGGGCCGTCGCCGCGGGGTCGGTGGCGGTGGGCCTCGACGAGGAGTCCCTCGCGCCGGTGCGTTTCGACCCGGACCGCGACCGCCATCTGCTGGTCTTCGGCGCGGCCGGTTCCGGGCGGACGACGGCGCTGCGGACGGTCGTCGAAGGGATGCTGCGGACGCGGCCGACGTGCAAGTTCCTGGTCGTCGATTACCGCAGGGGATTGCTCGGCGCAGTGCCCGAGGATCGCTTGGCCGGGTACGCCGGATCACCGGCGGTGGCGGAGCCCATGGTCGCCGAGCTCGCCGCCGCGCTGCGGGGCCGGTTGCCCGGCCCGGACGTCACCCCGGAGCGGTTGCGGGCCCGGGATTGGTGGGAGGGGCCGGACATCGCGGTCGTCGTCGACGACTATGACCTGGTGTCGGGGTCCAGGGGATCGCCGCTGACCCCGCTGGGCGAGTTCATCCCGCACGCGGCGGACATCGGCCTGCACGTGGTGTTGGCCCGGCGCACGGGAGCGGCGACCCGGGCGCTGCACGATCCGGTGCTCGGCGCCGCGAAGGACCAGGGCGCCACGGGACTGGTCCTGGACGGCTCGCGCGAGGACGGGCCGATTCTCGGCGTGGCGCTCGGGCAGCGGCCGCCGGGGCGGGGCACGTGGGTGGAACATGGCCGGGCGCCGCGGGTGATGCAGGTGGCACTGCCGCCGGAGACGGCGACGGAGACGGAGGCTGGGCAAGAAAAGGAAGGCGACGGCGATGCAATCCGTTGATGCAGCGGCGGGCGGGCCGAGGGTCCTCCACGCGTGGGGTCAGGCGGCCTGCGGGCCCGACGGTGATGCCGGGCTGATCGACGGGTTCGGGGCGCCTCCGGATGTCGTGGTCACGCCGTCTTACTGGGGTGGCCGCCGCCGGGAGCTTCTTTCGGGGGAGCTGGTCCGCCGTGGTTTCGACCCGCGGATCGGCGACCTCGCCACCGAGCTGATGGGCCTGGAACGCCCGACGGTCGGCCATAGCTTCCTCATCGAAGTCGAGGCCGGCCGCATCTGCGTGTCCCGCCTCGACTTCGATTCCGGGCTCGCCGATTCGCGGCTGTCGTTTCGGGGAGGCGATGCGACGGAAGTGATCGGCGACGTGGTCGGCGAGTTGCTTACCGACGTCGCCGACGGGGACATCCGAGGCACCGCACCCGGGGCGGCCGGCGCCATGCCGGGCCCGGTTGATTTCGATGACGTGGAGTTCATTGTCGCGGACGAGGGCGACAGACTGGTGGCGGACATGCGCAGACGGGGATGGCTGGCGTTTCCCGTGCCGGTGCATGCGTTGGGCGTGGCCGGTGCGGGCAGCGGTCGTGGTGTCGGGGCCGCGGATTCGGAGTTCGAAGTCGGCCGGGAAGAAGAACGTGCCGGCGGCGGCTTGGACGTCGCGGCGTTGCGGCGCAGGGCGCGCGCCATCGAACGGCGGCCGCGTGGCCGGGGCTTGGCGAAATCGGCGCCGGCTCTTGCCGCCGCGCTGGTGGTGGGGGTTGCGGTGGCGGCGATCGTGCTGATCGTCGATGGTCCCGTGGGGGAAGTATGGCGCGAGGAAGCGGAGCTCGCCGCCGCCGTGGACGACCGTGAAGCGGTGGGCGCGTCCCCGGGAGACCCGGGGCCGCCCACCGAGGATCCGGCGCGGTCCCACGCCGATCCCGTTTCCCCGCGTGCCCCGGGCGCCCCAGGCGATCCGGGTGCCCCGAAAGTCGCCCCCGCCCCGCTCCGTGAACTCGTGGGAGAGGGTGTCCGCGTCGAGCTGCCGGAGGGCTGGCGCATCGACGAGGGCACCGCCCCCGCATCCGGGTCCCTGGTCGTCGTCGATGGCGGGCCCATGCGGATCCTCGTCACGGCGGGGGAAGTGCCCGCGGAGATGGGTGCCGATGGTTTGGTCGCCGGCCTCACCGCGCACGCGGCCGGGGATCCGGCGATGGATCGGGTGCGCAGGGAGGTCATCGACGGCCTCGAGGTCGTGATCCACGAGGAGCGGCCCGGAGACGGGTCCGTCGTGTTGTGGCAGCACCGGCTCGTCGACGGATGGCAGGTGTCGGTGGGTTGCCAGTTCCGCGGCGCGACCATCCCGCAGGTGCGGCCGGTGTGCGGGCAGGCGCTGCGGACGGCGGGGATCGCGCACCGGTGACGTGAATACGAGAAGCGAATGCGCGTGAGGTGAGGGGGAAGGAGACGTCGCCGGGGGTGGGGTGGGGGAGGGGGCGAAAAAAGATGGAACCGATTGGCGCCGGGGCGCGTCCAATCATGTGGCGGCCGGAATGAACGGGATCCGGTTGCCCGGCAGAAAACACGGGAGTCCTCCAACGGCGATCGGCCGGCGATGGGACTCCACCGGAATCCACGAAAGTGCACGACAAAGCGCGGAAAAGCGCGAAAGAGGGGGAATCACATGAACGGCGGGGTTTTCACCACCGAATCAAGCACCATGACCACCACGGCGGGCGACGTCGACGGGGTCAACCAGGAAGTCTCCGGCGAGCTGGCGCGTCTGCGCGGCGTCGTCGACGGGCTGGCGGGGGATTGGAAGGGCCAGGCCAAGCTGGCGTTCGACGACGTCATGCTGCGGTGGGACGAGGCGGCGGCGAAGTTGTCCGGCGCGCTGACCGACATCGCGGAGAACATCCGGGCCAACGCGGGCAGCTTCGACGCCGGCGAAGAGTCCGGTGCAGCCGACTTCAACCGCGTCGGCGCAGCCGGCGGCGGGCTGCTCAACCTGTAAGACCAACGCACACCAACAAGCACCAATCGGTTTCACGACCAGGGGGAATCACATGACCGACACCATCCGCTATCAGTTCGGCTCCATCGCCACCGGCGCCGCCGACATTCGCACCACCTCCGGGCACATCCAGACCCTGCTCGGCGACCTGAAGGCCCGCATCGCGCCGATGACCTCCACTTGGGAAGGTGAATCGGCCGTCGCGTACGAGGAAGCCCAGCGCGAATGGGACGAGGCCGCAAGCGAGCTCAACCAGATCCTCGACACCATCGCCCGCACCGTCGAAGAGGGCAACGACCGCATGTCCGACATCAACCGCCGCGCCGCCGCCAGCTGGGGCTGATCGGCAACCACGCAACACGGCACCATCGCTCGACGGCTTTGCGACGGGCCGGCGTGCCGTACGACGGGCCGGCGCCACCGCTCCCACCCGGGACACGGTGGCGCCGGCCCTCCTGTTTTCCCGCGGCCCGGCCCAGGCCAACGCGTTTTGGTCCCCGGCGGATCGACCGGTAGAGTTGAGCGCCTGTGTGCACGCAGTCTCCCGCACGCGCACGACGCATGGCCTCCTACGGTGGCCGTCGTCAAGCGAAAAGCGGCGAGCATCACCTCCCCGGGTCTCCACCGGCCGCCGGGGGCAGGGCACGCGGCGCGCATCGGCCGGCAGAATCACACGGACCCGTAAAGGAGTCATGTTGTCTACTTTCCACCCCAAGGACGGTGACATCGAGCACAAGTGGTACGTCATTGACGCCACTGACGTCGTGCTCGGTCGCCTCGCCACCCACGCCGCCGACCTGCTGCGCGGCAAGGGCAAGGCCTACTTCGCCCCCAACGTCGACTGCGGCGACCACGTCATCGTGATCAACGCCGACAAGATCCACATCTCCTCCAACAAGCGGGACCGTGAGATGCGCTACCGCCACTCCGGCTTCCCGGGTGGCCTGAAGTCGATGACCCTCGGCCGCTCCCTCGAGCTGCACCCCGAGCGCGTCATCGCCGAGGCCATCGAGGGCATGATGCCGCACAACAAGCTGTCGCGTCAGTCCATCAAGAAGCTTCACGTCTACGCCGGCTCCGAGCACCCCTACGCCGGTCAGAAGCCCGAGAACTACGAGATCAAGGCGGTGGCGCAGTGACCAACCCCCAGGACACCAACGAGGCCCAGGTCGAGAACACCGAGGCCACCTACGACGACGTCCAGGCTGCGGCCGAGGCCGCCACCGAGGACTTCACCTCCACCATCGGCGACGCGCTCGTCGATGAGACCGCCGAGGTCGAGGGCGACGAGACCGTCGCCGCCGAGCCCGCCGTCCTGGATCGCCCGATCCAGACCGTCGGCCGCCGCAAGCGCGCCATCGCGCGCGTCAACGTCACCGCCGGCACCGGCAAGATCACCTGCAACGGCCGCGACATCGAGGATTACTTCCCGAACAAGCTGCACCAGCAGGAGATCAAGGACCCGCTGGTCCTGCTCGAGCGCGAGAACCAGTTCGACATCGCCGCCAACATCAACGGTGGCGGCCCGTCCGGCCAGGCCGGCGCCCTGCGCCTGGCCATCGCCCGCGCCCTCAACGAGTACAACCCGGAGGAGCGCGGCCAGCTGAAGAAGGCCGGCTTCCTCACCCGCGACGCCCGCGCCGTCGAGCGCAAGAAGGCCGGTCTGCACAAGGCCCGCCGCGCGCCGCAGTACTCGAAGCGCTAAACCGAAGCTTCTGCTTCAGGCGCCGCCGCCGGTTCGCCGGTGGTGGTGCAGCGCCGCCGGTTCGTTCCGATGGCCCGCACGGCCGCCGGCTCGTTCAGGCGGCCAGCTTCACCGAAACGCCCTGTCCCGGGTTCGCCCGGGGTGGGGCGTTTCGCGTCGGCGTGGCCGGGGTCTGCGGGATCTGAGGGGTCGGAGGCGCCGGCCGTGCCGGACCTGCCAGATCTGCCGGACCGAAGGTTGGCCCGCGCAGAAAGAGGCCGGGTGAACAGAAAGTGGTGGTGTGCCACGTCTTTCTGGTCGCCTGGCATCTTTCTGCGAGATCGAGCCTCGCCAGTGCCTCGTCAGTGCCTGGTCTGTGCCTGGTCTGTGCCTGGTCGGCGCCCGGCCGGAGCCTCGTCAGTGCCCCTTCGGTGACTGGTCGATGCCTCGGAGGGCAGAGCGGGCACGGTGGGGGACTGCGGACACTGTGATCGCCCGCGCACACGGCAAAAACACGTCTTATGAACAGATGCACCTGCTGGGAAGCGATGTATCCGTCAGCTCGACGTGTTTTTGCGCCCGATTGACGTTCGTGCCCGGGGCTACGTCCCCACGTACTTGGCCAGGTGCTCGCCGGTCAGGGTGCCGCGCCCGTCGCGGGCCGCCGCGACGAGATCGGCCGGGGTGCCCTCGAACACCACGCGCCCGCCGTCGTGGCCCGCCCCGGGCCCGAGGTCGATGATCCAGTCGGCGTGCGCCATCACGGCCTGATGGTGCTCGATGACGATGACCGACGATCCGCCGTCGACCAGCCGATCCAGCAGCGCCAGCAGGTTGTCGACGTCGGCGAGGTGCAGGCCGGTGGTCGGCTCGTCGAGGACGAACACCTCGCCGGGGCCGCCGTCCGCACCCGCCGCTCCCTTGGCCCCCGCCTTCTTCCCGCGCGCCGGGGTCTTCCGCCCCTTCAGGTGCGTGGCCAGCTTCAGGCGCTGGCGTTCGCCGCCGGACAGGGTCGGCAGGGTGCGGTTCAAGGTCAGGTAGCCCAGGCCGACGTCGCCGAGCGTCGCCAGGATCTTCACGGCGGCGGGGATCCGTGCCTCACCGTCGGTGAAGAACGCCAGCGCCTCGGCGACGGTCATCCCCAGCACCTCGGCGATGTCCCGCCCGCCGAGCTTGTGCTCCAGCACGGCGTCCTGGAAACCGCGGCCGCCGCAGTCCTCGCAGGGGGTGGCGGCGCCACCGCGGAAGGACACCTCGGGGTAGATCATCCCGGCGCCCTTGCACGTCGGGCACGCGCCGTCGGAGTTGGCGCTGAACAGGCCGGGTTTGACGCCGTTGGCCTTCGCGAACGCCTTGCGCACCGGGTCGGCCAGCCCGGTGTAGGTGGCCACGTTGGAGCGCCGGGAACCCTTGATGGGGGCCTGGTCCACGAAAATGACCTCGGGCGCACCAGCACCGGCGGTCTGCTTTGCGACGCCCGCGTCCCCGTTTCCACCGCCCGATCCCAGTGCGCCGTCGGCGAGTTCGCCGTGGATCAGCGACGACTTTCCGGAGCCGGCGACGCCGGTGACCACGGTGAGCACGCCCAGCGGGACGTCGACGTCGACGTCGTGGAGGTTGTGCCGGTTGGCCCCGCGGATGGCCAGCGCCCCGGTGCGTTCGCGCACGTCCTCCTTCAGCTCGGCGCGGTGGTCGAGGTGGCGGCCGGTGATCGTGTCGGAGGCGGCCAACCCGGCCAGGTCTCCCTGGAAACGGATTTCGCCGCCGGCGGATCCGGCGCCGGGCCCGACGTCGACGACGTGGTCGGCGATGGCGATGGTCTCCGGCTTGTGCTCGACGACGAGCACGGTGTTGCCCTTGTCGCGCAGCTGCAGCAGGAGGTCGTTCATCCGGTCGATGTCGTGCGGGTGCAGGCCGACGGTCGGCTCGTCGAAGACGTAGGTGACGTCGGTCAGGGCGGAGCCGAGGTGGCGGATCATCTTCACGCGCTGGGCCTCGCCGCCGGACAGGGTGCCGCTGGCCCGGTCGAGCGACAGATAGCCCAGGCCAATGGAATCGAAGGAGTCGAGCGTCTCCTGCAGCGTGCGCAGCAGCGGGGCCATGGACTTCGAGGCGTCGGTGGCGGCGAAATCGCGCACCCAGTCGGCCAGGTCGGTGATCTGCATGGCCGACAGCTCGGCGATGTTCTTGCCGTGCACCGTCACCGACCGCGCCGACTCGTTGAGCCGCGTGCCGCCGCAGTCGGGGCAGGGTCGGAACACGATGGCACGCTCGACGAAGGCTCGGACGTGCGATTGCATCGACTCGACGTCCTTGGCCAGCATGGACTTGCGGATCTTGGTGATCACGCCCTCGTACGTGACGTTGATGCCGTCGACCTTGATCTTCGTGGCCTCGCGGTACAGCAGGTCATCCAGCTCCTGCTCCGTGTATTCGCCCAGCGGCTTATCCATGTCGAAGTACCCGGACCCCGCGAAAATGCGCCCGTACCAGCCGTCCATCGAATAGTTCGGCACGGTGAGGGCACCTTCGGACAGCGACTTCGAGGCGTCGAAAAGCGCCGTCAGATCGAAGTCGGACACCGTGCCGCGGCCCTCGCAGCCGGGGCACTGGCCGCCGAGGACGGAAAACTCGCGGCGCTCCTTCGTGCCATCGGCCTTGGTGATCGCGCCCGCACCCGAGGCGGAGGCCACGTTGAACGAAAACGCGTTGGGCGG
>DHCMJ07802__coassemble_1089_pt1 | contig 19972 bp, 13 predicted proteins | sample DHCMJ07802__metabat2_low_PE_013 | metagenome-assembled genome bin DHCMJ07802 | reverse complement strand
CCACCAAGACCGGCACCACCACGCTGGCCGTCGCTCCCAGTTGCCACGCCTGCGCCAACGGTTCGCCGGCACCCGCGGGTGCCCCGGTGATCGGCCTGGTAGGTGCCCCCAACTCCGGAAAGTCGACGCTGTTCAACGCCCTGACCGGTGCGAAGGCCCAGATGGGCAACTGGCCCGGCACCACCGTGGAAATCAGCCGCGGCGCATGGAAGGCCGGTGACGTCACCTACGACGTCATCGATTTCCCGGGCGCTTACTCCCTCGACGCGATGAGCCCCGACGAGGAGCTCACCCGCGAGATGCTGATCAACCGCCCCGAAGGCGAACGCCCGGATCTGGTGATCGTCGCGGTCGACGCGACCGCCCCGGCCCGCGGCCTGTACCTGTTCTCCGAGATCGCCGAGCATTCCTACCGGCTCGTCGTGGTGCTGACCAAGGTCGATGTCGCCGCGGCACAGGGCCTGGACGTCGACGCCGGAGCCATGCAGCGGGCGCTGGGCGTGCCCGTCGTCGCCGTCGACCCCCGCCGCCGCGCCGGAGTAGACGACGTGCGCACGGCCGTCGCCGGCGCCATGACCGGCTGCGCCCGCGTCATCCGGGCGGGCGCGGAAGCCGGGGACGCGGCCGGGGGAGACGCCGACACCGACGCCGCCGACGAGGCCCGCTTCGCCTTCATCGACCGCGTCGTCGCCGCCTCCACCACGGACCGCGGGGCCCGCGTCACCTGGTCGGACCGCATCGACCGCGTCGCCCTCAACTCCTTCGCCGGACCGCTGCTGTTCCTGGGGGTGATGTGGGTTGTCTTCCAGATCACCACCGTCGTCGCCGCACCCCTGCAGGATGGACTGGAATCGCTGGTCACCGGCCCGGTCTCCGACTGGGTGCGCTCCGGCATGGAGGCCGTCGGGCTCGGCGGCCCGGTGCCGACGGGGCTGGTCGTCGACGGGCTCATCGGCGGCGTGGGCATGGTGCTGACCTTCGCGCCGCTGATGGCCCTGATGTTCCTGTGCCTGGCGGTGCTGGAGGACTCCGGTTACATGGCCCGCGCCGCCGTGGTCACCGACCGCGTCATGCGCGCCATCGGCCTGCCGGGCAAGGCGTTCATCCCGCTCATCGTCGGCTTCGGCTGCAACGTCCCGGCCATCTCGGCCACCCGCGTCCTGGGCAATCCGCGCCACCGCATTCTCACCGCACTGCTCATCCCGTTCACGTCCTGCAGCGCGCGACTGACCGTCTACGTCATGCTCGCCGCGGTGTTCTTCCCGGGCAACGCCGGCTCGGTCGTGTTCCTCATGTACCTGATCTCCATCGGCCTGGTCGTGCTCACCGGCCTGGTGCTGCGGCACACCCTGTGGCGCGCGATGCCGTCGGAGCCGCTGGTCATCGACCTGCCGACGTATCAGCTGCCGATGCCGCGCCTGGCGCTGTCCGTGGCGTGGACCCGATTGAAGGGATTCCTGAAGACCGCCGGCGGCATCATCGTGGTCACCGTCGTCGCGGTGTGGGCGCTGATGTCCGTGCCCGTCGCCCCGGGGTACGGCTTCGCGGACGAGAACCTGCCGCCGCGCGACTCCGCCTACGGCGTGGTCTCGGAGACCGTCTCGCCGGTCTTCGCTCCGGCCGGTTTCGGGTCCTGGTCGCTGACGGGCACGTTGCTGACCGGGTTCGTGGCCAAGGAGGCCGTCATCTCCACGTGGGCGCAGACCTACGCGGTGGAGGACGTCACCGACGCCGAGGCCGACGAACAGCGCAGCAGCGACCTCGCCGACCGCATCCGCGCCGACTTCGACGACGCCTCCGGCGGGCACGCGCTCGCCGCGGTGTGGGCCTTCATGATCTTCCTGCTCGCCTACACCCCATGCGTGGCCACGCTCGCCGCGCAGAAACGCGAGATCGGCCTGAAATGGACGATGTTCGGCCTGGCATCGCAGCTCGTCGGCGCGTGGGTGCTCGCCGTCGCCGCCTTCCAGATTCTGAGGTTGTTCCTGTGAGCACCTTTCTGAGCTCCCTGTTTTCCCGCACGCTGCGAGCTTCGCGTGACGACGGCCCGGCGTCCGTCCAGACCACCCTTCAGTCGTCGGCCACGGGCACCCCGTTGGCTGCGGTCCGCTCCGCCATCGCCGACGGAGTGACGTCGCGTTCCGCCATCGCCGCCGCCACCGGCCTGTCCCGGTCCACCGTCGACGCGGCGATCGACCACCTCGAGCGCACGGGCTCCCTGCGCCGGGAACGCATGGCGTCGTCGTGCCCGTCGAGCGGGTGCGGTGGCTGCGCGCATGCGGGCGGGGACGGGTCGGCGTGCCCGTCGTCACGCATCGGCGACGGCCCGCCCGGACCCGTCGCCCTCGTGCTGACCCGCAGGTCCTGACCCCGCGGGGGATATGGGCTTTCGCGGTGGTCATGAGACAATGGCCGGAACATGACTGACACCCCCATGAACGACCGCGACATCGACGATTCCCTCCGGGCCCCGCAGCCCACCACCGGCGACCTGGATCTGGAGGCGCGCTCATCGCTGCGCCGCCTGACCCGCGCGGCGACGCACGTCACCGACGCCGAGGACATCACCGAAGTCGAGTACCGCCAGCTGCGCCTGGAACGGGTCATCCTGCTCGGCGTGTGGACGCAGGGCACCCTCGCCGAAGCCGAAGCAGCGATGGGCGAGCTCGCCGCGCTGGCGGAAACCGCCGGCTCCGAGGTCCTGGAATCCGTGCTGCAGCGCCGCGACAAGCCGGACCCCGGCACCTACATCGGCTCGGGCAAGGTCGCCGAGCTGCGCGACATAGTCAAGGCCACCGGCGCCGACACCGTCATCGCCGACGGCGAGCTTTCGCCCGGCCAGCTGGTGGCGCTGGAGGACAAGCTCGACGCGAAGGTCATCGACCGCACCATGCTCATCCTGGACATCTTCGCCCAGCACGCGAAGTCCAAGGAGGGCAAGGCGCAGGTGTCGCTGGCCCAGATGCAGTACCTGATCACGCGTCTGCGCGGTTGGGGCCACTCTTTGTCGCGCCAGGCGGGCGGCCGCGCCGGCTCCAACGGCGGCGTCGGCCTGCGCGGCCCCGGCGAGACGAAGATCGAGACCGACCGCCGCCGCCTGCGCCAGGACATGGCGCGCATCCGCAAGGAACTCGAGGGGATGAAGACCTCCCGCGAGATCAAGCGCGCCCGCCGCAAGGCCGGCCACCTGCCGCGCATCGCCATCGCCGGCTACACCAACGCCGGCAAGTCCTCGCTGCTCAATGCTCTGACCGGTGCGGGCGTGCTGGTGGAGGACGCGCTGTTCGCCACCCTCGACCCGACGACGCGCCGCGCGGAGCTGCGCGACGGCCGCACCGTGATCATGACCGACACCGTCGGCTTCGTCCGGCACCTGCCCACGCAGCTGGTAGAGGCGTTCCGCTCGACGCTGGAGGAGATCCTCGAGGCCGACCTGATCCTCCACGTCGTCGACGGCTCCGACCCGTTCCCGCTGGAGCAGATCCGCACCGTCAACACCGTCATCGGCGACATCGCCGCCGATCAGAAGGCGGAGGTGCCGCCGGAGCTGCTGGTGGTCAACAAGGTCGACCTGGCCGACCCCGCGACGCTGGCCGAGATGCGCCACGTCCTCGACGACGTCGTGTTCACCTCCGCCGCCACCGGCGAGGGCATCGCGGAGCTGGAAACGCGCATCGAGCTGGCTCTGAACGCCATGGACGCCCACGTGTCGGTGCTCATCCCGTTCGACCGCGGCGACCTCGTCTCCCGCCTCCACGAGCAGGCGACCGTCCTCGACGAGCAGTACGGCGCCGACGGCACCGTCCTCGACGTCCGGTTGCCGCGCTCGATGGCCCGCGAACTCGAGGAGTTCATCGTCGACCCCGAGCTGCCGGAGCCGGAACCCGCGTAGAGGTCCGTGTCCGCGGGTCCGGGCGGTAACATCACGCCCGTGACCAACGAGCATTCACCGGCCGACGGCGGCCAGGGCCGCCCGGCCATCGACCCCGCCCATCCCGATCACCCGGATCACCCCGACCACCCGGCCGCCCGCGGCCGCCTGTTCGGCTGGGACCTCCACGGCGACGGCCGCACCATCGCGCCCGGCGCGGTCGTGGCCCCGGAGGAGCGGCTGGACTGGCCGCGCACCATCGGCATCGGCATGCAGCACGTGATCGCCATGTTCGGCGCCACGCTGCTGGTGCCCCTGCTGACCGGCTTCCCGGTCAACACCACGCTGCTGTTCTCGGGCATCGGCACGATCCTGTTCCTGCTGATCACCCGCAACCGGCTGCCCAGCTACCTCGGCTCGTCCTTCGCGTTCATCGCGCCGCTGACGGCGACGCAGGCGCAGGGCATCGCCGCGCAGTCCGGCGTGGTCATCACCGCCGGCATCGTGCTGGTCCTCGTCGGCGTCATAGTGAAGAAGGCCGGCCGCGCCGCACTCGACGCGGTGATGCCGCCGGCCGTCACCGGTGCCATCGTGGCGCTGATCGGCTTCAACCTGGCCCCGGTGGCCGCCACGAACTTCTCGGCGCAGCCCCTGGTCGCCGCGGTGACCATGCTGTCGATCTTGGTGGCCACGGTCGCGGGCCGCGGCATGATCGCGCGCCTGGGCGTGCTCATCGGCGTCGTCGTCGGCTGGGCCTTCGCCACCGTCACCGGCAACCTGTCGCCGGACGCGACCGCCTCGGTGCGCGAGGCCGCCTGGTTCGGCCTGCCGGACTTCCACGCCCCGGAATTCCACCTCAACGCCATGCTCATCGGCCTGCCGGTGATCGTGGTGCTCATCGCGGAAAACGTCGGCCACGTCAAGGCGGTCTCGGCGATGACGGGCCGCAACCTCGACGATCTCGCCGGCGACGCGCTCATCGCCGATGGCCTGGCCACCACGCTGGCCGGTGGCGCCGGCGGTTCGGGCACCACGACCTACGCGGAGAACATCGGCGTCATGGCCGCCACCCGCGTGTACTCCACGGCCGCCTACTGGGTCGCGGCGTTCACGGCGATCGCGCTGGCGTTCATCCCCAAGTTCGGCGCGCTGATCCTCACCATCCCCGAGGGCGTCCTCGGCGGCGCGACGCTGGTGCTCTACGGCCTGATCGGCATGCTGGGCATCCGCATCTGGATGGACAACGGCGTCGACTTCAACAACCCCGTCAACCTCGTCGCGGCGGCCACCGCGATGATCGCCGGCATCGGCAACCTCACGCTGTCCATCGGTTCGCTGGAGCTGGAGGGCATCGCCTGGGGGTCGGTCGGCATCATCGTCGGCTACCCGATCCTGCGCTGGCTCTACCGCCGCATCGGCGAGGGCCAGTTCGCGGCCTTCAGGGAATAGCGTCCCCGCTCCTTTTCGCTTGACGACGCCCACGTGGGCGACGCACGAGGCCCCGCCCGGAAGAATCCGGGCGGGGCCATTCTCGTGCGAGGTGCCGTGGTACGGGCGGCCGTCGCAAAGCAGGGGACTGCAGAGCCCGGGCCGCCGAAGCAACCGGGGGAGGCTACTCCTCGTCGAGGTTCTGCTCGATGAGCGCGGCGATCTTCTCCACCGCGGCGGCATCGTCGGAAGTGACGGTGACCTGGTCGCCGTGCTCGGCGCCCAGCGCCATGATCATCAGGGAGCTGGCGGCGTCGGCGGGCTCGTCATCGTCGTCGGACTCGACGAGCTCGATGAGGATCTCCTCGTCGTACTCGGCGGCGGCATCGGCGATCAGCGTCGCGGGACGGGCGTGCAGGCCGACGGTCGAGCCGACGGTCACGGTCTTGGAGGCCATTGTTGATGGTCCTTTCGATGGTGGCTTTTGATTGACGATTTTACGCGGAAGCGGCGGTCGCGGCCGGGGTTCCGGCCGGGGCTGCGGCGACCTTGCGCGGCCACAGTTGCTTCAGGGCGCTGACCAGCACCGCGCCGACGATCGCGCCGGCGATGATCGCGGCGAACCAGCCGAGCACGTTGTCGATGGCGAAGAAGACGAACACGCCGCCGTGCGGGGCGCGCGACGCGGCGCCGAAGGCCATGGACAGGGCACCGGTGACCGCGCCGCCGGCCATGATCGACGGGATGACGCGCAGCGGGTCCGCGGCGGCGAACGGGATGGCGCCCTCGGAGATGAAGGATGCGCCGAGCAGCCAGCCGGCCTTGCCGTTTTCGCGCTCGGCCTGCGTGTACAGCTTCGGGCGCAGCGCGGAGGACAGGGCCAGCGCCAGCGGCGGCACCATGCCCGCACCCATGACGGCGGCCATGACCTGCATGGAGGCCTCGTCACCGGTGGACAACCCGGCGGTGGCGAAGAGGTAGGCGGCCTTGTTGATCGGCCCGCCCATGTCGGCGCACATCATCAGGCCGACGATGATGCCCAGCAGGATCGCGGAGCTGCCGGACATGCCGCCGAGCCACTCGGCCATGGAGTTCATCAGCGAGGTCAGCGGGCGGCCGAGGAACAGGAACATCAGCAGGCCGACGCCGACGGAGGCGACCAGCGGCACGATGACCACGGGCATCAGCGACGCCAGCCAGCGCGGCACGGCCAGCGACGTCAGCCACAGGGCGATCAGGCCGGCGATGATGCCGGTGACCAGGCCGCCGAGGAAGCCCGCGCCGATGGCCACGGAGATCGCGCCGCCGATGAAGCCGGGGGCGATGCCGGGGCGGCCGGCCAGGCCGTAGGCGATGAACGCCGACAGGATCGCCACGATGACGCCCATGCCGAAGTTGCCGGTCGCGAACAGGATCGCGCCGATGTACAGCAGGATCCCGGAGCGGTCGACCGTGGTGACGGTGCCGTCGTCCATGGGGATCTCGTTGCCGGGCAGGTTCCACAGCGTGTAGCCCTGCGAGACGCGGTCGGCGACCCCGGCGACTTCATAGCCGCCGAACAGGAAGCCCAGCGCCAGCAGCAGACCGCCGGCGGCGACGAAGGGCACCATGTAGCTGACGCCGGTCATCACCGCCTGCTGGATGCGCTTGCCCCAGCCGAGGGTGGAACCGCCTTCGCTTGACGACGACCCGGCGTCGTCCACTGCAGCCGTGCCCGCCGCCTTCTTGGCGTTGGGGTCCTTGGCGGCGGCGATGGCCTCGTCGACCATCACGGCGGGTTCGTTGATGGCGCGCTTGACGCCGGATTCGACCACGGGCTTGCCTGCGAAGCGGCCGCGGTCCTTGACGCCGACGTCGGTGGCGAAGATGACCGCGTCGGCGGCGGCGATGGTCTCCGCGGGCACTGGCTTGACTGCGGAGGAACCCTGGGTTTCCACGACCAGCTCGACGTCGTCGCGCTCGTCGGCGACCTGCGTCAGCGAGTCGGCGGCCATGTAGGTGTGGGCGATGCCGGTCGGGCACGCGGTGACCGCGACGATGCGGGTGACCGCCTTCGTGGCGGTGGCCGCGGCGACGGGGGCGGAACGCTCGGAGGCGGAAGTGGGCTCCGAGGCCGTCTTCTGGGCGGTGCCGGCGATGCGGGCATCGACGACGTCGACGATCTCCTCGGCGGTGGCGGCACCGCGCAGTGCGGCGCGGAAATCCTTCTTCACCAGGCCGCGGGCCAGCTTGGACAGGATCTTCAGGTGCACCTTTCCGCCGCCGGCGGGGGCGGCGATGAGGAACACCAGGTCAGCCGGCCCGTCGGGGCCGGAAAAGTCGACCGGGCGGGACAGACGGGCGAACGCCAGGGTCGGCTCGGTGACCGACTCGGAGCGGCAGTGGGGGATGGCCACGCCGCCGGGCACGCCGGTGCCGGACTTGGCCTCGCGGGCCAGGGCGTCGGCGGCGAGCTCGTCGGCATCGGCCGCGCGGCCGGCTGCGGTGACCAGCGACGCCAGATGCCGGATGACGGATTCGGGGGTGTCGCCCGGTGCGACGTCGAGTTCGACGAGCTCCGGGAGGATGACCTGGGAGGCCATGGGTACTCCTCGTGCGGTGGAGGGGCTCAGATTTCGCGGACGACGACGTCGCCGGGCTTGGTCTGATCGGGGTGGGGGATGGTGGTGCCGGGAAGCGACGTGGCGGCGGAACCGTAGGCGACGGCGCGGGCCAGGGCCCCGGCGGCGTCGAGCCCGTCTTCGCGGGCGAGCAGGTAACCGGCCAGGGAGCTGTCCCCGGCGCCGACGGTGGACAGCGGGACGATGGGCGGCGGCGTGGCCGCGAGGGCGGGGGCGTCGGAAAGCACGAGCACCGCACCGGCTGCGCCGAGGGTGACCAGCACTTCGCCGACGCCGGAATCGTTGAGGCGACGGGCCGCGGCGACGACGGGGGCGAGGTCCCCGGCGGCGGCGCGCTTTTCCAGCTCGACGCCGTCGAGTCCGGCGAGTTGGCCGAGCTCCAGGCCATTGGGCTTCATGACCTCGGGGGCGGAGGCGGGAAACGCCTCGCCGAGGGCCAGCAGCGGCGCATCGGAGGTGTCGACAGCGATGCCGGCATCGGGGTTGGCGTCCCGCACGGCGCGCACGCAGGTGGCCCAGAAGTCGACCGGGACGCCCGGGGGCAGGGAACCGGCCAGCACCACCCACGACGCACCGGGGGCGTGGTGGGACAGGCGCTCCAGGATGCGGTCGGCGTCGGCCGAGGAGAGCAGGGCGCCCGGGGTGTTCAGCTTCGTGGTCGTGCCGTCGTCCTCGACGATGGTCAGGTTCACGCGGGCTTCGTCGGGCAAGTCGATGGCCTCGTGCGGGATGTTCGTCTCGGCCAGCAGGCGGGAAAAGCGCCCGTTGTTCGCCGCCGGATACAGCGCCAGCGTGTCGTGGCCGGCGTTGGCCACGGCCGCCGATACGTTGACGCCCTTGCCGCCGGGGACGTCCGACTCCATGGCCAGGCGGTAGACGCCACCACGTTCCAGGCGGCCCTTGACGGTGGTGGTGCGGTCGATGGACGGGTTCGCGGTCAGCGTCAGGATCATCGCGCCACGATCACCTTGACGTCGTGGTCCTGGAGCTCGTCGATGAACGCCTGCGGTGCGGACGGGTCGGTGATGACCACGTCGATGTCGTCGAGGGCGGCGAAGCTGACCAGGAAATCGCGGCCGAGTTTCGTCGAATCGCACATGACCACGACCTTGCGGGCGTTGGTGATCATCGCGCGCTTGACTGCGGCTTCCTGCGGGTCGGCGGTGGACAGGCCGTGGTCGATGGTCAGGGCGTTGGAGCCGATGAACGCGACGTCGGCGCGCATGAGCGCCAGCGCGCGCAGGGCGGCATCGCCGACGACGGCCTGCGTGATGGCGCGGACCTGGCCGCCGAGCAGCTGCAGCTCGATGTACGGCGCGCCCGCCAGCGTCAGGGCGCTGGGCAGCGAATTGGTGACCACCGACCAGTGGCGTTCCTCGGGAAAGGCGGCCATGAGCTCGGCCAGCGCCTCGGTGGTGGTGCCGGCGTCGAGGAAAACGCCGCCGCCGGACGACGGCAGGTAGTCGACGGCCGCGCGGGCGATGGAGCGCTTGGCGTCCTTCTGTGCCTTCTTGCGGGCGTCGACGCTGACCTCGACGGTCTGGAAGGATTTCGCCGCCACGGCGCCGCCGTGGACGCGGTGGACGGCGCCTTCGCCGTCGAGCTGCGCCAGGTCGCGCCGGATGGTTTCCGCGGTGACGTCGAAGTGGTGGGCGAGGTCGGAGACCGTCACGCGGCCCTCCACCGCCGTCAGTGATGCGATTTTGCGTCGGCGTTCTTCTGCGTACACGGTGGTCTCCTGTACTGGCCGGCGGGCGATGCCCGTTTCGGCGAATCATGTCCGGTTCCGGTGCCCGATTTTGGCGGGCTGGTAATAACTTGTGTGACCTTGGCGAAAGCCGCGGCTCCGTTGCCTTCAATCATGCCCGATTATGTTGGAAAGTCAAGAAAGATTTGGGTTTCAATGTGGGAAATTTGGAGTAGGCTTGGTGCAGCGAAACTTTCGTCCGAATTCGCGGTCCACCATCGCCGTCCCGAGGAGCCCCATGTCCCCGTCCGCAGCATTGAAGGCAACCGCAGTCGTCCCGGGAGTGGGTTATGCGCCCGCCGTGTGGGCGCGCCCCCGTCCCGCCCTGCCCCAGGAGGGCACGCCGATTCCGGGCGGTGACGTTGACTCGGAAATCGAGCGGTTCCGCACGGCGACGACCGTGGTGTCCGAGCGTCTGGCGGCCCGCGCCAATCGCGCCGAGGGCAGCGCCGCGGAAGTGCTGCTGGCCACGTCGAAGCTGACCCTCGACCGCGGCTGGCACCGGGCGGCGGTGAAGAAGATCAAGGGCGGCGAACGCGGCGATGCCGCGACGATGGCGGCGATCGAGAAGTTCGTGGAAATGTTCAAGGCCGCCGGCGGCGTCATGGCCGAGCGCACCACCGACCTGGAGGACATCCGCGACCGCGTCATCGCCGAGCTTCGTGGCGAGGAGGAGCCGGGGCTGCCCGCGGTGGCTGCGCCGTCCGTTTTGCTTGCCGACGACCTGTCTCCCGCAGACACCGCCACATTGGATCCCGACCTGTTCGTCGCCATGGTCACCGCCCTCGGCGGCCCGACCTCGCATACGGCCATCATTGCCCGCCAGCTGGGCGTGCCCTGCGTCGTCGCCGCCGGTGCGGGTCTGCGGGACATCGACTCCGGGGCGATGACCCTCGTCGACGGGGCCAGTGGAACCGTGACCGTGGACCCGGACCCGGAGGTCGCCGCGGCGGCAGTGGCGGAAGCCGCCCGCATGGCCGACAAGATCGCCGCCTGGGAGGGGCCGGGCCGCACGGCCGATGGCGACCGGGTGCAGCTTCTGGCCAACGTCGGCGACGGCAATGCCGCGCGCATCGCGGCCCAGGGTGCGGCGGAGGGCATCGGCTTGTTCCGCACCGAGCTGTGCTTCTTGTCCGCCGCGACCGAACCGACGGTGGAGAATCAGGCCGACATCTACGCGACGGTGCTCAAGGCGTTCCCCGAGCAGAAGATCGTGCTGCGGACCCTCGACGCCGGCTCCGACAAGCCGCTGGCGTTCGCGAACTTGGAGCATGAGGACAACCCGGCGCTCGGCGTGCGCGGCCTGCGCATCTCGCGTTCGAATTCGGGGTTGATGGAGCGCCAGCTCGATGCCATTGCTCTGGCGGGCACCAAGGCCGGGCGTGACCCGGAGGCGCCGACGTGGGTCATGGCCCCGATGGTCGCGACGCTGGAGGAAGCGGAGTGGTTCGCCGGGTTGTGCCGCGAGCGTGGCCTGACCCCCGGCGCGATGATCGAGATTCCCGCCGCGGCCTTGATGAGCCATGACCTGATGAAGGTTCTCGACTTCGTGTCCATCGGCACCAACGACCTGACCCAGTACGCGATGGCGGCGGATCGTCTCTCGCCGCACCTGGCCTACCTGACGGATCCGTGGCAGCCGGCGGTGCTGCGCCTGATCGACATGACCTGCCGTTCCGGCCGGGATTCGGGCACGCCGGTCGGCGTGTGCGGCGAAGCCGCCGCCGATCCGTTGCTGGCCTGCGTGCTGGTCGGCCTGGGCGTCAACTCGCTGTCGGCGGCGGCCACCGCGCTGTCCGGGGTCGGCGCGCAGTTGGCGGAGGTCACCTCCGAGCAGTGCGCGGCCGCCGCCCGCGCCGCACTGAACGCCTCCGACGCCGATGGGGCGCGCGCGGCCGTTCGAGAGGTGCTCGGCCTGGCGTAGAAGTCGCCGATCGCCGAGTCGTCGAATCATCGCGGTAGCGCGCACGAAGAAAGGGCCGGGCCCCGGGAATGATCCCGGGGCCCGGCCCTCGTGCATCCGGATCTGGTGCATCCGGTGTTCACCGCAGCCGTGGCGTCAGAGCCTGCGCAGCACGCTGACGACGCGGCCGAGAATGGTGACCCGGCCATCGACTGAGATCGGCTCGAACGCGTCGTTGTGGGGGAGCAGCCACTTGCCGGCGCGGTCCTCGTGCCATTCCTTGACGGTGGCCTCGCTTTCGCCGTCGCCCTCGATCATCGCGGCCACGAAGTCGCCGTTGTTCGCGGTCTGCTGCGACTTCACCACGACCCAGTCGCCGTCGAAGATGCCGGCGTCGACCATCGACTCGCCGACCACGCGGAGCATGTACAGGTCACCGGACCCGACGAGCTCGGCGGGCAGCGCCATGTGCTCGTCGATGCTCTGCTCGGCCAGAATCGGATTGCCCGCGGCGATCTGCCCGACGATGGGGACGTAGGTCGGGGCGGCGGCACCTTCCGGAACATCGGGGATGTCCGCCGAGCCCTTCGGCTTGGGGCCGGGCTTGCCCGCGTGCTTGTCCAGCTTCTGCTTCAGATCGCGGACGTCCACGGCGCGGGGCTTGTGGGGATCGCGGCGCAGCGCGCCCTTCTTCTCCAGTTCCTTCAGCTGGTACGCCACCGAAGACGTCGAGTTGAGGCCCACCGCGTCACCGATCTCCCGGATGCTCGGCGGGTACCCGCGCAGCGACACGGCGTCCTGAATGACTTCGAGGATGCGCCGTTGGCGATCGGTCAATTCCGTCTTTGTCGGCTTCTTCTTCTCGGCCATGTCTCCACTCCCACTGGGTTCGGTCCCGCTCGGTTCGATCGTGCCTGCCGTTCGAACACGACCCTACACCAAAACAATGCCGGGTGGCACAACTGTTCGAAGTTTTCGCCCCCATCTCTGGACGGGATCCGGGGCGGGTGATATAAATCGAACACAGGAACGCAGTCGAACATCCGTGCAGTGCGTTCGAGAGGGATTTTCGAATCCGTTTCACCGACTCTCCACGGATCCCCGGATGGAAGGAACCAACCGATGACCGCCTTTATCGAAGACTACCGCACCACCGTCATGACCGGCGTTGATGGAACCCATGACCTGGATGTCCCCGAGTGGATGGGTGCCGGCCCCTCCGTGTCTCGCCGTTCGGTCGCACGTCGCTCCGCGGCGCCGGGTGTTCGAAAGTCGGCTCCTAAGGATCGAACGCGGGTGCGCACGTCTCGCAGGCCGTCGAACGGTCGCCCGGGCGGGGTTTCCGGTTCGTCCCGCCGTCCGAACACACGGCGAATGGCGCTCACTTCCTCGCCGACGCCCGGAGTTTCGAACACCGGCCACGTTCGCGGCGGGCGTTCGGTGGTCCGCGGACCCGTGCAGGGGGTGCGCCGCAATCGCGCGTCCGTGGCCGTCGTCGCCGGCGTCGGCGCCGTGTTCGGCTTGATGCTGCACTTCTCCGGACTCGGTGCCCCGGCCCCGGATGCTCCTCCGGCGCCCACCTACGTCGGGGCCGCCGACGCCCAGCTGAAGTAGCTGCGGCGCAAGAGGTAACGCAAGAGGCAGTGCTCGGCACCGGGGACAACGGGCGGCACCGTATGCTCGGAGGCGTGCACTGCCAGTTCTGTCACCACGACCAAACGAAGGTCATCGATTCGCGTCTCATCGACGACGGGATGACCATCCGCCGCCGGCGCGAGTGCCTGGCGTGCGGTAAACGCTTCACCACGCTCGAACGGTCCCAGCTGATCGTGGTCAAGCGCGACGGCGTGGTCGAGGACTTCAGCCGCGACAAGGTGATCCGCGGCGTTCGCCGGGCATGCCAGGGCCGCGACGTCCCCGAAGCCTCGCTGAAACTGCTGGCCCAGCAAGTCGAGGAAACGCTGCGTTCCAAGGGCACCCCACGGGTCAACTCCAACGACATCGGCCTGGCCATCCTCGAGCCGCTCCGCGACCTGGACGAAGTCGGATATCTCCGCTTCGCCTCCGTGTACAAGTCCTTCAGCTCGGCCCAGGACTTCGAAAACGAGATCCTGTCGCTGCGCAACGGCGACGCCTGACGGTGCAGACGGCGCAGACGGCGCTGATGGCCTTGACGGCACCCATGAAAACCGGGGCGGCGCCTACTTCAGCTTGTCTATCGCCTTCTTGATCCGCTGCGGCGACACCGTCCTCGCGGTGCCCAGGCGCTGGGCGAACAAGCTGACGCGCAACTCCTGCACCATCCACCCGATGTCCCGCACGGCCACCGACTTGCGCCGTCCCTCGGGCAGGCGCTGCAGGCGCTTCTCCAGGTACTCGCCGACCTCGGCGATCTCGTCCTCCAACTCGGCGTCCCGATCGGGATCCAGCGCCATGTCCGCCAACCGGATCTCCATGGCCTCCAGGTACCGCGGCAAATGCCGCAGGTTCGACCAGCCGTGCCGCGCGACGGCGCCCTTGGGCAGCATGAACTCCAGCTGCGCCCGCATGTCGTCGATCGCGGGGCCGTCCCACTCGGCCAACTGCGACACGACGCGGTGATACGCCGGCAATGCCTTGGCCATTCCGACCACCAACTGCCGCACCTGACCCGGCACCTGGGGCTTCACGGAATCGCGCAGCTTCGCGTACTCGTCAGGATCGCGCACCGGACCGCCCCCGGCCATCATCAGATCGCGGATCACCGTCACGCGGCAATCCTCGACCAGACCCTCGGCACCACCGTGCGGCCACGCGTCGACGGCCACCCGCTGCTGCAGGGGCAGACCCTTGACCATCGACTTGGCCTGGACGGGGCAATCGCGCAGCAGCATGGTCAGCGTCGCCGTGACCAACGACGCCTTCGCCTGCGCTTCGGTGGGCACGACCTTGACGGCCACGCCTTCCTTCGTGGCCACCAGCGTCGGGTAAGCGGTCACCTTCTGGCCGTCGACGGTGTTCTGGACGGTTTCCGGCACGGCACCGAGGTTGTCGGCGGTCCATTCCTTCACCGCGGCATGTTCGGAGTCGCCGGCGGCCTTGGACACCGCGGTGGTCACCTGGCCGGCGCGGCGCCGCTGCAGTGCCTTCAGGTCGCGGTCCTGGTCGGTGATCTTCCCGCGCCGATCCACGGTGGCGAAGTTGAAGCGCAGGTGCGCCGGCAACTTGGATACGTCGAAGTCGTCGGCGTTGATGCCCGAACCGCCCAATTGTCGCAAGGCGTCGGCAAGCGATTCACGCAGGGGCCTGGCGTAGGGGGTCATGGACGCCAGAGCCCGTGCGGCGAAGTCCGGGGCGGGGACGACGGAGCGTCGTGAAGCCTTGGGCAACGTGCGGATCAACGACTCCACGAGCTCCTGCCGCAGACCCGGCACCAGCCAGTCGAAGCCCTCCATGCGCAGTCCCGCCAACAGTGGCACGGGGACGTGGAGGGTGACGCCGTCATCGTCGGCGCCCGGCTCGAAGCGGTAGGACAACTGGAAATCCAGGGTGCCCTGCTGCCACAGGTCGGGGAAGGCGGCGGCGTCGACGTCGTGGGAATCGGGGTTGACCAGCGCGTGCGGGTCGAAGTCGAGCAGGTGCGGGTCCGACTGCGACGTCTTCTTCCACCACCGGTCGAAGTTCGCGGCGGTGGTCGCGGTGTGCGGGATCTTGGCGTCGTAGAAGGCGTACAGCGTGTCGTCGTCGACGACGATGCCGCGGCGGCGCGCCTTGTCCTCCAGCTGCGCGGCCTCCTCGAGCTTCGCGCGGTTGTCGGCGAAGAACTTGTGGTGGGTGGTCCACTCGCCGTCGACGAGCGCGTGGCGGATGAACATCTCGCGGGCGGCGGTCGGATCGACGTGGTGGTACGGCACCGCGCGGTCGACGACGACGGGCACACCATAGAGCGTCGACTTCTGGTACGCCATGGCCGCGCCGCGCTTGGTGGACCAATGCGGCTCGGAGTACTGGTGCTTGAGCAGGTGCGAGGCCAGCTTTTCCACCCACGCCGGCTCGATGCGCGCGGCGTCGCGGGCGAAGGTGCGGGAGGTCTCGACGATCTCCGCGGCCATCACCCAGCGCGGCGGCTTCTTCGACAGCGCCGACGCCGGGTGCACCAGGAACTTGGTGTTGCGGGTGCCGGTGAACTCCTTGCCCTCGCCCTCGCGCACGCCGATCTGCGACAGCAGGCCGGCCAGCAGCGACTGGTGGATGGAATCGGGGGAGGGCTCGTTGCCCTCGGCCGACCAGTTCCAGCCCAGATCGGCGACGACCTGGTTGAGCTGGCGGATCAGGTCCTGCCATTCGCGCACGCGCATGTAGTGCAGGAACTCTCGCTGGCACATCTTGCGGAACTGGTTGCCGGACAATTCGCGGCGCTTGTCCTGCAGGTGCTCCCACAGCTTCAGGTAGGACAGGAAGTCGCTGGTGGTGTCCTTGAATCGGGCGTGCGCCTGGTCGGCCTGCGCCTGCTTTTCCAGCGGGCGTTCGCGCACGTCCTGCAGGCTCAGTGCCGCGACGACCACGGTCACGGGCTTGAGTGCGCCATTGGCGTGGGCCTCGACCAGCATGCGCGCCAGCCGCGGGTCGACGGGGATGCGCGCCAGTTCGCGGCCGGTGGGGGTCAGGGCGAGCGCGCTGGATTCGGTCTTGCTTGACGACGGCCCGGCGTCTTCCTCCGGTTTGGCCAGGGCGCCGAGTTCGTCGAGAAGCTGCACGCCGTCGCGGATGGCCTTGTGGTCGGGGGCGTCGACGAACGGGAAGGCCGCGACGTCGCCGAGGCCGAGGTTGGCCATCTGCAGGATCACCGACGCGAGGTTGGTGCGCTGGATCTCCGGGTCGGTGAACTCCGGACGGGAGAGGAAGTCCTCCTCCGAGTACAGGCGGATGGCGATGCCGTCGGCCACGCGGCCGCACCGGCCCGAACGCTGGTTGGCGCTGGCCTGGCTCACCGGCTCGACGGGCAGGCGCTGGACCTTCGTGCGCGTGGAGTACCGGGAGATGCGCGCGGTACCGGTGTCGACCACGTAATGGATGCCCGGCACCGTCAGCGACGTTTCGGCGATGTTGGTGGCCAGGACGATGCGTCGTGAAGCATGCGGCCCGAAAACCCGGTGCTGCTCCGCATTCGACAATCGGCCGAACAAGGGGAGGACCTCGACGCCGCGCCACTTCTGGCCCTCGATGGCTTCGGCGGCCTCGCGGATCTCGCGCTCGCCGGAGAAGAACACCAGGATGTCGCCGTCGCCCTCGCGCATGAGCTCGCGGCAGGCGCCGACGACGCCGTCGATCTGGTCGATGTCCGTGACCCGGGTTTCGACCTGGCCGTTCTTGCGCGTGACGGTTTCCTCGACGGTCAACGGGCGGTAGCGGACCTCGACCGGGAACGTGCGGCCGGAGACCTCGATGATCGGTGCGGGCGTGCCGTCGGCGTCGGCGAAATGCTCCGCGAACCGCTCCGGGTCGATGGTCGCCGAGGTGATGATGACCTTCAGGTCCGGGCGCTTGGGCAGCAGCCGCTTGAGGTAGCCCAGCAAGAAATCGATGTTGAGGCTGCGTTCGTGGGCCTCGTCGATGATGATCGTGTCGTAGTCGAGCAGCAGCCGGTCACGCTGGATCTCGGCGAGCAGGATGCCGTCGGTCATGAGTTTGACGCACGTGTCGCGGCCGATGCGGTCGTCGAAACGGATGGCGTAGCCGACGTGGCCGCCGATCTTCTCGCCGAGCTCGTCGGCGATGCGCTCGGCCACCGTGCGCGCGGCCAGGCGGCGCGGCTGCGTGTGGCCGATCTTGCCCAGCACGCCGCGGCCCAGGTCGAGCAGGATCTTTGGGATCTGCGTGGTCTTGCCCGAGCCGGTTTCGCCGGCGATGACGGTGACCTGGTTGTTCTCGATGGCCTCGGCGATGTCGTCGCGGCGGGCGGAGACCGGCAGCGACTCCGGGTACGTGATAGTCGGCAGAGAGGCGCGGCGTTCCTCGACGCGCAGCCGCGCCAGCTCGATGTCCTCGGCGATGGCGTGGACGGCGTTGGGTGCCGAGGCGCGCTTGAGGCGGCGGCGGAAGCTGCGGGCCTCCGCGTACGTCACGCCGTCCAGGCGGGCGTAGATGGGCCGCTTGTCCATTTGGGGGCGCGCGCCCCGGGTGGCCTCGTCCGGCCGTGCGTCGGGGGAGCGGCGGCCGCGTCGCTGGCCGCTGCGGTTGGCGCGGCCGGGGTTCTTCTTCTGCTCAGACATGGTTGCAGACCAGGGTAGCCGCTGGCGACGTTAGGAATCTCACTGGCACGCGAGGCCGTTCGATGCGGAGATGTCTTTGGCGTTCACTAAGGTTTTTCTCATGAACTCCGTGTTGATCGCCGTCGCGGTGATGTTGATCCTGGCGTTGTGCCGCGTGCACGTCGTCTTGTCCCTGTTCATCGGTGCACTCGTCGGCGGCCTGCTCGGCGGGCTCGGCTTCGACGGGACGCTGGTGGCGTTCCAGGAGGGTCTGTCCGGCGGCGCGCGCATCGCGCTCAGCTATGCGCTACTCGGCGCCTTCGCCATGGCCGTCGCGGAGTCCGGACTGCCGCAGTTGTTGGCCACCAAGATCATCGGGGCGGTCACCCGCAAGGAGCCCGAGGCAAACGCCAAGGCCGTGGGCGTGGTGAAGTGGTCGCTGCTCGGCGGCTTCACCCTGATGGCGGTCCTGTCGCAGAACCTCATCCCGGTGCACATCGCGTTCATCCCGCTGATCGTCCCGCCGCTGCTGGTGGTCATGAACAAGCTGAACATCGACCGCCGCGCCGCCGCCTGCGCGCTGACGTTCGGCTTGGTGACCACCTACATGTTCATCCCGCTGGGCTTCGGCTCGATCTTCCTCAACGACATCCTGCTGGGCAACATCGAGATGGCCGGCATGGACACCGGCGGCATCAACATCCTGCAGGCCATGGGCATCCCGGCCGCGGGCATGTTCATCGGCCTGCTCATCGCGCTTTTCTTCAGCTACCGCAAGCCCCGGACCTACGCCGACAAGGCCATGTCGGATGCGGGCAATGGTTTCGGATCCGATGACTCCGGTTCCGCCCCGGCCGGCATCGCCGATCCGGACGCCGCCGGCGACGGCGCGGCGGTGGGCACCATCGCCCGCGCGGCGGCCAAGCCGATCGAGAAGCGCAAGATCGTCATCGCCCTGATCGCCATCTTCGTCACTTTCGCCATCCAGGTCTGGATGCAGTCGACCGATTTCGAGGCCGACTCCCTGCTCATCGGCGCGCTGGCCGGCCTGGCGGTGTTCATGATCACCGGCGGCGTCAACTGGCGCCAGGCCGATGACGTGTTCACGGCCGGCATGAAGATGATGGCCCTGATCGGTTTCATCATGATCTCCGCCCAGGGCTTCGCCGCCGTCATGACCGAGACCGGCGACGTCGAGCCGCTGGTCGAGGCCTCCGCCGACATGTTCGCCGGCTCCCAGGCCGCCGCCGCCTTCGCGATGCTCATCGTCGGCCTCATCGTCACCATGGGCATCGGTTCGTCGTTCTCGACGTTGCCGATCATCTCCGCCATCTACGTGCCGCTGTGCGCGGAGCTGGGGTTCTCGCCGCTGGCCACCGTCGCCATCATCGGCACCGCCGGTGCGCTGGGTGACGCGGGTTCGCCGGCGTCGGACTCCACGCTGGGCCCGACGGCCGGCCTCAACGCCGATGGACAGCATGACCACATCCGCGACTCCGTCATCCCGACGTTCATCCACTTCAACCTGCCGCTGCTGGTGGCGGGCTGGATCGCGGCGATGGTGCTCTAGGCTGCAATCGCCTTCACCATCGCAGTCGCCCCTCGCGACCGCCCCCGAGAATCCGTCTCTTTCGGTCATTTCACCGCCTTTTCAGGGCCCGAAATGACCGCACGAGGCGGATTCTTTCTGTGCGCTCTGGGCGGGCGCGGTAGCTTTGCGACGGTGCCGATCCATTGCCGTGTGCAGGTTCGCGGGCCCGCCGCCGCTCACACCCCCGGCTCGGGCGGCGGATCGTGGGCGGCGTCGCGGTCGAAGGCGGCGGTTTCCACGCGCATCATGTCGTGGGCGTCGGGGATGAGCCGCCGGGGGGCGTTGACGATGCGCCGGCGTTCCTCGGCGATGAACCTTCGCACCGCCACTCGCGTCCCGTGGCCGAGCTCCGTGTCACCGTTGCCTCCGCGGGCGGTCGCACCCCGGTCGGCGGGCTCGGCGACGACGTCCTCGATGATGTCCAGCATCCGCAGGGTTTGCCTGACGACGCCCACGTCATCGCAGCCATACCGCCGGATCTCGGTGGTGACGTCGTCGAGAACCTCCATGAAATCGTGGTTGGCCGACCACACGGCCACCTGATTGTCGCGGTACCGCACCGCCGGATGAACCGGGTTGAG
>DHCMJ07802__coassemble_1075_pt1 | contig 20452 bp, 20 predicted proteins | sample DHCMJ07802__metabat2_low_PE_013 | metagenome-assembled genome bin DHCMJ07802 | reverse complement strand
CCGTCGTCAAGCACACGGCCGAAGGCACGCACCTACGTCAGGCGCAGGAACAGCTCCTCGATCTCGTCCGGGGTGAGATTGCCGTTGTCGCTGCCGTTGAGGCAGCCGCGCATGGACGACGACACCAGCTTGAAACCGGCGCGATCCAGCGCCTTGGACACCGCCGCGAGCTGCGTGACCACGTCACGGCAATGGCGGTCCTCCTCCATCATCGCGATGACGCCGGCCAACTGGCCATGCGCGCGCTTGAGGCGGTTGATGATGGCCCGACGCTGCACGTCGGGGTCGAACCCGGGATCCGCTTCCGAGGTCGGAGCGAGCGACTCTGCAGCCACCGATCACCCCTGTCTGATCGTCGAACGATCCATCCGGGCGCAGGTTTCCGGCCCCGGGGCGATCCGGCGGCGGCCGCCGACCACTCGGGGCGGTCGACGGCGGCGGTGCCGCGGAAAAAGCGGGGCGCGGGTACCTGCGCGATACCTTCACATACCCCGTACCGTACCTCATAACATGTGGTTCTGAACAGATCTGTCTGAGAGAACGTTCATAATCCCTGGTGGCGTGGGCGCGACGTTCGGCACGGTCCACCTTGATTGATACATTGATGGCCATGAACGCCCGTCCCGACAGCACACCGCACCGCACCACCCCGTTCCATGCGGCGCAAGGCAGCCGGCTGTGGCGCATCGCCGTCGCCGTCTACCTGCCGGCGCTCGCGCTCAACGTGGCCACCGCGATGCTCAACTGGGACCGGATGATCGACGCCGCCATGTCCGGCACCACCGGCACCGTCGTCCCCACCGAGGGCCAGGCGCAGACGTCGGTCCTGATCAGCGTCGTTTTCGCCACCGTGATGCAGGGACTGGTCGCGCTGGCCTGCTGGATTCTGGCGGGCAAGCTGCTGCGGGGCAGCGCCGCCGCGCGGATGATCCTCAGCGTCGCCGCGATGGTGTTCACCGTCAACGCGATGCTGGCGGTCATCGCGATGATCACCGGCGCCAACGAATCCGGAGTGTCCGGCGCCGCCGACTTCATCGACAGCACCGTGACCGTGCTCATCGTGGCGGCCTCGGCCATCGCGGCGTGGGCGACCGTGCAGTCCTACCGGGGCGCCGACAACCGCGCCTTCTTCACCACGACGTAGGCCGTGGCCGACTTTCCGCCCGCCGGCGTTTCCGGCGGCCCCGCGCCCGGCGACCCGAACGGCGGCGCATCCGTTTCCGCCTCCCGCCTGTGGTTTTTCGCGGTGCTGCTGGTCATCGGCATGTTCTCGCTGGAGTTCGGTTCGGCGTTCGCGGCGATGGCGATGGACTCGGCGTCGGCCGGCGTCGTCGTCACGCTGCGCATGGGCATCGCCGGGCTGATCCTGATGATCCTGCTGCGGCCGCGCGTGCGGGGGCTGGCCGGATCGGACTGGGCGTGGCTGGCCGGCCTCGCGGCGACGATGGGCCTGATGAACCTGTTCTTCTACCTGTCCATCGACCGCATCCCGCTGGGCGCGGCGGTGACGTTCGAGCTGGTCGGACCGCTGATCCTCGCCGCCGTCCGCGCCCGCACGCCCCGGTCGGTGCTGTTCACGGCGCTGGCGTTCGGCGGCGTGGTCATGCTCGGCTGGTCGGGGCTGCACGACCTCACCGCCGCCGGAGTCGCCTGCGCCCTGATCGCCGGCGCGTTCTGGGCCGGCTACATCCTCACCACGGAAGGCACCGGCCGCCGCTTCTCCGGGCAGACGGGTCTGGCGCTGGCGCTGACCATCGGCGGCATCAGCCTTGCACCGATCGGTCTGTTCACCGCACCGTCTGCGTTCCTCGATCCGTGGGTGCTCGGCCTCGGGCTCGTCGTCGCCGTGATGTCGAGCATCATCCCCTACGGCATCGACATGGCGGCCCTGCGCGTCCTGCCGGCGGGACTGTTCGCCACCCTCACCGCACTCGCGCCGGCCACCGCCGCCATCGCGGGCGTGGCCATCCTCGGCCAGCACCTCTCGCCGCTCAGTTGGGTGGGCCTGGTCGTGGTCGTCGCCGCCGCCGGCATGGCCCTGCGCGAATCCGCCGTCACCGCTTGACCCCGGCGGGTCCCCTCCCCCGCTTTTGCTTGACGACGCCGCCGCCCACCCCGCCGAGGCGCGCGCGCCGTGCGAGAGCCGTCGTAAAGCAACCCGAACCCGCATACCCTGGGACCATGAGCCGCCATGACGACGACAATCACGACGACTCCCGCGCCGCGGATGCGCGCATCGAGGTTCCCGAGCCGATCGCCGAGCTCGCCCGGGACGCCCGCCGCGTCGAGTTCTTCACCGGCGCCGGAATGAGCGCCGAATCCGGGCTGGCCACGTTCCGCGACGCGCAAACCGGCCTGTGGTCCAAGGTCGACCCGCAGGCGATGGCCAACTTCGACGCCTGGCGCAACGACCCCGGCAAGATCTGGCCCTGGTACCTGTGGCGCATGCACCTGGCGCGCACGGCGGCGCCCAATGCCGGACATCGGGCGATCGCCGCGTGGTGCGCGGAGCTCGACCGCGGCGCCGGGTGGGGGCACGTGACCACCCAGAACATCGACGACCTGCACGAACGCGCCGGCACGGCCGAGGGGGCGATCGCCCACCTGCACGGCAGCCTGTTCGCGTTCCGCTGCGACCATTGCGGCGCGGCGGCGGGCGAGCCGGAGCTTCCCGACGAGCCCATCGAACACCTCATGCCGCCCTTTTGCGACGCCTGCCAGCTCGGTTTCGTGCGCCCCGGCGTCGTGTGGTTCGGCGAGTCGCTGCCGGTACCGGAATGGACGGACGCCGAGACGCACGCGCGACACTGCGACCTGATGGTCGTGGTGGGCACGTCCGGCGTGGTGTTCCCCGCCGCGGGTCTGCCGCTGATGGCGGTGTCGGCGGGGATCCCGGTCATCGAGATTTCGCCCGAAGACACCGATTTCACCCCGCATGCGACGTATTCGTGGCGGACGACCGCCGCCACCGGGTTGCCGGCGTTGGCGGCGGCCGCCGGCGTTGACGTGGGCGCGTAGCGGCGCTGCGTCGTCGGCGCGGCGATCGAGGGACCGCCCCACCGCCCACTGACCAAACCCCGAAACGGCCGCACCGTCTACTGCGCGAAGCCCCCGCCGGGCTCGCATGCCCGTCGGGGGCTTCTTCACCGCTGATCAACGGCAGGGGCGGGGCACGTAAACGACTGCGCCACTCCCCCACGGAGAGGCGCGGCCGAACGGCGCCCGCCTCTAGCGCTTGGCGGCCTTGCCCTCGGCGAGGACCTGGCGGCCGGCGACCATGCGGCAGATCTGGTTGGTGCCCTCGTAGATCTGGGTGATCTTGGCGTCGCGCATCATGCGCTCGACCGGGAAGTCGCGGGTGAAGCCGTAGCCGCCGAGCAGCTGCACGGCGTCGGTGGTGACCTCCATAGCGACGTCCGACGCGTAGGTCTTCGCGGCGGCGGCCATCAGGCCGATCTTCGAGCCACCGTCGGCGGAACCGCGCTCCGCGTTGGCGGCGGCGGTGTACACCATCAGGCGGGCGGCCTCGATCTTCATGCGCATGTCGGCGAGCATGAACTGGGTGTTCTGGAACGCCGAGATCGGCTTGCCGAACTGCTCGCGCTCCAGCACGTAACCCACGGCGTAGTCGTACGCGCCCTGCGCCAGGCCCAGCGCCTGAGCGCCGATGGTCGGGCGGGTGTGGTCGAGGGTCTCCAGGGCGGTCTTGAAGCCGGTGCCCTCCTCGCCGATGATGCGGTCACCCGGGATGCGGCAGTCCTCGAAGTAGAGCTCGGCGGTCGGCGAGCCCTTGATGCCCATCTTCTTTTCCAGGCCGCCGACGCGGAAGCCCTCGTCGTCGGAGCGCACCATGAACGCGGAGATGCCGTTGGCGCCCTTCTCCGGGTCGGTGACGGCCATGACGGTGTACCACAGCGACTTGCCGCCGTTGGTGATGAAGCACTTCGAGCCGTTGAGCACCCAGGAGTCGCCGTCGCGGACGGCGCGGGTCTTCATGGCGCCGGCGTCGGAGCCGGCTTCGCGCTCGGTGAGGGCGTAGGACGCCATCGCGCCGTTGGCGATGTCCGGCAGCACCTGCTGCTTGAGCTCCTCGGAGCCCTTGAGGATCAGCCCCATGGTGCCCAGCTTGTTCACGGCCGGGATCAGCGACGCGGAGCCGCAGACGCGGGCGATTTCCTCGATGACGATGGTCGCGGCGACCGAGTCGGCGCCCTGCCCGCCGTACTCCTCCGGCACGTGGATTGCGTTGAAGCCCGCGGCGTTGAGGGCGTCGAGGGCCTCCTGGGGGAAGCGCTCGTTCTCGTCGACGTCGGCCGCGTGGGGGGCGATCTCCTTTTCGGCGAGGTCGCGGATGACGGCTCGCAGCTCCTGGTGCTCTTCGGGCAGCTGGAACAGGTCGAATCCGGGGGTAAGTGCCATGTCGGGTGATCCTCCGTGCGGTGGGTTCGGTTGGTCGGCCCCCAAGCATAATGATTAACGGCAATTCACGGGAAGGTTTTCGTGGCCTGCGTCACCACCCGGGGGGATTTTCCGGGCTCGGCCCCTTTTTTGCTCCGCTTCCCGTGCCCCGTCATTTCCGCTTGACGACGGCCCACGCACCGAAGACCGCCGTGCCCACCGCGATGCCCGGCGCGGGCCACCACGTGCCGAGGGCCAGGAACTCGCGGAGCATGGAGGTCGCCCAGTACTGGGGCGGGGTCGGCGATCCTTCGACGCGCCACCCGGCGTGGCCGGCGCGGCGGGCCAGCGAGCCTGCGCGGAACACGTGGAAGTCGCTGGTGACCACGGTGACGGGGCCGCGGTCGACCATGGGCGCGGCGTTGGCCAGGTTCTCCAGCGTCGACGTCGATCGAGGTTCCAAGCGGACGTCGGTCAGCCCGCGGTCGCGCAGCCACCCGGACATGACCTCGGCCTCCGATGGCCCACCGTCTTCGCCGATGCCGCCGCAGCAGATGACGGTGGCGGGCCCGGGTGCCCGGCGCGCCACCCGTTCCGCCAGTTCCAGCCGGTAGCGCAGCAGCGAGGAGGGGCGGCCGTCGCGGAGCGCGCACCCGAGCACGACGACGGTGCCGGCCGGCCCCGTGTCCCGGCGCGCCCAGGTGCGCCGGGCGACGTCGAAGATCGGGAGCATGACGCCGGGCACCGCTGCGGCGGAGAGGAAAGCGGCGGCGGCCATTTCGATGACGGCAGGCGGGAAACCGGCAGATGGGGAACCGGCAGGCGGGAAACCGGCGGATGGCAAACCGGCAGGAGGGGAACCGGCGGATGGGAATCCGGCGGCAGCGGTCCCGGCGGCCGCCGTCTGGCCGACGGCAGTTCGCGAACGCCGGCGAACCACGCGGCTCCCCACGCCCCGGCCCACCACTTTCGCGGCGGCGATCGTGGCCGCACCGTAGACCACGCCCGCGGCGGGCAACCCCCACGCCGGCGGCCTGCGGTTGGGCAGCTTCGGCGGCCGCATCAGCGGATCCCGCCAGGCGACGATCCCGCCGACCGTAAGCGTCACGGCCATCAGCAACCCCGGCACGGCCGCCGGCGCCGCGAAAAACGGGCAGGCCGGCGCCGACGGCGAAAGACGGCGGAGGGCCCCTGGTCGGGCGGGCCGGGACGTCGTCAAGCGGAACATGAACCCACGCTATCCCAGCACCCGGATCCCCTCCCGGGCCCGACCGAACGCGCGGCCCGAACCCCGGGGCCGACCTAGAATCGGCGGGCATGACGGACACGGATCGGTTCTCCTCCCCCACCGGCCGCACGGGCGCGCAGTGGGTCGAGTGGCTCGACGGGCGCGGGGCGCGGGAGATGGCGCACGCGGACATCGCGACGCTGGTGCTGGCCGAGATCACCGCGGCTGCCCGGAAACTCGGCGACGGGTCGAAATCGTCGAACCCCGAATGGTGGGCCCAGGGCGTGGCGGTGCACTACGAGCAGGCCATCGGCCGCCGCAGCGTCGGCCAGCGTTGCGACGGCGCATGGTCGGCCTCGGCGTCGAAGACCCTGCCCGGCGACATGGACGCCGTGCGCGACCGCTTCGCCGCCCACATGTCCGGCGTGTTCGCCGACCGCGGCGGCCTGCACCCCGACGACGCGGGCGACCCGGTGCCCGCCGACGACGAGCCCGGCACCTCCGACACCGAGAAGTGGCGCTACTGGCGCTGCCCCATGTCGGACGGCTCCCGCATCGCCGTGACCGTGCAGACGAAGGCCCCGGGCAAGGACGGCGCCGTGAAGTCGACGCTGGCGGTCAACCACGATTCGCTTGCCGACGAGCCCGCCCGCGACCGCGTCAAAGCCTGGTGGAAGGAAGTGCTGGCCGATCTTGCGGCGGAGATGAAGGCCGAGGCGACGAAGTAGGCGGCTGCTCCTATGCCGCGCCCGAATGGGCGAAGAGGCGGCGAAGCGGGAGCGGGGCCCCGACACGGAAGAGGCGGCGGGCTACCGCGGCCGGACGGTCCAGTCGGCGAGCGCGCGCGGATCGTGGCGGGCGATGTGCCGGTCCTCCTGGGCCGCCCACATGCGCCAGTGCCCGTGGAAATACGGGTCGCGGGCCATGGCGCGGGCGTAGCGGGTGGCCTCGTCGAGCTCGACCCACACTCCCCACGCCTCGCCGTCGCCGATCGCGCGGGCGGCGGCGAGATTGGCGGCCGTCACCGCGCCGCAGCCCTCGATGATGAGGGAACGCGGCCGCTCCGTGCCCGACTCCGCAGGCGCCCCGACGAACTCCGACAGATCCACCCACTCGGCCCACTCGGAGGCGAACCAATCCCACCGGCGGAAGCCCGCCGCGTCCGGGTCGAGCATCGAATCGGCCACGGCATCCGACGCCGCCGACAATCCCGTCCACCCGGGGTACGCGTCCTCGAGGTGGACGACGGGCCAGCCCAGGACCCCGTGGAGCCGGGCCGCGAACGTCGTCTTGCCGGAACCGGACCGGCCGTCGATGAGCAGGATCATGCCACCCCCAGGAACCGGAACTCGCCGGTCCACACCGCGATGCCCAGCGACGCCGCCGCGATCAGCGCGCACGCCGCCAGCACCGCCCACTCGCGGCCGCCGAAGGTCGACTCGCGCGCCCACGTCCGCGGCCCCGGGGCGCCGAAACCACGCGCCTCCATGGCCGTCGACAGCTTCGTGCCGCGGCGCAAGGCGAACACCAGCAAGGCGAAGACCTGGCCGAACAGCCGCTTGATCCGCCCGTGATCGCCCAGGCCACGTGCCCGGCGGGCCCGCGTCAGCGCGCGCCAGTCGTCGAGGAACAGCGTGATCAACCGCACGCCGGCCACCGACGCCAGCACGAACCGCGCCGGCAGCTTGAGCACCTGCGCCAGCCCGTCGCCGAGGTCCGTCGGATCGATGTCGGCGGTGAGCACCACCACCGGCAGCCCCACCGCCAGCACGCGCACGGTGATGGCGATGGCCAACGCGATGGAGTTGTCCGTCACGGTCGCCAGCAGGAAGGAGAAGTACTCGGTGCCCTCGGGATTGCCGTACAGCAGCATCGAGATGCCGGACACCGGCGCGGCCAGCAGAATCGGCCACCCGCGCCTCGCCAGCCGCCGCGGCCCGACCCCGCACAGCGGCGCGGCGACGAGCGTGCACGCCAGCGCCACCGTCGCCGACACCCAGTCGATCGACAGCAGCAGCGGGGTGGTCATGAGCAAAAGACCCAGGAGCTTGGCGACGGGATTGACGTCGCGGATCAGATTCACCGCTCACCCACCTCGCCCAAGTCGATGACGTGATCGCCCATCGCCGCGACGACCAAGGGGTCGTGCGTGATGGAGACGACGGTGACCCCGTCGTCGACGAGACTCCGCAGCATGCGCAGCAACTCGGTGAAGGTGCGGCGGTCCTGGCCGAACGTGGGCTCGTCGAGGATCACCGCCGACGGCGCGGTCGACAGGACGGTGGCCACGGACAACCGCCGCTTCTCCCCGCCCGACAACGTGAACGGGTTGGCCCCGGCCAGGTGGCTCAGCCGCAGGCGCTCGAGCAGCTCGTCGACGCGCTGCGTGCCCGCCGGGTCCTTCAGCAGCTTCGGGCCGAGCTCCAGTTCATCGCGCACGGTGGCGGTGACGAACTGGTGCTCGGGAGCCTGGAAGACGCTGCCGATGCGCTCGGCGAGCTGCTTCGACTTCCATTTCATCGGGTTCGGCCCGGCGCCGCGGGCGATCCGGTCCGAGGCGATGACCGACCCCGCCACCGGTTCCAGCAGGCCGCCCATCGTCAGCGCCAGCGTCGACTTGCCGGAACCGTTGGGCCCCACGATGCACGTCGACGCGGCCTGCGGCACCGACGCGGAGATTGCGCGGCGCACCGGGGATGCATCGCCGTGGTAGCCGATGGCCAGGTCGTCGAGAAGCAGTGCCGCCGCCGACCGAGCCGACTGAGCGAATTGAGCGGACCCCGGCACCGGGCGCGCGCGGCCGACCTCCGGGGGCGGGCCGGGCAACCAGACACCGGCATCGCGGAGGGCGTCGCCGTGGCGGGCGAGAATCTCGGCCGGAGAACCGTCGGCGACGATCGTCGCACCCGCCGTGGACGGCGCGGCGGAGGTCGATGCCGAACCCGTGCCGGTCATGGAAACGGACGGCGCATCCGCGTGGTCGAGCACCAGGATGCGGTCGACGTGATCGACCCACGCCTCCACGCGGTGCTCGACGACGATGAGCGTCGCGCCGGTGGCTTCGGCGGCGCGGACGGCGGCGGCGCGCAGGACCGGCACGCCCTCCGGGTCGATGTTGGCGGTGGGCTCGTCCAGGCAGATCACCCGGGCGCCCATGGCCAGCACGCCGGCCAACGCAAGGCGCTGCTTCTGCCCGCCGGAGAGCTTGGTGGTCGGGTGGTCCAGCGGCACGTCCAGCCCCACCAGGTCGAGGGCGCGGCGGACGCGCTCCCAGATTTCGTCGCGGGGCACGCCGAGGTTCTCGGCGCCGAATGCGACGTCGTCGCCGACGCGGGCGGAGATCACCTGGCTGTCGGGATCCTGCAGCACCAGGCCGACGACGCCGCGGACCTCGGCCGGGTCATTTCCACCGATGCGCAGCGAACCGAGGGCTTCGCCGTCCTCGTCATCGCCGAGCACCCCGGCGATGGCGGCCAACAACGTCGACTTGCCCGCGCCGGACGGCCCGAGCAAAAGGAGCTTTTCACCCTGCTCGACGTGGACGTCGACGTCGGAAAGCGCGGCCCGGCGGCGCCCCGCATGGCGCCATCCGAAACCCTTCGCGGAAATGGAGGTCATTGCGGCGACGACGCGGCTAGACCTCGCCGCGGCGCTCGCGGCCCGCGGCGAAACGATCCAGCGCACCCGTTCCCGCCAACGCGCGCACCAGCGCCCAGCCGACCACGCCGGCCAGGATCGCGCCCGAGATGAGAAGGCACGCCAGATACACCGAGTTGAACTGCCACGTGCGCGCCAGGTTGCCGGAGGTGAACAGCTCCAGGATGAACGCGCCCGCACCGGCGGCGGCGCCGGCGGCCATGGTGACCGGCAGGCTGAAGCGTCGGTAGGCGAAGAGCAGGAAGATCAGCTCGGCGCCCAGGCCCTGGGCCAGGCCCGAGTACAGGGTCGAAATGCCCCACTGGTTGCCGATCAGCGCCGACACGGTCGCGGCGATCACCTCGACGAACAGCGCGGCGCCCGGCTTGCGGATGACCAGCCCGCCGATGATGCCGCCGAGCAGCCACGGCCCGACGACCAGGCCACCCAGGCCGGGGGTCAGGGCGTCGGCCGCCGTGAACCACGCTCCGCCGACGATGTTCCACACCACGAAGATCAGGCCGACCGCGACGCCGAGGACGGCGGCGGTGACGATATCGATGACCCGCCATGCCTTCCGCGGCTTCTTCGAATTGCTCTGCTCCGCAGACGTCGCGGGACTTGTGGCGTTCGTGAAATCCGCGGACGTCGCGGCATTCGCCGCATTCGTGGAAATGGGGTGTTCGTTGGACATTCGGGTGCCTCCGTCGCTTCCTTCGCCGGCATTATCCGGACAGGTTCCTACGGTCGAGGGCGGCGTACCGCGCCCTCCTCTCAGCCCCACGTGGTCGGCTCGACCGGCCGGGGCTCCCGTGCGCATTTCGACCGAATGGTACCCCACCCGATGGGGCGGCCCTAAAGTTGGGGAACCATGAGCACCGAACACGCGGACCACACCGACGGCACGGCGGAGATGGCGGAGACGTCGCCGTCTCCGGAGCCGTCGGCGACCGCCGCAACCGCCACGGCCGTCGGCGCCGCCGGCCACCCGGACGACCCCGGCGCCGCCGAGGCCCCGGAGCCGCGCATCACGCGCAAGACGTGGCTGCTGCTCGTCGCCGTCGTCGTCGCGGTGCAGACCATCGGCCGGGCGTGGGTGCTGTCGGGGCGCACGTTCTACTGGGACGACTTCATCATCGTCGGCTCCGCCGCGGACGCCGACTGGTGGACGCCCGACTACTTCCTGCAGGCCCACGACGGGCACCTGGCGCCGCTGGCGTTCATCCTCCAGGCGGTGGCCAACCAGATCGCCCCGTGGCAGTGGTGGCTCCCGGCGGCGCTGATGCTGCTGGGACAGGCCGCGGTGACCGTCGCCGTCGCCCGCGCACTGCGCCACATCGCGGGTAGGTCGTGGCAGGCGCTGGCGGCACTAGCGTTGGTGGCGTGGACTCCCCTGACGCTGCCAGGGTCGACGTGGTGGTCGGCGGCGGCCAATGCGATTCCCATGCAGCTGGCGCTGGCGGGCATCACCGCGCTGGCCATCCGCGTCAGCCTGCGCCAGCAGCGCCCGGTGTCGTTGCGGGGCGTCGTCGCCGCGACCGTGGCGCTGATCGTCGCGCTCGGATTCTTCGAAAAGTCCCTGGCCATCATGCCGGTGGCCCTGGCGTTCACCATCGCGGTGGCCTACATGGAGCGCCGCAGCATCGCCGAGACCCTGCTGCGCGGCCGCACGATGTGGCTGTCGATGGGCCTGGTCACCGGCGCGTGGGCGCTATTCTATTCGCTGACCGCGCTGGCCGATGCAGGCGAGGCGTCGTCGGAGCCGCGCGCCGAACTGTTCTTCAACGGGCTCGGCCAGGTGCTGGCCGGACTGGCGGGCGGCCCGTGGTTCTGGGACCGCTGGGCCCCGGGCCAGCCGTGGGCCGACGCCCCCTCCGGCCTGGTCAGCGTCGGCGCGGTGCTGGTGCTGCTGACCATGGCGGTGACCATCGGCCGCGACTGGCGCGCCTGGCTGCCGTGGCTCATCGCCGCGGGCTACCTGGCGGTGACGCTGTTGTCGGTGACGCTGATGCGTTCCGGCGACCACACCTCCGACGTCCTGGCCCGCACCCTGCACTACTACGGCGACTCGGCGATGGTCACCGGTTTCGCGCTGGCCGCCTCGTGGTCCGACCGGGTCCGTCCGCTGCCGGCGCGGTCGCGTTTCGGCGTGCTCGCGCTGGCCGGTGTGCTGCTGGTGTCGGCGGCGATCTCGGTCGTCGGCTACCGCAACGCCTGGGCCGACGACCGCACCGCCGAGTGGCTGGACACCGCCGCCGCCTCGCTGGAGCACGCCGCCGGCGACGGTTCCCCGGCCGTCCTGGACCAGCCGGTGCCCTACGAGGTCCTGTTGCCGGTGGCGTACCCGAAGAACATGTACTCGCAGGTCTTCCGCGACCTGCCCGAGCGCCCCACGTTCGGCCGCGTCACCGACGATCCGCGCATGTTCGACGACTCCGGTGCGCTGGTGCCGGCGAGCGTCGCCGAGATCACCCGCATCACCCAGGGCGACGTCGAGTCCTGCGGCACGCAGCTCATCGCCGGCCCCGACGGCACGGCCACGGCGGAGATCCCGCTGCGCGACATTGCCCGGCTCGGTGATTGGGTGCTGGAGCTCAACGCCATTTCATCGGCGCCCGCGTCAGTGCGCCTGAGCCTGCCCAACCCGTTCGAGACCCCGGACCAGACCCTGGCCGGGTCCACCGTCGTCGACGTCGACGATGACCTGCGCACCCGCTGGGTGTCGGTGTCCGGCGGCGGCAATACGCTGCGCATCGACGTCTCCGATGCCCCCGAGGGCACCTCCGTCTGCGTCGGTTCGGGGGCGATTGGCCCGCTGGTTCCCGCGCGCGGCTGAGAATCAACTACGATGACGGTGAGAATTTCATTCGTGAAGCCGTTTTAAGGAGTCCATTCATGCGCAATCGCCTCGTCGGCGCCTTCGCCGCCACCGCCATCGCCGCAGCCGCCCTGGTCGCCTGCTCGCCCCCGAACGAGAACCCGTCGGACGTCAAGGTCACCGACCAGGAGAACCCGACCCACACGTTCGAGAACGGTGGCTCGTCCTCCGCTGCGACGACCTCGGAGAACGCCGATGGCACCGCCGGCACCATCCAGGAGCCGGCCGCCCAGTAAACGGCTTCCGCCCTCCCGCTCCCGGTGACCGGGTCCGCGGGCGGGCCCGGCACGCGCCACGTGCTTCATCGGCTTTGCGACGCGCACGTCCCCGACACTTCGGTGTCATGGGGCGTGCGCGTTGTCGGTTTCAACAAGGGCCACACCGGCCGGGGCCATGCCGGCCGGGCAATACCGATTGGTGCAATCCGGTCAGGCCGGCCCGGTCAGGGCACGTCAATCAGGGCATGCCGATCAGGGGCGCGGGTAACGGAACTCCACGTTCTCGCCGCCTCGGATCTCCGCCGACGGCTTGCCGGTGACCTCCAGTTCGACGGTGAGCGAGTGTCCGTCGCCGGTGGCCTCGTAGATCAGGCGCTCGTTGGCGATGGACGTCACCTTCACGCGGGCCCGGTGCAGCCACGGGTGGCGCCGGCGCAGCGCGATGAGCTGATGGTGGGCGTTGTGCACCCACGCGCCGAGGGTGGACAGCTCTTCCGGATCGTCGGGGAAAAGGGGGCGGACCTGATCGTCGCCGCCGAAGCGCTCCTCCTTCACCCCGGCGTAGCCCTGTTCGTCGCCGTAGTAGATCAACGGGACGCCGCCGACGGTCATCAGCACCACCAGCGCCAGAACCGCCTTGTCCTGGCCGACCTGGGAGGCGATGCGGGTGACGTCGTGGTTGCCCACGAAGGTCACGGGCACGAAGGATTCCAGGAACGTGTCGTGGCGGCCCAGCGTCCATTCGAGCTCGTAGAAATTCTGCTCCTTCAACGACGACCAGATGGCCTTCCACAGTTCGTACTCGGTGACCGAATCCATGGTCGACCGGCCCACGATGTCGACGTAGTCGCCGTGGATGACCTCGCCGTAGATGAACGCGTGCGGGAAGTCCGCGCGCACGTTGGCCAGCACGCCGGACCAGAAGTCCGGGTCGACGGCGTAGGCCGCGTCCAGCCGCCAGCCGTCGACGCCACGGTCGAGCCAATGGCGCATGACCTTCTCCACGAACGCGGCCGTCTCCGGTGCCCGGTGGTCGAACTCCACCAGATCCAGGTGCCCCTCGAAACAGGGGGCGGACGGCTCCTCGCCGGAACGGTCGACGTCGAAAAGCTTCGCGGCCTCCGAATCCGGGTCCGCGAGAGCCTCGCGGAACATCGGCGCACTCGAGGACAGGTGGTTGAACACGCCGTCGAGCAGGACCTTGATGCCCCGCTCGTGGGCGGCGGCGATCAGGCGGTCGAAGGCGGCGTCGTCGCCCAGGCGGTGATCGATGCGGAAGTAGTCGAGCGTGTCGTAGCCGTGCGTGGCGGACTCGAAGATCGGTCCGAGCTGCAGGACGTTGAGCCCCAGCTCCTGCACGTAGTCGAGCCACCGGACGAGGTGATCCAGCCGGGCCTTGCCGGGCGCGGTGTCATCGGCGGTGGCGGCGCCATTCGAGGCAGAACCCGTGTCGGGACCGGAACCGGACTGGGAATCGTCCCGCTCGCCGTGGACGGGAGCCCCGGTGAACCCCAGCGGGTAGACGTGCCAGCCGATCGCGTGCTCGACCCAGTCGGGCGCGGTGCGGCCGGAGTTGCCGGGAGTGCCGGGGTTGCCGGGGTTGCCGGCGGAGGATCCGGTGGAGGTGTCGTTCATGCCCTCCACCTTTACCATCACTCCTTGCCGTCGATGGCGGCTTGACTGGCTTGACCTGCCGCTTCCGGTGAAATGCGCGGCCCGCGGCGGGTGCCGTCGAAGGTGCCGGCGTCGGCGGCGGCCTCGATGACGCGGGCGCGCTCGTCATCCGTCAATTCCGAGGCGTCGTGGAACTCCCGGCGGTCGCGCCACTCGCCCGCCTTGGACTCCGGCACGCCCAGGCCCGGGGTGGCCGGCCGCGGCGGGATCGTCCCGGCGGCGGGCATCGCGGCCTGCTTCCCGGGGCGGCGCGGCGGGGCGGGCAATCCCGGGGCCAGCGCATCGAGGGCGATCTGCACCTCGACCTTCACGCCGGCGGCCATCGCCCTCTCGGCGACGTCGTAACGCGAATTGTGCAGGAAGTACGGCATGCCGTTCTCCGGTCCTCCCCCGCCGAGGAACATGTAGCAGCCGGGCACCTCGCGCGAGAAGTAGGAGAAGTCGTCCGACGGCGCCCACGGCTCGGCGTCGAAGACGCGGTTGGGCCCGATCGCCCGCGTGGCGGCGTGCCACGCGCGGTCGCTGGCCAGGTCGGCGTTGACGACCATCGGGTACGGCGTCTGCCACTCGAACGTCGCCGTCGCGCCGTGCCCGTGGCAGATGCCGGTGACCAGCGTCTCGATGCGCCCGCAGATCGACGCCCAATCATCTTCGTCGACGGAGCGGATGGACACCTCCAGCCACGCCTCGTCGGGGATGACGTTGCCGGCCTCGCCGCCGTGCAGCGAACCGACGTTGACGATGTTCATGTGCTCCGGGTTCAGGTTCCGGCTGACGATCGTGTTGAGCATGATGGTCACCTCGCTGGCCACCATCACCGGGTCGACGGACAGCTGCGGGTTCGACGAGTGGCCGCCGCGCCCGCGGATGGCGATGGACACGATGCCCGACATCGTGGACACCCGGCCGCGGCAGATGCCGACGTGGCCGATGGGGTGCGGGGCGACGTGGAAGGCGTAGACCTCGTCGAGGTCGTCGGCCGCGCCGTGGGCCACCAGCTCGCGGGCGCCGCCGGGAAGCATCTCCTCGGCGTGCTGGAACAGCAGCTTCACCCGCCCGTGCAGCCGGTCGCGCATGGACTGCAGGATCCGCGCCGAGCCGAGCAGCATCGCGGTGTGCACGTCGTGGCCGCAGGCGTGCATGACGCCGGCGTTCTGCGACGCGAAGTGCAGCCCGGTCTCCTCCTTGATGGGCAGCGCGTCGATGTCGGCGCGGTAGCCGATGGTCCGCCCCGTCGCCGGGTCATCGGCGGTGCCGACGATGGTGCCCACCACCGACGTCGGCGTCAGCCGCGTGGTCTCGATGCCCCACTCGTGGAGCAGTCCCTCGATGAAGTCCGCGGTCCGGTACTCCTGGAAGCTCAGCTCCGGGTTCTTGTGGATGTGCCGCCGCCAGTCGATGATCTCGCTCAGCGGCACCTCGAACGCCCCGGCCGGCCCGGGCGCCGGTTCGGCCGAAGAATCGAAGGCCATTCCTTCGTGGATGCGGGGGTCCGTCATGGGGCGGGTCCTTGTCTGATGTCTGTTTTCGGCGTGCGCCGGCGAGCCTGCGGGCCTTGCTTTGCGACGGCCACCGTGCACGCCATCACGTTCGTTTCCGACACTATGCGGCGGCCAAGTGGGTCCGCCACCGATTCGGGATCAAGCGCCGGCCCAGTAGGCGCCGATGATCCGCGCCAGCCACCACGGGTCCTTGACGCCGCACATCTCGCGCGGCGAATGCATGGACAACATCGCCGCACCGGCATCGACGGTGGCGATGCCCAGGCGGGTCGCGGTGATCGGGCCGATGGTCGAACCGCACGGCTTCTGGTTGGACGACACGAAGTACTGCACGGGGATGGTCTCCCCCGCGTCCTCGGCGGCCGCGGCGGTGACGCGCTCGAACAGGCCCTGGCCGACGGCGTCGGTGGCGTAGCGCTGGTTGGCGTTGATCTTCAGCACCGGACCGCCGTCGAGCAGCGGCCAATGCCCCGGCTCATGCTCGCCTGCGTAGTTCGGGTGTACGGCGTGGGCACCGTCGGCGGAGATGCACGTGGAGCGGCGGAACATGCGGTGCATGCCGTCCTCGTCGGCGCCGGCGGCCGCGGCGATGCGGCGCAGCACGTCCTCCAGCAGCGGACCGGCGGCGCCGGTCGTCGACGCCGAACCGACTTCCTCGTGGTCGAACGCGACCATGACGGGGATCTCGGCTCCTCGCGGACCGTCGTGAAGCAACTGCTCGAAGGCCACCAGCGACGAATGCACGCTGAGCAGATTGTCCAGCCGGCCGCAGGACAGGAACTCGCCGCCGGCGCCGAAGGTCCGCGGCGGCTGGGTGTCGCAGGTGATCAGGTCCCAGGCGACGACGTCATCGGCGGTCACGCCCCCGCCGGCGGCCTCGGCGAGCATCCGGTGGAAGGCGCGCGCGTCGCCGGCGTAGCCGATCACCGGCGTGGTGTGCAGCTGCTTGTCCAGCTTCAGCCCCTGATCGTTGACGCCGCGGTTCAAGTGGATGGCCAGCTGCGGGATCCGCGCCACCGGCCCGGTCCGGGCGAGGTGGACGCCGCCGTCGCGCGTGACCACGCGACCGGCGAACTCGATCTCGCGGTCCGTCCACGCCCCGAGCAACGGCCCGCCGTAGACCTCCACGGCGACCTGCGCGTAACCGGCCGCCCCGGTGTTCGGGTTCGGCTTGACCCGGAAACCCGGCGAGTCGGTGTGCGAGCCGACGATGCGGAACGCCGCGCGGTCGGCGGCGGTCGTCTCGGAAGCGCCCCCGGTGCGATCGTCCCCGCCGGCCCGTCCCACCTCCTCCGGCACGACCCACGCGACCGCGGCTCCCCCGCGCACCAGCACGTAGGCGCCCGGCGCGGACGGCCACGCATCGGACTCCTCGATCCGCGTCGCACCGGCGGCGACCAGGCGCCGCGCCACGACGTCGGCCGCATGGTACGAACTCGGCGAGGCCACGACGAAATCCATCAGATCCGCCAGATGATCCTCGGCGGACCCCCACGGCGCGCGCGACGAAGCGGCGGTGGACGGGGACGGGTGGGCGTCGTCAAGCGAAGAAGCGTTCATGCACCCATCATGGCGCAACCTGCCCCGTCCCGGCACGGGCCCGCCGAATGCCCGATACCATGTCCCACCATGGGAGAACGTGCACGCGACATCACGGCATCCGACGGCGAGTACCGGGCGGGCGGCTGGACCGAGGACGTCGCGCCCGAACGCATCGACGCCTCCGACGTCGCCCTCGTCCTCGAAGGCGGCGGGATGCGCAACTCCTACACCGCCCCGTGCATCGAGGTGCTGCTGCGCAACGGCGTCGACGTCGGGTGGGTCGGCGGCATCTCCGCCGGCGCGACGCTGACCGCCAATTATCTGTCGGGCAGCGTCGCACGCGCCCGGGCGTCGTTCACCACCATGACCGACACCCCGGAGTTCGGCGGCTGGGGCAACTTCCTCCGCGGCCGCGGCTACTTCAACGCCGAGTGGATCTACGAGAAATCTCCGATGATGGCCACCGCCGGCGTCGACCCGTACCCCTTCGACCACTTCCAGGCGTCGAAGGCCGAGATGCGCATCGGGGCGGTCCGCGCCGACACCGGCGAGAACGTCTACTGGAGCCGCGACGACGTCGACTCGCTGGGCAAGCTGATGAAATACGTCCGCGCGTCGTCGACGCTGCCGGGGTTCATGGTGCCGCCGGTCATCGACGGGGTCCGCTACGTCGACGGGGCGCTGGGCCCGTCGGGCGGCATCCCGCTGCAGATCGCGCAGGAGGACGGGTACGACAAGTTCCTGGTGATCATGAGCCGCGAGCGGTCCTACGTGAAGCCGCCGGTTACGCGGCCGGCGATGATGCGCCGCGTGTTCCGCCGCACGCCTGCGGTGGCGGAGGCGATCATCAATCGCCCGAAGCGCTACAACGCCACCCGCGAGCAGCTGTTCGAGCTCGAGCGCCAGGGCAAGGCCGTGCTGTTCTTCCCCGACGAGATCCGGATGTCCAACCGCGAGCGCGACCTGGCCAAGCTCAACGCCGCGTACGAGACCGGGCTGGCGCAGGCCAAGCGCGAATGGCCCCTGTGGCGGGAGTTCCTCGGCGGCTGAATGCCCCGTATCGCGCGTCGCGTTCCACACGCGGCTTTCCGCACGTTTCGTGCTTGAGGACGGCCGGACGACTTTTCGGTGGCGCGGCGAGACGCCCCCGGGGATTTCTGCACTGCACAACACCGATACGCCCCAGTCACACCCGTAACAGGGTGGCGGAAAATTAATCCGTGACAACCAACGATCCCCCGACTAGGTTCACACCGAAGAGGCGAATTCGTTACCGTTTCGTTGCGAAACGCATTGCCCAGCTCACATGACACGGGCAAAGACGACTACGTCACATCCAGGCACCACCCTCGTGCCCCGCCGACCGATTGGTTCGCCCATGATGCTTCCGACGCACGTCCCCACCCCCGGCTCCGTCCTGCGCGACCGCTTCCTCGCCCCGCTGGGCCTGGACGCCGCGCACCTCGCCGCCGCCACCGGGATGTCCGTCGGATTGATCGAAGGCGTGCTGGGCGACGCCGTGCGCATCGACGACGAAATCGCGGCTTGCCTCGGCGACTTCCTGGGCACCGACGCCCGCTTCTGGACGGGCCTGCAGAGCCGGGCCGACCGAGGCCTGCTGTCCGCCTGACTCCCCTGCGGCGAAACGCCACGTTAAAGGCGTAAACTGGATTCATGCGCGATCTCGCCGAAGGCACCATTTCCGACGCCGTAGCTGCCTACCGAGGTTGCGGCCCCGACGACCCGTTCGCGGACGACGCCGATCCGACGCGGCTGCGGCACTTGTCGTGGGACATCTGCCGCCTGCATTTCGCGGGCGCGAAGTTCAGCGAAAAGCGCAAGCACCGCGAACGCAACGGTCTGCACCTCGCCGCTTATCTTGCGGCCCAGGGCTTGATCCAGGGGGCGTCGCCGCTGCTCACGGCCTCGAATGCCGTGGTCTTCGAATCCGCCGCAGGCGTTCTGGCGGAGCGGGCGAAGAAGGTCGCCGACCTCGACGTCGACCGCTACGGCAAGGCGAAGAAGCGCAAGCGACTGCTCAAGGCCCACCGAGAACTTTCCGACGCCCTCGTCCCCGGGGCCGACGGCACCGCCACCGCCGCCTCGCGCACGCTCATGGGTGCGTTCGGGTGCATGCCCGGATTCGGCGGAACCTTCGCCAAGGCCATGGGCGATCTGGCCGGCGATGACGTCGCCAACGCGGCGTTCGCCTCCCCCACCGACGAGTCGCTGGCGTTCCTCCACCGGTTCTGGTCGGCGCACCGCGACGAAATCGATGATCTGGCCGAGCGGATCACCGTCGTCGACGTCGCCGAGCGCAAGCGCACGAACCTGCCCATCGGCCGCGCCCGCGTACTGGAGATGTTCGCCGAGCAGTGGGCCGCGGACCTGTGAAAGGTCACGCGGATCGGCCGGGAATCGGCGGAGGCCGGGTCAGCAGGGGCTGAGGTACTCGTTGCGGTTGCTCAGCACCCGGGCGTTGCCGCCGGTGCTCGCGGCGGCGCCGCACAACGAACCGGTGTCGCGGCCGTAGTCGACGTAGACGGCGTAGACGTCGCCGCCGTCGACGTGGGCGCGCAGTGACGGGCACGCACCCGGGGTGGTGAACTCCGCACCCGGGTTGCGGTCCAACGCAGCGCCGATGGTCCGTCGGGCGTCATCGCCGGGATGGACGATCACCGACTCCACGATGAGGATGCCGCGGGAATCGCATGCCGGCGACGATGCCCGCACCGTCCCCGACGACGTGGGCGCGCTGGTCGCGAAACCCATCGGGTTGGCCGAACCACCGGCATCATCATCGGTTCGGCCATCGGCCCGATCATCGACCGGCGTCGCCCGCGGCGTCCGGGCCGGTTCCGAGGTGACGGTCGGGTGCGGGCGCGCCCGCGTGCCGGCGTCGACATCACCGGAATCCGATTCGACGTGCGAGATGACCGTCGTCACGGTCACGGGCTCCTCGCCCTCGCCGGCCACCGCGTCGAGGATCCGCTGGCGGGCGTCTTCCGCCTGGCCGCAACCGGTCAGCACCAGCGTGACCGCCGCGAGCACGCCCACGGCGGCACGGCGCGAACGATCCGCGCCACAGTAGTTTCGATTCATGAACTCACCATAAGGCCGCGGCACCGCGGCGCCGAGCCGGAGGGCCGGAACGGGTGACCCCGATGGAAATCCATCCGTTGCGATTTCCGCCGGTCATGGGTCTAAAGTTGATCCGTCCACCGGCGCAGCCCGTGGGCCTGTTCATTGTCGGGACCTTCGTTGACGGGTGGTGGCCGGTGAAGCGCTTCGTCGCTGCCGCGATTTCTCTGGTGATGGCCGCTACGTTGATCGCCCCCGGGGCGGCTGCACGGACGTCGGAGACTTCGGAGCCCGG
>DHCMJ07802__coassemble_1069_pt1 | contig 20653 bp, 15 predicted proteins | sample DHCMJ07802__metabat2_low_PE_013 | metagenome-assembled genome bin DHCMJ07802 | reverse complement strand
GGAACGTCGGCTCGCCGGCTTGCTCGAGGTGACCGCGAATACGCATCCAACGGCTTCGGGTGGTCAGAACGGTGTTCATGAGTCACCGCCTCCTGTCTACTTCAATCATCTCCACACTTCATATGCTAGCACACCGCACTTCGATATCAGGGCTGCTTGTGTTCAAGGCGGAGGTGCACCACCCATGGCCCTTGACAGCCCCGGCGATTGATCCCCACACGTCTGGCACTAAGAGTGCGAGCCGCGCGCTGCGCGCGCACCTGACCCCCGAGATCGCCCCTCCCGTGACGGTCTCGGGGAGGGGCCGTCGTGGTGATGACCATCCGGGTCATGTCGTCCGGCAAGGGCTACGAGTACCTGCTGAAATCGGTCGTCGTCGGCGACGGCGACCGCGAGATGAGCAGCCCGCTGACCCGGTACTACACCGAGACCGGCTGCCCACCCGGAAGCTGGGTGGGCACCGGACTGACGAGCCTCGACGACGGGCGCACCCCGGCGTTGGCCGAGGGCGACACGGTGACCGAGGAACACCTGGCCCGACTGCTGGGTGAGGGCATCCACCCGGTCACCGGGGAGAAGCTCGGCAAGAGGTTCCCCTCGTTGCAACCCCCACGCGAGCGGATTGCGGCGCGCATTGCACGACTCGACCCCGACTTGCGAGGCGAGACACGGGCAGAAGCGGTGCAGCGCATCCGTGAGGAAGAGGTTGCGAAGAAGCCGCGCACCGCCGTTGCAGGGTTCGACCTGACGTTCTCCCCACCGAAGTCGGTCAGCGCGATCTGGGGCGTGGCCGACGCGGGCACGCAAGCCCTGATTGCGCAGGCGCATCACGCCGCAATGCGCGACACCATCGCGTTGCTGGAAGAGCGCGTCGCCGCAACCCGCGTCGGCGCGGGCGGTATCGCGCAGATGCCGATCGTGGGCGTAATCGCCACCGCGTTCGACCACTACGACTCCCGAGCCGCCGACCCGCAACTACACACGCACGTCGTGGTGTCGAACAAGGTGCAGGGCGTAGATGGGCGGTGGCGCACCCTCGACTCCCGCCGACTGCACAAGGCCGCTGTCGCTCTCTCGGAGTCGTACAACGCCTTTCTCACGGATCACACCGCGCGGTTTCTCGGCGTGACGTGGGTGCCCGTCGACCGGGGCAAAGACCGCAACACCGGGTGGGAGATCGAGGGCGTACCGGCGGCACTGATCACGGAGTTCTCCCGACGCACCACCGGTGGCAGCGACGGCGGGGAGGGCATCGAGCAGGTCAAGAACCGGCTGATCGAGCAGTACGTCGCCGAGCACGGGAGGCAACCCTCAGCGGCGACGATTGCGAAGCTCCGGCAACAGGCGACCTTGGAGACGCGACCAGAGAAAGAACTGTACTCGCTGGCCGCCCTCACCACCGACTGGCGGGCGCGTGCCGAGGTCGTGCTCAGCGAGGACGCACCCACGTGGGCGCAGCACCTGCTCGACCGGGGTACGACCGAAGCCCGGCTGCGCGCGGACGACCTCGGGCTGGAGCAGATCGAGGATCTCGCCTCGGTGGTGCGGATGAGCGTGGCGAACCGGCGCGCAACCTGGGGGCGCTTCAACCTGCACGCCGAGACCATGCGGCAGATCATGGGCGTCCGCTTCGCAACCACCGACGCCCGTCTCCAGGTGCTCGATCAGATCGTCGCGCACGCCGAAGCCGAATCCCTGCGCCTCACCCCGGACTACGACCGTGCCGTACCCGCTCACTACGTCGAGGACGAGGGCAACAGGTTCCAGCCGGTCGATCAGATCGCCTACTCCAGCCAAGACATCCTCGACGCCGAGCAGCGCCTCCTCACGCACAGCCAGCACACCGGCGCTCCAGCACTGACGGCGCGGCTCGTCGCGCGGCACACCTCGCGCAAGATCAGGGGCGTCCGGCTCGACCCCGACCAGGCCGTCGCTATCACCCGCATCGCCCGTTCCGGGCTGAGCCTCGATCTACTGGTCGGCCCCGCCGGTTCCGGCAAGACCACCGCGCTACGTGCCCTGCACCGAGCATGGACAGCCGCGCACGGACGCGACTCGGTGATCGGCCTCGCACCGTCAGCGGCTGCCGCCGAAGTGCTCGGCGACTCGCTCGGCGTGCGGGCGGAGAACACCGCGAAGTTCCTTTACGAACACCATCTCGGGCGCTGGAACCTCGAAGCCGGGCAGCTCGTGCTCGTGGACGAGTCCTCCCTTGCCGGCACTCTCGCGCTCGATCGCATCGCCGAGCACGCCGCCGAGGTCGGCGCCAAGGTCGTGCTCATCGGCGATTGGGCGCAGCTGAGCGCGGTCGAGACGGGCGGGGCGTTCGGGATGCTCGTGCGTCACCGGCAGAGCGTTCCCGAACTCACCGACGTGAGACGCTTCGCCAACGATTGGGAGAAGAACGCCAGCCTCGGCCTGCGACACGGACGCACCGATGCGCTGGACGAGTACCAGGAGCGGGGCAGACTGGCGGGCGGTGACGCCGAGACGATGCTCGACACGATCTACGAGGCGTGGCGCAGCGACCGCGCCGCGGGCCTGCGCACACTGATGATCGCGGGCACCGGCGAGATGGTCGCCCAGCTCAACGAGCGCGCCCGCGCCGACCTCATCGAGACCGGGCAGGTCGAGGTGGACGGTGTGCGTCTGCACGACGGCACCACCGCAGGCGTCGGCGATCTCGTCGTCACTCGACTCAACGACCGCCGCCTGTCCACCGGCAGGGCGTGGGTCAAGAACGGTGACCGCTGGCAAGTTGCCCGCCGCTACGACGACGGCTCGCTCGCCGTGCGGCGGCTGGGGCGCGGCGACAAGCCCCACGGTAAAGCTCTCGTGCTGCCTGCGAAGTACGTCCGCGAGGAACTCGAACTCGGCTACGCCTCCACCGTTCACCGCGCTCAGGGAGCCAGCGTGGATACCGCGCACGCGCTCGTCGATCCAGAAACCTCATCGCGGGAGTTGTTCTACGTGGCGATGACACGCGGCAGGCTCCGCAACCACGCCTACGTGGTCGTGCCCGACCCGCACGAGGTCGAGCCGCATCTCGACCAACCTGAGCCGCTGACCCTGATCGACCGGCTTGCCAAGGTGCTCGCGCGCAGCGACGCCGACCTCTCCGCGACCGAGACGCTGACGCTCGAGGTAGACCGTCACGCCTCGCTGTCCACGCTGCTGGCCGAACACGACGTGCTCGCCCGCGAAGCACAGATCGACCGCTGGGCGACGCTACTCGACGTCGCGCCGTTCCCCGAGAACGTGGCCGATGACGTGTTCACCAGCCCCTACTACGAGCACTTGGAGAGCGCACTCGCGCGTCACGAGGCAGCCGGCCACCTTGCAGCGGTCGCGCTCACCGCGCTCGCCCCGAGGCTCACGCCCGGCGAAGACCGGGCCGACCCCGCCGCGCAGCTCGCCTCCATGCTCGACCAAGCCACCCAGCAACTCCGGCCCGGCAAGCGAACCAGGGCACGAGTCGCCGGACTCATCCCCACGCCAGCCGAGCCGATCGCAGACGACATGCAGACCGCGCTCATCGAGCGGCACGCGCTCATCGAGGGCGCCGCACGCCAACTCCTGCACGACGCCCAAGAAGCGGGAGCCGCATGGGTGGCGCGGCTCGGCCATCCGAGTTCACGACCCGACGCGCGAGAGCGGTGGGAGGCGCACGCCGCCACGGTTGCGCTGTACCGCTACCGCTACGAGATCAACGGCACATCCCCGCTTGGTGAAGCCAAGGCCGTCACGACCGCCGATCAAGCAGTCGAACGTCGAGCAGCGCAGACCGCGCTTGCTCGGGCTCGACACATCGCCAGGCCCACTTATGACGAGGGTCGGCGAACGCGAGCGATCAGCATCCGAGGGCGGGAACTAGCGTGAGTATGGAACAACAGCGTTTAAGCGCCAATGTGGAAGGAGTGCCTGCTCAGCGCATGTTGTGGTACTTGAAGTTCTCCAGCACGCGGCGGTGGTCGATCAATCCCTGGTCGTAGCTGTCTTCACCACCGAGCAGACGCACCCACGGCCAGTCAGGGACGCGTTGCCCAGCGTCGCGAAACGCGATCTCTGCGAGCGGCACGTTCCGGTCGTCCCAGGACCAGCCTTGTTCGCCCACGTACTCGCCGGGCATCGCGCGGTAGGCCCCTGGATGGCTAGCGTTCGTGCGTTCATGGAGCAAGCTCATCCGGTACTCGTAGCCGTGGAAGGTGTCCTCATAGTCAGAGGGCTCGGGGATCAGTTCGTCGAAGATCGCGCGGACGTCGGCTTTGAGCAGGTGGCTCAACGGATAGGTCCAGCCATTGCCGCTGTTCCACCTGGGCAGCGCGTTCACCGAGTCCTTGTCGAGGACTCGGTAGGGGTGGATGACCTGGCAAGCAGGCAAACGAATCTTCATTCCCATATCGGCGGTGCCCATGACCTCGGTCGCGAGTTTGATCAGCAGGGCGTCTCGTCCTCGTCGTGTCGCCGCGACGCCGATGGCAGTATGCGCGATGAGCGCCGGGTAGAGCCGCGCTTGTTCGAGAAGTTGCTGAACGGGGACACCCCGGAGTCGCGTTGTGCTGGAATCGAGCAGGCGTTCGAGTACGTCCATCCAGAGTCGGTCATGGGCTCCATCCGGGTCGTGCCACGCGCCGGTCACAAGTAGCGCGCACAATTGTCGAGACTGTTCCCGATGTGCTTCCAGCACGTCTTGGAGAGCTGCTGCGTCGAGTCCGTCGATGGAAGGCGGCTGGTTCTTCACGCCCTCGATGACCTTGTCGGTTGCACCCATCACCAGGTCGTGCAGGTCGATGCGGTGTACAGGGTCGGGCAAGTAACGCTTCAAGCGTGTCACCGCCATCGCGGTCGTGAGCGGCGGCTCGGCGAGACGGTCGAGCACCTCCAGTGCGGAGGAAAGGTCGCTGAACATCTCGTCAGCTCCCGCGGTCGGGATCACAAGGCCCGAGCGCGTTGCAAGGAGCTTCTGCGCGTTGACGCCCTTCCCGCTTCGCGCATCCCAGTACAACGGATAACGACGGTTGGGCGTGGACTCGATGAGCCGAACCAGTGCGGTGTCCCACTCGGCTGACCATCCCGAGACAGTGAGGCCGTACTCGTCGAAGACACGAGCGAGCAGCGTTACCCATTCGTCCGGGTACTGGTCGAGTTCGGCCGGAGTGTTCCGGGAACCGAGATCGAGATAATCCCCGTGGACCTTGATCACTGTGGCCGGCGCGTGGGCGAGCGGCTTCATGCCGTTGACTGCCTCCGGTCGCGCGATCACCTGCGGGGTGATCCCAACCGCATCAAGCGCCTGCTCCATGAGCCGGTCGAAGTTCGTTGTCACGATGACCTTCACCGATCCCCGCTTGACCAGCTCGGCGATCGCGAGGTGCCCCCTGCTCGGCGTCTTGACCCCTTGTTCTCGTTCTTCATCGGACGGCTCGAAGAAGTCTGCCAACAAGCCCTGCCTGGTCGCCGGGGTGGGTGCGAGCGCTTCAAGAAGCGACGAGTAACCGAGGGGTTCTCCGTGGTAATCGTGCCACCACTTCTCGGGGTCACTGGCGGCATCCTCAATCGATGCCGGGTCCTCGACGGCTGCGACCCGACGCACCAGCTCGGTCACGACACCCCATCCAGTAGGCACACCAGCGCCGGTGGACACGCCGGAGCCCAGGAGCAAGGCGTATACGCCGGGCTGTGCCTGCATCGACGTTGCGAGCATCGCCAGCGGTGACAAGGGGTTGCTCATGTGCCTTCTCCAAGATGGTTGCTGACGAATCGCTGCGCCACCTGTGGTAGTGACCACCAGTGCCCGCCGAAGCCAAACGATTCGCGCTCCGCGCTGGTGAATACTTGCGTCATCGCTTCGGCGATCTTGCGCTCGTCGGAGGTGGGGAACATTGCTGCACGCGCGTCCGGATCGCTGGCGACGACCTCGAATGCTGGATCAGACCGGTCCTGGTTCATCGCCGATGCGGCCGGGTACCCGCTTCCGTGATGCTGACCTTCTGCGGCCACGATCAGGCAGTACAAGACATCGAACTGGCAGAGGGAGTTGAAGAGCGCGTCGTCGTGGGCAAGGTCGCCGGGGTCGGGAACTGCGCTGTCGGGGACATCAGGACGCGTGGCCGGTTGCTCGCTCATCAGGACGCGCGCGGCAGAGATCATCATGCCGCCCTTGTCCTTTGGAAAGAGGTCCGCACGGCTTGCGTCGACTTGCCCGTGTCTGATCCAGGACGAGTAGGTATACACGTCACCGTTGGTCGGGTACGGGCGAAGTGCCAGGTCGTGAACGATGGCCCACTGTCGAAGGCGGATGGCAAGGCTGCCAAGGACGTACGCGCGCGTGATGATGTCGAGTCGTGCGACGGCCTCTCCCTGACCGAGCTTGGCGTAGGCGTCGAAGAGGCTATCGATGGATTTCTCGGCAGTGGCGTCGCACTCGAAGTACATCGCATGAGCGGTGAGGATAGTTATCTTGTCCAGAGCCGTGCGGCGCTCATCGGGGTTACTCACCAGCGCGGTGGCCTGTCCGAGAAACTGGCGCAGGCGGATGTCGCTGCCGGATTCTAAGTGCGACACCACCGCCTCGCCGAAAGCGTCGTCCGCCATCTCAACGGACAGCGGGACGGGAGCGGGGCCACCTCCGTTGGCCCGCATGGCAGTAGCTAGGTCGGCGATCAGCGAGTCGACGTGTGCGCGGGCTTCCTCGCGGAGCCGTTGGTCGCGGAGGCCCAGCAGATCGTTCCAGTGCGCGTGGCGAAGTGGAGTGTTCTTGGCCCCTTCGCGAACGAGAACGTCTCCCTCACGGAACACCACGACCTGCTTGCCGTTCTGCTCTTGGAATTGGCCCAGCTTGCTCATCGGCACCGGAAGCCCATCGCGGTGGTGCGGAAGGTAGATCAGGACGACCTCATGTCCATCGACCTCGTGAACCTGCGAGATCACATGGACCTCGCCTTCGATGTACTTCCTGATCGTGTCGCCCAACCGGGCACCGTCGAAGCGAGCTCGATCGGCCATAGTGCCGGTAGGCAGAGCCAAAGTGCCATCGTCTTCAACACCGACCAGGATGTAGCCGCCAGGTGGTCTGTTGATCATCGAGACCGCGTCCTTGACGAAGTTCAACTCGTCCCGCTTGGTCGTTAAGTCCAGTTCTGACTTGAATTCCAAGTGCGTCTGCTCGGACACCTGAAGCAACTCGACCAGCTTCTCCCGATCGGTCCGTCCGTCGACGACGATCAAGCTCCATCACCGCCGTCGCCGACACGACTGTCGGGAGAGGGCTGAAACCCGCGCCGCTGTGAACGACCGGGGGACGCCATGGCCTCCGACGGGCCTGCTTCCGGGCGCACCCGGAAGGGTGGTGATTGCCGCATGACTCTCCCTTCGTCAGCTTCGCTCGTCCAAGCACCTCCCGTGCGAACGCTCAGCGATCATGATCCAACTCTACGAGGCAGGTGGCACCGAACCCTGTTGCCGCGACGCTCTATCGGTGGCGCTCCCCGCCGGGACGTGCACCAGTCCCTGCACTCGGGCTGCGGGGCTCCTGACACACACATGTGGGCGAGGCGAGTCCGCGGCAGTGGAGCGCGTGTGCTGGTGGCAGAGCTCCTCCGCACCGACAGGGGAACGCACATTGGCCCACATCCAGCGGGATCGCGACGGTAGAATCGTGGTGGCATCAGCAGGTAGGCGGTCCAGGTTTCCGCCGCGATCGCAGGCAAAGGGGCGCGGAATGGCGGGCATCGAATCGGAGGTCTTGGACACCTTCCTGGCTGCACTGACCGATGTGGATGACGTGCCGCCGCAGGTCACCGAGAGCCTTGCAAGACTGCTGGCGGCGGACAAGCTACCTAAGCCAGACCAGCTTGTAGCGCTCTACACGGAAGCGAGCGGTGAGTCAGCGCTGTGATCCAGGTTCAGAAGCTCCGCATCGAAGAGTTCCGCGGCATCCGCGACCTCGACCTCGACATGGGTAGCAGCTCCTTCGTCGTGGTCGGACCGAACGGTTCCGGCAAGAGCGGAGTGGTCGACGCCATCGACTTCGCATTGACAGGCAACGTCGCTCGCCTCAGTGGAGCCGGCACGGGCGGAATCTCAGTCGCGAAGCACGCACCGCACGTGCACCAGCGCGACAACCCAGCCGCTGCAAGCGTCACCCTTACCTTCACCCACCCCGCCAGCGGGCAGACCGGCACGATCACGCGCAGCGTGAAAACCGCAGGTCAGTTCGCCCTGGACCCCAAGACTCCCGAACTCGTCGCAGCCGTGGAATGGGCTGCACGTCATCCTGAACTGATTCTGTCCCGACGCGAAGTTATCAAGTACGTCAACACCGAGCCTGGGAAACGCGCCCAAGAGGTGCAGGCTCTCCTCAAGCTCGACCGCATCGACGAGACTCGTCGCCTGCTCAACACGGCCCGCAACAAGACGAGCACTGCCGCCAGAAGCGCCGAAGACGCAGTGAAGTCCGCAGAGGATGCTGTCAAACGTGGTCTCGACATCAGCGACCTGCTGCCGAGTGAGGTCACGGTGGCAGTGAACAAGAAGCGGGAAGTGCTCGGCCTGGAGCCGCTGTCAGCAACCAACCTTGAGACCGACCTCAGCGCCGGAGCCACGACCGACGATAGTCAAAGCACCTTCAACCGGGCATCGGCGATCCGCGACATCGAAGCCATCACCAGCTATGTGATCGAGCACAAGGACCTCGACACCGCTGTCAGCGACCTCGACACCGCGCTGACTGAACTCGAGGCCGATCCCGCAGTTCTTGACGCGCTCAAGCACCGCCAACTGGTCGAGGCCGGGCTGCCACTGGTGATCAGTACTGCCTGCCCGCTGTGCGACCTGGAGTGGCCCGATGTCGCATCACTGCGACAACATCTGAACGACAAGCTCACTCGGTCCGAGACAGCCGCGAAGCTTCAGCAACGCATCCAGACCGCGGCGGGCAGGGTGACCGGGCAGCTTCGTGGCGTGCGGTCCTTGATCCAGGCAGCGCAGCCGCATGCTGTCACGCTGGGACAGTCTGCGTTGCAGACGTCCCTGTTGGACTGGTCGAATGACCTTGCCGCGTTCGAGGCGAAGCTCGCGACAGTCGACTCCATCCGTGATGAGTCCCAGCGCCTCACCAACGATCCCTTGGCCGCTCCGTCACCGATCACTGATGGGCTGAAGGCGCTTCGAGCGACGATCGAGGCACTGCCAGACCAGACCGCGACTGAGGCCGCACGAGCATTCCTCACAGTCGCCCAAGACCGTTGGACACAACTACGCCAAGCGCGAGCGAAAGCCAAGAAGGCAACCGCAGCTCACAAAGCGGCGAACGCGGTCTACGAGAAGTACAACTCCGTGGCAGACGCGGCACTGACGACGCTATACAAGACCGTAGAGGCCGACTTCAGTAACTTCTATCGGCAGATCAACTCGGACGACGAATCATCCTTCAAAGCAGGGCTGTCGCCGACCGCCGGGAAGCTCGACCTCGAAGTCGACTTCTACGGGCTCGGCATGTTCCCACCGATGGCGTACCACAGCGAAGGTCACCAAGACGGCATGGGTGTCTGCCTCTACCTGGCCCTGATCCGGCAGCTCCTCAAATCGGACTTCCGACTCGCCGTCCTTGATGATGTCGTAACCTCCGTGGACGCCAACCACCGACGACAGTTCTGCAAGCTGCTCAAAGACGTCTTCCCCGACGTCCAGTTCATCATGACGACCCATGATGAGGTTTGGGCGCGCCAAATGCAGTCCTCCGGTCTCATCGCTCGACGTTCGCTCGCTCGATTCCACGGCTGGACCGTTGATGGGGGTCCGTTCTACGGTCAAGGTGGCGACTTCTGGACTCAGATCGAAGCCGACCTTGCCAGCGACGATGTTCCTGGCGCTGCTCACAAGCTACGGCGCAATCTGGAGTCGTCGCTGGCTGATGTCGCTGCGAGCATCCAAGGCCAGGTCGTGTTCCGCGCCGACAACAACTACGACCTCTCATCCTTCTTCTCCGCAGTCAAAGGCCGGCACGGAGATCTGCTCAAGAAGGCCACTGCCTCAGCGAACTCGTGGAACAACGACGCAGCGAAGCAGAAGGTCGAAGCACTGAAAGACGAGCGAGCGAAGGCGATCCTCGCCCAGGACGGAGAGAACTGGGCAATCAACGCCCTCGTCCACAACAACGACTGGGCAACCATGACGAAAGCAGACTTCGCGCCGGTCGTTGAAGCCTGCAAGCAGTTCCTCGGACTCTTCACCTGTAGCAACGATGCGTGCGACGGGTGGATCTACGTCCTCGGCATCCCCGGAAAGGAAGAAGAACTCCGATGCTCCTGCGGGGACTTCAACCTGAATCTGCGGAAGAAGTAGCAACGGGCTTCCTCGTGTACTCCCACACGGTCGCGCGGTGCACATCGAAGCGCCTCGCAATCGACAGGACGCTCTCGCCGTTCTCTCGCGCTGTTCGAATAGAGTCCACTTGCTTCGCCGTCAGGGGTGTTCTAGCTCGTCTCCTTGGGTTCGCGACGACTCCCGGCTCGTTGTCGGTGGTACCTTTCGGCGCATCAGCGACGCCGAGTTTCGCCTGATTCCACGCTGAACTCAGTCGCTCGAACCGCTGCCAGGTGTTCGGTTTGAGTCCACCCGCGTCCACGTCAATGGCGGGGCCGCACCTGGAATTCCAGATGCGGCCCCGCCTTTTCGCGTCTCGGGACGCCGTCTCTGCAGTAACCTTGCGGGAACTTTCCCGGCACACGGAAGCGAGACCATCATGCGCGCGACCCTCATGTACGGCCCCGGCGACGTCCGCATCGAGGACGTCCCCGATGCCCGCATCGAACTGCCCACCGACGCGCTGGTCCGGGTGACGGCCAGCTGCATCTGCGGTTCGGATCTGCATCCGTATCACTCGATGGATCCCGCCCATGGTCCGGCGCGGATGGGGCACGAGTTCATCGGCGTCGTCGAAGACGTCGGTTCGGACGTCGCGACGCTGCGCAGGGGCGACCTGGTGGTGGCGCCGTTCGCGATCTCCGACAACTCCTGCGTCTTCTGCGTCGAGGGGCTGCATACTTCGTGCACCCACGAGCAGGCCGGGTTCTGGGACGGCGTCCCCGATCAGGGCGGCCAGTCGGAGGCCGTGCGGGTCCCGCTTGCCGACGGCACCCTGGTGAAGTTGCCCGTCGCGGAGGACTCGGCGCTGATTCCGTCGTTGCTCACGTTGTCCGATGTTTTCGGCACCGGCCATCACGCCGCGAAGTGCGGTGGCGTGACCCGGGGCAGCACGGTGACGGTCATCGGCGACGGCGCGGTCGGTCTGATGGCGGTGCTCTCCGCGAAGAGGCTCGGAGCGGAGCAGATCGTTCTCATGGGCCGCCACCGCGATCGCACGGATCTCGGCCGTCGGTTCGGCGCCACCGATGTCGTGGCGGAACGGGGCGACGAGGGCATCGAGCGGGTCCGCGAGCTCACCGGCGGCCACGGTTCCGGCATCGTGCTCGAGGCGGTGGGGCACATGCCGGCGTACGAGCAGGCGGTCGGAGTCGTGCGTCCCGGCGGCGTGGTCAGCCGGGTGGGAGTGCCCCAGTATTCGCGGGCGAGGGTCGGGTTCACCAGTCTCTTCGGGCCGAACGTCCGATTGGCGGGTGGTCCGGCCCCGACGCGGGCCTACGTGGAGGAGCTCATGCCCGACATCCTCGACGGGACGATCGAACCGGGACTCGTCTTCGACGTGGTCACCGGCATCGATGGGATCCCGGGCGGATACCGGGACATGGATGAGCGGCGCAGCATCAAGGTCCTGGTTCGTCCCTGAATCGGTGGCCAACCCAGTCGCCACCCCCTAACGGTGTTCGCCCGCCGAACGTCCGGCTGCCTGCGGATATCCGATATGCGCACGTCAGGTGCGCAAATAGGGTCGCGGGCGGGTCTGCGTGAAAGTTCGAGCGGTGGAACAATGGGCGCCATGAGCGAAAACACCGACGTCATCCAGAACCTGTCCGACGAGGAATCCCTCGAGCTGCTGGCGACCAAGACCTTCGGTCGCCTGGTCGTGCGCCGCAAGGACGACATGGATCTGTTCCCGCTGAACTACCTGGTCCATGAGGGTGAGATCTACTTCCGCACGGCGGAGGGGTCCAAGCTGTTTTCCCTGACCCTCAACAATGACGTGCTGTTCGAGGCCGACAACGTCGACGGCGACTCGCAGGAGGCGTGGTCCGTCGTGGTGAAGGGCACCGCCCGCACGCTGTCATCGAACGCGGAGATCGAGGCGGCCGACCAGCTGCCGCTGAAGCCGTGGCTGCCGACCCTGAAGTACAACTACGTCGTGGTCTCGCCGAACGAGATCTCGGGCCGCAAGTTCCACCTGGGCGACGAGCCCGAGCGCTACTAGCGCAGTTGCGGACCGCCGGTTTCGTGAAACCGGCCCGCACCGTCGTTATCGGCGCTACCCTCCGGAATGTGACCAGCATCATAAATATTCCGGAGGGTGGTGCACCCATGACCGATGCACGCGAGATCGCCGCGCCCGGCCAGCATTCGCCGCGCGTCCAGCACATTCTCGATGAAGCGCGAACGATGCTGCGCGAGTCCGGCTGGCGCAACGTCAGCATGCGCCGCCTGGCCGCCCGCCTCGACGTCAAGGCCCCGTCGCTGTACAAGCACATCACGGGCAAGGACGAGCTCTATCGTCTGCTTCTCGACGAGACGCTGCGCAACCTCGGAGCCGCGCTGCATTCCGCGGTGGAGGAGGATTCCTGCCCGCGGTCGCTGCTCAAGGCGTACCGGCGGGCCGCCGCCGCCGACCCCCACGGCTACCGGCTGATCAGCCGCACCCGCGTGGTGAACATGGTCGAGCCGACGGACCTGGACCGGTGGATCCGCGAGCCCTTCACGCGCGTCACCGGCGGCGACGAAGCTCGCGGCCTGGCGCTGTGGGCCTTCGCCCATGGCCTGGTCACCGCCGAGCTGGTGCAGGATTCCGGCCACACCGCCGATCCCGTGTGGCTCGCCGGCGCCGACGCGTTCGCGCCGGAGGCCTAGCGGTTCGCTTTCCGGGCCAGTCCCTCCATTAGGTCAGTCCCGCCACCAATCATCGGCCGGGCCCGGGGGAGTGGCCCGCTTGTGGCGGCTGACCCGCCACAGCTTCTCGATGCGCGCCGCATCGGCGTCCGACACGTCGCGGCCCTCGAGGTAGGCGTCGATGGCCGCGTAGGTGACGCCCAGGGCGACCTCGTCGGGAAGTGCGGGGCGGTCCTCCTCCAGGTCCGCGGTGGGCACCTTCGTCCACGTCGACTCGGGCGCGCCGAGATGGTCCAGCAGCAATGCGCCCTGGCGCTTGGTCAGCCCCGCCAGCGGGACCAGGTCCACGCCGCCGTCGCCATGCTTGGTGAAGAAACCGGTGACGGCCTCGGCCGCGTGATCGGTGCCGATGACCAGCAACCCGCGCTCGCCGGCGATCGCGTACTGGGCGATCATGCGCTGGCGCGCCTTGACGTTGCCCTTGTTGAAGTCGCCGAGCTCGCGGACCTTCAGCGCCGCCGCCACGGCATCGTCGATGGCGGTGGTCGCGGGCTCGATGTCGACGACGACCGATTCGTCGGGATCGATGAACCGCAGCGCGATCTGCGCGTCGTCCTCGTCGGCCTGCACCCCGTGGGGCAGGCGCACCGCGATGAACACGGGGTCGGTCAGATGGTCGGGGGTCGTGCCGCCGGCGTCGGCCCGCACCCGCTCCACGGCCATCTGCGCCAGCCGGCCGGCCAGCGTCGAGTCTTGGCCACCGGAAATGCCCAGTACATAACCGCGGGCGCCGGTGGCGGCGAGGTAGTCGACGAGGAACCCCACCCGTGCCTCGATTTCCGCGGCCGGGTCGATCTCCGGCGAAACGTTCAGGTCGGCGATGATGCGCCCGCGGACGCTGTCCTTCGGAATCGTCATGGGCCCAGGGTACGTCGGAGACGTTTCCGGCCCGTTTCGGTGGCATGATTGCCCCCGTGAATGACATGACCAGTGCTCCCCGGGAGCCTCAGCCGCAACCCCCCGCCTCATCCGGCCGCGCCATCGCGGTCGCGGTGATCGCCGCGCTCGGCGGCCTCCTGTTCGGATACGACACCGGCGTCATTTCCGGTGCCCTGCTGTTCATCCAGCGCTCCTTCGAGCTCACGGCCGCGCAGGAATCGACGGTCACCGCGATGCTCCTGGTCGGCGCGGCCATCGGCGCCTTCACCGGCGGCCGCGTCGCCGACGCGATCGGCCGCCGGGCCACGGTGCTCATCGGCGCCGTCGGCTTCATCGTCGGCAGCCTGTGGTGCGCCATCGCCGGCTCCGCCTTCGAGCTCGGTGCCGCGCGGACGCTGCTGGGCGTGTGCATCGGCGCGGTGTCCATCGTGGTGCCCATGTACATCTCGGAGATGTCGCCGCCGCACATCCGCGGCCGCCTGGTCAGCCTCAACTCGCTGATGATCGTCATCGGCCAGCTGGTGGCCTTCCTCACCAACTCCGCGCTCGCCGACTCCGGATCGTGGCGCTGGATGCTGGGCCTGGGCGCCGTGCCCGCCGTCGTGCTGCTCATCGGCATGCTGCTGCTGCCGGACACGCCCGCCTACCTCCTGCGCCGGAACCGGCGCGACCGGGCGCTGAAGGTGCTGCGGGACATGCACGGTCCCCGGGCGGAGCTTTCCGACGTCGAGATCGCCGAAGGTTCCATGAGCGACGGGCAGCGCGCCGCCGAACGTGCCGCGCTGAAGGTGCCGTGGATCCGGCGGGCGGTGATCATCGCCATGCTCATCGGCGTCACGCAGCAGGTCACGGGCGCCAACGCCATCATGTACTTCGCGCCGACGATGATGAACAAGGTCGGCCTGTCCGCCGAGAACTCGGTGTACACGTCGATCCTCATCGGCACGGTCTCCGTCATCGCCTGCGCGGTGGGCATGAGCATCATCGACCGCGTCGGCCGCCGGAAGATGCTGATCATCGGCCTGACCGGCTGCGCGATCTCGCTGGCGGTCCTCGCCCCGGTCTACGGCTTGGCCTCGGACTCGTCGGCGGGGGCGATGGCGTCGCTGGCCCTGATGACCGTGTTCATCGCCTTCCAGCAGGCCGCGGTGTCCGTGGCCACGTGGCTGCTCATCTCCGAGATCGTGCCCGCCGAGGTCCGCGGCGCCGGCATGGGCATGGCGGGCCTGGCCCTGTGGGCCGCGAATTGGTTCGTCGCGCAGTCCTTCCTGCCGATGGTCGACGCCGTCGGCGGCTCGTGGTCCTTCCTCTTCTTCGCGGTCACCGGAGCCATGGCACTGGCCTTCACCTGGAAAATGGTGCCCGAAACCACGGGCCGTTCCCTGTCGGAAGTCAGCGCCGAACTGCGGGAAGCCGGCGCCGAGGCGTCGTAAAGCAGGGCTTTTTGTGGTTGAGGGGGCCGTTGGGTAACATGGCCGTTCGTGTCGTGGCGCCGCAGGTCGGTGCCACCGGGTTGTCGCATCCTCCGCCGCGTTAGCGCAGGCGTGGCGCGGCCCGCCACCGCCCACAGGAGCCGAGAAGAAAGGAGCGCCCGAATGAAGGTCCGCAAGTCCCTTCGGTCGCTGAAGAACAAGCCGGGCGCCCAGGTCGTGCGCCGTCGTGGCAAGGTTTACGTGATCAACAAGAAGGAGCCGCGCTTCAAGGCCCGCCAGGGCTGAGTCGCCTGAGCTTCAACAGCTTCACCGCCGCGCCGCATGAGATCCCCGGATCCATGCGGCGCGGTTTTCTTTGCCGCGTCGTTCCCGGGCGTCGTCCGGCGCCACCCGGCGTCACCCGGTGGCGTCTGGCTCGGCCAGGGTCGGCCGATAGAAGGTGAGGGCTGCCTTCGATAGATGATTTTCGGCGATTTTCGGGGAATTTCCGGGACACGACCACTAAATCACAAGGTTGTGAGGCCATCGCGCCCCACATGTAGTGGCCGCTGAATCCCCATCCTGGGAATTCGATGCGTGTAACTACTATATGTTGTGTCACTGGCCTTTTCGGAACCCCAAGTGTAGTGTTTCTGGTGTTGCGCCACACAGGGCGCCGGCCGGGGGAACCGCCAGGAACCCCGGCCGTGAACTCCTCGAACTGACTGACTGAAGGAACGTGCGAGACATGGTCACCGTCTACAGCAAGCCCGCCTGCGTGCAGTGCCGCGCCACCACCCGAGCCCTGGACAAGGCCGGCATTTCCTACGACATCGTGGACATCACTCTCGACGACGAGGCCCGCGACTACGTCATGGCCCTCGGTCACCTGCAGGCCCCGGTCGTGGACACCGGGGCCGAGACCTGGTCGGGCTTCCGCCCCGACCGCATCAAGGCCCTGCTCGCCGCGTAAGACCGCGGACGTTCGGGGACCAATCACCCGGCCGTGGATTTTCCGCAGACGCCGCATCACGTCGGCGCGGAAAGCCCACGGCCTTTCGTTGAAGGGTGGCGAAAGCCGTTGTTCATCGTCTATTTCTCGTCGGCCACCGGCAACACGCACAAGTTCGTGCAGAAGCTGGGCATCCCGAACGCGCGGATCCCCATCCATCGAAGCGAACCCGAGTTGCTCGTCGACGAGCCTTACGTCCTGATCGTCCCGACGTACGGCGGCGGCTCCTCCATCACGGGCGACAAGTCCCGTCCGGTGCCGCCCCAGGTCATCCGATTCCTCAACAACGAGCACAACCGCTCGTTGATCAGGGGGGTCATCTCGGCCGGCAACACCAACTTCGGCATCGACTACGGCTTGGCCGGCGAGATCGTGTCCGAAAAATGCAAGGTGCCGTACGTCTACCGGTTCGAGCTGATGGGCAACGACGAGGACGTGAGAATCGTACGAGCCGGGCTGGAGGACTTTTTCCGGCACCGCGCGGCGTCCTGACCGCCGCCGGACCATGCGCCCGCGCAGTTTCCCCTATATAGAGGAGGGGAACGAAAATGGGACGCGGCCGACGAGAAGCACCGACAAGAAGCACCGACGAGAAGCACGGGGCGGACACCATCCGCACACCACTGCGGCGACCACGTGGGTCGTCGCAAAGCACGAAGCGTTCAAGCGACAGCGTTCAATCGACAACGTTCAAGCGACAAAGAGAGCCGGCGCGAGCCAGGGCGAAGAAGAGGGAGCAGAAGATTGGCTGACATGGGGAAGACCGTTGCGGAGCCCATCGGCAAGGACGAGCTGGATTACCACGCGCTCAATGCCCTGCTGAACCTGTACGACGACGACGGCAAGATCCAGTTCTCCAAGGACCGCGAGGCGGCACGGCAGTACTTCCTGCAGCACGTCAACCAGAACACCGTCTTCTTCCACAACCTGAAGGAGAAGCTGGACTACCTGGTCGAGAACAAGTACTACGATCCGATCGTCCTGGACAAGTACCAGTTCGAGGACGTCAAGGCGCTGTTCAAGCGGGCCTACGCCCACAAGTTCCGCTTCCAGTCGTTCCTCGGCGCGTACAAGTACTACACCTCGTACACGCTGAAGACCTTCGACGGTAAGCGCTACCTCGAGCGCTACGAGGACCGCGTCTGCATGGTCGCCCTGACCTTGGCCGACGGCGACCTCGATCTGGCCGGCCACCTGGTCGACGAGATCATCACGGGCCGCTTCCAGCCGGCGACCCCGACGTTCCTCAACTCCGGCAAGGCCCAGCGCGGCGAGCCGGTGAGCTGCTTCCTGCTGCGCATCGAGGACAACATGGAGTCCATCGGCCGCGCCATCAACTCCTCGCTGCAGCTGTCCAAGCGCGGCGGCGGCGTCGCCCTGCTGCTGTCGAACCTGCGCGAGCAGGGTGCGCCGATCAAGCACATCGAGAACCAGTCGTCCGGCGTCATCCCCGTGATGAAGCTGCTGGAGGACTCCTTCTCCTACGCCAACCAGCTCGGCGCGCGCCAGGGCGCCGGCGCCGTGTACCTGCACGCGCACCACCCGGACATCCTGCGCTTCCTGGACACCAAGCGCGAAAACGCCGACGAGAAGATCCGCATCAAGTCGCTGTCGCTGGGCGTCGTCATCCCGGACATCACGTTCGAGCTGGCCAAGAACAACGACGACATGTACCTGTTCAGCCCGTACGACGTCGAGCGCGTCTACGGCACGCCGTTCGCGGACGTCAACATCTCCGAGAACTACGACGACATGGTCGAGGACCCGCGGATCTCGAAGACGAAGATCAACGCCCGCGCGTTCTTCCAGACGCTCGCCGAGATCCAGTTCGAGTCCGGCTACCCGTACATCATGTTCGAGGACACGGTCAACGAGGCGAACCCCATCGCCGGCCGCATCACCCACTCGAACCTGTGCTCCGAGATCCTGCAGGTGTCGACCCCGTCGACGTACCACGAGGACCTGTCCTACGACCACATCGGCGAGGACATCTCCTGCAACCTCGGCTCGATGAACATCGCCATGGCCATGGATTCGCCGGACTTCTCCGCGACCATCGAGACCGCCATCCGCGGCCTGACCGCCGTGTCCGAGCAGACGTCCATCGATTCGGTGCCGTCGATCCGCAAGGGCAACGACAAGTCGCACGCCATCGGCCTGGGCCAGATGAACCTCCACGGCTACCTCGGCCGCGAGCGGATCCACTACGGGTCCGAAGAGGGCATCGACTTCACCAACATCTACTTCTACTGCGTGCTGTTCGAGGCGCTGAAGGCGTCGAACAAGATCGCCAAGGAGCGCGGCGTGAAGTTCGGCGGCTTCGAGGAGTCGAAGTACGCCACCGGCGAGTTCTTCGACAAGTACACCGACGCCGAGTGGGTGCCGGCCACCGACCGGGTCAAGGAGCTGTTCGACGCCTCCGAGATCAGCATCCCGACGCGGGACGACTGGCGCGAGCTGAAGGCCTCCATCCAGGAGCACGGCCTGTTCAACCGCAACCTGCAGGCGGTGCCGCCGACGGGCTCGATCTCGTACATCAACAACTCGACGTCGTCGATCCACCCGATCGCGTCGAAGATCGAGATCCGCAAGGAAGGCAAGATCGGCCGCGTCTACTACCCGGCGCCGCACATGGACAACGACAACCTGGAGTACTTCCAGGATGCGTACGAGATCGGCTACGAGAAGATCATCGACACCTACGCCGCGGCCACCCAGCACGTGGACCAGGGTCTGTCTCTGACGTTGTTCTTCAAGGACACCGCCACCACGCGCGACATCAACCGCGCGCAGATCTACGCGTGGCGCAAGGGCATCAAGACCATCTACTACATCCGCCTGCGCCAGGTCGCCCTCGAGGGCACCGAGGTCCAGGGCTGCGTGAGCTGCATGCTCTAGCGGTGGGGCAGGGGCGGGCCGTCCGGGATTTTTCCGGGCGGCCCGCCCCTTTTTTGCGTCACCGCCCGGTGTGCACGTTGCTTTGCGACGGCCGGCGAAGGATCCAACGCAATGCACAGATGTAAACAACGTGATTGACGAGTGTTCGGCACGGGCGTAGCCTGGGGTCAGTTGCGGCGGACGCGATCCGTCGGAAAGCGAAGAAGCCCGAGTCGAAGGAGACCCCATGGCCCGCGAGAGCACACCGCACATCAACCCGAACGGCGTCGACATCGCCGAAACCATTCTGCTGCCCGGCGACCCGCTGCGGGCGAAGTTCATCGCGGAGACGTACCTCGACGATGTGGTGCAGTTCAACGCGGTGCGCAACATGCTGGGCTTCACCGGCACGTACCAGGGCACGCCGGTGTCGGTGATGGGCTCGGGCATGGGCATCCCGTCGATCTCGCTGTACGCGTGGGAGCTCATCCACGACTTCGGCGTGAAGAAGCTGGTGCGCGTCGGCTCCTGCGGTGCGTTCCAGGCCGACATCGACCTCTACGACGTGGTCATCGGCCAGTCGGCGTCGACCGACTCCAACTTCCTGTCCCAGTACGGCATCCCCGGCACCTACGCGCCGACCGCCTCGTACCGCCTGCTGGAGGACGTGCGCGACCGGGCCCGCGCGCAGGGCGTGAAGACGCACGTGGGCAACATCCTGTCGTCCGACATCTTCTACAACGACAACCCGGAGGCCAACGAGCGCTGGGCGCGCATGGGCGTCCTCGCCGTCGAGATGGAGTCCGCCGGCCTGTACGCCACCGCCGCGCGCGCCGGCGTCGAGGCGCTGGGCATCTTCACCGTCAGCGACAACATCGTCACCGGCGGCCAGACCACCGCCGAGGAGCGCCAGACCGCGTTCACCACCATGATGGAGCTCGCGCTCCCGCTGGCGGCGATCTAGCCATGGGCATCAAATCCATCAAGGTCTCCGACAAGCCGCTGACCGGCCTCGATCCGAAGGCCGCCGTCCCGGTCATCCTCTTCACCTTCGTTTTCTGCCTGGTCATCGACAACGGCTTCAAGTTCATGACCAAGCCCATCGCCGAGGACCTGGGCCTGTCGCTGACGACGGCCAGCCTGCAGGCGACCCTGGCGGGCATCGTCATCGGCATCGGCGCGGTGGTCTACGCCGCGTTGGCCGACTCCATCAGCATGCGCAAGCTGCTCGTCGCGGGCATCGCCATGATCGCGTTGGGGTCGGCCATCGGCTTCGCGTTCCAGGGCGCGCTGCTGATCGCCGCGGCGCTGATCCTGCCCGCGCTGTTCGTGGGCCAGTCCGTGGCCGTCATCGTCATCTCGATGCTGCTGTTCCCGTCCGGCTTCGCGCTGATCTACGCGCCCCTGGTCGCCACCG
>DHCMJ07802__coassemble_1049_pt1 | contig 21371 bp, 18 predicted proteins | sample DHCMJ07802__metabat2_low_PE_013 | metagenome-assembled genome bin DHCMJ07802 | reverse complement strand
CTCGTAGCGCATGTCGATGACCCCGGTGCCGACCTCGATGCGCTTGGTCCGCGCGGCGATCGCCGACAGCAGCGGCATGGGCGACGCCGCCTGCTTGGCGAAATGGTGGACGCGGAAGTACGCCCCGTTGACGCCGATCTCGTCGGCGGCGACGGACAGTTCGACGGCTTGCTTGAGCATGTCGGCGGCGTCGTGGCCGGAGCCGGGGCCGCCGAAGTGGCCGAAGGACAGGAACCCGAAAGATTTCATGTTCATGTCAACAAAACCGGGGCGGAGGCTATTCCCGCGCTCACCGCCACGGCTTTACGACGGCCCGCGCCCCCGTGAAGCAGCGTCGAACGTCCCCCACGCCCGACTGCTCCACGTCTGACTGCCCCTGCGCCCGACTGCCACCGCCCGACGTCTCCTACGCCGTCTTCTTGCGCGCCTGGAACACCATCAGCGCGAGCAACCCCAGCGTGATCCACAGCAGGTAGCGGTTGACCACCTCGACGATGTCGAGCACCTGGTCGCCGAACGTCCAGCCGAGCCACATGAACAGGCCGTTGATGGCCAGCACGCTCAGCACGTTGAGGGCCAAAACGGCGCCCAACCCGACCTTGAGCAGCCCGGCGACGGCGTTGAGCACGGTGCCCGGCACCGGCCCCGGCGCGTAACCCAGCGGCAGCAGCCCCAGGATGATCGCCTTGGTCTTGCCGGACTCGTTGGTCAGCGCCTTCCTGAAGAACCGGTGCGCCCGCGGCATGTACTGCAGCGACATGTCGATGAACTCCATGCCCCAGCGCCGGCCCATCAGCCAGTAGATGGGCACGAACTTCAGCGCCCCGACGAGGGTGCACGCGAGGTACACCCACCACGTGCCCTGTCCCACCGACGCATTCGCGCCGGAGATGGTTGCGCTGGTGTAGCCGCCGACCATCAGGGCGTACGCCAGCGGGTGCGACAGCAGGAAGGCGCGCATGGCGATCAGCGCCATCGAGTAGACGCCCATCAGCATCAACGCGACGAACAGCGCCTTGTCCAGCGGCGCGGGGTTCTTCAGGAACGACGGCAGCTCCGGCTCACCGCGCTTCGTTTGCCCGGCGTCCGGCTGATCCCCGGCCCCGTCGAGGGGCCCTTTCGGCTGCTGCGTCACCCCCGCGACAGTAGTCGACGCCCCGGAGCCGCGTGGTGCGGGCGCCGGGGCGTCGTAAAGCAAAAAGCCGAATGCGGCGGGCGGGCTACTCGGCGGGCTCGACGAGCTCGAGCAGCACGCCGCCGGCGTCCTTCGGGTGGACGAAGTTGATGCGCGAACCGGCGGTGCCGTTCTTCGGGACCTCGTAGAGCACGCGCGTGCCCTGCTCCTTCAGATGCGCCATCAGGGCGTCCATGTCGGTGACGCGCAGGGCGTACTGCTGGATGCCGGGGCCCTTCTTGTCGATGTACTTCGCGATGGTCGACTCCTCGTTCAGCGGGGCGAGGATCTGGACCAGGGTGCCGCCCTCGGTCTTCTCGGCCGGGCCGAGCATGGCCTCGCGGACGCCCTGCTCCTCGTTGACCTCTTCGTGGTAGTTCACGAAGCCCATGTTGGCGCGGTACCACTCGACCGCGGCGTCGAAGTCGGGCACGGCGATGCCGACGTGGTCGACGGCCGTGACGAAGTTGTGGGGGACGGTGACGTTGTTGTCGCTCATGCCCTCCAGGATACGGCGTTTGCCGGAGCGCCTGCCCCCGGGTGGCGGGCCGGTTACCCTCTTTCGGCGCCGCCGGATTTCCGGGCCGCCGCTACGCTGGGGCGCATGATCGTCGCCTTTTCCGTCGCACCCGCGTCCGCGGACCCCGATGAGGGCATGTCCGCCGCCGTCGCCGAAGCCGTCCGCGTGGTCCGCGAGTCCGGACTGCCCAACGAGACCAATTCCATGTTCACCCTGATCGAGGGCGAGTGGGACGAGGTGATGGACGTGGTCAAGCGCGCCACCGAGGCGGTGTCGTCCGTCGCGCCGCGCACGTCGCTGATGCTCAAGGCCGACATCCGCCCGGGCTACACCGGCCAGTTGTCCGCGAAGGTCGACGCCGTCGAGCGCCGCCTGGCGGAGTAGGCCCGGTCCCGTCACCCACTTCCTTTTTGCTTTGCGACGGCCCGCGCGGGAACCCCGCCGCCCCACTCGCACCGACCACCGTTAGGATCCCATTTCCATGACCCACGCCCACGGACATTCCCACGGCCACTCCCATTCGCACGGCGGGCACCGCGAGTGCTCGACGCCCCCGCCGCCGCCCGGCACCGTCGATCTGGAGGCGCTCAAGCGCGAGGCGGATGCCCGGGCCGAGGCGGAGCGCCGCATCTCCGACCAGGGGGAGGGGCTGCCGCCGCTGGTCGACGTGACGGCCGAGAACTTCGAGCCGGAGGTGGTCATCCGGTCCGAGCAGGTGCCCGTGGTGGTGCTCATCGGTGCGGCGGCGTCGCCGGAGTCGGTGCGCATGCGCCTGCTTCTGGAGGAGATGGCGCGCGAGGCCAACCTCAACTGGATCGCGGCGTGGGTCGACGCGGACACGCAGATGGACGTCGCCCGCGCCTTCGGCGTGCAGGCGCTGCCGACGGTGGTCGGCGTGGCCATGGGCCAACCGATCGGCCAGTTCGTCGGCGAGCAGACCCGCGACTACATGGACCAGTGGATCGAGGCGGTCATGGACGCCACCCGCGGCCGGCTCAAGGGTCTGCCGGCCGGCACCCGGATGATGGGCGAGGGGGAGGAGGGCCCCGATCCCGACGGCGGGCCGAAGCCCCCGACCGACGACCCGCGCCTGGAGCAGGCCGAGGAGAAGCTCAACGAGGGCGACTTCGATGGTGCGGTGGAGGTCTACGACGAGATCCTCAAGTCCGAGCCCGCCAACGCCGAGCTGAAGGCCGCGCGCACGAACGTGGCGTTCCTGGCCCGGGCCCAGAAGATCGACCGCTCCTCCGACCCCGTGGCCCGCGCCGACGCGGATCCGGGCAACGTGGCGCTGGCCCTGGAGGCCGCCGACGTGGAGATGCTCGTCGGCGACCCGGCATTGTCCCTGGAGCGACTGCTGGTGCTGCTGCCCACCGTCTTCGGCGACGACCGCACGGCCGTCAAGGATCGGCTGCTCGACCTGCTGCAGCTTTTCGACGCCGCCGACCCCGTGGCACTGGACGCCCGCCGCCGGATGGCCAGCGCCCTGTTCTAGGCGTCACGCCCGCTGCCGCGCCACGGAGACGTCGTAAAGCAGTGGCGCAACGGGCGGGCACCCGCGCATCGTGAAATGCGCGGGTGCCCGCCCGTCCCCGTGATGTACCCGGGATCAGCCCTCGTGGCGGAACCAGATCGCGGTGTTCGCCGGCAGGGTCAGCTCGATCGACTGCTCCTGGCCGTTCCAGCCCTGCGGCTCCGATTGCAGCGTCCCGTTGAGGCCGTAGCCCGAACCGGCGTAGCGCTCGTCGTTGCTGTTGAGCACCTCGGCCCATGCGCCCGCGCGGGGCACGCCGATGCGGTAACGCTCCTGGGTCGCGCCCGACAGGTTGAACACGCACGCCAGCGCCGAACCGTCGTCGCCGTAGCGGACGAAGGACAGCACGCTGTTGTTCGAGTCGTCCGCGTTGATCCACGCGAAGCCCTCCGGGCGATCGTCGCGCGAGTACAGGGCGTCGGTCTCGCGGTAGACCGCATTGAGGTCCTTGACCAGCAGCTGGATGCCGCGATGGTACTCGCCGCCCCATCCCTCGAGGTTGTCCCACGCGATCGACTCGTCGTGGTTCCACTCGCGGTTCTGGCCCAGATCCTGGCCCTGGAACAGCAGCTGCTTGCCCGGGTGGCCCCACATGAAGGCCAACAGGGTGCGCAGGCCCGCGGCCTTGTTCCAGTCGTCGCCCGGCATGCGCTCCCACAGGGAACCCTTGCCGTGGACGACCTCGTCGTGGCTGAACGGGAGGATGAACTTCTCGGAGTAGGCGTAGACCATCGCGAAGGTGACCTCGTGATGGTGGTACGCGCGGTGGATCGGATCCTTGGCGAAGTACTCCAGGGTGTCGTTCATCCAGCCCATGTTCCACTTCATGTTGAAGCCCAGGCCGCCGTCCTGCGTCGCGGCGGTGACGCCCGGCCATGACGTGGACTCCTCGGCGATGGTGAGGAAACCCGGGTGGTGCTTGTGCACCGTGGCGTTGAACTCCTGCAGGAACTGCACCGCGTCGAGGTTCTCGCGGCCGCCGTACTGGTTCGGCAGCCACTCGCCCTCCTCGCGGGAATAGTCCAGGTAGAGCATCGAGGCGACGGCGTCGACGCGCAGGCCGTCGATGTGGAACTCCTCGGCCCAGTACAGGGCGTTGGCGTACAGGAAGTTGCGGACCTCGTTGCGGCCGAAGTCGAAGACGTAGGTGCCCCAGTCCTTCTGCTCGCCGCGGCGCCAGTCCGGGTGCTCGTAGCACGCCGTGCCGTCGAAACGCGCCAGCGCCCAGTCGTCCTTGGGGAAGTGGCCCGGCACCCAGTCCACGATGACGCCGATGCCGGCGGCGTGGAACGCGTCGATGAGCGCGCGCAGCTGATCCGGCGAACCGAAACGGCTGGTCGGCGCGTAATAGGACGTGACCTGGTAACCCCAGGAACCGGAGAACGGGTGCTCCGCGACGGGCATGAACTCGACGTGGGTGTAGCCCATGTCCACGACGTAGCGCACCAGCTGCTCGGCCATGACCTCGTAGGACAGGCCCTGCTTCCACGAGCCCAAGTGGACCTCGTAGATGCTCATCGGCTGCGCCTGCCAGTCGGTGGTGACGCGCTTGGCCATCCACTCCTCGTCGCGCCACCGGTAGTCCGACTCGGCGACGATGGAACCGGTGGCCGGCGGGACCTCGGTGGCGTAGGCCATCGGGTCGGCCTTGTCGCGGCGGTGGCCCTCCGGGGTGGTGATGGCGAACTTGTAGACGTCGCCCGGCGCCACGTTCGGGATGAAGACCTCCCACACGCCCGTGCCGCCCATGGAGCGCATCGGGTACTGCGCCCCGTTCCACATGCAGAAACCGCCGATGACCGCGACTCCCTTGGCGTTGGGCGCCCACACGGAGAAGGACACGCCGGAAACCTCGCCCAGCTCGGTCTCGTACGTCCGCGGGTGGGCGCCGAGGGCCTCCCACAGGCGCTCGTGGCGGCCCTCGCCGATCAGGTGCAGATCGCCCTCGCGGACGGTCGGCAGGAAGCGGTAACCGTCGGCGCGCTCCTCGACCGAACCGTCGGCCCACGTGATGCGCAGCCGGTAATCGAAGTCCAGGTCGCCCGGGACCAGCGCCGCATAGACGTCATCGCCCACCGGCTCGGCCTCGAAATCACCGCGGGTGGACGTCACGGTCACCGCGGTCGCACCGAAGATGCGGGCGCGGATGACGGTGTCGCCGTCGATCAGATGCGCACCGTAGAACGAATGGGGATCGTGGTGCGTGCAGCTGCGGAGACGATCCATGTCTCCGGACGGGATGGTCAGGCGCGGATCGGTGGGGGCGCTCATGGCGGTCCTTCCAGGTGAATACCGGGTTGTGCGTCAGAAATCGGGTCGATCTGATGTGGGGGCGGCGGCGCCGTGGCGTCGGCCGGGCATCCGGGGACCCGCCTCCAGCGTATGCGCGGAAAGCGGGTCCCGTACCGGATTGACCCCGGGTGGGGCCGGTGGGGCGTCAGCCCTCGTAGTCCGGGACGTCGCGCCAGGCCAGCTTGCGGCGGGTGCCCTCGGGCACGTCCGGAAGCTGGATGATGTGGGCGACGTTGGCCCACGGCTCGAGGCGGACGAAGTTCTCCTTGCCCCAATTGAAGCGCTGGCCGGTGATCAGGTCCTGGACGTCCATGCGATCGGTGCTGCGGCGGCCGATGGAGTTCATGTCGATGTCGAGGATGCCCTCCTGGGCGTTCCACGGATCGAGGTTGACCACCACGAGCACGGCGTCGCCGGTCAGCGGGTCGATCTTCGAGTACGCCAGCAGATTGTCGTTGCCGATGTCGTGGAAGCGCAGGGTGCGCAGCTGCTGCAGCGCCGGGTGCTCGCGGCGGATGGTGTTGAGCAGCGTGATGAACGGCTCGAGCGAATCGCCCGACTCCAGCGCGGCGTCGTAGTCGCGGTGGCGCAGCTGGTACTTCTCGCTGTCCAGGTACTCCTCCGAGCCTTCCTTCACCGGCACGTTCTCGTAGAGCTCGTAGCCGGAGTACATGCCCCACAGCGGGGACATGGTCGAGGCCAGGGCCGCGCGGATGGCGAAAGCCCCGCGGCCGCCCTTGACCAGGAACTCGTGGAGGATGTCCGGGGTGTTGACCCACAGCGACGGGCGGGCGATGTCGGTGTGGCGGACGATCTCCTCGCCGAACTCCGTCAGCTCCTTCTTCGTGGTCTTCCACGGGAAGTAGATGTAGGACTGCGTGAAGCCGGCCTTGGCCAGGCCGTACAGGCGGGCCGGGGCGGTGAACGCCTCGGCCAGGAAGATGACCTCCGGGTTGGACTGGTGGACCGTGTCGATCAGCCACTCCCAGAAGTTGCCCGGCTTGGTGTGCGGGTTGTCGACGCGGAAGACCTTGACGCCGCGCTTGACCCAGAAGCGCACGACGCGCAGGACCTCCTCGTAGAGGCCCTTCGGATCGTTGTCGAAGTTCAGGGGGTAGATGTCCTGGTACTTCTTCGGCGGGTTCTCGGCGTAGGCGATGGTGCCGTCGGGCAGGACGGTGAACCAATCCGGGTGGGCCTCGGCCCACGGGTGGTCGGGGGCGCACTGCAGCGCGAGGTCGAGGGCGACCTCAAGGTTGCGCTCCTTGGCCGCCTCGACGAATTCCGCGAACTCGTCGTCGCCGCCCAGAGCCGGCTCGAAGGCGTCGTGCCCGCCGGCGGCGGAGCCGATGGCCCACGGGGACCCCACGTCGCCCGGCTCCGGGGTCAGGGTGTTGTTGCGGCCCTTGCGGTTGATCTCGCCGATCGGGTGGATCGGGGGCAGGTACACGACGTCGAAGCCCATGCGGGCGGCGCGGTCGAGCTGCGGGATGGAGGAACGGAACGTGCCGTGGAGCAGATTGCCGTCCTCGTCGAAACCGCCGTTGGAACGCGGGAAGAACTCGTACCACGAGCCGAACAGGGCGCTGCGGCGGTCGACGAGGACCTTGCGGGTCTTGCCGCGGGTCAGCAGCTCGCGCAGCGGGTGCAGCTCGAGGATGCCGCGGGTCTCGTCCGACAGGGCCGGGGAGACGCGGGCGCGCAGCTCGGCGTCGGAGCGCAGCGACTGGGCCACGCCGCGCAGGTGCGAGCGGTACACGGTGGCGGCGCCGGCTGCGGCGCGGTCGAACAGGCGGGCGCCGATCTCCAGGTCGTTGGCCAGCTCCTCGTCGGTCTGCCCGGCCTCGATCTTCTTGGTCACCGCATTGCGCCAGGTGGCCATCGGATCGGACCACGCGTCGACGCGGAAGGTCCACAGGCCCGGGGCATCCGGCACGAACGTGGCGTTGACCTGGTTCGGGTCGTGGTCGCTGACGCGCATGGGGATGCGCTGGGTGCGGGCGGCGAAAGAAGACTCCTTCGGGCCCTTGACGTTCAGAGTCGCGTTGAGCGCATCGTGGCCCTCGCGCCAGACGACCGCGAAGACGGGGACGACTTCGCCGGCCACCGCCTTGGACGGGGTCGCACCGCCGTCCACCTGGGGTCGTACATCGTCGATTCCGAGTCGTCCGGTCACCTTCGAGTCTCCTTCGCGCCGAGTCCGACGCTTTTGATCGTTTGTTCCTGCAGCCGTTCCCGGCGTGACCCTGCGGTCGCCCCGGGCACCCCACAAGAGTAGTGGAGTACCCGGTTTCCCACAGGGGACGAAATGATGGGCCGCCCCATTCGGGGAACGGCGGGCGCCCGTCGGGCGCACCGTCCTGCGACCGTACGCCGTTAGCCGAGGTCGCCCGTCCCGCCACGCCACGCCGGGGGAGAAGCAGGGGCACCGGGCGGTGAAGTGGGGCACGATGGTGACGTGGCTGACTTTGACTCTGATTTCAACGACGACGACTACGACGAAGATCTTCTGCTGGACTTCCGCGGGGTCTCGCTCAAGCGCGGTGGCCGGACGTTGGTCGGGCCGTTGGACTGGCAGGTCGAGCTGGACGAGCGCTGGGTGGTCCTCGGGCCCAATGGCGCGGGCAAGACGTCGCTGATGCGCATCGCGGCGGCGGAGGAGTACCCGTCGTCGGGCGTGGCGTTGGTGATGGGCGAGCGGCTGGGCCGCACGGACATGCGCGATCTGCGCACGATGATCGGCCTGACCTCCTCGGCGCTGGCGCACCGCATCCCCGATGACGAGAAGGTCGCGGACCTGGTCATCTCGGCGTCTTACTCGGTGCTGGGACGGTGGCGCGAGACCTACGAGGAAATGGACTTCGACCAGGCCGCGGACATCCTGGAGCGCATGGGCGCCGAGCACCTCGCCGACCGCACCTGGGGGACGTTGTCGGAGGGGGAGCGCAAGCGCGTGCTCATTTCGCGCGCACTGATGGTCAACCCCGAGCTGCTGCTCCTCGACGAGCCGGGTGCGGGCCTCGATCTCGGTGGCCGCGAGGACCTGGTGGGTTACCTCGGCCAGTTGGCCCTGGACCCGGATGCCCCGGCGATCGTCATGATCACCCACCACGTCGAAGAGATCCCCTTCGGTTTCACGCACGCGATGCTTCTCGACGACGGCGGGGTGGTCGCGCAGGGACTGATCGACGATGTGCTCACCAGCGAGAATCTGTCGGCCGCGTTCCACCAGTCCATCGCCGTCGACCGCATCGACGGCCGTTTCTTCGCCCGCCGCGCCCGCGCCGCCGGCGCGCACCGGAAGGGGAAGTGACCGGATGGCCCGGAACGAGATGAACGGCAACGGCAACGGGCAGGTCCCGGGAGGCAGTGCCGACGGAGCCGCGGGCGACGCCCCCGCCCCGGCGACGCCGCGGCTGGCGTCGACGGTGCTGCTGGTGCGCGATTCGGTGCACGGCATCGAGCTGTACGTGCAGGAGCGCGTGAGCACCATGAAGTTCGCCGCCAACATGACGGTCTTCCCGGGCGGCGGCGTCGATGCCCGCGACTTTCCGGGCGACGTCGACGGCGACGGCCACGACAGTCCGCGCCTGAATTGGTCCGGCCATGATCCGCAGTGGTGGGCGGACCGGTTCAACGTCGCGCCGGCGACGGCACGGGCGCTGGTGTGCGCGGCGGTGCGCGAGACGTTCGAGGAGACCGGCACGCTGCTGGCCACCGACGCGACGGGAGAGACGGTCGCGGATTCCGGCCGGTTCCACGCGCAGCGCAAGGCCATGGAATCCCACGAGCTCGCCTTCTCCGACTTCATGGCGGCCGAGAACCTGGGGCTGCGTTCCGATCTGCTGCGCCCGTGGAGCAATTGGGTGACCCCGGAGAAGTTCCCGACGCGCTTCGACACCTTCTTCTTCCTCGCCGCCCAGCCGGAGGGGCAGATCGCCGACGGCGACACGTCGGAGGCGGCGTCGACGGGCTGGTTCCGCCCGACGGTGCTCATGGACGGGTGGCGCGACCGCAAGGTGGGTCTGATGCCGCCGACGTGGGCGCAGATCAAGCGCCTGCTGCCGTATGACACGGTCGCCGAGGTCCTCGCCGCGGCCGACGCCGACGACGCTCCGGTGGCCCGCACCACCAGCGACTTCTTCGGGGACCCGTTCATGGACGAGTTCTTCGCCGTCGCCACGCACCTGGGACACCTGCGCGGGGACGCGGCGGCGCGGGGGCCGGCGTGAGCCTGACGCCCGACGAGGTCAGGGCGCTGCTGGCCGACCCCGATCTGGCCGCGGCGGCATCCGGCCTCGAGCTTTCCGACGCCACGCTCCTTTCGGACCTGGCCCACCTGAAGGCCACGGCGGGGGAGATGGCCCGGGCGGTCGTCGAACTGGAGCGCGCCCGGCGCTCGGTGGCGGGCAAGCTTCCCGAAGGCTGGTTGCTGGACTCCGATTCGGCCCAGCAGGCGACGCATCGGGTGGTCGCCGCCGCCCGTGCACGGCGGCTGGCGGCTGCGGTGGGCGACGGCGTCGCGCCGGGCGTCCACGACGTGACCTGTTCCATCGGGGCGGAGATCGCGGCGCTGGCGGGCGGGGATTTCCCGGTGCTGGGCACGGACCTCGATCCCGCCCGCGCGCTGATGGCCCGCCACAACGCGCCGGGGGCCCACATCGCCGTCGCCGATGCGCTGTCCCCGGTCAGCGAGGGGTTGATCATCGTCGCCGATCCTGCGCGCCGGGCCGGCGGCCGCCGCATCCCGCGCCCGGAGGATCTGCTGCCCCCGTTGCCGGACCTCATCGACGCGTGGCGCGGGCCCGCCTCACGTGTCGCCCACGAGATGGCCATCAAGTGCGCGCCCGGCATCGACTATTCGGAGTGGGAGGGCGAAGCCGCCATCACCTCCGTGGACGGTGGCGTGAAGGAGGCCTGCCTGTACACGCCGGGACTGGCGGCGAGGTCGGTTGCGGGACACGGGGGCGTCGTCAAGCGCAGTGCGCAGGTGTTGCGGACCCGGGGCGGCGAGGTGGAGCGGGAACTTTACGACGACGGCCTGCCCGACGACTGCGGGGTCGGCGAACCCGGCCGTTTCATCATCGACCCGGATGGGGCGGTGGTGCGCGCCGGGCTGGTGCGGCACTACGCGGCGGCGCACGGGCTGTGGCAGCTCGATGAGCGGATCGCGCATCTGACCGGCGATGCCATCCCGGCGGGCGCCTCGGGATTCGAGGTGCTGGAGCAGGTGCCGCTGAAGAAGGTGCGGCAGGCGCTGGCGGCGCGGGAGTGCACGGCCGTCGAGATTCTGGTGCGCGGCGTCGACGCCAACCCCGACGCGCTGCGGCGGCAGTGGAAGCTCGGCGGGGGGAAGAAGGCCGGGAAGGCCGGGAAGGGCGGCGGCGCTTCGCTGGGCGTCGTGGTGACAAGGATCGGGGCGGGCGCGACCGCATTTGTATGCCGGCAGAGGCAATGGGGACCGGGTGCATGAGGTGCGGGGGCACCCGACATGCGCCTTTGCCACCCTGCGTTAATGCTGGCTAACTCAACTAGAAACGAAAAAATATCGACATTGTTACGTGGATCACCTACAGTTCGACATTGACTCTGTTACCTTCGACACAGAGGGCGCGGCAGTGGGCCGAGGTCACGCGAACACCGTTTCGGGTGTGAACGAGACCCCGGCACGGCCACGCCGGACAAACTGAAAAGCACGTACACAGTCACTCAACCAGTAAGGACGACAGACACATGCCGAACATCGTGGTTCTGGTCAAGCAGGTCCCGGACACCTGGTCCGAGCGCAAGCTCTCCGACGACGACTTCACGCTCGACCGCGAGAGCGCCGACGCCGTGCTCGACGAGATCAACGAGAACGCCGTCGAGGCCGCCCTGAAGCTGAAGGAAGAGCACGGCGGCAACGTCACCGTCGCCACCATCGGCCCGGAGCGCGCCGTGGAGGCCCTGCGCAAGGCCCTGTCCATGGGCGCCGACGACGCCGTGATCCTGTCCGACGACGCGCTCGCCGGCTCCGACGCCGTGCAGACCGCGTGGGCCCTGTCCACCGTCATCGACGCCATCGGCGACGTCGACGTGATCATCACGGGCAACGCCTCCACCGACGGCGGCACGGGCACCGTCCCCGCCGTGCTCGGCGTGTACCGCGGCCTGCCGGTCCTCACCCACATGCGCTCCGTCGCCATCGACGGCTCGACCGTCACCGGCGAGCGCGAGACCGAGGACGGCGTCCACCAGCTCAAGGCGAACCTCCCGGCCATCGTGTCGGTGACCGAGAAGGCCAACGAGCCGCGCTTCGCCTCCTTCAAGGGCATCATGGCCGCGAAGAAGAAGCCGGTCCGCGAGCTGACCCTGGCCGACGTCGCCGCCGAGGCCGAGCAGGTCGGCCTGGAGAACGCCGCGACCTCCGTCACCGCCGCCACCCCGAAGCCGCCGAAGTCCGCGGGCGAGCGCATCAACGACGAGGGCGACGCCGGCGTGAAGCTGGCCGAGTTCCTCAAGTCGCAGAAGTTCATCTAAAGCGTCCATCGCGAACACCGCACGAACGAACAGCAGGAGAAGAATCACCATGACCGACGTCCTCGTTCTCGTCGACCACACCGATGGCGAGCTGAAGAACACCACCGCCGAGCTGCTCACCGCCGCCCGTGCCTTCGGCACCCCCGCGGCCGTGGTCGTCGGCAAGCCCGGCACCGCCGAGAGCTTCGCCGAGACCCTGGGCAAGTACGGCGCCGGCGAGATCCTCGCCGCCGAGTCCGATGAGGCCGGCAAGCACCTGATCACCCCCGAGGTCAACGTCCTCGTGGGCCTGGCCTCCGAGCGCCAGGTGCCGGTCCTCGTCGCCGCCTCCGCCGCCGGCAAGGAGATCGCCGGCCGCGTCGCCGCCCTGACCGGCTCGGGCGTCCTGTCCGATGTCGTGGAGATCAAGGACGACCGTTCCGCGGTCTACTCGATCTTCGGCGGCGAGTTCATCGTCGAGGGCGCCGGCTACGGCGCCTCCCCGGCGTACTCGCTGCGCCCCGGCTCCGTCGACCCGGTGGAGAACGCCGCGTCGCCGTCCGTCACCGCCGTGGAGTTCCCGGCCGCCGACGAGACCTCGGTGGAGATCGTGTCCTTCACCCCGGCCGAGGGCGGCGACCGCCCCGAGCTGACCGAGGCCAAGATCGTCGTCTCCGGTGGCCGCGGCGTCGCGTCCGCCGAGGGCTTCGCCGACGTCGTCGAGCCGATGGCCGACGCCCTCGGTGCCGCGGTCGGCGCGTCCCGCGCCGCCGTCGACGCCGACTACTACCCGGGCCAGTTCCAGGTCGGCCAGACCGGCAAGACGGTGTCCCCGGACCTGTACGTGGCCCTGGGCATCTCCGGCGCCATCCAGCACAAGGCCGGCATGCAGACGTCCAAGACCGTCGTCGCCGTGAACAAGGACGAGGAGGCGCCGATCTTCGAGATCGCCGACTTCGGCGTCGTCGGCGACCTGTTCAAGGTCGCGCCGCAGGCCACCGAGGAGATCAAGAAGGCGTAAGTCTTCCGGTCATCCCGCCGAAGGGGCCGTCCGCATCTCGCGGGCGGCCCCTTCGGCGTACCCGCCGCGCTAGTCTGTCGGGGATGTCCAGCACCAGTCCCGCCACCCGCCCCGCCGCCGGCGCCCGCCACCACCTCGACCACGCGGCCACGTCGCCGCTGCGTCCCGAGGCCCGCGACGCGATGGTCGCGGCCCTCGGCGCCGGCAACCCCAACTCGCAGTACGCGGAGGGGCGCGCCGCGCGGAAGATCCTGGAGGACGCCCGCGAGTCCATCGCGGTCGACCTCGGCGCCGAGCCGATCGAGGTCATCTTCACCTCCGGCGGCACGGAGGCCGACAATCTCGGGGTCCGCGGCCCGTACCTGGCGTCGATGAAGGAGTCCGGTGGCGCTCCCGGCACGGTCGTGACCACTCCGGTCGAGCACGACGCGATCCGCAAGGCCGTCGCGCATCTGGCCGCCCACCACGGCGCGCACGTCATCGAGACCCCCGTCGACGCGTCCGGCCGGGTCCTGGTGGAGCGTCTCCGGGAGCTTTGCGACGGTCCCGCCGCCCCGCATCGGGTCTGGACCTGCCAGTGGGCGAACAACGAGACCGGCGCCATCCAGCCGATCGGCGAGTTCATCGCCGCGGCCGGCGACCACGGCGCACCCGTCCACGTGGACGCGGTGCAGGCCATCGGGCACCTGCCCATCGACTTCCACGCGACGGGGGCGGCCACGCTGGCGGCGTCGGCCCACAAATTCGGTGGCCCCCGCGGCATCGGTGCTCTGCTGGTGCGCCGCGACGCGAGAGTGACGCCCCTCAACGCCGGTGGGGGACAGGAGAGGGGCCTGCGCTCCGGCACGCCCGACGTCGCCGCAGCCGCCGGAATGGCGGCCGCGCTGCGCGCCGCGACGGCGGCGATGAAGGAGGAACGCCGGGCCGTCGCAAAGCTGCGGGACCGTCTGCTGGCCGGTGTGAAGGACATCGACGGCGTCGTGGTGCACACGACCGAGCCGGCGCTGCCCGGCCACGTCCACGTCAGCGTGGGCGGCGCCGAGGGCGACAGCTTGATCATGCTGCTCGACGCCGCGGGGATCTCCGCGGCGACCGGCTCGGCGTGCGCCGCCGGAGTCAACCGCGCCAGCCACGTATTGGCGGCGATGGGCGTCGACGCCGCGACCTCCCGCGGGGCGCTGCGGCTGACGCTGGGCTGGGACTCCACCGCCGCCGACGTCGATGCGGTCCTGGCCGTGCTGGGTGATACCGTCGCACGGGCGCGCGCGGCGGGAATGGCCTGACCGCGCGAGGCGTTTGACCGGTAGGGACACACACGGGAGGTACGGCGGATGCGGGTGTTGGCGGCGATGAGCGGCGGCGTGGATTCGGCGGTCGCGGCGGCGCGGCTGGTCGACGCCGGCCATGACGTCGTCGGCGTGCACCTGGCGCTGGCCGAGGACCCCGTCACCCTGCGCGCCGGCGCCCGCGGATGCTGCTCGCTGGAGGACTCCGGCGACGCCCGCCGCGTCGCCGACCTGCTGGGCATCCCGTTTTACGTGTGGGACTTCTCCGAGCGGTTCCGCGCCGAGGTCGTCGACGACTTCATCGACTCCTACGCCCGCGGCGAGACCCCCAACCCGTGCTTGCGCTGCAACGAGCGCATCAAGTTCCAGGCGCTGCTGGAGCGCGGCCTGGCTCTCGGCTTCGACGCCGTGGCCACGGGCCACTACGCGCTCGTCGACGGCGACGGCCGTCTGCGCCGGGCCGGCGACCAGGCCAAGGACCAGTCCTACGTGCTCGGCGTCCTCGATCGCCGCCAGCTGGCCCATTCGCTGTTCCCCATCGGGGACACCGAAAAGCCGCAGATCCGGGCCGAGGCCGCCGCGCGCGGCATCACCATCGCCAACAAGCCGGATTCCACCGACATCTGCTTCATCCCCGACGGCGACACCCAGGCGTTCCTGGGCCGCCACATTCCGCGCCGGCCGGGCGCGATCGTCGACGGGGCGACGGGGCGGACCCTGGCCGAGCACGACGGCGTCGACTCCTTCACCATCGGCCAGCGCAAGGGCCTCGGGCTGCCGGGGCCCGCGCCCGACGGCAAGCCCCGCTACGTCACGGGCATGGACGTGTCCACGGGCACCGTGACCGTCGGCGCGCGGGCGGACCTCGACGTCGGGGTCCTCCACGTCGACCGCGCGGTCTGGCTCGACGGCACCGGCGAGGACACCGGCACGGCCCAGCCGCCCGCCTCCTTCTCCGCCGAGGTGCAGGTGCGCGCCCACGGCCGCCCCGTCCCGTGCACCGTGGCGTGGACCGCGCCGGTCGATGCGGGGACCGGCGTCGGCGGTGCATTCACGTGCACCCTGCGCGAGCCGCTCAGCGGCGTCGCCCCCGGCCAGGCCGCGGTGCTGTACCGGCCGGATGCCGACGGCGACGTCGTCCTCGGCTCCGGCACCATCACGTCGACGGAACCGGCGCGATGACCGCCTTCCACGGCCTGGGCCCGCTGCCGGGCACCGACATCCGGGCCACGGCGGAGGTGCTGGCCGGAGAGGCCGGGGACACCCCGCACCTGCCGATCCTCGCCGACCGCGGCATCGGCGCCGACCCCATCGGCCGCACCGCCGCCATCTGCGCCGACCTGGACCTCGACGCGGGGCCGCGGTCCTGGCGCGTGGCGGACAAGGGCGGACGCGCGGAATCCATCGCCGCCGATCACCTGCAGCGCGACCTCGACGTCTGCGAGGAATTCTGGGGGAGCGCGCCGGAGAAGATCATCGTGCCCGTCACGGGCCCCTGGACCCTGGCGGCGTCGATCGAACTGCCCGGCGGGCACCGCATGCTCACGGACCATGGCGCCGTCGCCTACCTCGCCGCATCGCTGGCCGAGGGCCTGGCGAACCACGTCGCCGAGATCACCAGGCGTTTCGGTGCGGACGTGAGCGTCGTCATGCACGAACCCGCGGCGGCGCAGGTGACGGCGGGACTCGTGGAAGGTGCGGTGGCGGGGACGCTGCTGCGGCCGGTGGGTTACCGCGAGCTCGCCGAGCAATGGCGGACCGTCACCGGCGCCACCGGCCCGGACCTCTCCATCGCGGTGCCCGGGCTGGTCGCGCCCCACCCCGGCCCGACGCCGCCGTCGCTGGAGAAGGCGCTGCTGGAATCCGGGGCGCGGGCCGTCGCGATGCCCATCGGGGCGATCCGCGGCTCCGGCATGCTCGACGGCGTCGGCCGCCTGCGCGCGGCCGGGCTGGATCTGATCCTGGGCGCCGTGCCCGCGGCGCCGGAAGCCACGGACGAGCACACCGGTGCGTACCTGGAACCCTCCGCGCGCGGCATCGCCGAACGAGTCGCCCGGTTGTGGGACGAGCTGTCCTTCCCCCGCATCGACCTGGTGGACCACGTGGACGTCACCGTCGACCGCGGTGTCGCCGCGGCTCCGGTGGACTGGGTGGCGCCGGCCTACGCCGGCGGGCGCCGCGCCGCGGAGCTGATCTCGCGGGCGGCGGGAGACCTGTAGCCGGGGCTACCCGGCGGCGAGGACCTCGTCGATCATCGCGGCCGCGGCGGCGGTGTACAGGCGGATGTGCGCGGAGACGTCTTCGGGGTGGTCCGCGGCGACGAGCACGGCGGCGCTGACCAGCGACCGCAGCGCCTCGAGGAGGCTCGCGCGGCATTTCTCCGACACGCCGGGCATGACGGCGACGCATTCGGCCAGCACCGTCGTGGCGGTCTGGTGGCGTTCGAGCACGCGGCGGTGCGCGATCTCGTCGAGGTGCACCCGCAGCAGCTGGTGGCGCCAGCGCAGCTTGCCATCGGGGGCGCGGCGCATGTTCGACTCGACGAAAGTGAGGACGCCGGCGCGCGGGCCGGACTTCTCCAGGGCTTCCTCCACCTCGCGGCGGGTGCCGTCGGCCCACTCCGGGAAGCCGCGCGTGGCGACGGCCTCGATGAGATCCTCGACGCCCGCGTAGTAGCGGTAGAGGCTGGACCGGGCGAGCCCGACTTCCTTGGCCACGTCGCCGAGCGTCAGCGGCGGGATGCCGGTGCCGTCGACGTCGCGGTGCAGCAGCTTCTCCGCGGCATCGAGGATCGCCTCGCACATGGCGGCGCGATCCCGCTGGGTGGGGCGATGGGCGGTCCTCGGCATGGGGGATTCCTTCCAGGGGACGCGGCGGGCGCGTCCGGTGGGCTTCACGGATTCGGCCCCTCCAATTTAACAATGCGGAACATCGCATGCCGAACCGCCTTTCCCCATTTTATGCGACGTCTATTGAATTAAATAAGGCAATCTGACGAAGTTTTGCCCGATCGGGCGTGCCATTTCCCCGGAAAAGTGGGTGAATGGGGTTTTTGCGGGCTTTCGGCCCGATTCGGGTGCACTTCGCTTCCGAATTGCACGGAATTCGCCGCGGGCCGGAAGGTACAACGCGTTGGCGCGAATCACAGTCGCCACCCCCGGTGGGGCGTCAGCGCGCCATGGATTCCAGGAGCTTGACGACGCCCGGCGTGTCGCGCAGATCCTCGATGATCGCGGTTCCGTCGGGCATGTCATCATCCGTGAAATACGGTGTGGGAAGCCGGTTCACGTTGATGAGTGCGGCGGTGAGGTCCGATGCCGTGTGGCGCCCGGTGGTCACGCCCACGAAGCCGATCCCGCTTTCCAGCGCGGCCGCGGCGTCGGACGGGGTGTCGCCGACGGCAACGACGGGGCCGCGGCCGTCCCACTCCATCAGAGCGACGTTCATCAAATCCGACCGGTCGATCGCATAGTCGCCGAAGGCGGAGAATCGCGGCGCCATGAATTCGGACAAATGCGCGTGGCGCAATTTCAGCCAGCCGGTTTCGGCCATGTTTCCCGACACGACGGTTTGCGAATGCCCGGCCCGCGCCAGCGCCGAGACCACGTCGCGCACACCCGGCAGCGGGAACCCGTGCCACGGGGCGACTGCGCAAGCGTCGGCGAGCTCGATGAGGAAGTCCCCGAGTTCCGGGTCGCCCGGCTGCACGCCGAGCACCGAGCCCCAGATGTCGGCGTCGGTGCGCCCGGCGAAGGTCAGGTCCGCCGGCCAGTCTATGCCGCGGGCCTTCAGCAGCCGCGCGGCTTCGTCGTGGCCGAAGCCGGCGTTGTCGATGAGGGTGAGATCGATGTCCCAGATGACCAGCACGGCTCAGCCCCGGGGATCGTCGATGGGCCAGGCGGAGATGCGGAAATCCGACACGTCGCGTCCCTGCTTGACCAGGTAGTCACGTAGTCCCCGCTGGTTCTCGAAGTGCGCCACGGCCTGGTACTCCATCAGTTCGTCGCCGTCCATGGCGGCCAGCTCCGGCCAGACCTTCTTGGACATCATCCATGCCAGGCGCGCGGCCGCCAGCGCATCGGCGGTCGCCTCGTGCGCATTGTCCAGCCGCACGTGATAGTGCTCGCACACGTTGCCCAGCGTGCGCTTGCCCTTGCGGTACCGATCGCGGTCCCGGTCGATGACCAGGGGATCGAAGACCAGGCCGTCGACGGTGAAGGAGGGCTCCCTGCTGCGCAGCACCGTCAGGTCGTAGGCGGCGTTGTAGGCCACCAACGTCAGGCCGTCGCGCCACGCCCGCCGGATCTCGGCGATGGTCTCGGCAAGCACTTCGTCGTGCGGCCGACCGTGCGCGCGGGCGTGTTCCGTGGTGATGCCGTGCACCGCGGCCGCGGCCTCGGGAATTTCCACCCCCGGATCCGCGAGCAGCTCCTTCGCCTGCGGGGCGCCGCCGTCGATGCGCACCAGCGCGGACGTGACGATCCTGCATTCATGCGGGTTCGTCCCCGTCGTCTCCAGGTCGAAGGCGAACATTTTGCCCGCGTCGAAGGTGGTCATGACCCCACTCTAAACGGCTGCCCGGATCACGGCCCTGCCGGGTTGAATTGCCGCCGCCTAGACTCGTCGGCGTGACCGACCACACCGCAGACTCCACCGACGGCATCCCCGACACCGCGACCGGCGGCGCCCCCGCCGACGCCGCCCCCACCTCCCCGGACGTGCGCCGGGAGTGGGAGGAACTGGCGGACGAGATCCGGGACCATTCGGCGAAGTACTACACCGGCCAGCCCGTCATCTCGGACGCGGAGTACGACGAGCTGTTCCGCCGCCTCCAGGACCTGGAGGCGGCGCACCCTGAGCTCGCCGTGCCGGACAGCCCGACGCAGCAGGTCGGCGCCCGCGTCGACGCGCCGGCCGACGGCGTCGCCTTCGAACCGGTGGAGCACCTGCAGCGCCTGTACAGCTTGGACAACGTCTTCGACGAAGCGGAACTGCGCGACTGGCTGGCGCGCACCCCGGCGAGCGCCTATCTGACCGAGCTGAAGATCGACGGCCTGTCCATCGACCTGGTCTACGAAAACGGCCGCCTCGTCCGCGCGGCGACCCGCGGCGACGGCCGGGTGGGGGAGAACGTCACCGCCAACGCCCGCACCATCGCCGACATCCCGGACGAGCTCACCGCAACGGATGACTACCCGGTGCCGGAGGTCCTGGAGGTCCGCGGCGAGGTCTACATCCCCGTCGAGGAGTTCGGGAACCTCAACGCCGAGCGCGCCGCCGCCGGGCAGCGCGTCTTCGCCAACCCCCGCAACTCGGCCGCCGGGTCGCTGCGGCAGAAGGACCCCGCCGAGACCGCCAAGCGCCCGCTGGCCATGATCTGCCACGGCATCGGGCACGTCGAGGGCTGGCGCCCGGCCAGCCAGCACGACGCCTACCTGGCGCTGGCGGCGTGGGGCCTCCACGTCTCGCCGTACACCCGGCGCGTGGAATCGGCCGACGACGTCGTCAAGCAAATGCTGCACTGGGGCGAGCACCGCCACGATGCGGAACACGAGATGGACGGCCTGGTGGTCAAGGTCGATGACCTGGGGGAGCAGCGGGCCCTCGGCGCGACGTCGCGGGCGCCGCGGTGGGCGATCGCGTACAAGTACCCGCCGGAGGAGGTCACCACGGAGCTGCTCGACATCCGCGTGTCCATCGGCCGCACCGGCCGGGCGACGCCGTACGCCGTGATGCGCCCGGTCTCCGTCGCCGGCTCGACGGTGGAAATGGCCACGCTGCACAACCCGACGGAGGTCACGCGCAAGGGCGTGCTCATCGGCGACCGGGTGACCATCCGCAAGGCCGGCGACGTCATCCCCGAGGTTCTCGGCCCGGTCGCCGAGGTGCGCGACGGCACCGAGCGCGAGTTCATCTACCCGACGCTGTGCCCGGAATGCGGCACGCGCCTGGCCCCGGCGAAGGAGGACGACGCCGACTGGCGCTGCCCCAACACCCGCTACTGCCCGGGCCAGCTGCGCCGGCGCGTGGAGTTCCTGGCCTCGCGCGGCGGCTTCGACATCGAGCATCTCGGCGAGCGCGGGGCCGCCGACCTCATCCACCGCGGCGTCCTGTCCGACGAAGGCGACCTTTTCGCGCTGACCGCCGATGACCTGGCGCGCACCGAGGTGTACACCACCGCCGCGAAGAACAAGGTCGGCGACGACGGCGTCGCCCGCGGCACGCTCAACGCCAACGGCAAGAAGCTGCTGGACTTCATCGAGTCCGCCAAATCCCGCGAACTGTGGCGCGTGCTGGTCAGCCTGTCCATCCGCCACGTCGGCCCGACCGCCGCGCGCGCCCTGGCGCAGAAGTTCGGGTCCATGGACGCCATCCGCGCGGCTTCCCGCGAAGAGCTGGCCGACACCGACGGGGTCGGCGGCATCATCGCCGACTCCGTGATCGCGTGGTTCGCCGTCGATTGGCACCGCGAGGTGGTGGAGAAGTGGGCGGCCGCCGGCGTGCGCATGGCCGACGAGGTCTCCGACCGCCCCGAGCAGGTCCTCGAGGGGCTGACCGTCGTGGTCACCGGCTCGCTGGAGGACTTCACCCGCGACAGCGCCAAGGAGGCGATCCTGGTGCGCGGCGGCAAGGCCGCGGGCTCGGTGTCGAAGAAGACCTCCGTGGTCGTCGTCGGCGACAACGCCGGATCGAAGGCGGACAAGGCGGAGCAGCTGGGCGTGCCCATCCTCGACGAGGCCGGTTTCCACCGATTGCTTTCCGACGGCCCGTCCGCCATCCCCGCCACCGCCCCCGAAGATCCGGCCGAGTAGCGGCAATGGTCTTCCGGGAGGGATCGGCCGGCCGTCCCGCGGCGACAGGCTGGATCCGCGCCGATCGGACGACGCAGCCGTCGTGGGCCCTGCCCGCCGAGGCGATCATCGCGGTGCTGCCCGTGCTGGTGCCGGCGTCGAATTTCCTGCGGGGAACCATCGGTCCGACGGCGACGGGGTACGCGGTGCTGGCTGTCATCGTCGCCGTGCTGGTGGCGTTGCCGGTGTTCGGGA
>DHCMJ07802__coassemble_1038_pt1 | contig 21645 bp, 20 predicted proteins | sample DHCMJ07802__metabat2_low_PE_013 | metagenome-assembled genome bin DHCMJ07802 | reverse complement strand
GGGCTGCGCGGCTAGGGCTGCGCGACCCGGGCTGCGAAGCCGGGGCTGCGAGACCCAGGCTGCGCGGCTAGGACGGCGAGGGCCGCCCCCAATCATCGGGGGTCTCCCCGGCGTCGGTGTGTCCGTCGGCGGTGGCAGGCGCCCGCCCGGCCGCGGCCGTGGCTTCCGAGGTCTTTTTGGTCTCTTTGGCCTCGGCGAGGTCGGCGTTGCGGTCCCGCAGGCTGCGTGCGACGACCATGCCGAGCATGAGCAGACCGCACAGCAGGAAAGCCGACACCCGAGTCAGGCCGCTCATGGCCTGCATGTCGTAGAACACCAGCTTCAGCACCGCCACGGTGGCGATGACCAGCGACGCCGCCATGTTGGCGTCGACGTTGAGGCGCTTCGGCGCGAGCATCATCCAAGCGGCGGCGATCATCCACCCGATGGAGACCAGCACGTGGGCGAGGCTGAATCGCACGCCGGCCGTGGTCAGCACGATGATCACGGGCACTGCGGTGAGCAGCAGACCGAGCAGGGCCGCGCCCTTTTCGAACATCTCGGCCCGGTCGCGTCGAGCCACCAGCACCGCGATCAGGCCCAGTGCCATGACGCCGATCAGCAGCGCGGACAGCGTGACGTTCGGGACGTCGAGGGCGTCGATGCGGAAGCGGTGCTCGAGCAGGTACGACGGTGCGAACATGGTCAGCACCAACGCCGCAGTGTTGGTGACCAGGGCGACGGCCGTCCACAGGACGATGAGAACCTTGCCCAACTGCGACGGCCGGAAAACGTGGATCCAGATGAACGCCGCGGCCAGGATCAGCGCGGGCATGCGGGTCCACGACCCGTCCGAATCCATGCTGCCCAGATGCAGAGCGGGCCAGGCGGCGGAGATGAAGCCGGCCCACCGCACCGCGTTCATGCGCGGGTCGGTGCGGTCCTTCCACGGGCCGAAACCTGCCACGCCGATGGCCAGCCCGAGCACAAGCGCGACGGTGGGCGCGAACGTCGGCCCGGGGCCGAGCGCGGACAACAACGGCGCCGTCGTCCAGGCGAGGAAATACAGGGGGAGCAGGCCCAGGCCGCGCCGTTCGGCGGCTCCCGGGACGGGCATGATGAGTGCCCACTGTTCCGGGGCCGATCGTTCGCGTTGCGCGGCATCGACTCCGGCGGTTACTTCCATCCCTTCGATCACGTCGTCGTCGAGGAATTCGCGGACCGCCAGCGCCACGCCGGCGGCGATGAACGCGGCCACCGCCAGCCACCCGGGTTCGGCCGTGCCGAGGACCCCGATGGAGCCGATCAGGTACAGGACGACGGCGCTCATGGAGACGACCCCGCGGTGTTCCCGGTCATGCCAGGTCCAGGCGGCGGCGACGGATGGGACGAGGACGAGCACGATGACGTCGAAGGCGTCGTTCATGCGCGGCCACACGGTGATCGATGCGGCGATGAAGGAGACGACGAATCCGACCATCAGGAATGCGACGGATTTCCATGCTCTGGCGCCGAGGAAACCCAGCCCCATCACGGCGAGCACCACCACCGTACCCAGCCAATTCGGCCACCATTCCAGGCCGTGGACGAGCACCGCGGTGGTGATGTGCGAGGTGATCACCGCCGCCGCGCCCGAGGCGGTGACGCCGGCGTTGCCGGGGTTCTTCCGGTGGACGACGACCGCGGCCACGGCGAGGACGACGGCCAGCGAGTAGGCGAGGATCACGCGGCCGAGCGGGCCGAGCAGGCCCGACTGGATGGCGAACGCGACCAGCAGGATGATGCCCGACACCGTGATCAGGGCACCGACCGCCGCGGTGACCTTCAGCACCAGCTTCTCGTCGTTCCACCACGGTTCCGTCCGGGTCCGCGGCGGCACGTGCACCTGCTGCTGCGGCAGCGGGCCGTGCGGCGGTTGCGCGGGCCCGGGCCGGAGACCTTGTTGGGGGGCCGGCCGGGGACCTGATTGAGGGCCCGGCCCGGGCCCCATCGCCGGCTGCGGCGACATCGGGCGGGGGGTCTCGCCGTCCATCGGCTCCATTGGCCCCGACGGCCCAATCGGCGCCGGCCGGAACCGTTGGTCGGGCCGCGGTGGCGCCAGGGCGGGGCCGGGCGGGGGAGCTGCCCGTTCGGGGAATCGGGGCGAAGGTCGAGCGGCCGGCCGGCCGGGAGCCTCCTGCGGGGCGGCCGGCCGGGCGGGAGCCTCCCGTGGGGCGCCCTGCCCGTGCCCATCCAATTCCCCGCGGATGCCCTTCGCAGCCGACGCGACGCGCTCGGCCGCATCGGCCAGATCCGTCAGCGCGGCGGCCAATTCCCTATTGCGGTCATCGGGCGTAGTCATAGGCCCGACGATACGTTTGCCCCGCCAATCATGCCTGGCGACCGTCCGTCGAAATGCGCGAAACCCGCCCCGGAATGTTCCGGGACGGGTTCCTTGCTTGGCGACGGCCCGCGCAGGGGCCGTGTGCCGCGCCTTTTGACGCACGGCTACTTCTTCGCGCCTACTTCTTGACGACGGTGATGGACCATTCGGCGTCGCCGACGACCTTGAAGTCCTTCACGCCGTGGCCCTCGGTGGCGGCCCAGCGCGGGATGGACTCGGTGCCCTGGGTGCAGTCGAAGCCGATGACCAGCTCGTCGCCGGTGTTCAGCTCCTCCATCTTCTGCTTCGCCTCGATGAGGGGGAAGGGGCAGACTTCGCCGTTGGTTTCGAGAATGTGGGTGGCCATGTGATGGGTCCTTTCGGAAAAGTGCGGGGAAGTGCGGGGGTTTAGGCGTTGACCTTGACGGTCTCGGCGTCGGTCTTGTCGGTGGCGGTCTTGGCGTCGCCGACGTCGTTCGAAGCCTTGCGGGACAGCGAGGCGCGGACGGAGGCGGGCAGCAGGGGCTTGCGCATCAGGTAGATGCGGGCAGCCAGGCCGGCGCCCAGCGCCATGGCGGCGAGGGAGATCCAGCCCTGCCAGGAGAACAGGCCGGTGTTGACCATGCCGTTGCCGACGGTGCAGCCGCCGGCCAGCACGGCGCCGACGCCCATGAGGATGCCGCCGCCGACGGAGCGCTTGGCGATCTCGGCGCTGGGGACGCGGACGCGGAACTCGCCGGAGGCCTTGGCCGCGACGAACGAGCCGACGAGGATGCCGATGACCAGCAGGGTGCCCCAGTTCATGTACGCGGAGTCGCCGGAACCGAACCAGCCGACGAGGTGCGCCGACGGGGTCGTGATGCCCAGGCCGGAGTCGCGGCCGGTGGCCTGCGACAGCGGCCACGCGAGGGTGCCGATCAGGCCGACGATGATGGCGGTGGAGAACAGGCCCCACGGCTTCTCGGCCAGGATGTGGGCGATGCCGGTCTTGCGCGGCGGCAGGCCGGGGATCTCGATCTTCGGCTTGGACACCTCGCGGTAGACCAGCCACGCGGTGATGGCCACCAGCGCGACGAGCGGCACGAGGACGGGGACGCCGAGGTCGCCGTGGATGGTGCCGGAGCCGATGGTCTGGTCGCGCGCGGCCTCGGTGAAGCCGGACAGGGGGCCGATGCGCATGAACGCGGCGGTCATGGCATAGCCGATCAGGGCCAGCCACGAGCCGACGAGGCCCTCGCCGGCGCGGTACCAGGTGCCGGTGGCGCAACCGCCGGCGAGCACCATGCCGAAGCCGAAGATCAGGCCGCCGGCGATGGTGGCCACCGGGGCGAAGGACTCCTCGCCGACGGAGACGACGCCGAGCGCCGCGAGCACCCAGAAGCCGACCGCGTGGACCGCGATGACGACCATCAGGGCGGTGAAGCCGCGCATCGACTTGGTCAGCCAGAGGTCGCGGAGGAAGCCCGTGACGCAGAAGCGTCCGCGCTGGAGCACGTAACCGAGGATGGCCCCGAGGGCCGCACCGGTGAGGAGCATGCGAGTGCACCGTCCTGTTCATCATGTCCGGGGGAGCGGGAATGCCTGCCCGGAAGGGAAAAAGATTTCAAAACCGCTTGACGACGCTTGTGTGGGCGCCGTCCGCCGTGGGCACGTTACACACGGACGGACAAGTCTGTCTAGTCAGGTCGGTCTATTTTTTATTCACGCTGATCGGAAGTGGTTCGATGGGGTGGCGACACGAAACGGCCCGGGTTTTGGCTGTTCGGGTGGGCCCGTGCTAGCGTCGTTCCCACGACCGCCAAGCGGTGGCACTTCACCGTGCCCCGCCTTGGTTGCGAAGAGGAGAGAATCCCACCCTGGGTGCGCCGAAGAATCATGGTTGCGCCGGGGTCGACCCGATGGGGCGAAGAAGGCCATTCCAGGCCCGCGCGCCCGATTTCATCGGAAGGCGTCGTGGCCCGGAAACGGGTCGCCTCGCGTGGCTTCCCTCGTACATTTGCTTTTGGCGGTTCGGCAACGAAATGTACAGGCACTACCTAGGAGGCCACATCAGCGCTGAAGCTCGCATCAACGAGCGAATCCGAGTTCCCGAAGTCCGACTCGTCGGACCCGGTGGTGAGCAGGTCGGCATCGTTCGCACGGATGACGCCCGCAAGCTCGCTTACGAAGCCGATCTCGACCTGGTCGAGGTCGCTCCCAATGCGAAGCCGCCGGTCTGCAAGATCATGGACTACGGAAAGTTCAAGTACGAGCAGGCCCAGAAGGCCCGCGAGTCTCGTAAGAACCAGCAGCAGACTGTGGTCAAGGAACAGAAGTTCCGGCCGAAGATCGACGATCACGACTACGAGACGAAGAAGGCCAATGTGGTCCGCTTCCTCGACAAGGGTTCGAAGGTCAAGGTCACCATCATGTTCCGCGGCCGCGAGCAGTCGCGCCCGGAGCTCGGTTTCCGACTGTTGGAGCGCCTCGCCGACGATGTCAAGGAACACGGCATCGTCGAGACCCGCGCCAAACAGGACGGCCGCAACATGACGATGGTCCTGGGGCCGGTCCGCAAGGGCAACAAGAAGTAGCCGGCCAACGGCCGGAATGACGCGAACCGGGGATGCGGCAGGCATCCCCGGGTGGTCCACCGCGCCCCGATGCCGGGCGTCGCGGAGTTCCGGACAACAAGATTTCGAAAAGGACGCGAAACACCATGAAGCAGAAGACCCACAAGGGCACCGCCAAGCGCATCAAGGTCACCGGCGCCGGCAAGCTCCGCCGCGAGCAGGCCAACCGCCGCCACCTCCTCGAGGGCAAGCCCTCGACCCGCACCCGCCGTCTGAAGGGCACCACCGACGTGGCCAAGGCCGACGAGAAGCGCATCAAGCGACTCCTGGGCAAGGCGTAAGCCTCCCACTGCCCGCGGCCCCGACCATCGGGTCCCGCGACAACGAACACAACATCCGTTAGATAAGTAAGGAAGTACCAACGTGGCACGTGTGAAGCGGTCCGTCAACGCCAAGAAGAAGCGTCGCGAAGTCCTGGATTCCGCCAAGGGCTACCGCGGCCAGCGCTCCCGCCTGTACCGCAAGGCGAAGGAGCAGATGCTCCACTCGAAGACCTACGAGTTCCGCGATCGCCGTCACCGCAAGGGCCAGTTCCGCAAGCTCTGGATCCAGCGCATCAACGCCGCGGCCCGCGCCAACGGCATGACCTACAACCGCTTCATCCAGGGCCTGGCCCTGGCCGGCGTCGAGGTCGACCGCAAGAACCTGGCCGAGCTCGCCGTCAACGACGCCGCGACCTTCGCCGCCCTGGTCGAGACCGCCAAGGCCGCCCTGCCGGACGACGTCAACGCCCCGGCCGCGCAGTAGGGCGCGCCCCTCGCGTAACGTCTGCTGCATGGCTGACGACTTCCGACGACCCGTGGATACCTTCACCGCAAGGACTCCTCGGGTCGTTTCGGCTTCCAAGCTCCATCGGGCCGCCGCCCGCCGCAAGGCCGGGCGCTTCCTGATCGAGGGCTTCAACTCCGTCGACGCCGCGTCGCGGGCCGGCGCGATCGTCGAGGCATTCGCCACCGACGACGCGATCGACGCCCACCGTGAGCTCGTCGAGGCCATCGCCGCGTCCGGTCGGCCGGTGTCGATCATCGACGATTCCGCGGCCGCCTCGCTGGCGGAGACGGTGACCACCACCGGCCTGTTCGCGGTGTGCTCCTCGGGGGCGGTGCTGTCGGGACTCGATGACGCGGTCGCCGCCGGCGTGGCGTCGGGCATGCTCGTAGTGCCCGTGGAATGCAACGATCCGGGCAACGCGGGCACGATCATCCGCATGGCCGACGCCCTCGGTGCCGGCGGTGTGGTGCTCGCCGGCGACTCCGTCGATCCGCTCGGCGGCAAGGTCGTGCGGTCCTCGGCGGGATCGGTCTTCAACGTGCCCGTCGCCCGCGAGCGGGACCTGGGGGCGGTCCTGGAATCCCTGGCCGCTTCGGGCTTCACGACGCTGGCGACCACCATGAACGGCGAGTTGGTCCTCGGGGCCGACGAGCTTCCGGCCGGGCCGGTGGCGTGGTTGTTCGGCAACGAGGCCCATGGCCTGCCCGCCGACGTGATCGCCGGTGCGGGCCACCGCGTGTCCATCCCCATCCGTGGTGGCGCGGAATCGCTGAATCTGGCCACGGCCGCGGCGATGTGCCTGTGGGAGACCGCTCGCGGCAAGTAGCGGCCGAACCGCTATGATTGCCCGTTGTCAAGAACGGGTTCCCGGTCGCCGCATGCGCGTTCCGGGGCCCGTCGTCCCCGCCGACGAAGAAATGGGCATCTGACGTGAGCGACACCCCCATCTCCATCGACCTGTCCGAGGAAGCGCTGGACGCCGCCGCAGCCGCCGCGGCCGCCGCGTTCGCCGAGGCCGCCGATCTGGCGCAGCTCGCCGAGGCGCGCCGCGCGCACCTGGGCGACGATGCCCCGATCCCGCAGGCGCGCCGTGCGCTGGGGTCGATCCCCAAGGCGGAGCGCAAGGACGCCGGCCGCCGCGTCAACATGGCGCGCGGCCGGGTGGAGAAGAACTTCGCGCAGCGCCAGGCCGTGCTGGAGGAGGAGGACGCCGCCCGCCGCCTCGTCGAGGAGCGCATCGACGTCACCGTCGACACCACCCGCGGCCAGCGCGGCGGCATGCACCCGATCACCATCCTGTCGGAGCAGATCGGCGACATTTTCCTGGGCATGGGCTGGGAGATCGCCGAAGGCCCGGAGGTCGAGGCGGAGTACTTCAACTTCGACGCCCTGAACTTCCTGCCCGACCACCCCGCGCGCACGCTGCAGGACACGTTCCACATCGCGCCGTCGGGTTCGCTGCAGGTGCTGCGCACGCACACCTCGCCGGTCCAGGTGCGCACCATGCAGGAGCGCGATCTGCCGATCTACGTCATCTGCCCGGGCCGCACCTTCCGCACCGACGAGCTCGACGCCACCCACACCCCGGTGTTCCACCAGGTGGAGGGTCTGGCCATCGACGAGGGCCTGACCATGGGCCATTTGCGCGGCACCCTGGACCACATGGCCAAGGAACTCTTCGGCCCGGAGACCCGCACCCGCATGCGCCCGAACTACTTCCCGTTCACCGAGCCGTCCGCCGAGGTCGACGTGTGGTTCCCGAACAAGAAGGGCGGCGCCGGCTGGATCGAGTGGGGCGGCTGCGGCATGGTCAACCCGAACGTCCTGAAGGCATCGGGCATCGACCCGGAGAAGTACTCGGGCTTCGCGTTCGGCATGGGCCTGGAGCGCACCCTGCAGTTCCGCAACGGCCTGTCCGACATGCGCGACATGGTCGAGGGCGACGTCCGTTTCACCCAGCCCTTCGGCATCCGCGGCTAGTCCGGTAACCCACCACCTCAAGGAGAAACTTCACCATGTTCATCCCGCAGTCCTGGGTCACCGACGTCGTCGCCACCGCCAATCCCGGCTGGTCCGTCACGCCCGACGAGCTCGACGCCGGTTTCGTCCGCGTCGGCTTCGAGACGGAGGGCCACGAGCCCCTGCCGCCGGTGACCGGTCCGCTGGTCTTCGGCCGCGTCGACCACATCGAGGAGCTCACCGAGTTCAAGAAGCCGATCCGTTTCTGCCAGGTCGACGTCGCCGACGCCAACGGCACGGGGGAGAAGCAGGGCATCATCTGCGGCGCCCGCAACTTCACCGAGGGCGACGTCGTCGTCGTGGCGCTGCCGGGTGCGGTGCTGCCCGGCGATTTCGCCATTGGCGCGCGCGAGACCTACGGCAAGATTTCCGCGGGCATGCTCTGCTCGGAGGCCGAGTTGGGCCTGACGGCGCAGTCGGCGGGCATCATCACGCTGCCTTCTTCTTTGCTTGACGACGCCTCGTCCGGCGTCGCCATCGGATCGGACGCCCGTGCCTTCCTGGGCCTGGACGACGAGCTCTTCGAGGTCAACGTCACGCCGGACCGCGGGTACGCCCTGTCGGCCCGTGGCCTGGGCCGCGAGATCGCCTCGGCGTTCGGCGTCGGGTTCGCCGATCCGGCGGCCGTCGAGCCGATTCCGGCGGAGGGTTCCGTCCTGGACCTCGACGTGCGCCCGGAAACCGATGCGCTGCGCTTCGGCCTGCGCCGCGTCACCGGCGTCGACCCGGACGCGCCGACCCCGTGGTGGATGCGCCGCCGCCTGCTCCTGGCGGGTCAGCGCAGCGTCAACCTGCCCACGGACATCACCAACTACGTGATGCTGCTGCTCGGCCAGCCGATGCACGCCTTCGACGGCGGCGCCATCGCCGGCGGCCTGACCGTGCGCAACGCGGTGGCGGGGGAGACCCTGACCACCCTCGACCACGTCGAGCGCACGCTGGACCCCGAGGACGTCGTCATCTGCGACGAGTCCGGCATTCAGTCCCTGGCCGGCGTGATGGGCGGCCTGACCTCGGAGATCTCCGAGGGCACCACGGATGTCCTGTTCGAGGCCGCCATCTGGTCGCCGCTGCGGGTGTTCCGCACGGGCCGCCGCCACAAGCTCTCGTCCGAGTCGTCGCGCCGCTACGAGCGCAGCGTCGACCCGGCACTGGTCGAGCCCTCGCTGGATCTGGCCTGCCGCCTGCTCGCCGAGCTCGGCGGCGGCACGGTGGAGCCGGGCCGCACGCTCGTCGGCGATGTGCCGGCGCCGTCGGTCATCGAGTTCCCCGTGGATCGCCCGTCGCGCGTCGCCGGCGTCGACTACTCCCGCGAGACCGTCATCGGCCGCCTCGAGGAGGTCGGCTGCTCCGTCGAGGTCTCGTCCTGCGGCGCGAAGCTGATGGTCACCCCGCCGACGTGGCGCCCGGACCTGACCATGTCCGCCGACCTGGTCGAGGAGGTTCTGCGCCTGGAGGGCCTCGAGGACATCCCCGTGGTGCTCCCGGTCGCCCCCGCCGGCCGCGGCCTGACCCCGCGCCAGCAGCTGCGCCGCTCCGTCGGCCACGCGCTGGCCCACAACGGCTACCTGGAGATCCTCCCGACGCCGTTCACCGCCAACGACGTCTTCGATGTCTGGGGCCTCGACGCCGACGACCCGCGCCGCAACACCGTCAAGGTGATCAACCCGCTGGAGAGCGACCGTGCCCAGTTGGGCACCACGCTGCTTCCGGCGATGCTCGACTCGCTGCGCCGCAACGTCTCCCGCGGCCAGGTCGACCTGGCGCTGTACGGCGTCGAGCAGATCAGCCTGGCGCGCGGCGCAGGCCGGTCGTCCATGCCGTCCACCGCCGGTCTGCCCGACGCCGAGGAGCTGCGCGAGCTGCGCGAGTCCCTGCCGGATCAGCCGCTGCACGTCGCGACCGTGGCCTGCGGCCAGATCGAGCTCGACTCCCCGTGGGGCCCGGGCCGCGACTACTCCGCCGCCGATGCCATCGAGGCGGCCCGCGTCATCGCCCGCGCCGCAGGCGTCGAGCTGGAGATCCGCAACGCCGAGCACCTGCCGTGGCACCCGGGCCGCTGTGCGGAGCTGAGCGTCGACGGCCGCGTGGTCGGCTACGCCGGCGAGTTGCACCCGAAGGTCATCGCCGCCGCCGGCCTGCCGGAGCGCACCTGCGCGCTGGAGATCGATTTGGATGCGCTGCCGCTGGAGGAGGGCCTGCCGGCTCCCGTGCTCAGCCCCTTCCCGGCGGTGCACCAGGATCTGGCGCTGGTCGTCTCGGACGAGGTCCCGGCCTCCGACGTCGAGGCCACCGTCCGCGAGGGGGCGGGCGAGCTGCTCGAGTCCATCCGCATCTTCGACGTCTACCGCTCGGAGCAGCTGGGCGAGGGGCGCCGTTCCCTGGCGTTCTCGCTGCGCTTCCGCGCCACCGACCGCACGCTGACCGAGGACGAGGCCTCCGCCGGCCGCCTCGCCGCCATCGAGTTGGCGAAGCAGCGCCATGATGCGGAGTTGCGCGGCTAGTTTCGTTGCGGCGCCCCGCGCGCTCTTTTCCCCGAGCGCCCTACGCGCCATGCGGCCACTCGACGCGGCACGGCGATGTAATGAATATCTTGCATCGGAGTGAATGAACGTGTTGAATGGCCGCATGAGCATTTCAGTGGCGATCGCCGGGGCGACGGGTTATGCCGGAGGAGAAATCCTCCGGCTGCTCCTTTCGCACCCCGCTTACCTGTCCGGCGAACTGACCATCGGCGCCCTCACCGGCGCCTCCAACGCCGGCGCGCGAGTGGGCGACATCATGCCGCATCTCGCGCCGCTGGCGGACCGCCGCATCGAGGACACCAGCGCCGACACCCTCGGCGGCCACGACGTGGTCTTCCTGGGCCTGCCGCACGGCCATTCGGCCGCCATCGCGGAGCAGCTCGGCGACGATGTCACCATCATCGACTGCGGCGCCGATTTCCGGTTGTCCGACGCCGCCGAGTGGGAGCACTACTACGGGTCGCCGCATGCCGGCACCTGGACCTACGGCATCCCGGAGCTGCCGAACCAGCGCGAAAAGATCGCGGCGGCCAACCGCATCGCCGTGCCCGGCTGCTTCCCCACGGGAGCCACCATCGCGCTGTTCCCGTCGCTGGCGTCCGGGCTGGTCGAGCCTGATTTCGCCGTCGTGTCCATCACGGGCACCTCGGGCGCGGGCAAGAAGGCCGCGGTGCCGATGCTCGGTTCCGAGGTCATGGGCAACCTCAAGGCGTACAACACCGCGGGCCGCCACCGGCACACCGCCGAGTTCGTCCAGAACCTGCGCCCCTTCGCCGAGGATCTCTCCGTCAGTTTCACCCCGGTCCTCGCGCCGACCTCGCGCGGCATCCTGACCACGGCCACCGCGCCGCTGGCCGACGCCACGGTGACCACCGCCTCGGCCCGCGAGGCCTATGCGGCCACGTTCGCCGACGAGCCGTTCGTCCAGCTGCTGGCCGAGGGCATCCAGCCCCAGACGAAGTCGGTCGTGGGCTCCAACCTGGTGCAGGTGCAGGTCGAGGTCGACGAGCGGGCCGGGCGCCTGCTGGTCACCTCCGCGATCGACAACCTGACCAAGGGCACGGGCGGCGCGGCCGTGCAGTGCATGAACCTGGTCCTCGGCCAGCCGGAAACGGCCGGGCTGCCCCTGGCGGGAGTCGCGCCGTGACCGATCGGAACATTTCCGCCGCGGATGCGTCCGTGGGCGGCACCGTCGAGTTCGGGCCCGAGTGCGGCGGCGTCACCGCCCCGCGGGGTTTCCGGGCCTCCGGCGTGACCGCCGGCATCAAGGCGTCCGGCAACCCCGACATGGCGCTGGTGGTCAACGACGGCCCGAAGAAGACCGCCGCGGCCGTCTTCACCCGCAACCGCGTCGAGGCCGCCCCGGTCACCGTCACCCGCGACCACGTCCGGGACGGCTCCATCACGGCGGTCCTGCTCAATTCCGGCAACGCAAACGCGTGCAACGGGCGCCCGGGCATCGAGGATGCGCTGCGCTCCTGCGAGTCGCTTTCCGACGAGTTCGGCGTGCCCGTGACCGACGTCGCCGTGTGCTCCACGGGGCTCATCGGCGACAGGCTGCCCATGGGCGTGATCCTCGGCGGCATCGAACCGCTGGTGGCGGGGCTTTCCGCCGATCCCGCCGCGGCCCGTGCCGCGGCCACGGCGATCATGACCACGGATCTCGTCGACAAGCAAGCGGTGCACCGCGCCGACGGATTCACGGTCGGCGCGATGGGCAAGGGCGTCGGCATGATCAGCCCGTCCATGGCCACGATGCTCGGCGTGCTGACCACCGACGCGGACATCACCCCGGAGATGGCCCACGCCGCGCTGGCCGCGGCATCGGACGTGACGTTCAACCGCCTCGACATCGATGGCTCGACGTCCACCAACGACACCGTGCTGCTGTTGGCTTCCGGCGCGTCGGGCCACGTGCCCTCCCAGGAGGAGCTCGACGCCGCCGTGCTGGCCGTGTGCGACTCCATCGCCGCCCAGATGCAGGCCGACGCCGAGGGCGTGACCAAGCGCGTGGCCATCACCGTCACCGGCACCGGCGGGGAAGACGACGCGCTGGTCGCCGCACGCATCATCGGCCGCGACAACCTGTTCAAGTGCGCCATGTTCGGCTCCGACCCGAACTGGGGCCGCGTGCTCGCCGCCGTCGGCGTCGCGCCCGTGGACATGGACCCGGAGCACATCACGGTGTCCTTCAACGGCCACGTCGTCTGCCGCGACACCGGCGGCACGCCCGACGCCCGCGAGGTCGACCTGTCCGGGACCGACATCCACGTGAAAGTCGACCTGGGCACCGGCGACGGGCGATCGGCGACCGTGCGCACCACCGACCTCTCGCACGACTACGTGCACATCAACTCGGCGTACTCGACCTAAGGAAGGCCGCCACCCATGAGCCCGTTCAACGGAAACCTCACCGAGGACCTCACCCCGGAACAGCGCGCCCACGTGCTGGCCGAGGCCCTGCCGTGGTTGCAGCACCACCGCGACAAGGTCGTCGTGATCAAGTACGGCGGCAACGCCATGACCGACGACCGCCTCAAGGCCGCCTTCGCCCAGGACATGGTGTTCCTTCGCACGGTGGGAATCAAGCCCGTCGTCGTGCACGGCGGCGGCCCGCAGATCTCCGCGATGCTGCGCCGGCTGGGCCTCGACGGCGAGTTCCGCGGCGGTTTCCGCGTGACCACGCCGGAGGTCATGGAGGTCGTCCGCATGGTGCTCTTCGGCCAGGTCGGCCGCGAACTGGTCGGCCTGATCAACGCCCATGGCCCGCTGGCCGTGGGCACCTCCGGAGAGGATGCCGGGCTGTTCACCGCCGAGAAGCGCCTGGTCGACGTCGGCGGCGTGCCCACGGACATCGGGCTCGTGGGCGACATCGTCGAAGTCAAGTCGGAATCCTTGTTCGACTTGATCGACGCGGGGCGGATCCCGGTGGTCTCGACCATCGCACCCGGTGCCGACGGCGAGGTGTACAACGTCAACGCCGATACCGCGGCGGGTGCGCTCGCGGCGGCGCTGGGCGCCGAGCGCCTGGTGATCCTGACCAACGTCGAGGGCCTGTACACCAACTGGCCGGACAAGGGATCCCTGGTCTCGCAGATCGCGGCCAACGAACTCCGGGAGGTCGTCCCCGGCCTCGATGCCGGCATGATCCCGAAGATGGAGTCGTGCCTCCACGCCGTGGACAACGGGGTCAAGGCCGCCCACGTCATCGACGGCCGCCAGCCGCACTCCGTGCTGCTGGAGCTGCTGACCTCCGGCGGCATCGGCACCATGGTGCGCCCCGGCGACGGCACGCTGGGCGACGACCCGGGTGCCCGCGCGATCCGCGCGGCCATGGGCGACCTCGAGGACGCCCGTGCCGAGGCCGAGGGCGGGGCGGCGGCGACGGCTCCGGTGCCGCGATCCTCCGGATCCGCCGCCGACGCCGCCGCGGACATCTCCGATACCGCCGACATAACCGACAACTCCGTCACCGCCGACACCACCGATTCCAAGGGGGATCACGCATGACCGACTTCACCGCCGCCTGGACCTCCAGGATGATGGACAACTACGGCACCCCGCGCATCGAGCTGGTCAAGGGCGAGGGCCCGTGGCTGACCGACTCCGAGGGCAAGCGCTACCTGGACCTGCTCGCGGGCATCGCCGTCAACGTCCTCGGCCACGGCAACCCGGCCATCGTCGATGCGGTGTCGAAGCAGGTCGCCGAGTTGGGCCACGTGTCCAACATCTTCGCCTCCGAGCCGCCCTTGAAGCTGGCCGAGAAGCTCATCGAGCTCACCGGCTGGGGCGCGGAAGACACCCGCGTGATGTTCTGCAACTCCGGCACCGAGGCCAACGAGGCAGCGTTCAAGCTCGCGCGCATGACCGGCCGCCGCCGGATCATCGCCACCAACCACGGTTTCCACGGCCGCACCATGGGCGCCCTGGCCATGACCGGCCAGCCGGACAAGCGCGCCCCGTTCGAGCCGATGCCCGCCGGCGTGGAATTCGTGCCCTTCGGCGACATCGAGTTCCTGACCAAGACCATCGAGGCCGACCCGCTGGGCGTCGCCGCGATCATCCTGGAGCCGATCCAGGGCGAGACCGGCGTCGTCGCCCCGCCGGAGGGCTACCTCGAGCAGGTCCGTTCCCTGACGGAGCGCTACGGCGTCATGATGATCGTCGACGAGGTGCAGACCGGAATCGGCCGCACCGGCGCCTGGTTCGCCCACCAGCACTCGACCATCGTCCCCGACGTGATGACGCTGGCCAAGGGCCTCGGCGGCGGACTGCCGCTGGGCGCGGTCGTCGCCCACGGCAAGGCGGCGAAGCTGTTCACCCCGGGCACCCACGGCACCACCTTCGGCGGCAACCCCGTGTGCACCTCGGCGGCGCTGGCCGTCATCGACGTGCTGGAAACCGAGGGGCTCATCGACCGCGTGGCGGAGAAGGGCCGGGTCATGGCCCGCAAGCTCGCCTCGCTGGACAACGTCGACCACGTCCGCGGCCGCGGTTTCATGCTCGGCCTGGTCCTGGACGGGCCGCTGGCCAAGGGCGCGGTCGACGCGGGCTACCGCAACGGCGTGATCCTCAACGCCCCGCAGCCCAACGTCATCCGCATCGTCCCGCCGCTCAACCTCACCGACGAGGAAATCGACCGTGCCGTCGAGCTCGTCGGCCAGTGCCTCGCCGAGGCGCAGGACGCGCTCGACGCCGCCGACGACTAGCCCACGCCCGACCCGCCCGGGGCACCTGCGACCGGGCACGCGGCGGGCCGCACCGGCGGCCGTCGCAAAGCAACAGACCAGAAAGGAGCCGTGACGACGGTGACCACCCGACACTTCCTCGCGGACGACGACCTGACCCGGGCCGAACAAGCCGAGGTCCTCGCGCTGGCCGCGCAGTTCAAGGCCGACCCGTACGCGGCCCGCCCGCTGGAGGGGCCGCAGTCCGTGGCCGTGCTGTTCGACAAGACGTCGACCCGCACGCGCTTTTCCTTCGACGCCGGCATCGCCGCCCTGGGCGGCAACGCCATCGTCGTGGACTCCGGCGCCTCGCAGATGGGCAAGGGCGAGACCTACCAGGACACCGCGGCCGTGCTGTCGCGGTTCGTCTCGGCGATCGTCTGGCGCACCTACGCGCAGGCCGGCCTGGAGGCGATGACCGAAACGGCGACCGTGCCGGTGGTCAACGCCCTGTCCGACGAGTTCCACCCCTGCCAGATCCTCGCGGACCTGCAGACCATCATCGAGAACCTCTGCCCGGAGCAGGGCCAGGCGGGCCTGTCCGGCCGCAAGGCGGTCTACTTCGGCGACGGCGCCAACAACATGGCCAACTCGTACCTGGTCGGCTTTGCGACGGCCGGCCTCGACGTGACCATCTGCGCGCCGGAAGGATTCCAGCCGGAGGCACGGTTCGTCGGACGCGCCCGGAAGGTCGCCGCGGACACCGGGGCGACGGTCGCCGTGACCGCCGACGTCGACGAGGCCATCGCCGGCGCCGAGATCGTGCTCACCGACACCTGGGTGTCGATGGGCCAGGAGGACGACGGCCTCGACCGCCGCACGCCCTTCCTGCCGTACCAGGTCAACGCCGAGCTGATGGCCAAGGCCGCCGACGGGGCGATCTTCCTCCACTGCCTGCCCGCCTACCGGGGCAACGAGGTCACCGCCGACGTCATCGACGGCCCGGCCTCCGTGGTCTTCGACGAGGCGGAGAACCGCATGCACGCCCAGAAGGCGCTGCTGGCGTGGCTGCTGGAGCGCAACACCGGCGGGGAAGCGTAGGCGCGCCATGACCATCCCCGGTTCCCGCACCGCCCGCCAGGCCCGCATCGCGGACCTGCTGCGGCGGCGGCGGATCTCCAGCCAGGTGGAGCTGGCCGCTCTGCTGGCGGCGGAGGGCATCGACATCGCACAGGCGACGCTGTCCCGGGACCTCGACGAACTCGGCGCCCGCAAGATCCGCGAGGACGGCGCCTCCGCCGCCCGCTACGTGCTGGAGGGCGATTCCGACGGGATCGCCGCCAGCCGCGGCGCGGTCGCCCGGATGCGCCGCGTCCTCGACGAGCTTCTCGTCGGGGCCGACCACTCCGGGACCATCGCCGTGCTGCGCACCCCGCCCGGGGCCGCGCAGTACCTGGCCAGCGTGATCGACCGCGCGGGCCTGCCCGACATCGCCGGTACCATCGCCGGCGACGACACCATTTTCTGCCTGGCCCGGGAGCCCCTCACGGGGGCGGACCTGGCCCGGCGTTTGTCCGGCGACGCCGGGCAGTAGAATCGACAAGAATCAACACCCCTCAAGAAGGAGCGAACCCACATGACTGATCGGGTCATTCTCGCCTACTCCGGCGGCCTGGACACCACCGTCGCCATCGAGTGGATGAAGCAGGAGACCGGCGCCGAGGTCGTCGCCGTGTCCATCGACGTGGGCCAGGGCGGCGAGGACATGGAGTCCATCCGCCAGCGCGCCCTCGACGCCGGCGCCGTGGAGTCGGTCATCGTCGACGCCCGTGACGAGTTCGCCGAAGAGTACTGCCTGCCGGCCATCAAGGCCAACGCCCTGTACATGAAGCAGTACCCGCTGGTCTCGGCGCTGTCGCGCCCGCTGATCGTCAAGCACATGGCGCAGGCCGCCAAGGACCACGGCGGCACCCACGTCGCCCACGGCTGCACCGGCAAGGGCAACGACCAGGTCCGCTTCGAGGTCGGCTTCTCCAACACCGCCCCGGACCTGAAGATCATCGCCCCGGCCCGCGACTACGCCTGGACCCGCGACAAGGCCATCGCCTTCGCCGAGAAGAACGACATCCCGATCGAGCAGTCGAAGTCGTCGCCGTTCTCCATCGACCAGAACCTGTGGGGCCGCGCCATCGAGACCGGCTACCTCGAGGACCTGTGGAATGCCCCGACCAAGGACGTCTACGCCTACACCGAGGACCCCACCCTCAACTTCAACTCCCCGGACGAGGTCATCATCTCCTTCGAGGACGGCAAGCCGGTCGCCATCGACGGCAAGCCGGTGACCATGCTGGAGGCCGTCGAGGAGATGAACCGCCGCGCCGGCGCGCAGGGCATCGGCCGCCTGGACATGGTCGAGGACCGCCTGGTGGGCATCAAGTCGCGCGAGATCTACGAGGCTCCGGGCGCCATCGCCCTGATGACGGCCCACACCGCCATGGAGGACGTCACCGTCGAGCGCGAGCTGGCCCGCTACAAGCGCGGCGTCGAGGCCAAGTGGTCCGAGCTGGTGTACGACGGCCTGTGGTTCTCCCCGCTCAAGCGCGCGCTGGACACCTTCATCGAGGAGTCCCAGAAGGGCGTTTCCGGCGACATCCGCATGGTCATGCACGCGGGCAACTGCAACGTCAACGGCCGCCGTTCGAACTCGTCGCTGTACGACTTCAACCTGGCCACCTACGACGAGGGCGACACCTTCGACCAGACCCTGGCCCGCGGTTTCGTGGAGCTGCACGGCCTGTCGTCCAAGATGGCCGCCAAGCGCGACTTCAACCTGTAAGAGGAGCACCACCGACATGTCCGAGCAGTCCGCCGTCGCAAAGCACGGCACCAACGAGGGTTCGCTGTGGGGCGGCCGGTTCGCCGGCGGTCCCGCCGACGCCATGGCGGCGTTGAGCAAGTCGACCCATTTCGACTGGGTGCTGGCGCCCTATGACGTGCTCGCCTCGAAGGCGCACGCCAAGGTCCTCAATGCGCGGGGCCTGCTGTCCGACGACGACCTGGCCACCATGCTGAAGGGCCTGGACGATCTGGGCGCCGACGTGGCGTCCGGGACGTTCGGCCCGGAGGAGTCGGACGAGGACGTTCACGGTGCGATGGAGCGTGGCCTCATCGACCGGGTCGGCCCCGAGGTCGGCGGCCGCCTGCGCGCGGGCCGGTCCCGCAACGACCAGGTGGCCACGCTGTTCCGCATGTGGGTGCGCGACGCCGTGCGCGACATCGCGGCGGGCGTGCTGGACCTGGTCGATGCCCTGGCGGACCAGTCGGCCGCCCACCCGGACGCGATCATGCCGGGCAAGACGCACTTCCAGGCCGCCCAGCCGGTGCTGCTCGGCCATCAGCTGCTGGCGCATGCCCAGCCGCTGCTGCGCGACGTCGACCGCATCCGCGACCTCGATCGCCGCCTGGCGGTGAGCCCCTACGGCTCGGGCGCCCTGGCGGGTTCGTCGCTGCACCTGGACCCGGAGGCCATTGCGGCCGAGCTGGGCTTCGATTCGGCCGCCGACAACTCCATCGACGCGACCAGCTCCCGCGACTTCGCGTCGGAGACCGCGTTCGTCCTGGCCCAGATCGCGGTGGACATGTCGCGTCTGGCCGAGGAGATCATCGCCTGGTGCACCCCCGAGTTCGGCTACGTGACGCTGGCCGACGAGTGGTCGACCGGGTCGTCGATCATGCCGCAGAAGAAGAACCCGGACGTCGCCGAGCTCACGCGAGGCAAGACCGGCCGCCTGATCGGCAACCTGTCGGGACTCATGGCCACCCTCAAGGCCCAGCCCCTGGCGTACAACCGTGACCTGCAGGAGGACAAGGAGCCGATCGTCGATTCGGTCGCCCAGCTGAACCTGCTGCTGCCGGCCATGACGGGCCTGGTCGCGACCCTGACGTTCCACGAGGACCGCATGCGCGAGCTCGCCCCGGCCGGTTTCACGCTGGCCACCGATCTCGCCGAGTGGATGGTGCGCCAGGGCGTGCCCTTCCGCGTCGCGCACGAGGCCTCGGGCCAGTGCGTCCGCATCGCGGAGTCGCGCGGCGTGGGCCTGCACGAGCTTTCCGACGACGAGCTCGCCGGCGTGCACGAGTCGCTGACCCCGGATGTGCGCGAGGTGCTCACCATCGATGGTGCCGTGGCGTCGCGCGACACCCGCGGCGGCACCGCCGGCGTGCGCGTGGCCGAGCAGCTCGGCCGCGTCCGCGAGGCGTCGTCCGGCGGCCGCACCTGGGCCGCGGCCCCGGTCCGTTCCGGCGAGTCCTAGGATGGTGCGCATGAGCCTCGATCCGAAGTTGCTGGACATCCTCGCCTGCCCCCGCGACAAGGGGCCGCTGACGTACCTGGAGGACGAGTCCGTCCTGGTCAACGAGCGCCTGGGCATCGCGTACCCCATCGAGGACGGCATCCCCGTGATGCTGTCGGACGAGGCGTTCGCCTGGCCGCGATGAGCGGCGGGAAATTGAGCGGCGAACTGGGCAGGAAACTGCTGTCCGTGCACCCGGCCGAAGCGGCGAAGACGCTGCTCGGCCGGGTGCTCGCCGTTCCGGGGGAAGGCCTGCGGGCGCGGATCACCGAAGTCGAGGCCTACGGCGGGCCCGCCGATTCCCCGTGGCCCGACCCGGGCGCGCACACGTGGCCGGGGCCGACGCCGCGCAACCGCGTGATGTTCGGGCCGGCGGGCCACCTGTACGTGTACCGCTCCTACGGAATCCATTTCTGCGCCAACGTCACCGCCGGCCCCGACGGCGTCGGCGGGGGAGTGCTGCTGCGGGCGGCCACGATCCTCGACGGTGAGGACGCCGCGATGGCGCGGCGGATCCGCGAGGGCGCGGGCGTCGTCAAGCCGAACCTGGCCCGGGGCCCCGGTAACCTGGGGCAAGCCCTCGGCATTGACTTGGGGGACTACGGGCTAGATCTGTTCGACGCCGGGTCACGCGTCCAGTTGGAGACGGGGGAGGCCCAGCGGGGCCCCGCGCCGAAGTCCGGGCCGCGCGTGGGGCTACGTGGTGCATCGGAACGGCCGTGGCGGTTCTGGATCCCGGGCGAGCCCAGCGTGTCCGCGTACCGTCGCCACGCGAAAGCGGATGGGCTCGGATAGCGGGAGCTGTCGGAGGCCGTACCCGGGGCACGCCGCGACCCCGCCACGCCCGCCGCGACCCGGCACGTTAGGATGACCCGCGTGACCGACATGAACATCATCGACGAACTGGAATGGCGCGGCCTCATCGCGCAGTCGACGGACCTGGACGCCCTTCGCGCCCTGGCCGAGGACGGCCCCATCACCGCGTATGTGGGCTTCGACCCGACGGGGTCCTCGCTGCACGCGGGCCACCTGGTTCCCCTGGTGATGCTCAAGCGCTTCCAGGAGGCCGGGCACCGCCCGATCGCCCTGGCCGGCGGCGCCACCGGCATGATCGGCGACCCGCGCGACGTCGGCGAGCGTTCCATGCTCACCGAGGCCGAGATCGCCGGCAACGTGGAGAAGATCGAGGGCCAGCTGCGCCGCTTCATCGACATCGTCGAGGAGGATCAGCCGGGCCGGGGCCTGCTGGTCAACAACTACGACTGGGTGTCGAAGATGTCGGTCATCGAGTTTCTGCGCGACCTGGGCAAGAACTTCTCGCTGAACACGATGCTCGACCGCGACACCGTCAAGCGCCGCCTCGAGAGCGACGGCATGTCCTACACCGAGTTCTCCTACATGCTGCTGCAGGCCAACGACTTCGTGCACCTGCGACGCAACTACGGGTGCCGCCTGCAGATCGGCGGGTCCGATCAGTGGGGCAACATCGTCTCCGGCGTGGACCTGAACCGTCGCCTGGACGCCGAGAAGGTCCATGGCCTGACGGTGCCGCTGGTCACCGACGCCGAGGGAAACAAGTTCGGCAAGTCCACCGGTGGCGGCAAGCTGTGGCTCGATGCGGAGCAGACCAGCCCGTACGCCTGGTACCAGTACTTCATCAACGCCGGCGACGCCGTGGTGGTCGATTACCTGAAGTGGTTCACGTTCCTGACCCGCGAGGAAATCGCGGAGTACGAGGTCGCCGTCGCCGAGCGCCCGTTCAAGCGCGAGGCCCAGCGTCGCCTGGCGCAGGAGATGACGGACCTGGTGCATGGCCCGGAGGCGACGAAGGCCGTGGAGCTGGCGGCGCAGGCGCTGTTCGGCCGCGCGGAGCTGACCGAGCTGGACGAGAACACCCTGGCTTCCGCCGTGTCGGAGACCGAGGTCGCCGACGTCAACGCCGGCGAGCCGGATAACGCCGTGGATCTGCTGGTCGCCTCCGGGCTGGCCAAGTCGAAGGGCGAGGCTCGCCGCACCATCAAGGAGGGTGGCGCCTACGCGAACAACGAGCGCATCACCGACGAGGCTTGGGTGCCCGCCGATTCCGACCTCCTGCACGGCAAGTGGCTGGTCCTGCGCCGCGGCAAGAAGAACTTCGCCGGCGTGCGCGTCAATCGCTGACGCGCGGCCCGAAGCCCGTTGCGGTTCGCCCCGCCATCCCACTTCGCGTGGGGTGGCGGGGTTTTCGCTTTACGACGGCCCGCGTGACGCGTCATTTGGCGACGAAAAAGGTAGTGACCTGGCATTTTGTCGCGGGCGAAGGTCGTGTGTAGTGTTACCGGGGCAAGCGAGACGGGCTGCCGGTCACCGGAAGGTGCT
>DHCMJ07802__coassemble_1027_pt1 | contig 22410 bp, 20 predicted proteins | sample DHCMJ07802__metabat2_low_PE_013 | metagenome-assembled genome bin DHCMJ07802 | reverse complement strand
TCGCCGCGGTGAACCTGGTCAGCCTGCGTCGATGATGCGGCCGACCTCCGCCGCGAGATCGTCGTCGGACACCGGAGCCCATCCGTTGACGTCCACGCCGACGTTGATGCTGCGCCCGTGCCGCGCCCACAGGGAATGGACGTGGCCGCAGACGCGCACCGTCTTCGTCGGCGCCGGCGCGGCCACCGCCAAGTGGCCGACCAGGTAGGGGTCGCTGCCGACTTCGGGAAGGTGCGACACGTCGACGTCGATGGTGCGATTGCCGGGCAGCCGCATGGTGGTGGCCGTCGAACCCGACGGATGGACCGTCACGCCCATCGCCCGCAGCCGGGCGACCTCGTCTCGCCGGCGCCGCCAATCCGCCAGCGTGCGCATGGGGTAGGAGAGATCCTCGGCCAACAGGTCCATCCGCGAGTTCAGCGACTCGTCGGCGACGAACCCCCGCCGGTAATGGGGCCACCACGAATCATGGTTGCCCGCCACCAGCGTGATCCGGCCTTTCAGCGTCGGCAGCACCTCGATCAGCCGATCGAAGCCCCACGCCACGTCCCCCAGATGCCAGACCTCGTCGCCGGCGCCCACCACGTCGTTCCAGTTGTCCACCAGATCGCGGTCGTGCTCGCCGATCGACGCCCACCGCTCGCGGCCGAAACCCAGGATCGACTCATGGCCGAAGTGAGTGTCCGATGTCCACCAGCGCATGCGCCAAGGCTACCGGCCGGTCCGCGGGAGGCGGGCGTCGTCAAGCGAAAGGGGCGGGCTACTTGACCGGGGTGGGCTGGATCTTCCAGACCTCATCGGCGTAATCGCGGATGGTGCGGTCCGAGGAGAAGCGGCCCGAACGGATGATGTTCAGGAAGCACATCCGCGCCCACGCCAACTCGTCGCGGTAATCCTCGGCCATGCGGTCGCGGGTCTCGCGGTAATCGGTGAAGTCGCCCAGCACGTAGTACACGTCCGCCGGCTCGTAGCCGGGGGAGTGCAGCAGCGAGTGGTGCAGATCGTGGAACATGCCCGATCCACCGTCGGAGAACGTGCCGTCGACCAGCGAATCCAAGGCCCGCTTGAGGCCCGGGACCGACTCGTACGCCGCGCGCGGATCGTAGTTTTTGCGCAGCTCCGGAAGCTCCTCTTCCTTGGCGCCGAAGATGTAGGCGTTGTCGTCGCCGACCGCCTCCACGATCTCGACGTTCGCGCCGTCGAGGGTGCCCAGGGTCAAAGCGCCATTCATCATGAACTTCATGTTGCCCGTGCCCGACGCCTCCTTGCCCGCGGTGGAGATCTGCTCGGAGATGTCCGTGGCCGGGATGATGTGCTCGGCCGGGGAGACGTTGTAGTTCTCCACGAACACGACCTTGAGCTTGTCGCCGATCTCGGCGTCGTTGTTCACCAGCTCCGCGATGGAGTTGATGAACTTGATGATCGCCTTCGCCCGGACGTAACCGGGCGCCGCCTTCGCACCGAAGATGGCCACGCGCGGGACGACGTCCCACTCCGGGTTCTCCTTGATGCGGTAGTAGAGGTCCAGGATGTACAGCGCGTTGAGCAGCTGGCGCTTGTACTCGTGCAGGCGCTTGATCTGCGAGTCGAAGATGGCGTCCGGCGAAATGGAGATGCCCTGGCGGGCCTCGACCCACTCGGCGAAGTCCTCCTTGTTGCCGCGCTTGATGGCCATGACCTCGCGCAGCACGTCCTCGTCGTCGGCGAACTTCTCCAGCTCGGCGAGGGTGTCCAGGTCGGAGACCCACTCGTCGTCGCCCGTCAGGCGGGTCAGCAGGGCGGCCAGGCGCGGGTTGCACTGGTTGAGCCAGCGGCGCGGGGTGACGCCGTTGGTCTTGTTGTTGAACTTCTCCGGCCAGATGTCGTGCCACTCGCCGAGAGTCTCGCGCTTGATGATCTCCGTGTGCAGTGCCGCGACGCCGTTGATCGAGTACGCCGTGTAGCAGGCGATCCACGCCATGTGGATCAGGCCGTGCGAGATCGGGGCCATGTAGTCGATGGTGGCGTGGTCGATGCCGCGCTCGTCGAGATCGAGGCGGAAGCGGCGGTCGATCTCCTGGATGATCTCGAGCACTCGGCGGAAGAGGCGCTCGAAGATGGAGAACTCCCACGTCTCCAGGGCCTCGGCCAGCACGGTGTGGTTGGTGTACGCGAACGCCTTCGACGTGATCGCCCAGGCGTCCTCCCAGCTCATGCCGCGCTCGTCGAGGAGGATGCGCATCAGCTCGGGGATGGCCAGCACCGGGTGGGTGTCGTTGAGCTGGATGCAGTTGTACTCCGCGAACTTCGACATGTCCTCGCCGTGCTCGGCGATGTACGAATCGACCATCGCCTGCAGCGACGCGGAAACGAAGAAGTACTGCTGGCGCACGCGCAGCACCTTGCCCTCGTAGGTCGAGTCGTTGGGGTACAGCACGCGGCAGAGGTCGTGGACGCGCTCGCGCTCGACGATGGCGTCGGTGAAACGCTGCGAATTGAAGGCCTCGTAGTCGAACTCGCGCATCGGCTCCGAGTTCCACAGGCGCAGCGTGTTGACGTTCTTCGTGCCGTAGCCGGTGATCGGCATGTCGTGGGGCACCGCGCGCACGGTGAGGTCGTCGAAGCGCACGATGCGGGCCTCGTCCTCGCGGCGCACGACGAAGGGGTAGCCCTCCTCCATCCACGGATCCGGGTGCTCGTCCTGGAAGCCGTCCTCGAAGGACTGCTTGAACAGCCCGTAGCGGTAGAGGATGCCGTAACCGGTGGCCGGCAGGTCCTGGGTGGCGCAGGAGTCGAGGAAGCAGGCGGCGAGGCGGCCCAGGCCGCCGTTGCCCAGCGCCGCGTCATGCTCGGCCTCGAGCACGTCGGCGAGGTTCTTGCCGTGGGACTCGACCGCCTTCTCCGCCTCGTCGACCAGACCCAGGTTCAGCAGGTTGTTCAGCAGCGCGCGCCCCATGAGGAACTCGGCCGAGAAGTAATGCTGCTGGCGTGTCGCGGCATAGGCGCGGGTGGTGGCCTCCCAGTCATCGGCGAGGTGATCGACGACGACGCGGGACATGCCGGACCAGAACTCCATCTCGGAGGAGGTCTCTGGCGTGCGGCCGGACTCGGCGCGCACGTGGGAGGCGAGGCGATCGGTGAAATTCGACATGGGGGTGGGTCTCCGTTAGCGGGTGGGGGATGCGTCCGCGGCGCCCCGACGGGTGGCGGGGGCGTCGAACGCAGGCCCGCCCGACATTACCCGGGTACGGCGCGGACCTCTCACCGAGCGGGAGCGGCGGGGCTGGTCGCGGCGGGGCTCGTCGCGTCGACGGCCATGATGCGGCGGCCGATCGCGATGACGATCACCGCGGTGAGGTACATGACGATCGAGTACACGGCCGCCGGCACGGCGAACTCCTCGTCGCCGACGACGGTCAACGCGATGACCAGGCCCAGGGTGGAGTTCTTGATGCCGTACTCGACGGCCAGCGCCAGCTGGGACGCGCGGTCGATGCGGGCGATCCACGCCAGCGCACCGCCGACCAGGATGACCGCCAGATTGAACACGAGCACCGCCGGGCCGGTGGCGACGACCATGTCCACGATCTCCCCGCCGAGGTCCACGGCCACTGCGGCGATCGCCAGGATCAGCACCAGAGCGCCGAGCGCGGACATGCCCCGCTCCAGAGTGGCGGCCAATGCCGGCGCCTTGGCGCGGATGACCATGCCGATCGCGACCGGGACGAGGATCACGCCCACCAGCAGCCCGAACGTCTGGCCCAGGGGCACGGTGACCTCGAGGCCGGCGGCGTCGGGAAGCAACCGGCCCGCGACGTCCATCCAGCCCGGCAGGGTCACGATGACCACCAGCGAGGCGACGACGGTGAGGATGATCGACAGCGCCACGTTGCCGCGCGCCAGATAGGTGACCAGATTCGACGTCGAGCCGCCGAGGCAGGCCGCGACGAGCACCAGGCCCATCGCCATGATCGGCGGCAGATCCATGAGCAGGGCCACCGCGATGCCGATGGCGATGACTGGATTGTCCTGCATGGTCGATCGGCCTTCCCTCGATGGTTTCGAGGGGGACGATATCGGCGCTAACGGTGGTCGCGGGCGGTTTTCGCCGGGACTATCGCAGGATCGCTCCGACGATGTCGCCGATGCGGCCGAGGTGCGCGACCTCGGACGGCAGAAAGTCCGGGCCGCCGGGGCGCCCGATGACCAGGGTCCAGCCCTTGCCCATGGGTGCGGCCGCGAGGGAGGACTCCATCAGGGTCCAGGACTCAGGGATCCATGCCTCGTTCTCCGTGTCGAGGCGGCGGGCGGAATCGACGGGCGGCTCGGCCAGCGTGCGGCCGTCGTCCTCGGGCGCGGCGATGGAGGCGGTGACGCGGCGGGTGCCGGCGGCGTCGTGGCCGAGCACCAGCGCCCACCCGGCGGTCATGGTGCGCGGCAGGCCGTCGACGAGCTCGCCCAGCGCCCGCAGCGGCTGGCCGCGGTGGCGGGACAGCTCGGCGAGCATGGCGATCTGCCCGCGCCGGTCGACGGAGCCGGAGAACGGGCGGATCGAATCGACCTCGACGCCGTCGAGCGACTGGGCGGCGGTGATGAGGGTGTCCGGCAGGCTGCCGTGGGGCAGGTCCACCACGATGTCGTCGACGACGGTGCCGTCGGCGGAGTGCTCCACCACGTCGACGGAGCGGATGTCGCCGTCCGTTTCGCCGAGCGCCGCCGCCAGCAGGCCCAAAGAGCCCGGGGCGTCGGGGATCTGCACTCGCATGAGGTACGACATGGCGTTACGGGGACCTTTCGTGGCGGTCGCCACCTGGGAATTCCCCTGTGACGCCGACCGGTTTCGGCAAGACGGTTCACCAGGTTACATGGGCGCTCCGGGCCAAGGGAAAGTGATCCGCGCAACACCGGTGAGTAGGACTTCTGCTGTGCCCGCATCCTCCATGGGCCGCTTTACGACGGTGTTGCGCGGCGGTTGAGACGGCGTTTCGGCGGTTCCCGGCGGGGCCCGTCGTCACGGGCGGACGGCAGCGGCTAACCTGATCGGGTAAAACCCGGAGACTACGAAAGGGGTCACGCGTGCCCGCAATCTCGCGCGACGAGGTCGCCCACCTCGCACGACTGTCCCGCCTGGCTCTGACCGACGCCGAACTCGAGGAGTTCGCCGGCCAGATCGACGGCATCATCAACCACGTCCAGGCCGTCCAGGAGGTCGCCGCCGGCGACGTGGAGCCCATGAGCCACCCGTCGTCGCTGTCCGGCGTCATGCGCGAGGACGTGGTGAAGCCGACGCTGACCGCCGAGCAGGCCCTGGATCAGGCGCCGTCGGTAGAGGAGCAGCGCTTCGAGGTCCCGCAGATCCTGGGCGAGGAGGAGTGACCATGAGCAACGCGAACCTGTTCACCGCCGTCGCCGATGACCCGATCCTGGGTCTGACCGCCGCGGAGCTGGCCGCCAAGATCCACGCCCGCGAGCTGACCTCCGTGGAGGTCACGCAAGCGTTCCTGGACCGCATCGCCGCCGTCGACGGGGGCATCCACGCCTTCCTGCACATCGGCGCCGAAGAGGCCCTGGCCGCGGCGAAGGCCGTCGACGAGTCCCTCGACGCGGGCGAGGCCCCGGCGTCGGCGCTGGCCGGCGTGCCGCTGGCCCTGAAGGACGTCTTCGTCACCACCGACGCGCCGACCACGTGCGCGTCGAAGATGCTCGAGGGCTACATGAGCCCCTACGACGCCACCGTCACCGAGAAGCTGCGCGCCGCGGGCATCCCGATCCTGGGCAAGACGAACATGGACGAGTTCGCCATGGGCTCGTCGACCGAGAACTCCGCGTACGGCCCGACCCACAACCCGTGGGACGTCGAGCGCACCGCCGGCGGTTCCGGCGGCGGCTCCTCGGCGGCGCTGGCCGCCGCGATGGCGCCGTTGGCCATCGGCACGGACACCGGCGGCTCGATCCGCCAGCCGGCCGCGCTGACCGCCACCGTCGGCGTGAAGCCGACGTACGGCACCGTCTCGCGCCACGGCCTGGTCGCCTGCGCGTCCTCGCTGGACCAGGGTGGCCCGACCGCCCGCACGGTGCTGGACACCGCGCTGCTGCACGAGGTCATCGCGGGCCACGACGAGCGCGACTCCACTTCGACCGATCAGCCCATCGCCGACGTCGTCGCCGCCGCGAAGGCCGGTGCCACGGGTGACCTGTCGGGCGTGAAGGTCGGCGTCGTCAAGCAGTTCGACCGCACCGAGGGCTACCAGGCGGGCGTGCTGGACTCGTTCCACGAGGCCGTCGACAAGCTCAAGGCCGCCGGTGCCGAGGTCGTCGAGGTCGACTGCCCGAACTTCGACCACGCGCTGAGCGCCTACTACCTGATCCTGCCGTGCGAGGTCAGCTCCAACCTGGCCCGTTTCGACGGCATGCGCTACGGCCTGCGCTCCGGCGACGACGGCTCGCTGTCGGCCGACCAGGTCATGGCGAAGACCCGTGCCGAGGGCTTCGGCGACGAGGTCAAGCGCCGCATCATCATCGGCACCTACGCGCTGTCGGTGGGTTACTACGACGCGTATTACATCCAGGCGCAGCGCGTGCGCACGCTGATCCAGCAGGATTTCGAGCGCGCCTTCGAGCAGGTCGACGTCCTGGTGTCGCCGACGACGCCGACCACCGCCTTCAAGCTGGGCGAGAAGGTCGACGATCCGCTGAGCATGTACATGTTCGACCTGTGCACGCTGCCGCTGAACCTGGCCGGCATGTGCGGCATGTCCGTGCCCTCGGGTCTGGCGCCCGACACCGGTTTGCCGGTGGGCCTGCAGATCATGGCCCCGCGCCACGGCGACGATCGCCTGTACAAGGTCGGCGCCGCGTACGAGAAGGTCCGCGGCCCGGTGGCCTGATCTTCCGGTGCCTTCGTCGCTTCACGACGCCGCCGCACGCACTGACCGCCGCCCCGGGTGGGGCGGCGGTTTTTGCGTTCGTTTTGTTCAATTGTCTCGCTAGGAGTTCAAATGGATTGACGATGGGGAGATCGTCAGCCCTGATGTCCATATGGGAACAAAGGAAAGAATCACGCCGCGTGAACTCGGAATGGAAGTCGCGGCACTGCTGCGCGAAGGCGTCGCCCGGCGGGAGATGACGCAGGCGCAGGTCGCCGAGAAGGCGGGGATCTCCACGTCGCAGGTGTCCAAGTACCTGCGCGGCGTCCGGCCGATCACCACGGACGAACTGGATCTGCTCTGCGAGGCCATCGGCATCAGCTTCGAAAGGCTCGTCGTCGAGGCATCCCATCGCACGCGCGGGCGGCACGGGAACATGGGCGAGGGGGCCGCGCAGGGGGAATTCGGGGCGCCGGTCCGCGGCGAATCCGGCTGGTGGGAGCGGTAGCCCTCGACTCCGTCCCCGCGGCGTCCGATAGGCTCCGACGTCATGGCCAACCCCGCCGCCGACCCCGCGGACCACGACGAGTTCTCGCGGCACCACCTGCCGCCCAAACAGGCGTATCTGGCGCTGTTCGCCCTCTGCGTCGGTTTCTTCATGAATTTGCTCGACCAGTCGATCGTCGCGGTGGCCACGCCGCAGATCATGGAGCAGCTCGGCGCGGACTACGCCGCGGCCATCTGGGTGACGTCGGCGTATCTGCTGGCCTACGCCGTGCCGTTGCTGGTCACGGGCCGGCTGGGTGACCAGTTCGGGCAAAAGCGCGTGTATCAGGTGGGCATCGTGATTTTCACGGCGTCGTCGTTGTGGTGCGGCCTGGCCGATTCGATCGGGTCGCTGGTGCTGGCGCGATTCGTCCAGGGCCTCGGCGCCGCGCTGATCGGCCCGCAGACGCTGGCCATCATCACCCGGATCTTCCCGCCCGAGCGCCGAGGCGCCGCCATGGGCTGGTGGGGGACCGTCGCCGGACTGGCGACGCTGACCGGGCCACTGCTCGGCGGCTTCCTGACCACCTCCGTCGGCTGGGAGTGGATCTTCTACGTCAACATCCCCTTCGGCATCCTGTCGTTGGTGCTGGTGGCCAAGTGGGTGCCGGACCTGCCGTCGACGTCGCGCAGCTTCGACGTCGTGGGAATCGTCGTGTCCATGCTGGCCATGACCGGCCTTGTCTTCGGCCTCCAGCAGGGGCAGGCGGCCGGGTGGTCGCCGTGGATCTGGGCGATGCTCGCGGGGTCGGCCGTGCTGTTCGCGGTGTTCGTGCGGCTCCAGGCCATCGCGCCCCGGCGCGGCGTGGAGGCCCTCGTCCCGCTGCGGCTCTTCGACGACCCGAACTTCGCCCGGGGCTCGCTGTCGATCGCCACCATGGCCTTCGCCACCGCCGCCAACGCCCTGCCCGTGATGATCTTCGTGCAGACCTACGACGACCTCACCGCACTCCAGGCGGGTCTGCTGGTCGCGCCCATGGCCCTGCTCTCCGGCGTCCTCGCCCCCTGGGTGGGGTCCATGGTCGAGCGCACCAAGGCCAACCGGCTGTCCATGATCGGCTTCGGCTCGATGATCGTCGGCCACGTCGCCATGTTCGGCGTGCTGCGCGAGTCCGTGCCCACGTGGACCATCTCCGTGGTGGTGCTGCTGCTCGGCGTGGGCAACGCCTTCGTGTGGGCCCCCAACTCCACCATCACCCTGCGCGGCCTGGACACCCGCATCGCCGGCGCAGGCTCCGGCGTCTACAACACCACCCGTCAGGTCGGCGCGGTTTTCGGTGCCGCCGCCACCGCCGCATTCATCGAGGTCGGACGCGCGGCAGGCGCCGGTTCCGCCGTGTTCGGCCAATCGCTCCTGCTGCACGCGGCGGTCCTGTGCATCGGATTCGCCGCGGTCGCCGGGTTCAGGCGGGCGCCCGAACCAGCCACCGCCCCGTCGTAAAGCGAAACCCCGAAACGGGCGCGAACGCGGCACCCGATGCCCGAGGCGCGTGGGAGCGGAGCGGTCGCTATTGTGGGGGACATGCGAATCGCGACCCTGACCTCCGGTGGCGACTGCCCCGGTCTCAACGCCGTCATCCGCGCCATCGTGCGCACCGCCAGCTCCGAATACGGTTCCACCGTCGTCGGATTCGAAGATGGCTGGATCGGCCTCATGGAGGACCGCAGGGTCCAGTTGTACGACGACGAGAACATCGACAAGATGCTGCTGCGCGGCGGCACCATGCTCGGCACCGGCCGCGTGCACCCCGACATCCTCATGTCGAACCTGGACCGCATCAAGGAAAACCTCAACGACGCGGGCATCGACGCGCTGATCCCCATCGGCGGCGAAGGCACCCTCAAGGCCGGCAAGTGGCTGGCGGACAACGGCGTGCCCGTCGTCGGCGTGCCCAAGACCATCGACAACGACGTCAACGGCACCGACTACACCTTCGGCTTCGACACCGCCGTCGCCGTGGCCACCGAGGCCGTCGACCGCCTGCACACCACCGCGGAGTCCCACGAGCGCGTCATGATCGTCGAGGTCATGGGACGCCACGTCGGCTGGATCGCCCTGCACGCGGGCATGGCCGGCGGCGCGCACTACATCGTCATCCCGGAAGAGCCGTTCGACATCAACGCCATCTGCAAGTCCATGGAGCGCCGGTTCCAGATGGGCGAGAAGTACGGCATCATCGTCGTCGCCGAGGGCGCCATGCCCAAGGAGGGGACGATGAACTTCGAGGAAGGCGGCGTCGACCAGTTCGGCCACCAGACCTTCAACGGCATCGGCCAGGTCATCGGCAACGAGATCAAGGAGCGCACCGGATACGACGTGCGCACCACCGTCCTCGGCCACATCCAGCGCGGCGGCACGCCCACCGCCTACGACCGCGTGCTGGCCACCCGCTACGGCGTCCACGCCACCCGCGCCGTCCACGACGGCGACTACGGCAAGATCGTCGCCCTGCGCGGCGAGCACATCGAGCGCATCGACATCGACGACGCCGTCGCCGAGCTCAAGGTCGTGCCGGAGCGCCGCTACGCCACCGCGAAGGCGCTGTTCGGATAGGCGCCCACGATTTCCCGGTCCCCGTCACCGCGCAGCCGCGCGCGGTGACGGGGACCGATGTCGTTGCCGGGGCGCTTTGCCTGGCGTGACGGATATGACGTTAATGTATGGATTAGGGGTTACCCACCGTCACCAGCGCAAGAAACGAGAATCAGCGCCACCATGTTGAAACGTTCCGCCGCCATCGCCATGGCCGTCGTCGGGCTCATCGTCGGGGCCGGGTTCGCCTCCGGCCAGGAGATGATGCAGTACTTCGTCGCCTTCGGCCGGATGGGCATCTGGGGGGCGGTGATGGCCGGCATCATCATGGCGGCCAGCGCCGCGGCCGTGCTGTCCCTGGCCAGCTACTTCCTCGCCGACGAGCACACCGCCGTGTTCGACCGCATTTCCTCGCCGATCATGTCCAGGGTCCTGGACATCGCGGTGATGATCACCCTGTTCAGCACCGGCTTCGTCATGTTCGCCGGCGCCGGCTCCAACCTCAACCAGCAGTTCGGCCTGCCCATCTGGGTGGGCTCGGTGATCATGATGGTCCTGGTCCTGGCCGCGGGCATGCTCGACGTGGACAAGGTCAGCGCCATCATCGGCGGCATCACGCCGTTCATCATCGTGTTCCTGGTCGGCGCGGCCATCTACTCGATCGTCAACGCCGACGGCACCCTGGCCGAGCTCGAGCCGGCCACCGCCGGGCTGCTGACCACCCTGCCGAACTGGTGGGTGTCGGCGCTCAACTACGTCGGCTTCTCGTTGATGGTGGCGGTGTCCATGGCCATCGTCATCGGCGGCACGCAGATCAACCCGCGCGAGGCCGGCATCGGCGGCCTGGCCGGCGGCGTCACCTACGGCGGCCTGCTGGTGCTGTGCTCCGTGGCGCTGTTCTACTCCGTCGAGGAGGTCGGCGGCGACGACATGCCCATGCTCACCATCGTCGACCGGGTCAACCCGACGCTGGGCGTCGCCATGGCGATCGTCGTGTACGGCATGATCTTCAACACCGCCATCGGCATGTTCTACGCGCTGGGCAAGCGCCTGACCCGCAACGACAAGGGCAAGTTCCGCCCGGTGTTCGTCGGCTCGGTCGTCATCGGCTTCGGCCTGAGCTTCATCGGCTTCCAGACGCTGGTGTCCACCGTCTACCCGGCGCTGGGCTACATCGGCATCGCGCTGATCGTCGTGGTGGTCATCGCCCGCATCTCCGGCCGCGCCAAGCTCGCCGAGGAAGCCGAGCGCCGCGCCCGCATCCGCGACCTGGTCCGCCGCCGCCTCGACCCGCGCACGAAGTTCAGCCGCTCGGAGGCGAAGAAGCTGAAGAAGGAGATCGCCGCCTCCAACGCCGACGACCGGGCGCTCATCGAGGTCGTCCGCGACGACGTCACCGGGGAGCTCGAGGGCGAGCTGGGGGAGGGCGAGGAACTGAAGCTTTCCGACGCCAAGGACGCCGACGCCGCCGCCGGTCAGCCCGCCGACGACGGGGCGGCCCGCAGCACGAAGGAATCGCAGCGGTAGGGCAACGCCACGGCGTCTCCCGGGGCGAACCCGAGGTGGTCATGCAGGTACCACCTCAGGTTCGCCTCGACTTTTTCCCGGGTCCCCGGCTTCGACCTCAGCCAGTAGGAGCGGGTGCGGGCCAGCATCACGATCTGCTCCGGCGCCAGCGGTTGCTCCCAGTTCAACCGCAGCTCATCGGTGATGCGCAGGGGAGGGGCCACGTCGGGGACGAACCCCGGTTTCTGCACGTCGCCGGCGTGCATGATGCGCGTCAGCCTGTGCACCCACGGCACACGAACGTCGAGGGTGTTCCACGTCAGCACCACCACGCCGCCGGGCCGCAACAGACGCGCGAACTCGGCGGACGCGGCCGGCACGTCCACCCAATGCCACGTCTGCGCGCACGTGATGGCGTCGAAGGAGCCGCCCGCCAGGCCGGTCTCCTCGGCGGTGGCGCGCACCCGGGCCACGCCGGGGCAGGCCCGGGCCAATCCCGCGAGCATCTCCGCACCGGGTTCCACTGCGGTGACCCGGTGGCCGGACGCCACGAGCCCGGCGGTCAATTGTCCGGTGCCGGCCCCGACGTCGAGGACGTCCAGCGACGCGCCGGCCCGGTCGGCGTCGGCAAGCAACGCCACCACCTCGGGCGGGTACCCGGGGCGCACGTCGTCGTAGCGTGCCGCGTCGGCGTCGGAAAGCGAATCGCCGAAGGCCCCCGCACCGGCCGCGCGATGCGCACCGTCGCGGAAGGACGGCATCGCGGCGCGCGACGTCGGGGGCACCGGGGGATGCTCGCGGGGGCCGGGCACGGGCGGGCGACGCTACTCGGCGGCGAGCAGGCCGTGGGCGCGGGCGAACTCGCGGGCGGCGGCCTCGTCGTCGAACGGGCCGAACCGCAGCACGGAGTTCTCGGTGACGTCGTAGATCAGGCCCGTCGCGTGCAGCCAGGACAGCTCATGGGCGCCGTCGTCGGAGGACCCCAAATCGACCATCTCCACGCCCTCGGCCGGATCGGTCACGGCCGCGGCGAATTCCTCGTCGGAGACCATGGTGGTGGACACGCCGTTGGCCTCCCCGACGTCGAGCAGGCAGTTGAGGGCCGGGACCTGCTCCGGCACGTCCTCGGGCGCCGCACCCAAACCGGCGGGCTTGTCCATGAGCAGGAAGCACATCTCCGACTTCCAGCCCTCCGCAAGCTGCCCCGGCAGCGAATCGCGCAGATCCTGCGGGCGCAGCTCCGCACCGTGTCCCTGGTTGGACTTGCCGAAGAACATCGACGCGACCACGGCGATGGTCACGATCACCGCGACGGCGATGGCGAGGCCCGCGAACATGCCCTTGCGGCGCGAGTCGTTGGGGGTGTCTTCGGTGCGGGCGTGGGTCATCGGGGCTCCCAGTCGATGATCGGCGATGGCGCGGCGGCCATCGGGACGGTAACGAGAACAGGCTAGTCCACCGGCCCGGCCCCGGGGTGCCCGCGGCCTTCCCGCCACTAGTACGATGTCCCCCATGACCGCCGCTTACGCTGATGATCTGATGGACTACGACGAGGTCCTCGAGCGCTTCGACCCCGTGATGGGCATGGAGGTGCACGTCGAGCTCGCGACGAACACGAAGATGTTCTCCGCCTCCTCCGCCAACTTCGGCGCCGCCCCCAACAGCAACGTCGACCCGTGCAGCCTCGGCCTGCCGGGCGCGCTGCCCGTGGTGAACAAGACGGGCGTCGAATGGGCCATCAAGATCGGCCTGGCTCTCAACTGCGAGATCGCGGAGTCGTCCCGCTTCGCCCGGAAGAACTACTTCTACCCGGACCAGCCGAAGAACTACCAGATCTCCCAGTACGACGAGCCGATCGCGTTCAACGGCCACCTCGACGTCGTCCTCGACGACGGCACCGAGTGGCGCATCGAGATCGAGCGCGCGCACATGGAGGAGGACACCGGCAAGCTCACGCACCTGGGCGGCACCTCGGGCCGCATCCATGGCGCGACGCGGTCGCTGGTCGACTGCAACCGTGCGGGCGTGCCGCTGATCGAGATCGTCACCAAGCCCATCATCGGCGCCGGCGAGCGCGCCCCCGAGGTAGCCCGCGCATACGTGTCGGCGCTGCGCGACCTGGTCAAGGCGCTCGGCGTCTCCGATGCCCGCATGGACCAGGGCTCCATGCGCGTCGACTCCAACCTGTCGCTGCGCCCCATCGGCCAGGAGGAGTTCGGCACCCGCACCGAGACCAAGAACATCAACTCGCTGAAGTCCGTCGAGCAGGCGGTGCGCTACGAGATGCAGCGCCAGGCGCAGGTGCTCACGGACGGCGGTTTCATCCGCCAGGAAACCCGCCACTACCAGGAGACCGACGGTTCGACGTCGGCCGGCCGCATCAAGGAGACGGCGGAGGACTACCGCTACTTCAACGACCCGGACCTGCCGCCGGTGATCGCGCCGCGCGAGTGGGTCGAGGAGATCCGCGCCACGCTGCCGGAGCTTCCTTGGATCCGCCGCGCCCGCATCCAGAAGGAGTGGGGCCTGAAGGACGAGGAGATGCGCGACCTGGTCAACGCCGGCGCGCTGGATCTCATCGTCGACACCGTCGAGGCCGGCACCACCCCGGACGAGGCCCGCGCCTGGTGGGTCGCGTACCTGTCCCAGCAGGCCAACGCCCGCGGCGTGGAGCTGTCCGCCCTGGAGATCACTCCGGTGCAGGTCGCCCGCGTCGTGGACCTGATCAAGGAGGGCAAGCTGACCAACAAGCTGGCCCGCAAGGCCGTCGATGGCGTCCTCGAGGGCGAGGGCGACGTCGACGAGGTGGTCAAGGCCCGCGGCCTGGAGGTCGTGCGCGACGACGGTGCCATCGAGGCCGCCGTCGACGAGGCGCTGGCCGCCAACCCCGACATCGTGGAGAAGTACAAGGCCGGCAACAAGAAGGTCGTCGGCGCCATCGTGGGTCAGGTCATGAAGGCCACCCGCGGCAAGGCCGACCCGGCACAGGTCAATCAGCTGATCGCCAAGAAGCTCGGCTAGTTTGCTTGACGACGCCGACGGCCCGGAATCCACCCAGGATCCCGGGCCGTCGGCTTTTCCGCTTGACGGATCATACGGGCATGGGCTGTAACGGGTGTGTTGGGCCTATGAAGGCAGGCTGAACGACCATGTGGGTCTCGGCGGGCTCCGTCGTCAAGCATTCGGGGGTGCCTTCGCAGACCACGTGACCTCCTCGAACCCCTGCGGCGGGGGTGTGGCGGGAATTATTTCCGGTGCCAACGCAATTTCGGGCTAGCCTTCGGGGACCAGGAAATTCGGCGTGATCGGCGGCGGATGTTGAGGGCCGGAGATCACATGAAGGCAAGGAGAGCATCATGAAGATCAAGAAGATGGCGGCGTGGACCGGCGCGGCGGTCCTCGCCACCGGCGCCGCGGCGATGGGGGCTCCGATGGCCTCGGCCGCAGTCGACGTCGTGGCCCAGGCCGACGCAGCGACCAGCGAGGCCCCGGCCCCCACGGAGACCACGGCGCCGAGCGAGACGACGGCGCCGACCGAGACCAGCAAGCCGACCGAGACAAGCAAGCCCAGCGAGACCAGCAAGCCGACCGAGACGTCCAAGCCCAGCGAGTCGACCAAGCCGACCAAGACATCGGAGAAGACCCCGGCGTCGAAGGCGCGCCCGGTCGAGCCGAAGGAGAAGCCCAAGAAGGGTGACCGTGGCGTCCCGGCCCGCACCGGCGACAACGATGCCGCATGGGCGGCCGCGGGCGGGGTCGTGCTGATCTCCGTCGCAGGTGGCGTATACGCGTTGCGTCGTCGCGCGTCGCAGTAATCGGTGCGTGGCGCCGGGGCATGAAGGAGGTGCGGGATGGCGGCGGGGTCGGTGGATGACGTCGTGAAGCGGGAGCGAAGGTGGCGGCCGATGGACGTCATCGTCGTGTTGGCCGTCCTCGCCTCCTTCGCCGTCGGCGCCCATGTCCTCGGCTTCGGGCCGTTCGCGAATACCGGCCCGTCGGTCGAACGCGCCGATGCGGCGATCGAGCTGACCGACTCGGCCGTGGAGGTCGAGCCGTCCAGGCCCGTCGAGTTCGCCATTCCGGCGCTGGGCCTGCGTGCCGGCATCGACGCCGAGCCATGTCGGCTGACCGACGGTGCGCTGGATCCGGTCAACATGGACACCGCCTGTTACTACGTCGCCGATGACCGCCCCTATTCGTTGCCCGGCAGTGACGCCCCCGACGTGTCGGTGCTCGCCGGCCACGCGGCGTCGGGGCGGGCCGCCGTCTTCGACGACCTGTACGACGCCGCCGCCGACACGTTCACGCCGGAGAAGGGCGACGAGCTGCTCGTCCGCACCGAGGCCGGAGGCGACGAGTGGCTGGTGTACGAGGCCGTCGATTTCCACTCGATGGACAAGGCGTCCCTCGGCGGCGACGAGGACGTCTGGGGCACCGGCCCCGTTCCGGGCCGGATGCTGACCATCAGCTGCATCCAACCCCGCAACCCTTTTTCCGCCGCAACCCACAACGTCATCGTCGGCTGGGAGTACGCGGGCGTCTCCGACGGGCCCGCCGCAACCGCCGCCTGAAGGAGAGTCGATCATGTTCACGTTCTCGCCCCGGTCCTCGAAGGGCAGATCCATCGTGGTCGCGGCGCTTGCCACGGCGGCGTTGTTCGTGGGCGCGTGCGGAGCCGGCGACGATGCCGGAGATGCGGCGTCACCCGCCCCGGCCGGGTCCGCGGCATCGGAGCCGCGGGCGCCGGAGTCGGGGCATGAGCCGATCGCCGCGTCGATGCCGACCGAGATTTCGTTGCCGGGTTTGGGGATCGTCGAGCCGGTGGTGCAGGAGCTCTGCCCGATGACGGACCGCGGCCTGGATCCCCTGCACATGATGGACGTGTGCTTCTACACCGCCGACGACAAGCCGTACGTGTTGCCGTCGACGGATCAGGAGGACGTCGCCGTGATGGCCGGGCATGCGGGGGCGCGGGTGCCGGGGGTGTTCGACGACGTCTTCGACTCCGTGGCCGGCGAATTCGCCGTGAAGCCCGGTGACGAATTGCGCGTGCGCACAGTCGAGTCGGGCGACACGTGGCTGGTCTACGAGGCCACGGATTTCCATTCGCCGACGAAGGAGGAGTTGGCGGTCGACGATGAGGTGTGGGGCGAGGAGCCGACGCCCGGCCGCCTGCTGTTGCTGACGTGCCTGCAGCCCGCCGATTTCGACCAGCCGGCGTTGCACAATGCTGTGGTCGGTTATCAGTTCGTCGGCGTCGCCGACGATGACGGGGTGCGGGCGTAGGAGATCAGTCTTCGGCGGGCCGGTTCTCCTTCTTCCACGCGCGGAACCCTTCTTCGGTACGGCCGACCCGCCAGTACCCGGAGATCGAGGCGCCGCGGACGGGGATGCCGGCGTCCTTGAGCATGGGGCGGATGCGCTTCATCACGGCATTGGCTTCGCCGTGCACGAAGACCTGCAGCGTTTCCGGGTCAAAGTCGGCGCGGGAAGTGAGCTTGCCGACGATCGCCGTGGTCATCTCCACCAGCGCATCGCCGGGTGCGGCGTCGGGGCCCGAGGCTGGGGTCACGTGCGTGATCGATGCGCCGGGATGGTTGGCGATCAGGTCGACGTCGGCGTAGTCGGGTGCTTCGACGATGACGTCCGCGATGGCTTCGGCGGGCAGCGCGGAGACCGCGGCGGCGATGGCGGGGATGGCGGTGGCGTCGCCGCAGATCAAGTGGCGCGTCGCGGTCGGGTCGGGCGAGTATGCCCCGCCCGGCCCGCGTGCTTCGAGTACGTTGCCGGGACGGGCCGCCAACGCCCACGTGCACGCGATGCCTGAGCTCGGCGCGGAATCGCCGGCGGCTTCCGTGGTGCCGCCATGGAGCGCGAAGTCGATGGCCAGCGTCGAAGCTTCGGCGTCGATGGAGTGCACGGTGTAAGTGCGCAGCGTCTGAGCCTGTGCTTGAGCCTGTGCCTGGCTCTGTGAATGGCCGACTGATTGCTCGAACACCAGCTTCACGTAGGCATCCGTGTGCGGCGATTCCGCGAAGGGCGTGATGTCGGAGACGTGGAATTTCACGCGCTGGATGGTCGGCGAAACGCGTTCCGCCGCGACGACGGTGAGGGTGGAAGTGATGCGAGCCATAAAGGAACCATAGCCTAACCTTCATCAATCTTGTTTCGGCGATTGCGGACGAGGCATGTCGTAAGGGGGGAGGGGCAGCTCCGGGATGGGGTCAGAACGGGGCCGGGCCCGGAACGTGGATGCCTAGAACGGGATCGTCGGGTCGGGCCCGAGGGGCCTCGGCGGTTCCGGCGCTTCCGTCGGATCGGCGTCGATCGTGGCACGTCGCCGTGGGGGCCGGCAGACGATTCGCGGAGGAGTCGTCACCTGCGGTCCCGGCTGTGAGACCGGTTCGTCTGGCCAGTCATCACCGGTCAGGTCGGGGTTGCGTTGCATCGGGGAGTTGGCCCAGTCGTCATCGGTGCTGACACTCGCCCAGCCACGCGGATCCAGGTCAGCTCCTCGCCGCTGCCCGGGATCCGCATCCGCTTTCCAGTTCATGGTCCTCGACGGCCGGCCTGCTGGGGTCGACGTCGGTTTCGGCTCCGGGGCCCACGTCGGATCTTCGGTGCTCGGCCATCCATCGTCAGCTGCGTCGGCCAGTGCCCGGGCTTCGGCGGCGATGTCGGGGTCGGTGGAGTTGAGCGGTCCGGCCGTGAAGTGCTCGAGTTCCTGCTCGAACGTCGCAGTGCGCCGGGCGTGGTTGCGGATCGCGGCGTCGATGTCGGCCTTTTCCATGGCCGCGGCGGCGTCCGCTTCGGCGCGGAGCCTGCGGGCGTTGGCGCCGCGGATCGTGGCGGTAAGGCGGGTCGCCCGCTGGTCGAAGGTTTGGCGGTTGATGTGGGCGATGGGGCCATGGGGCACCGTCGTGGCGATGGTCGTGCCCTTGTGGTCGGTCCAGGTCACGGAGCCGTCTTCGTGCATGACCGCTCGCCAGTGCCGGCTGGTTTTCAGATTGTGGTGGTGCTGGCACAGGCACTGCAGGTTCCATGTGGCGGTGACGCCGAGATTGGTGGCGCCGCCGCCGGCGATGAAGCCGGCATCCTTCGTGCACGTTCCCGGCGCACCCTTGGGGCCCTTGTCGGCCACCCACTCGATGACGTGGTCGAACTGGCACTTGTGGGCGGGCACGTTGCACCCGGGGAACCGGCAGCCGCCATCGCGGCCCCGCACCCGGGCCTTCTGCGCATCCGTGGGCGCGTAACCGTCGGTCCGCGAGTCGGCGGAGAGGCGCGCTCGATCGGCTCTTTCCAGCCATTGCCTGGTCAGGTACTTCGGCAGCCATCCGGCGCCGTCGAGCCAAAGTTGCAGGTCGTCTTCGTCGGCGCCGGCATCGGCGTACACGTTGAGCGTGACCCCGGCGCCCGCGAAATCGCCGCGGCACATGTGCATCAGGGCGTCACCCAGGGAGCAGTCTTGGCCGGCGCTGATCTTGGCGTCGCGGATGGCGCGGACGGCCGCGTCGAATTCCGCGAGGCGGTCCTTGCGCAAGATGACGTGGAGTTCGCCATGGTCGCCGGGATACCCGTTGTCGACGGAGTAGGACTCGGAGCGGATGGAAGCGGATTCTTCGTCATCATCCGGGGGAGTGGAGATCGGCTCGACCGACTCGACGATGCGCCGCAGTTCGCGGGCCCACACGCGGATGCCGGGCAACGCCTGGTAGTCGCGGCGGGGGCGGAGATACCCGAGGAAGTGCGTTTCGATGGCCGCGATGTGCTCGTCGGACACCGCAATGACGGCGGCGGCCATCTTCTTCAGATGCCACAACGGCAGGGCACCGGATCGGCAGAATTCGTGGATGCGCGGCATGCGGCGCAGCATGATCCCGATGTCGCAGTAGTCGATGGCGGCCGCTTTCCCGGAGCCGATTCTGGTGGCCACGGCCGCGGCATGGGAATCGACGTCGTCGTCGCCGTGTGGCGCGCAGGCGACGGCCATGGCGAGTTCATCGAGATTGCGGGCGCGTGCGCGTCGGGTCAGTTCGTCGTCGGCACGCTCGGTGGCCCACCGTTTGCGTGGTGGGTCGTGATTGGTTGCGGCGTTGGTGTCGTGGTGTTCATCGTGCGCGTCATGGTCGGCAGCCATGTCGTGTCCCCCGGGTGATGCGATGCGATCGTCGATGCTTCCGTAACCGTGAATTCGGGCCTGTGATCCCCGCCCTGCTTCACTTCATATGATACAGGTGTTCGATCCCGTCTATTCGAAACTAGGGCAACGATTCGGGAACTTTCCGCACCATGAACCCCAAAAGGACCACTCTTGGTCGCGCATCTCAACCCGTACATGATGGCGAATCCATGGCCATGGATGAGGTCGGTGGCGTCGTCAAGCAAAAGGGCCATGGCGCATCCCGCCCCGCACCCTCTAATCCGGCGAACCGCCCTCCGCGCCGCCGGAGGGGATGCGGAAGACGCGCTCGTCGGACGCGCCGGCCTCGCGGCCATCCGCCTTGTTCACCGTTGCGCCCCACACCTCGACGCCGCCATCGGCGAGCACCGGAGCGACCCAGCCGACGTGGCCGAATTCGCCCTCGAGCATGGTCTCCGGCGACCCCGTCACCGTCCACGCGCCGAACGGCCCGGGCTCCGGCGGCGCAACGGGAAGAGACACCACGCGCTGCGCCGCCGGCACCGCCACGACCACCTCCTCGCCGACGACGGCGCACCCGCCCAGCGAATCATCGAGGTCGACGCCGCCGACGGGCTCGATCAAGCCTCCGGACCACTGGGCGAGCAGCGGAGTGCCGTCGAGGCGGACCGTCATCAGGGGAGGGGCGCCGACCGGGGTGTGGCAGACCGAAATCACCTCGATCGTGGGATCGCCGGCGAGCAAGGTGTTCACCTCGCCCGCGCCGTCGACGTACAACGCCAGATTCCCGGGGTCCGAGTGCCGCGGCAACTCCCGCACATCGGTGCCGCCGCCGGGGAGGAGGGTCAAGCGGGCGACGGAACCGTCGTCGCGGAGCATGAACAGCTGGCCATCCTCGGCGACGGTCGGGCCCGCGGTGATCTGACGGACCCGCGACCCGGCGTCGGCGATCTCCACCGGGGCCGCGCCGGCGACGACCAGCTGCACCCGCCCATCGGCCGTGGCCACGACCGCGCGGCCCGGACCCGGCGACGCCATGGCGGTCGTTTCCGGCAAACATGCCGCGAGGACCACGTCATCGATCGCGCACGGGTCCGACGATTCCCGAGGCTCACGCTGCACGCCCGGGGTCGGCATCGCTTCGCGCATCCCCGAATCCGGCATGGGGACGCCGGTCGGCTCGGAGGTCACCTCGGCGAACGTCCCGGCGAGCTCCGGGGAATCGTCCATGCACGCGGCCAGCCCCAGCGCCAGCGATGCAGCCAGCGCCGCGCCCGCGCCCGCGCGGCCGATCCGATCGATTCCCATGCCCGCCAGAATAGGAAAAACGCACGGGCCCCGGCACGTCAGCCGCCGCAAACGGTGTCCAACGCTTACCCTGGGCGATGTGAGCGACAACACCAAGAACCCGAATCCCCGCAACCTGGGCGACTACGAGGAGGGGCTTGACGACGACTTCGACGTCCCGACCTACCGTCGAATCGCCGACGACGGCCCCGCTGCCGATGTCGCCCCCACCGGCAACGCCGTTCCGGCGTCCAAGGCCGACATCGCAGACGGCCCCGCGCCCGAATCCGACGCGGCCACCGAGATCATCGAGCTCGACGGCACCGGCGCCGGCCCCATGGCGGGCTCCGCCGACGGTGCCGACGAGACCGTGGCCGCCGCCGTGTCGGAGCCCACGGCCACGGCCACCTCGGACACCGGGGCCCCGGCCGAGGAAACCCAGGTGATCCCGCGCCGCGACATCTACGCCGCGGCCGGGCGCACCGCACCGCAGCGCATCGAGCCGTTGGCCAAGACCGACGAGTACCGCGAGGCGGACGCGGACTTCGCCGCCGACGCCGATCAGCCGACGCAGGTCTCGCCGGCCGCCACGGGCTACGACGACCTCGACGGCGACCGTGACCGCGACGCCGCGAACACCGCCACCACCGATCCGGGCACTCTCGGGGCGGTCGGTGGCGCCGGCCTCGGCGTGGGCGCGGCGGGAGCGGCGGTCGCCGCTTCCCGCGATGATCGCGACGACTACGACCGAGACCGCGACTACGACGCTCCCGTCGTCGGCACGGCCACCGCAGACGATCCCGACGACCCGGACTTCCGCGAGGACCACCGCGACCACGACCGCGACCTCGACCCGCGCCGCGGCACCCTCGACTTCGGTCTGCTGCTGCTGCGCCTCGGCGTCGGCGGCATGCTGCTGATGCTCGGACTGGCCACGTTCTTCCAGTTCGGCGGGGCCCCGGGCCTCGGCGCCCTGGAGGCGACGTTCGCCGACAACGGCTACCAGTTCGCGGGCGTCATCGCCGTGGCCATCCCGACCATCCAGGTCATTGCGGGCGGTCTGCTGGTGCTCGGCTTGGCGACGCCGCTGGGCGCCGCGCTCGCCCTGGCGATTTCCGCGTTCCTCACCATGTTCGAGGTCGCCGTCGGCGATTCCGGCTGGAACGTCCTGGCCGAAGGTGCCGAGCCGGTGCGCCTGCACCTGGCGCTGACCGCGGCGTCGCTGGCGCTGCAGTTCACCGGCCCGGGCCGCTACGGCATCGACTTCAGCCGCGGCTGGGCGCGCCGCCCGCTGGCGAGCTCCTGGATCTTCTGCATCCTGGCCATCGCCGCCGCGATCGGCCTGTGGTACCTCACCGCCGGTCAGCTGCCGTTCGTCGACACGACGACCGGCGCCACCGCCTGATCCGGCGCCGCCCCGACAGGGCCCTTCCCGCTTGACGACGAGCTCGCGGGGAGGGCCCTTCGCCGTGCCCTCCCGCACAAAGGGGGCATGGAGCCCAACGAGTTCAACGACCGCGACGGCCGCAGGCGCGAGCAGGCCGCGGCGG
>DHCMJ07802__coassemble_953_pt1 | contig 25935 bp, 23 predicted proteins | sample DHCMJ07802__metabat2_low_PE_013 | metagenome-assembled genome bin DHCMJ07802 | reverse complement strand
CGGGAAGATCGACTTCTCGCGGACGATGCTCGTCGGGCAGTCGGCCGGCGGCGGGTCGGTGGCCCGGATGGGAGGGCTTCTCGACGGCGCCCTCAACGGATACCGCGACGTGGATTTCCGGACGGCGGGGTTCGTGGCGATCATGCCGGGACCGGCCGATTTTCGGGACGATGAGCCCGCCGTCGTCGGTGCCGGCGCTGTTCACCATCGCCGAGCACGAATCGCTGGTGCCGTGGCCACTGTCGCGCCCGGCCTACGACCGGCACCAGGGACCGGCCTGGTGGACCGTGGTGAAGGGCACGTCGCACGGGTCCTACCTCGATGACCCGAAGTACACCGCCTACGGCGCCCTGGTGCTGTCGTTTTCGACCCACGTCATGGGCGGCGGGGCCCCGGGCACCGATGGTGCGCAGTCCGCCCCCGATGCCTCGGCCGTGTACGTCGGCGAGGACTACCGGCTCGCGTCGGATCCGGAGCTGATGATGACCGAGCGGAAAGGCTGAGCCGAAACGTCGGGCCGAAGGGCCGGCCGGAAAGGCTAGAACGCCATCGCCTGGGCGCGGCGGATGACCTCGCGCGCCAGGTGGCCGTGCAGGCCGTCGATCGGGCGGCCGGGCAGGGACTCGTCTTCGGTCCACAGCCAGGTCAGCGCCTCCTCGGGGCGGAAGCCACCGTCGGCGAGGACGGCCAGGGCGCCGGACGCGAACTTGTTCACCCCGTCGTCGTCGAGAAGCAGGACCGGGACCTGGGGCACGCCGCGGCGATCGACGGCGACGAGCTTGCCCTCCTGCAGCAGGGCGTGGACGCGGGTCACCGGGACGCCGAGGTGGTCGGCGACGTCGGGGACGACGAGGGTCTCTTCCTCGGCGGGCAGGACATCGGGGCACGTGGGGATCTTTCTCACGCAGCAACCATACCGCGCCCGGGCCGCCCGCCCGCCCGCGTTGGCACCGGCGCGCGGCGGTCGGCCATACTGGTGGGCGGCAACGGGAGGAGAACAGGCTGATGGCTGAAGTGAGCGAGGGCGACGTCCTCGACGGCCGGTACCGCATCGGGCCGCTCATCGCGCGCGGCGGCATGAGCTCCGTCCACCGCGCGACGGATCTGCGGCTGGGCCGCGACGTCGCCGCGAAGGTGATGGACCCGCGGTTCGTCCACGACGAATCCTTCCGCGTCCGCTTCGAGCGCGAGGCCCGGGCGGTGGCCCGCATGGCCGACGAGTCGCTGGTCAACGTCTACGACCAGGGTTCCGATCCGGCCGGGCACGTCTTCCTGATCATGGAGCTCGTCGACGGCGGCACCCTGCGGGAGCTGCTGCGCGAGCGCGGCCCCATGCCTCCCCACGCGGCGGCGGCCGTGCTGCGGCCGGTGCTGCGCGCGCTGTCGCTGGCGCACGAACGGTCGATGGTCCACCGCGACATCAAGCCCGAAAACGTGCTCATCTCCGATTCCGGCAAGGTCAAGCTCGCCGACTTCGGTCTGGTGCGCGCGGCGGCGGATTCGAAGGTCACGTCGAATTCCGTCATCGTGGGCACGGTGGGTTACCTGTCGCCCGAGCAGGTCACCGGCGCAGAGGTCACCCCGGCCTCCGACGTGTATTCCACGGGCGTCCTTCTCTACGAGCTGCTCACGGGCACCACCCCGTTCAGCGGCGATTCCTCGCTGGCGGTCGCGCTGCAGCGGCTGAACAGGGACGTTCCGCCGCCGTCGGAGATCATCGACGGCGTGCCCCCGGAGTTCGACGACCTGGTGGCGCACGCCTGCGCCCGCGAACCCGGGGACCGGTTCGCGTCGGCCGCGGAGTTCGCCGCCGAGCTCGACGACGTCATCGACGAGCTGGGGCTGCCGCCCTTCCGCGTGCCCGCCCCCGTCGATTCCGCCGCGCACCGCGCCTCCCGCACGCGCGACGACCTCGACGCGCCGGATCCGGAGGACGTGCGGGGAACGGAGCTTTTCGACGGCCCGCCGGAGCCCGGTTTGTTCGGCCCGCACGCCCATGACGGCATGAACGAGACGCGCCATGACGTCCCGGCGGCACCGCTGCCGCTGCCCGGCACCTTCGCCTCCCCCGACGCCGGTGACGGCTACGGCGAGGGTTTCGGGGACGACTACGCGGAGGATTACGGCGACCACGCCGATGACCGGCACGGTTACGACGGCGCCTACGACGACCGCGACGATTTCGCCGCCCGCCCCGACGCCACCTCCGTGCTGCCCGGCGTCGTTCCGGGCGCACCGGGAGCGGTGCCGGGGATGCCGCCGGGCGCGCCCGGCCAGCCGCCGTACCGCGCCGACGTCCCCGCACCCCGCCACGCCGCCCCCGAGCACGGCGACGGCGGCCACGACGGGCACGGCGGACGAGGCGCCACGCCGGCCCGTCGTCAAGCAAAAGCCCGCGACGGACGCCAACGCACCCGGACCGGCTGCGCGATCTGGTTGATCATCGCGCTCATCGCGACGCTGGGCATGGGCCTGGGCGCGTGGTGGCTCGGCTCCGGGCGCTACGGCGAGGTGCCGTCGATCTCGGGGATGACCGAACAGCAGGCGTCGGCGGCCGTCAGCGACGCCGGTTTCGAACCCGTCGCGCAACAGCAGTACCACGACGCGGTGCCGCAGGCGCAGGTCATCGGCACCGAACCGCTCGCCGGAGCGCGCGCCGTCAAAGGAGCCCCGGTAACCGTACTGGTCAGCCTGGGCCGCCCCACCGTGCCCGCCCTGCCCGGCGACCGCTCCCCCTCGCGGTACTCGACGATGCTGAAGGAACGCACCCTCGTCGAAGCGACCGGCGACCCCATGTACTCCGAAACCGTCCCCAAAGGCTCGATCCTCATGATCGAGCCCGCCGCCGGGCAGACCGTCGCCACCGGCTCCACCGTCACCGTCCACCTGTCCAAGGGGCAGGCCCCCGTCAACGTCCCCGACGTCGTCGGCCTGGACATCGACGACGCGCGGAAGGTCATCGAAGACGTCGGCCTCACCGTCGCAGACGTCACCGAGGAGTTCTCCGACAGGTACGACCCCGACGCCGTGATATCCGTCTCCCCCGAGCCCGGCACCGGGCTGGCGCGAGGTTCGGACATCACGCTGACCGTCAACAACGGCATCGAGGTGCCCGACGTGGAGGGCCTGTCCCTCGACGAGGCGCGCACGAGGCTCACCGACGCCGGCCTCGCCGTCCGCAACGTCACGCGCTCGGAGGACTCCCCGCGCAGGGGCGGCCAGGTCGACTCCACCTCCCCGCAGGGCGGCACCATGGTCGAACCCTCCAACGCAACCGTGGACATCGTGGTCTCCGACCGCGTCGAGGTGCCCAACATCCTCGGCTCGAAGATCGGCGACGCCCGCGAAAAACTCGAAGAGCTCGGGCTGAAACTGAAGATCAGCGGCGACGCCAGCGACGACGACCGCATCTACAGCCAATCCCCGCGCTCCGGCAGCGACGCCAAGCGGGGCGACGAAGTCACCGTCCGCGGCTTCTAGCGGCGCGCGGGCGGCGCGGGCGGCACGCTGCTGGCACGCCCGAGGTGCGCCGAGGCCCCCGATAGCCGAGTTCCCGGCCCTCAGCTTCTCAGCGGGATGTCCACCAACGCCTGGGTGGGTGCCGCGGAACCACCGGCGGGCTCCACCGAGATCATCAGGCGGTCCGCGGCGTCGACGCCGTCGATCTCCACGGTCATGTCGTCCGTGACGTCCTCCGGGCCCATGACGCCGACGGAACGACTCGACTCCGCCCCCACCAGCCACATCTGGTACGCCGACCCCTCGTCGGGCGCCGGGACGCCGGTGAGGTGGACGGTGGCCTCCGAATGGCCCTCGACCAATTCCACCTCGACGACCCCGCCGGCGACATCGACACGTTCCACCACCGTCGTCGGGGTCTCCGACGGCCCCGCCACGACGGAGCCGCCGTCGCCGTCACCCGTGCCATCGGCGCCGCCGCTGCCGTAGGTCGACCACCACACGCCGCCGCCAATGGCCACGACGACCGCCGCCGCGGCAGCCAACCCCCGGGAACGCAGCCGCCACCGATTCGTGCCGCGGGTGCCGACGCCTGCGCCGCCACCGGCCGCACCCCGACGCCCGGAGCTGATGGGCACCACGGTGGCGTCCTCCGCCGACGGGGACCTGCCCGCCACGGCATCCAACACGGATCCCCGCAATCCCGCCGGCGGCGCGACCGCGGCGGATGCGGCCAAATCCGCGGCATCACGGCGGTAGCGGTCCACGAGGTCGTCGAAAAGCGGATTGTCCCGGCGAAGCTCCCGGACGAATTCCTCATCCCCCGGATCCACCGCATCGACCGCGACGAGCGCGGCCCACGACTCAAGCTCCGGGGCGTCGCCGCCGCCGGACGTGGAATTGACGTCGTTGACGTTCATTCGCCCAGGCACCTCCTCAATGCGATCAAACCATCCCTGATCCTCGACTTCACCGCGGACAATCCCGTGCCGAGCCTGCGCGAGATCTCCTTCTGCGTCATCCCGCCGAAGTAGGCCAGGTCCAACGCCTCACGCTGCAGTTCGGACAGGGTGCCCAGGCAGTCGGCGACCTCGCGGCGTTCATCGTCGGCGAGGACGTCTTCGTCGGCGCCGCCGCCCACCGGACGCGCGGCGTCACGGTCCGCGGCCGCATCTGCGCGGCGGCGGCTCGCGTCGATGCTGCGCACGGCGTCGACGGCCCGGCGGTGCGCGATGGCAAGCGCCCATCCCGCCGCCGAACCCCGGGTGGGATCGAACGACGCCGCCGAGTCCCAGATCGCCAGCCACGCATCCTGCGCGACATCCTCCGCGATCTTCGGATCGACCACCACGCGCAGCGCCATTCCGTAGACGCGCGCACCGAAGCGGTCATAGAGCTCGGCGAACGCGTCCCAGTCTCCCCCGGCGATCTGGTCGATCAACTCGCCTTCGGAGAGGACCCGCAGCGCGCGGTCGCCGCGTGGAATCGGTGTCGGCACCGGAACTCCCTTCTTGGCCGCCCCTGTCCGTCGCCCATGCGGGGCGCCGCGGGTGCAGGCCGGCCACCTCCGACAGTAACGCGAAAAACTTTTCCGAAAAAGTTCCGCCACCGACCCATCCCCGACCGGTGCGGCTCCGAATACACCGTGACGGCCGGCAATCGGATTGCAAAGGCCGACGACGATTTCCCACCCGCGGAACCGATTGGCGCGGACAGGGAAACCGACGTTCACGACCCACGCCGGGCCCACTTCCGGGCCCGACTAACCGAAAAGGAACTCTCATGCGCACCTCGAACCGACGTACCGCCGGCGCCGCCGCCATGCTCGCCGTCGCGGCCCTGACCCTCGTCGCGTGCGGCGACGACGCGGCGACCACGGAGAACACCGACACCACCACGGCGACCTCGACGGCCACGTCCACCACCGAGACCACGGCCACCGAGACCTCCGCCGCCGGCGAGGGCGCCCCGGCCGGCCCGGGCTGCCAGGCCTACGCCGAGGCCCACCCGGATGGCCCGGCGTCGCTGGATGCGATCGCCGACCAGAACATCGTCGACGCCATCCAGAACATCCCGGAGCTGGCCACCCTCACGTCGGCGCTGACGGGCGGCCTCAACCCCGACGTCAACCTTGCGGCGACGCTGCAGGACGGCGAGTGGACGATCTTCGCGCCGACGGAGGACGCGTTCGCCAAGGTCGACGCCGCGACGCTGGAGGCCCTCCAGACCGACGCCGATCTGCTGACCGCGGTGCTGACCTACCACGTCGTTGATGGCCAGGCCGGCCTCGATGCGGTGGAGGGCACGCACGCCACCGTGCAGGGCGACGAGGTCGAGGTGACCATGGACGGCGAGACGATGATGGTCAACGATTCGAACATTTCCTGCGGCGGCATCAAGACCGGCAACGCCACCGTGTACCTGATCGACTCGGTTCTGCTGCCCCCGACGGAGTAGTGTGCGGGCCCGTCCGGCCACTCGGGCGCCCGTCCATTCAATGGCTCTGAAGCCGGTTCCCCTGCCCCGGGGAGCCGGCTTCGCCGCGTGCGCGGGCCGGTACGGTGGTGGCATGGGTGGCATGGACGGAGGCGGGGCACAGGGTGGCGGTGGGCGGCCCCTGTCAGGTCCGGTTGCCCGCAGGCGGGCCGCGCTTGACGACGCCGACGGGCCACCCCATTTGCGCGTCACCGACGAGCCAGCTCATCGCCACCGGCGGCTTCTCGCGGCCAAGCAGCGCGCCGACGCCGTGGTGGAGGAAACCTCCGCCGAGGTGGCGCGGAGCTTCGGCGCCCCGGGCTGGGGTGCGATCGCGTCGCCGGCGTCATCGGGTTCACCCGCGTCGTCTTTCTTCCCGGCCCGTCCGCCGGCCGTGAGCCGGTTGACCTTGATTCTGGTTCTCGTCGCCCTCGTGCTCATCGGGCCCCGGTTGATCGGCACATTGCTGGCCGGGTTGGCGGGCGGGGCGGGGCTGCTGATCCTGGCGATCGTGGCCGGCGCGGGGCTCTACGTCGCCGGTGGCCGGTTGTTCGCGCGGCGCCGCGCCGAACTCGCAGGCGAAAACACCGCGGTGGTCCTCGACCAGCTGGCGTCGGATTCCCGGCGCCGACTCACCGCAATCATCGACGAGTGGTTCCGCATCGACGACACCCTCGGCATCGGCACCGCCCTGGAGTCCGCGTACGCCCGCGAACCCCGGTCGCCGGAGCTGGACCGGGCCCGCCGGTCGATCATCGATTCCATCGACGACGCCATGGCCGACGGCCACGACGCCCTGGCCGCCCTGGGTGACATGCTTGGCCCGGGCGGACGGGCCGGGTTTGGCGGGCAGTCCGGGGTTGGCAACATGACGGGCGGTCCCGATGCCGCCACCAACCCCGATACCCACGCGGCCAGCACCGCCGCCGCCAATGCCGAATGGCTGCGCCGCATAGACGCCGCCGACCACGCCTACCTGCGGCTGCGCTTCTACCGCCGGGCGCTCGACAACTGACGCGACAAAGGGGCCCCGGCAGCCAATCATGCCGGGGCCCCTCATCGCGGGCGCGGGCCGTCGTAAAGCAGACGGCGCGGACCTTTAGTTGCGGAGCATCTCCGCAACCAGGAACGACAGCTCCAGCGACTGCTGGGTGTTCAGCCGCGGGTCGCACGCCGAGGCGTAGCGGCCCGGCAGATCGACGTCCGCGATGTCCTGGGCGCCGCCGAGGCACTCCGTGACGTCCTCGCCGGTCAGCTCGATGTGCAGGCCGCCCGGGTGGGAGCCGATGGCGCGGTGGACCTCGAAGAAGCCCTGGACCTCGTCGACGATGCGGTCAAAGTGGCGCGTCTTGTAGCCGTTGGAGGCGCTGTAGGTGTTGCCGTGCATCGGGTCGCACTGCCAGATGACCTTGTGGCCGGTGGCCTCGACGGCCTCGACGATCGCCGGCAGCACCGAGCGCACCTTGTCGTTGCCCATGCGCGACGTCAGGGTCAGGCGGCCGGGCTGGAACAGCGGATCCAGCTTCTCGACGTAGGCGACGGCCTCTTCCGGCGTCGTCTTCGGGCCGATCTTCACGCCGACGGGGTTGCCGATCATCGCGGCCAGCGCCACGTGGAAATCGTCGAGGCCGCGGGTGCGCTCACCGATCCACAGCTGGTGGGCCGAGAGGTTGTACAGCTGATCATCGCCGGACTCGTCGTGGGCCAGGCGCAGCATCGCGCGCTCGTAATCGACGACCAGGGCCTCGTGCGAGCAGTAGATGTCCGCGGTCTGCAAGTTCGAATCGGACACGCCGCAGGCCTGCATGAAACGCAGGGCGTGGTCGATCTCGCGGGCCAGATCCTCGTAGCGGGCACCGGCCGGGGAGTTGGTGACGAACTCGCGGTTCCACTCGTGGAGACGGTGCAGGTCGGCGGTGCCGGAACCGGTCAGCGCGCGGACCATGTTCATGGCCGCCGACGCATTGGCGTAGGCGCGGACCATGCGGGCCGGGTCGTGGACGCGGGCTTCCTCGGTCGCCTCGACGCCGTTGACCATGTCGCCGCGGTAGCTGAGCAGCCCCTCGGAGTCACGGTCGGCCGAACGCGGCTTGGCGTACTGGCCGGCGATGCGGGCCATCTTCACCACCGGCGTCGACGCGCCGTAGGTCAGGACGACCGCCATCTGCAGCAGCGTCTTGATGTTCGCCCGGATGTGGGGCTCGGTGTTGGACTCGAAGGTCTCGGCGCAGTCGCCGCCCTGGAGCAGAAAAGCGCGCCCCATGGCCACGTCCGCCAGCTCCTGCTTGAGCTTGCGCACCTCCGGGGCCACCACGATCGGCGGCACCGACTCGAGGATGCGGCGCACGTTGGCGGCGGCCTTCGGATCCCACGACGGCTGCTGCAGCGCCTGGCGCGACAGGGCGTCTTCGAAGCGCTCGCGGATGCCGTCGGGAAGCGGGGGCAGATCGGGGAGATCGTTCACGGGAAGGTCAATGGTCCAACTCACGGAAGCAATCGTAGCCGACCATGTCAACCGCACCCGCAGCCGCCGGGTGCGGGGGCTCCGGGGCGGGTGCCGCGGGCGGTTGCGCGTGCTTTGCGACGGCCCGCGCTCAGCGCGAGGGGCGCACCTTCGCGATCGCCCGGTACCGCACGAGATTGTGGCGCGCGTCGGCCAGGGCGTCGTGGCGGCCGTCGTCCTGGCGGGGCAGGCGCGGTTCGCCCGCCATCTCCCAGTACTGCTTGAGTTCCCTGGTGAAGCGCGGGATCTTCCGCGGCAGCCGGGTCATGTCGCCCCACAGTTGGGCCAGGACGACGTGGTCGTAGGCGCCCACCCAGGCCCACAGTTCCGGGTCGCCGGCGCCCGGGGCGAGCAGGAAGCGCTCGAGGTCGTCGCGGATCGTCGCCCGGGACTTCCACAGTGGCGACGACGGATTGGGCAGTTGGTTGAGCACGTTGGCCCGCACCCACGGCCCGGCCTTGCGGGCGTCGAATTCCGAGGAGATCGCGTAGTACTCGCGGCCGTCCTCGGCGACGACACCGATGGAGACCAGATCGATGGTCCGGCCGTCTTCGATGAACTCGGTGTCGTAGAAATAGCGCACGACGCACAGGATAACCCGTGCGCCGCGTCATCGTCCCCGGTGGGGCGGCCGAAGATCGGCGGCGGTGAATTCGCCCGCCGGGTGCCGCAGGGGCCTACGCCAGCGGGCGCTCCAGGCGGCCGCCCGGCTCGGTGCCCTCCGGGTAACCGTCGCCCGCGGCCAGCGACGCCTTGACGTCGGCCGAGTAGGCGTCGACGTAGGTCTGGCCGCTGAGCTTCTGCAGCGCCGCCATCAGATCGTCGGTCAATGCCCGGGCGTTGGCGTACTCGTCGCCGCGGTCGCGGTAATCGGCCGGGTCCAACGGATCGCCGATCTCCACGCCGACCTTGCGGGGCCGCGGGAACCAGCTGCCAATGGGGTTGACCTCGCCGGTGCCCTTCATCGCCACCGGGTACACGGGCACGCCGGTGCGCAGCGCGACGCGGGCCAGGCCGGTCTTGCCCCGGTACAGGCGACCATCGGCCGAGCGGGTGCCTTCCGGGTACATGCCCAGCAAGTCGCCGCGCTCCAGCACGGCAATGCCGGCGTCGAGGGCGTCCTGGGCGGCGTCGCCGGACTTGCGGTCGATGGGCACCTGGCCGGTGTTGGCGAAGAAGAACTTCTGGATCCGCCCGACCAGGCCCGGGGACGTGAAGTACTCCTTCTTCGCCAGGAAGGTCATCTGGCGGGGAACCACCAGAGGAAAGTAGAACGAATCCATCACGGCGAGATGGTTCGACGCCATGATCGCCGCACCCTGCTCCGGCACCTTTTCCCCGCCCACGTAGGTGGGGCGGTTCCACACGCGCAGGAACGGGCCGATGAGCACGAACTTGAAGAACTTGTACCAGGGGTTATTCACGGTCGCTAACTTTACCCTCAGCTTCGGCGCGCGCCAGATCAGCCGCGCCGATCATCCCCGCGTCGGCGCCGAGCCGGGCGACCTCGATGCGGGCGAGCGGGCGGTGGGCGGCACCGGTGATCTCGCGGGCGAACACCGCGCGGGCCCGGTCCAGGTATTGATCGGCGGCCTGGGCGACGCCACCTCCGATGACGATCAGCTCGGGATCGAAGAGGTCGGAAACCAGCGCCAGGGCCCGGCCGAGCCAGTCGGCGAAGTCGCCGACCGCGGCCTCCGCCAGGGGATCTCCGGTCTGCGCCGCGAGCATCACGTCGGAGCCGGTGGCGGTGCCGTCGATGCACGACTCGGCGAGCGGGCCGTGGAACCGTCCGGTCGTGGCCAGCTCCCGCGCCGTGGCCGCCAGCGCGGTGCCGGAGCAGTAGCGCTCCAGGCAGCCTCGCTTGCCGCAGGAGCAGGGACGCCCGCCGGGCACGACGGTGAGGTGCCCGAACTCGGGGGCGGTGCCGTGGGCGCCGCGGAAGATCTTTCCGCCGCTCATCATCGCGCCGCCGATGCCGGTGCCCAGGGCGAACAGGACCCAATCGCGCGCGCCGCGGGCGGCGCCGAAGCGGTATTCGCCCCACGCCGCGGAATTCGCGTCGTGCTCCAGGCTCACGGGGATCGGCAGCCGCTCCCCCAGCCGCGCGGCGACGTCGGCATCGCGCCACGGCAGGTGCGGCGCGAATCGCACCACGCGCCGTTCCGAATCCAGGAATCCGGCGACGGCGAGCCCGACGGCGACCGCATCGGGATGATCGACGAGCAGCTCGGCGGTCATCTCGACGATGCCGTCCTCGAGCGCCTCCGCCGTGCCGTTGGAGGACTTCTGCACCCGGTCGATCACCGCACCGTCGGCCGTGACCACCGCCGCGCGCAGGTGCGTGCCGCCGATGTCGAAGCTGATGGTCGGCCCCTCGGGCGTGGCTCGTGGCGGGATCGTCACGTGGGGCTCCTCATGGGTGGTGGCCGAGTCGGGCGGGGCCGAATCGGTGGCGCGGCAGGTCAGGGCAGCCGCGCTGGATCGGCGCGGAACCAGACAAGAATATCCCCCCAGCCGGACTCCCACGTATCCGGAGGCGTCACCCGCACCTTCTCCTGCTCGCAGACCGACAGGATCGCGGGGGCCGGAAACCGCCTCGAATACCCGGCGACCTGGGCCACCACGCCGGCCGCGGTCGTCTCGACGCTGACGGTGGGTTCGGGGAAATCGGCCGGATCTGCGCCGTCGTCAAGCAAAAAAGCTTGACGACGGGCCGACGCGCGAGCCCCCTCGCCCGCCTCGCCGGAATCGACGCGCGGAGCATCGCCGTCGAACTCGGGGAACGCCAGATGCAGGGGCGCGCGCACGCGCATGCGGTACAGGCGGGCACCGTCGCCGCCGACGCCGAGGTCCGCCATGGTCAGCCGCGGCTGCGGCGGGTCGGGCACATCGTCGACCACCACGCCGATCCACGTCGCCAGGCCGGCCACCCGCGCATCGACCGCGCCGCCGGTGCGCAGATGGACTCCCCCGGCCTCGACGATCCGCTGCCACGAATTCCCCCACGACCACAGCGCCTCCAGCAGGCGGGCCCGGCGGGAGCGGTCGCCGAACACGTCCGGCATGGAGCGGTGCCGTTCCACGCGGGGATTGATCAGGTCCAGGATGTCCGCCAGCTGCGCCGGGCCCTGCACGCGCCGCAACCACGACATCTGCCGGTCGGGGGTCGGGCCGATGCGCACGCCCGCCGGGGCCGTGCCCGCGATGGTCTGCGCCTTCGCCCACACCAGCAGCCGCTCCAGGCCCGCGAAACCCGTCAACGCCTCCAGCGCCGACCGGTCGGCGTCCATGCCGCGCAACAGCGCCACCGCATCGGCGACGGGATCCGGGCCGGCCTCCGCCCACTCCAGATCATCCGGCAGAAAGGTCTCCGGGGTGCGGTCGCCGGGGGCCCCGGGCACGAGCACGATCGGATGCCGGGGCGCCCGCGGCGGCTGGGGCATCCGGGGCATCTGCGGTTGCGGGGATTCCAGGGTCACTCAGGCAGACCCTCGACGCGGTGCTTCAGCGACTTCAGCGCCGTGTCCACGATCCGGTGCTCGGCCTTGCGCCGCAACATGCCCAGCATGGGCACGGCGGTGACGATCTCCAGCTCGTACAGCACCTTCGTCGCCCCACCGTCGGCCTCGGTGAGCACGTAACGGCCGGACTGCGACTTCTGCAGCTGCGACGACAGCAGCGACCAGCTCACGCCATCGTCCGCCCATTCGTAGTCGAGCTCATAGACGTCCTTGAGCACCGTTTCCAGCGTGAACTTGGCGCGCTTGGGCCGCAGCGGACGATCGCCGGCCTCGGTGACCTCGGCCGCCGTGGTGCCGGTGGCCCACTCCGGGTAGGCGGGGACGTCGCCGATGACGTCGAGGATCCGCTCCCGAGGGGCGTTGATCAGGATCTGTCCCTGCGTTCGGTCGCTCATGCCCTCCGAGGTTACCTGCGGGGCCCGCCGCCTGCGAGGATCCGGCAAAGTCGGGCTCCCATGACCTCCCACGTCCAGTGCTCGACGACGTGCCGGCGGCCTTCCTGTCCCATGTGCCGGGCTTTTGCGGGGTCGGCGCACACGCCGATGACCGCTCGTGCAAGTGCCGGGACGGCGCGGCCGTCGACGACGACGCCGGTCACGCCGTCGACGACCGTTTCCGGCGCGCCCCCGGAGTCGCCGGCGATGACGGGCACGCCGCAGGCCTGCGCCTCCAGGTACACGATGCCCAGGCCCTCCACGTCCAGCCCCCGGCCGCGCGTGCGGGCGGGCATGGCGAAGACGGTGGCCGCGTTGTAGTGGTCGGGCAGCTCGCCGTAGGGCACGGAACCGGTGAAGATCACGTGGCCGGCAACGCCGGTGGACGCGGCGAGTTCGCGCAGCGTCTTCTCGTGGGGGCCGGCGCCGACGATCATCAGGCGGGCGTCGGGCAGCTGGTCGAGCACGGCGGGCATCGCCGCGATCAGGGAGTCCTGGCCCTTGCGGGCCACCAACCTGGAAATGCAGACGATCAGCGGTTGATCGGGGGCGATGCCGTGGCGGTCCCGGATGCGCGCGCCGGCGTCGGAATCCGGGCGGAACCGGTCGACGTCGACGCCCGAGGGCAGCCGCTCGAACGCGGTGCGCGGCCCGAAGGCGGCGGCGAAGCGGTTGCGGGTGTACTTCGAGATGTACGTGACCACGTCCGATCCCTCGCCGATGATCCTCAGCGCGGTGCGCGACACCGGCAGCATCGACCACCCGACCTCGTGGCCGTGGGTGGTGGAGACGATCCGGGCCGCCCCCGCCCGCCGGCACGCCCGCGCCAGCAGCCCCATCGGGGCCGCCGCGCCGAACCACACCACGTCGATGCCCTCGTCGGCGATGATCTTCGCCGCCGCCCGTGCCACGTGCGGCAACGGCAGCAGCACCCGGTCCCGGAGCCGGTGCACGCGGTACGGCAGCGCCGCGTCATGCTCGCGGGTCTCCGCGCCCGGGATGCGGGTCGACGCCAACACCGACACCGACTCGGGGTCGAGCGTGCCCAAAAAATCCCGCAGATACGATTCGATGCCGCCCTGGCGGGGCGGGAAATCGTTGGTGATCAACAGAACGCGGCCGTGCGCGCCACGCGGGCCGTCGTCAAGCCTGCGCGCGCTCCCCTGCCCCGGAACGGTCATGGCCCCGCGATGCCGGCCGCGGCCGACACCGTCAGTAGCGGACGGCGCCCATGTAGGGGCCGCCCTGCTCGATGGGCACGACCTGCACCGGCACCCCGTAGGTGGAGGCGTGGATGATCATGCCGTTGCCCACGTACATGCCCACGTGCGTGATGCCCTCGTAGAAGCCGATCAGGTCGCCCGGCTGCAGCTGATCGCGCGACACCGGGGTGCCGCCGGCCAGCTGCGCCTGCGACGTGCGCGGAATGGACTTGCCCAGCTGCTGGTAGGCCCAGTACATCAGACCCGAGCAGTCGAAGGCGTCCGGCCCGGCCGCGCCCCAGGAGTACGGGGAGCCGACCTTGGTCATCGCGGCGTCGACGGCCCCGGACGAGCCGAGCAGCTGGCCCAGGCCCTCGGTGATCGGGTTGTCCTTGGCGCGCCAGGCGGCGAGCTCCACGGGCGACAGGGAATCGACGCGGTCACGGACCTCCTGCGTGCGGTGCTCGAGTTCGCCGGTCTTCTTCTCCAGCTCGCCGCGCTTCTTCTCCAGCGCGCCCAGCTGCACGCCGGCGACGGCCTTCGCCGACGCAGCGCGCGCGAAGCGATCGGCGGCCTCGCGCTGGCGCTTCGACACCGCCGAGAGCGTGCCCTCCTTCTCGCGCGACATCTGCGAGACGTACGACGAACGGTCCAGCGCATCCTGCGCGTCGTTGGAGCCGATGACCGCGGTGATCGGGTCCACGACGTCGCCGCGCATGCGCTGGCGCGCGAACTGCGAAATCTCGTCGCGGTGCCGGTCGACCTCGCCGCGCGCCGCCTCGGCCGAACGGGTCGCTTCCTGGACCTCGCCCTGCAGCTTCCGGACCAGTTCCTCTTGCTTTGCGACGTCGCCGTCGAGGCGCATGACGTCCTGGGAGTTTTCCTCGGCTTCCCGGGACAGCTCCTCCAGATCGGCGATGATGCCGTCGGCGGTGAGTTCCTGGGACATCGCGGACGGGCCGATGGCGGAGGGAGCGGCCAGACACGCGACCACGGAAGTGGAGGCGATCAGGCGGCGGAGATGGTTCCTGCGGTGGCGCACGGTGCGGGATGGCCTTTCGAAACGGGATGCGCGGGCGATGGTCGCCGGCGCATCGGCAAGTCCCCGGTCAACGGGTCATTCGGCGTAACTTTAACAACGGTTTCGATGCCGGTCGAATCACTTCGGCGTGATTTCCCGGACATCTGCACCGGGAGTGAAACGCGTTGCCTGAAGTGGCCCCCGTGACTGGAAAACCCGGGGCGCCCCACCCGCACGACCCCCGGAAAAGCACCCGGGAAATGCACCCCGGAAAAGCCATGAGGCGGGGCCCGGGAAAAATCCCGTGGCCCCGCCCATCAAGGCAGGAGTCGAATTCGCTTAGAAGCGGACGACGGAGTGGACCGGCATGTAGTCGATGCTGGTCTCGTGGACGTTCTGGCCGGACTGCGGCGCGTGGATGACGTTGTTGCCGCCGGAGAAGATGCCCACGTGGGTGGCGCCCGGGTAGAAGACGATGATGTCGCCGAGCTGCTTGCCGCCCATGCCGACCGACTGGCCGCCGTTGGCCTGGGCCTGCGAGGTGCGCGGGATGGACTTGCCGACCTGCGAGTAGGACCAGGAGGTCAGACCGGAGCAGTCGAAGCCGCCGGGCTGGGTGCCGCCCCACACGTACGGGGTGCCGATCTGCGAGCGCGCGGCGTCGACGATCTTCTGGCCGGTGGAGATGGCCGGAGCGGCGGCGGCGGAGCGGTTGACGATCGCGTCGGCGCCCGGGATGGCACCGGCGATGCCCTCGATGTTCTGGATGTTCTGGACATCCGGGACGTCGAAGGAACCGACACCCGGAATGTTGATCGGGGCGGCCGACGCGGTCGGCGCGGCGAGGGCGGTGATGCCGGCGACGGTGGCGCCGAAGGCGGCGGCGTTGCGGGCGATGTTGGAACGGCGCTGGTGCTTACCCATGATGAAAAACTCCGTGTTCTCTTCCATTTGGTGCCGACCGGGTTAGCTGACGGGTTCGGGAGAAAAGGAAGATCTCCCTACCCTCCGGCTCTCGCCGGTGGGATTCACCCCAACGAAAGGAGTGGGTCCCCGGTTCGTCGCCCTCGCGGGCGCCGATTAGGCTTTGGTTTCCTGCCATGAGCGGCACCTCTGGGAGGGCCCCGCTTCAATGTCTCGGCAAGGTTACGAAATGGGAACGGCTCTTGTCCAGCCAACGCGCCAAGTCCGAATCGAAATCGGTTCGTTACCGCCATGAACCCCAATCCGTTACCCGCCCGTTATGAAACCCCGTTTTTCCGTCGATCCATAGTGCCACTCCGCGATAACGGGCTGAGACCTGCACCTTTTACACTCGCCCCCGGACTGCGTCGCGACGGCCCCCGACAAGGTGAACGGTGCTAAAATCACACTTATGTGAAACGCGTCACATTTTGTGATTCGAGGCCGGTTCGCGGCTCAGCTTTCACATCCGCCACAGCGACCGGCAACCGCGGTCCGGCCGATCCGGGCGGCACCCTAGAATCGGTCGGGTGACCGCCGATGACCCGCTCCAGCTTTCCTTGACCGACGCCGTTTCCGGCTTCGGCGCCGGGTCGTCGCAAAGCAATGGCGGCGATTCCGGAGATGAACCGGGGCCGGGCACCGACGAACTCGGACTGGGCGAGACCACGTTCGTTGTCGTCGACCTCGAAACCACGGGGATGCGCGCGGGCGAGGACCACATCATCGAAATCGGCGCCGTGCGCGTCCGCGGCGGCGTCGAAGAGGGACGGTTCAGCGCCCTGATCGATCCGGGAATGAGGCTGCCCGGCTTCATCACCGAGCTGACGGGGATCACCGACGCCGACCTCGACGGTGCCCCGCAGCTGGGCACCGTGCTCCCCCGCTTCCTGGAATTCGCGTCGGGCGCGGTGTGGGTGGCGCACAATGCCCCGTTCGACATCGGATTCCTCCGCGCGTCATGCGGGCAATTGGGCATCGCCTGGCCGGCCCCCGCGGTCGTCGACACCCTGCAGCTCGCGCGCCGGTTGCTGGACCGGAAGCGGACGGGCAGTTTTCGCCTCGGCGACCTCGCCCGCTACGTCGGCGCCGAAGTGACGCCGAACCACCGCGCGCTGGATGATGCGGCGGCGACCGTCGACGTTCTCCACCACCTCATCGAGCGTCTGGCGGGGCATTCCGTCGAGACCGTGGGCGACCTGGAGCACTTCTCCCCCGACGTCGATCCCCGACTGCGCGAGAAGAAGGCGCTCATCGCGGATGCCCCGCATGCCCCGGGCGTCTACGTATTCCGGGGCGCATCCGGCGATCCCTTATATATAGGTACGGCGGTGAACCTGCGCCGCCGCCTTCTGCAGTACTTCACGGGCGCCGATCCGCGCCGCCGCATGGTCGAAATGGTGATGCTGGCCGAGTCCGTCGACGTCGCCGAGTGCGCCCATGGCATGGAGGCCGAAGTGCGCGAGGCCCGGATGCTCGCGTCCGCCCGCCCGCCGTACAACCGGCAGCGCAAGGAACCGGGCCAAGGGTGGTACCTCAACCCGCCGACGAAGAAGGGCGGGCCGAAGGTGTCGCGCGTGGCCGGCGGTGGGGATGCGATCGGGCCATTCCGCACCCGCAATGCCGCCCAGGCGACCAAAGACACCCTCGATCTCGACGCGGGCAATTTCGGGGAAGTCGCCGGCGAGCTGCGCGCCGGAGGAGCGGAACTCATCGCACGGCTCGTCGACGACGTCTCCGCGGCGGCCGACGCCGGACGCTACCGCCGGGCGGCGTTCCTCCGGGACATCACCGCGGATCTGATCCTCGCCCTCGATCGGCGACAGCGGTTGGGTGCGCTGGCCTCGATCCCCCAGCTCCAGGCTGCGTTCCCCGATGGCCGCGGAGGGTGGAACCTCGCGGTGGTCCGCCATGGGCGCCTCGCCGCCGCCGGCCGCTCGCCGCGCGGGGCCAATGCCGCCCACGTCGCCGGGCTGCTCGCGGACTCCGCCGAAACGGTGATCCCCGGCGAAGGCCCGTACCTCGGCGCGAATCAGCACGAGCTCCAGGTCGTGCACAACTGGTTGCTTCGCGACGACGTCCGGATCGGACCGAGCGACGCGCCGTGGACGTCTCCCGCCGCGGGCGCGGGCCGGTGGCGTGAATGGGCGGCCGCCGCGGTGGCCGCCCGCAAAAGCTGACGCGGCGCACTCCTTATACAAGGTGCGCCCTTATATAAGGAGTGCGCCGCGTGCCATCGCATCGTGCGCCGTGCCCTTCCGACGCCTGGGACGACGTCGTACGGCGAACGGCTCGTCAGCGGCCCGTGGCCGCCGCCATGATCTCGGCGCAGCGGCCCGAGTCCAGGGTCTCCGTCACGATCTCCAGCGCCCGGGCCATCGCCGACTTCAGGTCGCCGCCCTCGAGCCCCCGGGACGCGACGATCGCGGCCGCCGAGTTCAGCAGAACGGCGTCGCGGATCGGACCGCGCAGCTCGCCGGTCCACACCTTCCGGGCGACTTCGGCGTTGTACGACGGCTCGCCGCCGCGCAGGGAATCGGCCGGGGCGAACTCCATGCCGTAATCGCGGGGATCGATGACGTCCTCCACGACGGTACCGTCCTCGACGATGAACACCCGGGTCGTGCCGGTGACGGTGATTTCGTCGAGCCCGTCCGAACCGCGGACGACCAGCACCCGCTGTCCGCGGCGGGCGAACGCCCCGGCCATCGTCTCCATCTGGTCCTCGAAGGCGCAGCCGATGAGGCTCGCCGCCGGCTGCGCCGGATTGGTCAGCGGGCCGAGGAGGTTGAACAGCGTGGGCACGGCCAACTGCGAGCGGACGGGGCCGGCGTAGCGCATGGCCGGGTGGTAGGTCGCGGCGAAAAGGAAGCGGAGAGTGAAATCCGGGTGGGCCGGCGACGCCACGTGGCCGTCGGCGATGTCGAAGCCGAGCGCCTCGAGCATGTCCGCACCGCCCGACTTCGACGATGCGGCGCGGTTGCCGTGCTTGAGCACCGGAGTGCCGGACGCGGCCACGACGACCGACGACATGGTCGAGATGTTGACGGTGTGAGCGCCGTCGCCGCCGGTGCCCACGATGTCCACTGCGCCGGAGGCATCCGGCACGGCGGCATCGGCGGCATGCGACAGCATCCCCGTGGCCGCCGCGTCGAGCTCGGCGGCGGTGATGCCCTTGGCGAAGATGCCGAAGGCGAAGGCCGCGACCTGGGCATCGGCGGCCTGGCCCGTCATGATCTGGTCCATGGCGAAGCGGACGCCCTCGGCGGGAACCTCGCGGCGAGCGCCGATGAGGCCCAGGACCTGCCGCCAGTTGGCCTGGCTCGGGTTAACGGTCTGCTGGGTCATGCGTCGCTCCTTCTGTTCGATGGTGCCGCGGCCGGGCACCCGGCCCGCCGCGGCGGAATGCTGCTTGCCTGGTGAATATTACGGCGCACTTGGCTTCCGCGTCCCGCCGGGGCGCGGCGAGCGCAAGGGGTGGGTGCGATCGCCTGGCGCACAGGTCGGGTGCGATCGCCGGCTGCACGAGACACATGCGGCCGGGCGCGATGCCCCGGTGCGTTGGTCGCCTGCCGGGGTTTTATCCCCGGGGGTATGCGCGCCCCCACAACCCATCGATGCCGGGGCATCGGCTAAGATTGCGCACTAACCGAGCGAGCTTTCCGACCCAGGGTCAGGGAACCGCTCACGGTGCGGCCGACTCCATCCCCCTGGGATGGTCGGGAACCGCACCAGCCGTCCACGCGGGGTGGGTCCCGCGCCATGGACGGAGGCACGGGGGAACGGGGCCAGAGACGGGCCGTCGTAAAGCAACGCGAGAAGTTCCCGGCGATGGGAAAAATTACTGTAACTCTCAGGAACCTTCAGAAACGACCTGGGGTTTTACAGAAAACTTTCCCAAAACGGGGGTTGCAACGTGACTCTTCCTTAAGAACAGGTCATACTGTCTAACGTGACGAGCGCAGTTGAAAACACAGGTATGACAGCACCACGTCGTGCCGCGACACTGAACCGACCGAACATGGTCAGTGTCGGGACGATCGTGTTCCTGTCTCAGGAATTGATGTTCTTCGCCGGCATGTTCGCGATGTACTTCGTATCGCGCGCGAACGGCCAGGGAGAATCGTGGGATTGGGGTACCGGCCACCTCAACGTCCCGTACGCACTGGCGATCACTGTGATCCTGGTGTCGTCTTCGTTCACCGCCCAGTGGGGCGTGTTCGCGGCCGAGCGGGGCGACGTGTTCGCCCTGCGCAGGTGGTATGCCCTTTCGACGCTGCTGGGCGCGATCTTCTTGGTCGGCCAGGGTTACGAGTACTTCACCCTGGTCGGCCACGGATTGACCATCCAGAACTCCGTCTACGGTTCGGTCTTCTTCATCACCACCGGCTTCCACGCCGCTCACGTCCTCGCGGGCGTGCTGGCGTTCGTCGTGGTGCTGATCCGTACCTTCAAGTCGAAGTTCACCCCGGCGCAGGCGACGGCCGCCATCGTGGTCTCGTACTACTGGCACTTCGTCGACGTCGTGTGGATCGGCCTGTTCATCACCATCTACTTCATCCAGTAGGCCGTAACGGCCGACACCCCCGGTGCGGCCTACTACAGCCATCCACTTTCCACGCACAACAAAGGGAAAAAGATGGAAAACCATAACCCCGCAGCTGAGGACCGCACGTCCTCCGCGGTGGCCGGCCGAAAGGCCAAGGGCCGCCGCAAGATGCGCCGCACCGTTTCCGGTGTCATGGCGCTCGCCCTCGCCCTGACCGGCGCGGGCTTCCTGGCCAATGCCCTGACCCCCGACGCCCAGGTCGCGACCGCCCAGCAGGACGACGCGGCGCTGATCCAGGAGGGCAAGGAGCTTTACGACGTCGCGTGCATCACCTGCCACGGCGCAAACCTCCAGGGCGTCAAGGACCGCGGCAAGTCCCTCATCGGCGTCGGCGAAGGCGCGGTGTACTTCCAGGTGCACTCCGGCCGCATGCCGATGCTCCGCAATGAGGCGCAGGCCGCCCGCAAGACCCCGCGCTACTCCGAGGAGCAGACCCTCGCCCTCGCCGCTTACGTGCAGTCGCACGGAGGCGGCGCCGGCCTGGTCCGCGACGAGGACGGCTCCATCGCCATGGAGTCCCTCCGAGGCAAGAACTACGACGCCGAGAACGGCAAGATGGATCCCCTCGACATCGCCCGCGGTTCCGAGCTCTTCCGCCTGAACTGCGCGTCCTGCCACAACTTCACCGGTCGTGGCGGCGCGCTGTCCGGCGGCAAGTACGCCCCGATTCTCGACCCGGCCAATGAGCAGGAGCTGTACCAGGCCATGCTCACGGGTCCGCAGAACATGCCGAAGTTCTCCGATCGTCAGCTCACCGCCGACGAGAAGAAGGACCTCATCGCCTACATCAAGAACTCGGCGGAGACGCCCGGCCCGTCCGGCTACCCGCTCGGCGGCCTCGGCCCCGTGACCGAGGGCCTGTTCATGTGGATTGCCGGCATCGTCGCTCTGGTGGCGGCCGCACTCTGGATTGGATCCCGACAGTGACCGACAACGTGAAGAAGAACTACAGCTCCGAGGAGCTGTCGAAGATGAGCAACGACGAGCTGGCCCGCCTGGGCACCGAGCTCGACGACGTGACCATCGCCTACCGCAAGGAGCGCTTCCCCATCAAGGGGGACCCGGCCGAGAAGCGTGCCGCCGCCGGCGTCATCGCCTGGCTGGTTCTCGCGGTCGTCCTGGGTCTGGCGTTCATCGCCGTGTACCTGTTCTGGCCCTGGGAGTACAAGGGCCACGGTGACGAGGGCCTGTGGATCTACACCCTCTACACCCCGATGCTCGGCATCACCATCGGCGGCTCGATCATCGCCCTGGGCGTCGGCGCCGTGAAGTACACCAAGCGCTTCGTGCCCGAGGAGATCTCGGTGCAGCGTCGCCACGACGGCGCGTCGTCCGAGACCGACCAGAAGACCATCGTCGCCCTGCTGAACGACTCCTGGGAGACGTCGACCCTGGGTCGCCGCTCCGCCATCAAGGGTCTGCTCGGCGCCGGCGCGGTGCTGGCCGGCATCGGCATGATCCTGCCGCTGGGCGGCATGATCAAGAACCCGTGGAAGCCCAAGCACGACATGGACATCACGGGCGACGGCACCCTCTGGACCACGGGCTGGACCCTGGTCGAGCAGGGCGAGAAGGTCTACCTGGGCCGCGACACCGGCGCCATCGCCGAGGAGGGAAGCCACGGCTTCTCCTTCACCGGCGTTTCCCGCCTGGTCCGCATCCGCCCGGAGGACCTGTCCGCCGGCGCCATGGAGACCGTCTTCCCCCTGCTGGAGGAGGACGTCAACGACGGCGACCGCTACTCGCCCGACGCCGAGGTCTACGAGGCGCACATGCACTCGATCCACGGCTCGCGCAACTCGGTCATGCTCATCCGCCTGCGTTCGCAGGACGCCGCCCGCGCCACGCTGCGCGCCGGCCAGGAGGAGTTCCACTACGGCGATTACTTCGCCTACTCCAAGATCTGCACGCACATCGGTTGCCCGACCTCGCTGTACGAGGCCCAGACCAACCGAATCCTGTGCCCGTGCCACCAGTCGCAGTTCGACGCGCTGCAGTACGGCAAGCCGGTCTTCGGCCCCGCCGCCCGCGCGCTGCCCGAGCTGCCCATCGATGTCGACGAGGACGGTTTCCTCTACGCCAACGGCAACTTCATTGAGCCCGTCGGCCCGGCCTTCTGGGAGCGTCAGTCATGAGCAAGAGCAATAACCGCGTCGCACTGATGGCGCGCAACATGGACGACCGTTACACCATGTCGTCCGGCATCCGCCGCCAGATCAACAAGGTGTTCCCCACGCACTGGTCCTTCATGCTGGGCGAGATCGCGCTGTACAGCTTCGTCGTTCTGCTGCTGTCCGGCGTCTACCTGACCCTCTTCTTCGATCCGTCGATGTCGAAGGTCATCTACGACGGCGCCTACGCGCCGCTCAACGGCGTGGAAATGTCCCGCGCCTACGAGACCGCCCTGCAGATCTCCTTCGAGGTCCGCGGCGGCCTGTTCATCCGCCAGGTCCACCACTGGGCCGCGCTGCTGTTCGCCATCTCGATCATGGCGCACATGTTCCGCATCTTCTTCACCGGTGCGTTCCGCAAGCCGCGCGAGGCCAACTGGGTCATCGGCTGCATCCTGCTGCTGCTCTCGATCGCCGAGGGCTTCATGGGCTACTCGCTCCCGGACGACCTGCTCTCGGGCGTCGGTCTGCGAATCATGTCCGCCATCATCATCGGCCTGCCGGTGATCGGCACCTGGATGCACTGGATGATGTTCAACGGCGATTTCCCGGGCGACATCATCATCCCGCGCCTGTACATCGCCCACGTGCTGATCATCCCGGCCCTGCTGCTCGGCCTCATCGCCGCTCACCTGGCCCTGGTCTGGTACCAGAAGCACACGCAGTTCCCGGGTGCCGGCCGCACCGAGAACAACGTCGTCGGCGTCCGCATCATGCCGGTCTTCGCCGTCAAGGCGCTGACCTTCGGCCTGATCAACATCGGCTTCATGGCCTTCCTGGCCGGCGCCTTCCAGATCAACGCGATCTGGAACCTGGGCCCGTACAACCCGTCGCAGGTTTCCGCCGGCTCGCAGCCCGACATCTACATGCTGTGGACGGACGGCGCGGCGCGAGTCATGCCGGCGTGGGAGCTCTACATCGGCTCCTACACCATCCCGGCCGTCGTGTGGGTGGCGCTGCTGCTCGGCCTCCTGGTCGTGCTGCTGTTCGCCTACCCGTTCATCGAGGCCAAGATGACCGGCGATAACGCCCACCACAACCTGCTGCAGCGTCCGCGCGACGTGCCGGTTCGTTCCGGCATCGGCGCGATGGCCCTGGTCTTCTACACCCTGCTGACCCTCTCGGGCGGCAACGACCTGATCGCCTACCACTTCCAGATCTCGCTGAACGCGATGACCTGGGTCGGTCGAATCGGTCTGATCCTGCTCCCGCCGATCGCGTACTTCGTCACGTACCGCATCTGCATCGGTCTGCAGCGTTCCGACCAGGCCGTCCTGGAGCACGGCATCGAGACCGGCATCATCGACCAGCTGCCCTCGGGCGCCTTCATCGAGGTGCACCAGCCGCTGGGCCCGGTCGACGAGCACGGCCACGCCGTCCCGCTGGAGTACCAGGGCGGTTACGTCCCGAAGACGATGAACGCCCTCGGCGCCGCCGGTGCCCCCGGCCGCGGCGGCTGGTTCTCCCCCGACTCGCAGGACATCGCCGACGAGGCTGCCCGCATCGAGGACGAGAATCACCACCAGCGCACCCAGATGCTGCGCGACCTCGAGGCCCGCAACGCCGAAACGCGCGGCGAGCTCGACAAGTAAGGCATAGCGCCACGCAACTGCGCTCAACGACGACCGCCCCGGTCGCGAGATGAAAATCTCGCCGCCGGGGCGGTCTCGCATTTCCGGACCCGCCACGCCAACTCGGCGCTATTCAGCCAACTCTCAGGCGCGTAGGCTGGACACATGAACATCTGACGCCTCCCGTCGCGCACGCCATCGTCGTAAAGCAACCGAACGGCGACCGCACTGCGCGACCACTCCCCTCCCCCACTCCAATCCAGCTATGCAGGAGGCGCCGCAATGGCCGAATCTCCCCTTCCCTTCATCGACGGATCCGCGACGCAGCTCGTGGCCAACTCCGTCAACTACGACTACGAGGGCACGCCGGTGCTCCGCGACGTGAACATGACCGTCTCCGCCGGCGACGTGCTGGGGCTCGTCGGGGACAACGGCGCGGGCAAGTCGACGTTGCTGTGGGTGCTGTCGGGCCGTCGCAAGCCGACGTCGGGCACCGTGTCGCACGTGGGCACGCGCGTGCTGGGCTCGCAGGAGCTCGAGGCGCCGTTCGAGTCGACGGCGCGGATGCTCGTCGACGAGGCGCTCGGGCCGTCGAAGCGGCGCCTGCAGGCGCTGGAGGACGCCGCGGAGGCGATGTCCGTGGCCGATTCCCCCGCGGCGTCGGAAGCCGCGGAGAAGGCCTATTCCACGCTGTTTTCGGACGTCATGGCGCACGACGACTGGAACGCCGAGCATCACGCGGAAGTCGTCCTCGACTACCTCGGCCTGTCCGGAGAAGGCCCCGATGGCCCGGTGCTCGACCAGAAGTCCGTCGAGCTCTCCGGCGGCCAGCGGGCCCGGCTGGGGCTCGCGCTGACGCTGATCCGCAAGCCCGAGATCCTGCTTCTCGACGAGCCGACGAACCACCTCGACGACCGTGGCCGCCAGTTGGTCATCGACACCATCGTCGCTCACCCCGGCGTCGTGGTGGTGGCCACCCACGATCGCGATTTCCTCGACGCGGTGTGCACCGTCATCGGCGACCTCGTGCCGGGGCGCGAGGGCATCGGAATGTTCCGCGGCAACTACACCGACTACGACAAGCACCGCCGCCACGAACGCCAGCTGTGGGAGCACCAGTGGCGCACCGAGCAGCACGAGAAGGCGCGGCTGGAGCAGACGATCGAGACGGCCGCCGAGGGCGCCGGCCCGGTGCGTGCCAAGCGCGACAACGAGAAGATGGGCTACGACCACTCCGGCGGCCGCGCCGACCGCCAGGTCGCCCGGCGCATCCGCTCGGCGCGGCAGCGGCTCGAGGAGCTCGAGGAGGATGGCGTGTCCAAGCCGCCGGCCCTGCTGGGTTTCGACGCGCCGCTGACCAAGCCCCTGTCCACCAAGCGCGCCCCGTCGGGCAGCGACGAGGACTTCCACGTGAAGCTGCGCGGCGTCGTCGTGCCCGATCGCATCCACGTCGGTTCTCTGACCATCCGCCCCGGCGACACCATCGTGGTCACCGGGCCCAATGGCGCGGGCAAGTCGACGTTGCTGAAGGTCATGCTCGGCCAGGTCGCCCCGGCCGCCGGCGAGATGCGCATCGGCCAGGAGGCCCGGATCGCCATGCTGGCGCAGGAGCAGGATTGGGCAGATCCGACGCTGAGCCCCAATCAGCTGTACGACGCCAACCCCAACCCCACCGTCACCCTCGACGACTTGGGGTTGCTCACCGCCCGCGACGCCAAACGCCCGGTCGGCGATCTGTCGGTGGGCCAGCAGCGCCGCGTCGCGCTGGCGCTGGTCGTGGCCAACCCGCCGGACATCCTGCTTCTCGACGAGCCGACGAACCACTTGTCCGTCGACCTCATCGAAGAGGTGCAGGACGCCATCGCGGAGGCCGAGGGCACCGTCATCGTGGTGACGCACGATCGCCGCATGGTCGATCGCCTGGAGGCGCGGCACCTCGTCGTAGAGGAAGGCGAAGTCACCGAGCTGCCGCGGGGGAAGAAGCCCGTCGAGTTCGCGTAGGC
>DHCMJ07802__coassemble_940_pt1 | contig 26684 bp, 21 predicted proteins | sample DHCMJ07802__metabat2_low_PE_013 | metagenome-assembled genome bin DHCMJ07802 | reverse complement strand
CTTCGGCATGGTCGGCGGTTTGACGGCCCCCGGGCCACGCTTTCCGACGGCTCCCGCAGGGGCCTCATCCATCTTCCCGATCGCCTCGAGTACCTCATCGTCTGCGATCAGCGCGCCGTCTGCGGCGGCGGTGAGCGGTTCGTGGGCGAAGGTCAGCCTGGCGATGGGCGCGAGAGCGGGCCCGAGGACCGGCACGTGGGCGCCGCCGCCGATGACGAAGCACCCCACGGAACCATTCGCCGGCAGCCCCGCCTCCGACAGCGTCCGCGCAAGCAGCGCCCGGGCCCCGGCCGACCAGTCGGCGAGAATGCGATCGAGGTCCGCGCGGGTCAGCCGCACCGTTCCGTGCCCGCGCAGCGTGGTCACGGCGATCTCGGTCTCCGGCAGCCGGGCGAGGTCCTCCTTGGCGCGGCGCACTTCGTCGCGCAGGGACGCCAGCAGCGTCCGATTGGTCTCGGCGCGCAGGGCGGCGGCCAAGGGCGGGTTGTCGCGGTCGAGGAATGCGCCCAGCCACGCCAGGATCCGAGCGTCCACGTCATCGCCGCCGAGCGTGCGGTCCGAATGATCGGCCACGATGACGGGCGCCCCGGACTCGGTGCCCCGCAGCACGGTGACCTCCATGGCACTGCCGCCGGCGTCGACGATGACGCCGGTGCCGCCGGGAGGCAACCCGCGGCCGCCCGTGGCGTGGAGAACCGCGGCGACGGGTTCGGGGATCAACGAGGGGGCCGGCAACCCCAAGGAACGGGCGGCCCTGGACATCGGGGCGCGCAACCGCTCCATCGATCCCAACGGCACGACGCACGAGATCGACTCCGGCGGCTGCACGTCGAGGTCCCGGGCATGCGCGAGGGCCAGCGACAACACCGGCATGAGCAACTCCGCCGGATCCCGCTCGACTCCCCCGTACCGCAATCGCGCGGACAACACCGCCGTCAAGGGCGATCCGGCGTACGACGCCGGATCCCCCGCTCCGGCGGCCAGCGCAGCGGCGCCGGCGCACGCGCCGTGTCCGTCGAAGCACACCGCTGCGGGAAACGACGGCGCGCCGTCGAAAAGCACCGTTTGCGACCCACCGTGCCCGCCCCGGATGCGCGCCGTGACCGTCGTGGCGCCGATGTCGAGGGCGAGTCTGCGGGCCATGGCGCTACTTCCCCGCGTCCACGTCGCGTGACGTCGAGCCGCGGCCCCCGTCGAAGGCCTCGATGATCCGCTCCGCGCCGAGCGTCGGGGTGATCTGGCCGTCGCGAAGCTGGGACTCCACCAGCGACTGCGCATCGCGGACGTTGTCGTCGGAGGCCAAGCGCTGCAGCAGAGTTTCGTGGACCATCGACCACATCCACTTGACCTGCTGGTCCGAACGGTTCCGCTCGAACATGCCCGCCTGGACCATCGCGTCGCGGTGCTCCTCGATGGCGGCCCAGAACTTCTCGATGCCATCGTTTTCCAGTGCCGACATGGTCAGCACCGGCGGCGTCCAGATCGCGTCCTTGGCGCGGACCATCTTCATCGCCGTGGCCAGATCGCGGGCAGCACGCTTGGCGGGGCGCAGATTCGCGCCATCGGCCTTGTTGATGGAGATGACGTCGGCCATCTCCAGGACGCCCTTCTTGATGCCCTGCAGCTGATCGCCCGCTCCGGCCAACGCCAGGAACGCGAAGCAATCGACCATCTGCGCCACCGCGACCTCGGACTGGCCGACGCCGACGGTTTCGACGATGACGACGTCGTAGCCCGCGGCCTCCAGCACCACCATCGACTCGCGCGTCGCCTTCGCCACGCCGCCGAGCGTGCCCGCCGACGGCGACGGGCGGATGAATGCGCCGTCCTCGGCCGACAGCTTCGCCATGCGCGTCTTGTCGCCCAGGATCGATCCGCCGGTCTTCGTCGACGACGGGTCGATGGCCAGCACCGCGACCCTGTGGCCCTTTTCGATGAGATGCATGCCCAGCGTCTCGATCGTCGTCGACTTGCCCACGCCGGGCACGCCGGTCAGGCCCACGCGCAGCGCGTCACCGGAAAAGGGCAGCAGCTTGACCAGAAGTTCCTGCGCCAGAATGCGGTGGGCCGGCGCCGTCGACTCCAGCAGCGTGATCGCCCGCGCCAGCTTCGTCCGGTTGTTCGCGCGGACGCCCTCGAAGAGATCGTCGATGTCGATGCGGCGGCGCGCCCGGCGCACCACTTCCGGCGCCACGGCCGTGCGCCCCTCCACCACCGTGCCGGCGGTGGTGTTCAGAGTGCCAAGGTTTTGCTCGAGAAAGCCCGTCATGTCCCCTTCTTAGGCCGAAATCCACGCGAAGCGCCACGCCACGGGGGCGCGGGCATCCACCTGCGACATCCGCCACCGGGCCGCCCCGCAAGGGGCCGGGCAGGTGGCGAACGACGGACGCGGATGCGGACGCGATGAGAATGCGAACGCGGACGCGAATGCGAACGCGGTTCCGGCGCTGCGCGAACCAGTGCGCGGGGCGGCCATGTCGGCCACCCCGCGCCCGGTTCACGCGAACGCCGGGTTCACGCCCGAGGGCCGACTACTCGTCGACCCCGCCGTAGGCGCCCTCGGCCTCGCCGGCGTCGACGTCCTCGGCGGAGCCCGACTTCAGCTCCAGGCCCAGGTCGGCGGCCAGCTTGCCGATCATGTCGATCGCCGCGTCGGCGATGACGGTGCCGGGCGGGTAGATCGCCGCGGCACCGGCGTCGTACAGCTCCTGGAAGTCGCCCGGCGGGATGACGCCGCCGACGACGACCATGATGTCCTCGCGGTCGAGCTTCTCCAGCTCGGCGCGCAGCTCGGGCACCAGGGTGAGGTGACCGGCGGCCAGCGAGGACACGCCGACGACGTGGACGTCGGCGTCGACCGCGGACTTGGCGGCCTCCTCCGGCGTCTGGAACAGCGGTCCCACGTCGACGTCCATGCCCAGGTCGGCGTACGCGGACGCGACGACCTTCTGGCCGCGGTCGTGGCCGTCCTGGCCCATCTTCGCCAGGAAGATGCGCGGGCGGCGGCCTTCCTGCTCCTCGAACTCGTCGGCCATGGCGATGGCCTTCGCGACGTTGGACACGGTGCCCTCCTTGCCCACCTCGTCCTTGTACACGCCGGACAGCGTGCGGATCTCGGCCTGGTGACGGCCGAAGACCTCTTCCATGGCGTCGGAGATCTCGCCGATGGAGGCCATGGCGCGGGCGCAGTCCACGGCCAGCTTCAGCAGGTTCTTGTCCAGGTCGCCGGGCTCGCCCGGGTTGCGGCACGCCTCGGTCAGCGCGCGCAGCGCGGCCTGGGTCTTCTCCTCGTCGCGCTCGGCGCGCAGGCGGGCGAGCTTCTCGTTCTGCTCCTGGCGGACGCGCGAGTTCTCGACCTTGAGGACCTCGATCTCCTCGTCCTCTTCGACCTGGTACTTGTTCACGCCGATGAGGGCCTGGCGGCCGGAGTCGATGCGGGCCTGGGTGCGGGCCGCGGACTCCTCGATGCGCAGCTTCGGGATGCCCTCGACGGTGGCCTCGGCCATGCCGCCGGCCTCCTCGACCTCCTCGATGTGCGCGCGGGCGCGCTTGACCAGCTCGTTGGTCAGCCACTCGATGTAGTACGAGCCGGCCCACGGGTCGACCGGGCGTACCGTGTTCGACTCCTGCTGCAGCAGCAGCTGGGTGTTGCGGGCGATGCGCGCCGAGAAGTCGGTCGGCAGGGCCAGCGCCTCGTCCAGCGCATTGGTGTGCAGGGACTGGGTGTGGCCCTGGGTGGCGGCCATCGCCTCGATCGCGGTGCGCGCCACGTTGTTGTAGACGTCCTGGGCGGTCAGGGACCAGCCGGAGGTCTGCGAGTGGGTGCGCAGCGAACGGGACTTGGCGTTCTTCGGGTCGAACTTGTTCACCAGCTCGGCCCACAGGATGCGGCCGGCGCGCAGCTTGGCGATCTCCGTGAACGTGTTCATGGAGATGCCCCAGAAGAACGACAGGCGCGGGGCGAACTTGTCGATGTCCAGGCCCGCATCCAGGCCGGCGCGGATGTACTCGACGCCATCGGCCAGCGTGTACGCCAGCTCCAGGTCGGCGGTCGCACCGGCTTCCTGGATGTGGTAGCCGGAGATGGAGATCGAGTTGAACTTCGGCATCTTCAGCGAGGTGTATTCGAAGATGGACGAGATGATCCGCATCGACGGCTTCGGCGGGTAGATGTAGGTGTTGCGGACCATGAACTCCTTGAGGATGTCGTTCTGCACGGTGCCGCGCAGTTCCTCGGTGGGCACGCCCTGCTCCTCGGCGGCGACGATGTACATCGCCATCACCGGCAGGATCGCGCCGTTCATGGTCATCGACACGGACACGCCGCCCAGGTCGATGCTGTCGAACAGCTGCCGCATGTCGTAGATCGAGTCGATGGCCACGCCGGCCATGCCGACGTCGCCCGTGACGCGCGGGTTGTCCGAGTCGTAGCCGCGGTGCGTGGCCAGGTCGAACGCGACCGACAGGCCCTTCTGGCCGGCGGCCAGGTTGCGGCGGTAGAACGCGTTGGACTCGGCGGCGGTGGAGAAGCCGGCGTACTGGCGGATCGTCCACGGCTGGTTGGTGTACATGGTCGGGTACGGGCCGCGCATGAACGGGGCCAGGCCCGGGAACGAGTCCACCGGGTGGCCTTCGGCGGCCGCGGCCTCACGGTCGGCGCGCTCGTAGACGCGCTTGACGTCGATGCCCTCGGGGATCGTCCACGTCTCGGTGGCGGCGTCGGCCGGGGCGGCCGCCGCAGGTGCGGCGTCCGCGTCGGTCCGCGGCACGTCCGCGAAACTGGGGATGGTGGTCATTGGTCCGTTCACGCTCCCAGGGAGTCCAGCAGCCGCGAGAGCTCCGCGACGGCGTCGATGTTCATGGTCAGGTAACCGTCCGGTCGGGCATCGCCCTCGGCGTCGGCGAACAGCTTCTCCGGCCCGGCGACGAGCACCTCGGAGGCGCCGGCGGCGCGGGCGGCCTTGACGGCCTCGGCGCCGGAGGCGGAGTACTCTCCGTCGGCGCCGCACAGCACGACGATCGGCGCGGCCTTGGCGGCCTCGTCGAACGCGGCCTCGCCCGGCACGACCTGGCCCGGGTTGAGGGTCTCGATGCCGCCGGAGGCCAGCAGGTTGGCGGTGAAGCCGGTGCGGATGTTGTGCTTGGCCAGCGGGCCCAGCGGCAGCATCGTGATCTGCGGGCGCCGGCCCTGCGCGGCCAGGAAATCATCCGAGCGGTTGCGCAGCGCCTCGAAGTCCGCGGCCCAGCGGCGCACACGCTCGTTCACCGGACGGGCCTCGGGCGCCAGCGGCGCCTCGGCGAGGTTCGGGAACTCGTTGATGGCCGTGATCTTGGTGCGGCGGTGCGCGATGTCGGCGCGGCGCGCTTCGTAGGCGGCGTCGATGTTCTCGCGGACGTGGTCGGCGGCGGTCTCGATGCCACCGTAGGACTCGACGTCGGTGAAGACCTTCCACGCGCGGTCGGCGATCTCGTCGGACAGCTCCTCGACGAAGTAGGAACCGCCCGCCGGGTCGGCGACGAAGCCCAGGTGCGACTCCTCCAGGAGCAGCAGGTTGGTGTTGCGGGCGATGCGCGCGGCGAACGAACGGGACACGCCCGGCTGGCCGCCGTGGATGGCGTTGTCGAACGGCAGCACCTCGACGGTGGTGGCGCCGCCGACGCCCGCGGCGAACGCGGCGACGGTGACGCGCAGCATGTTCACCCACGGGTCACGCTGGGAGAACATCACCGGAGCGGTGACGGCGTGGTTCGGGGCGGAACCGTGATCCGGCGCGCCGGCGACCTCCGCGACGCGCGCCCACAGGGTGCGGGCGGCGCGGAACTTCGCGATGGTGTTGAACTGGTCGTCGGTGGCCGAGTAGCGGAACGACACCTGGTCGAGGGCTTCCTCGACGCTTAGTCCGGCCCCGGTCAGGGCGCGCAGGTACGCGGCGCCGACGGCGAGGGCGTAGCCGATCTCCTGGGCGTCGGTGGCGCCCATGTTGGCGAAGGCGACGCCGTCGGCCAGGAGGGTGCGCACGGAGCCGGGGCGCTTGGCGTTGGCGACGGCCAGCTCGACGGCCTTCTCCAGCGACACCTCGGCGGCGCCGGTGTAAAGGCTGGTCAGCGGCGCGGCGGACAGCTCGATGTCGAGCGCCTCCGGGTCCTTGACGTCGGCGGCGTCGACGAGGGCGAACAGCGCCTCGGCGGCCTCGGCGACGTTCTCCCCCGCCTCGATGGCGATGGGGGCCAGGTCCAGGTACACGCCCTTGAGCAGCGCCGGCAGATCGGCGGCGGTCAGGCCGTTGCGCAGATCGAGTCGGATGGCGGAGGTGCCGTTGGTCAGGGCGCCGATCAGCGCCTCGTTGACCTCGGCGGCGGAGCCGGAGCCCGTGCGGCCGAAGGTCTCGCGCACGCCCCAGCCGGCGCCGTCGGCGTCGTTGAGGCGGGCGCCGCGGGTGAACGGGAACTGACCGGGGGCCGGGGCCTCCGCCAGGTCATCCGCCCGGGTGTACAGCGGGCGCACTTCCACGCCGTCGTACGTGGTCGTGTTGAGCTTCTTCCAGACGTCCAACGGCACGTCGGCGACGTCTTGCTTCCGCGTCCGGGCAAATACCCCGGCGACTGCCTTGAACCACGAGGCCTGCTGCTCCTCGAAGTCTGGCGGAAGCGCGGTCCCGGCGGCATTGGGGGCCGTTCGGTCAGTCACGGCGGACCTTCTCCCTTGCATGTCATGCGCCCCAAACCCGAACGTGCGGAGTCCCCGCGAACTCGCGTTCGCGGCGGGACCCCGTCGTCCGGGGATGGACGGCGTTGTGGAATTGACGGGAACCGGCGGGACCGGGTTCCCGGTGCCCGAAGACACCGTTCACCCGCTTGAAGCCGGTCACGGTTTCAATACTAATTAGGCTCCGGCAATCGCCTCGGTCGGGTATCCTCCCCCACCCCCGGAATGCGCATCGGATCCGGGTTTTCCTGTCCGTTACCGGCATCATGGTGCTTGACGACGTCCGTTTCCCGGTGTTTCGGGAGCGCCGCGCGGGCCGACGGCGCGAACGGGGGTAACCTCTGGCGGGTGTCAGCAACCGATGCCCGCCGCCGCTCCACCCGCCCGTTGGCGTTGCTGGTGCTGGGCATTGCCGCCGCCGTGGTCCTCCTGATCGTCGACGTTCCCACGATCGATTCGATCCGCGGCTGGGCGGACGCCACGGGCGCGTGGTTCCCCGCGGTGTTTTTCCTCGCCTACGTCGGGTTCACGCAGTTGCCGGTCCCCCGCACCGTGTTCACGCTGTCGTCGGGGATTCTCTTCGGCGCGCTGCCGGGCATCGCGATGGCGCTGACGGCCACCGGTGCCTCGGCCATCCTGTCGCTGTTCGTGGTACGGCACTTCGCCCGTGACTGGGCGCGCGGGTTGCTGGTCCGATACCGGCGCGTCATGGAGTTCGATCATCGACTGGAGCGCCGCGGATGGCTGGCGGTGGCGTCGCTGCGGATGATCGCCGCCGTGCCCTTCGCTCCGCTGAATTACGCCTGTGCGCTGACGTCGATACGCCCGCTGCCGTTCCTGCTCGCGACCGTCGCCGGATCCGCTCCGGGGACCATCGCCACGGTGCTGTTGGGCGACGCGCTGATCGGCGGGATGGACTACCGCATGTTGGCGGTGACGGCGCTGCTCGTCTGTGTCGGCGTGGCGGGTCTGATCATCGACGCGCACATGCCGGTCGTCGATTCCGTCAAGTCAGGGCGATAGACTCGGGGCATGTTCGCCGTACACGCCCGTTATCGTGGTCGATCCACCCGCCGTGCCGAGCACGTCCGGGCTTCTGGTGCCGCGTTGTCGCGGCTCGATGGCGTGGGCAAGGTGGTGCCCTCGGGTGTCGAGGAGCTCACGGCTCATCCGCGCGACGCCGTCGCCGTGACCACCCTGACGCTGGCGTTGCTGGCCGCCGGGGATTGGTCGATCGGCATCGGCGTGTCCCCGGCCGGCGATGCGGGGGCCGCGGCGACGGCCGCTGCGGGCGTGTTGGGCAAGGGCGGGCGCGCGGGTACGGTCCGTGCCCGCATCCGCACCGGCGATCCCGGGGGCAAGGAGCTTTCCGACGACATCGCAGCGGCCTTCACCCTTCTCCACCACGTCATCTCCCGCCGATCCCCCGAAGGGCGCGAGGCCACCAATCTGGTGCGCGCGGGCTGGACGCAGGTGGAGGCGGCCGCCGAGCTCGGCGTGAGCAAGCAGGCCATCAACCAGCGCCTGCAGGCCGCTGGGTGGCACGCCGAGGAAGCCGGGTGGTCCCTGGCCGTCCATCTCCTGCAGCGCGCCGCCCGGGACTGACGACTACTTCAGTGGGCGCTTCGGGTCCGGTGCGGTGCCATCGCCGAAGGGGCGGCCGCCCAGGGATTCGCGGCCGTGCTGGGTCAGCCACACGTCCTCCGACGGGCCCTTCGGGATGATCTGCGTCGGATTGATGTCCTTGTGGACCACGTAGTAGTGGGCCTTGATCTGCTCGAAGTCGACCGTCTCGCCGAAGCCCGGCGTCTGGTACAGGTCGCGGGCGTACGCCCACAGCACGGGCATCTCGGAGAGCTTCTGGCGATTGGCCTTGAAGTGGCCGTGGTACACGGCGTCGAAACGCACCAGCGTCGTGAACAGGCGGACGTCGGCCTCCGTGATCGTGTCGCCCATGAGGTAGCGGCGGTCGGCCAGACGCTCTTCGAGCCAGTCGAGCGCGGTCCAGAGGCGGTCGTAGGCGGCGTCGTAGGACTCCTGCGAACCGGCGAAACCGCAGCGGTACACGCCGTTGTTGACCTCGGTGAAGACCCGCTTCATCACGGACTCCATCTCTTCGGCATGCTCCTCGGGCCAGAGGTTCGGCGCGCCCTCGCGGTGGAACTCCTTCCACTGCGACGCGAAATCGCGCGTGATCTGGTCGAAGTCGTTGGTGACCACCGCGCCGTCGCGCTCGTCGACCATCGCCGGCACCGTGATGCCGCGCGGGTAATCCGCCTGGCGCTTGAAGTACGCCTCCTGCAGGCGCTCGATGCCCAGCACCGGATCGACGCCGTCGGGGTCGAGGTCGAAGGTCCACGAACGCGGGTCGTGCACCGGGCCGGCGAGGCCCATCGAGATGACGTCCTCCAGGCCGAGCAGGCGGCGCACGATGATCGCGCGATTGGCCCACGGGCACGCCTGCGCCGCGATGAGGCGGTAGCGGTTCGGCTCGACCTCGTAACCGTCTTCCCCCTCGACCGTGATGCGCGTGGTGATGTAGCGCATGTCGCGGTTGAAGTCCTTGCCTTTGTCCACGTAGACGCCCGGGGTGTCGTGCGGGTTCTTCGCGTTGCTGGTGTCGTCGGTGTTCGTCATGACCGCGACTATAGATGATATGTCAACAATCGGCAAGAGGTGAAGGCGGCAACCGATTCGAGGATCGATCGCCGCCTTCGTGCGTCAGCTCTCGGCCAACGTCTCCGGTCTGTGCGACTGGGCCAATCCGCCTTCCAGCGGTCCCGCCCGGTTACGGGCGCCAGTTCTCCCCTGCACCGCCGTGATTGCCGTGCCGATCGCCCTGGTGGCCGCCGCCCTGGTTCGGTGCGGCGCCGGGACCGGACTGGTAACCGGGATGGCCGGGCTCGTCGCGGTGCCCGCCGGGGCGCTGGATGTGGTCGAGGTCCGGATGGCCGGCCCCCGCCTGTCCGATCCCCGCCTGGTCGACTCCCGGCTGACCGGCGCCGTAACCGCCGGCGGGAAGCCCGCGGTCCTCGTCGCGGCGGCGGCCCGACGGCGCGGATCCGTTCTCGCCCGCGATGGGAGACTCCTTCTCGGCCTCCGCCACCGACTTGCGCTTGGACTGCGCGGCCAACGCCGGATCCTCCACCGGACGATTCGCCACCTCGTTGGCGGCGGCGACGGCGCGTGCGATCTCCGGGTTGGAGGACATGTCGAACCAGTCCTCGTCCTTGTCGCGGTCGGCCTCCTCCTTCGCCTCGGCGGTGACGGCCGGCGGCTCGTAGCGGAACACGCCGTCCTCGTCGGCCTTGCCGAAGGCGCGGGCGAAGCTCTCCAGCGAGTCGCCGAACTGCGACGGCACCATCCACACGGTGTTGCCGTCCTTGTTGGCCAGCTCCGGCAGCTTCTCCAGGTACTGCCATGCCAGCAGCTCCGGCGTCAGCTGCGACGCCTTCACCGCGGCATTGACCTTCTGGATCGCGCGCGCCTCGCCCTGCGCCTGCAGGTAACGGGCCGCGCGGTCACCTTCGGCGCGCAGGATGGTGGCCTGCCGCTCGCCCTCGGCGGCGAGGATGGACGCGTGCTTGTTGCCCTCGGCGGCGAGAATTTGCGCCTGCTTGCGGCCCTCGGCGGTCTTGATGTCCGCCTCGCGGGTGCCCTCCGCGGTGAGGATCATCGCGCGCTTCTCGCGGTCGGCCTTCATCTGCTTTTCCATCGACTGCTGGATCGACGGCGGCGGCTCGATGGCCTTCAGCTCGACGCGGGCGATGCGCAGGCCCCACTTCGCGGTGGCCTCGTCCAACTCCCCGCGCAGGCGGCGGTTGATGTAGTCGCGGGAGGTCAGGGTCTCCTCCAGCGTCAGGCCGCCGACCACGTCGCGCAGCGTGGCGGTGGTGATCTGCTCGATGCCGAAGATGTAGTCGGCCACGCCGTAGATGGCGCGCGCCGGGTCGTTGACCTGGAACGTCACCACGGTGTCGATGGCCACGGTCAAGTTGTCCTCGGTGATCACGGCCTGCGGCGGGAAGGTGACCATCCGTTCACGGGTGTCCACCTTCTCGCGCACACGGTCGATGAACGGGATGACGAACGCCAGGCCTCCGGACAAGGTCCGGGTGTACCGGCCGAGCCGTTCGATGACTGCTGCCTCGCCCTGGGGGACGAGGATGATCGCCTTGCTCACCAACACCAAAACGAGCAAGACGAGTACTGCGGCGAAAATGAATCCCGCCATGGGCTCACACCTCCTTGTCCACGACGGCCGTGTTGCCGTCGATGCTCACGACCATGACCCGGTCCCCCGGCGAGAATGACATGCCGGGCACCAGAGCGCGCGCCGTCCACAGTTCGCCGGCGATCCGGATCATGCCGGCGTGGCCGTCGATGGCCTCCTCCACGGAGGCGGTGCGGCCGGCGAGCTGCCGGGGATTGGACTCGACGCTGTCGGAGTCGACGCCGGTGAACATCTTGCGGCGCAGCATCGGCCGCACCACCCCGATGAGCCCGATGCTGGTCACGGCGAAAACGGCGATGTCCACCCACAGGGGCGTGTCCGCCAGCGAGACGCCGGCGGCGGCAAGCGCGCCTCCCGCGACCATGAGCATCGACAGGTCGCCGATGAGGAACTCGAGGAAAACGAGCAGAATGCCCAGTCCAAACCAGATGATCGAAGCCACGTGGCCAGCCTACAGAAGCCCCCGGATCGCCGATCCGGGGAAAAGCACGCGTGACGACGCCGACGTGGGCCGTCGTCAAGCGGAAAAGCCCTGGTCCGGCCGGATCCCGTCCGGTCGGGGCGCTCAGCCGAGGTGGGGTTCGACCACGAAGTCGACGAGCCGCTCGACCGCGCCGATCAGCGTCGGCTCGAGGTCGCGGAAGGAAGTGACCGCACCGTAGACGCGGCGCCAGCCGTCGCGGGGCTCGCCCCAGCCGAGTCGGTCGCACACGCCGGTCTTCCAATCCTCGCCGTAGGGCACCTCCGGCCAGGCGCGGATGCCGACGGACGCCGGCTTCACCGCCTGCCACACGTCGATGTAGGGATGGCCGGTGACCAGCACATGTGGGCCGACCTGCTGCGTCATGCGGGTTTCCTTGGAGCCCTCGACCAGGTGGTCGGCGAGCACGCCCACGCGACGGCCGGGGCCGGGCCCGAACTCGGCGAGGCGCTCGGCGAGATTGTCCAGGCCCTCCAGGTGCTCGACGACGACGCCTTCGACGCGCAGGTCATGGCCCCACACGCGCTCGACGATGGCGGCGTCGTGGATGCCCTCCACCCAAATGCGGCTGGGCAGCGCGACCTTCGCCTGCACGTCGGCGACGCGGCGCGAGCCCGACGCAGAACGGTCCAGGCGCGGGTCCGCCTTCTTCGGGGCGGGGCGGGTCAGCGTGACGCGGCGGCCGTCGATGAGGAACGCGCTGGGCGACATGCGGAAAAGCCGCACCTTGCCGCGCCGGTCCTCCAGCTTCACGCAGTCGGCGTCCTGCAGCTTCTCGAACCCGACCACCGCGCCCACGTACCCGTCGACCGCGGACTCCACGACGAGCCCCTCGTCGGCCGGCACCTCCGGGGCGACCATGGCCTTTCGCCGGGCGTGGCCGCCGGCTCCGCCGAAGATGTCCTGCGAGGCGTACGGGTCGTGGAAGCTCATGGCGAATCAGGTTAGCCGACGCCGCGCCGCGTTCCGGGCAGGCCACGGCGTCGGCTACGGTGTCCTCCCATGGAACGACCCCCGGTGCAGCGCGTCGCCGTCGATCAGGTGTGGACCCCCGTCCAGCACACCGCCCTGTGGTTGGGCGCGTGGGTGACGGGGCAGGTCTCGTACGACCACCTGCTCGACGCGCTCGACGCCGTCGGCGGCCCGCATACTGCCGAGCTCATCGACGCGACGGTCCCCGACGTCGTGGATCTGGACGCCCCGCTCGACCGCGCCGCCCTGTTGCGCCTGGTCCGCGCCGTGACCGAGGGCGGCGCGTGGGCCCGCGACGCCGAACCTCCGGTGCGCCTGGTGCTGTCCGGGCCCGGCGAGGCCCCGCTGCTGCCGGCGGGCACGGAGCTTTACGACGCCGCCTCCCGGGCCGGCGCGGCGATCGTCCTGGCGGACGCGACCCCGGGTTGGCGCCACGTCCTCGTGCCCGACCGGCTGGTCGGCGGCGGCGGTGTGCGGTGGCGGTGGTGGACGGTCGAGGGGCATCTGCCGGAGCCGGCGCACCTGTCCCCCGGCGAAGCCGATCTGATGCTCGCCGACGCCACGCGCAGGGCCGCCGCGGACATCGCCGCGTCTGGGGCGGGTCGGTCCGCGTTGGGCCAGCCGGGAGTCCCGGCACCCGATCCGCGGTTGATGGTGGGCACGCTGACCGACCACTTCGATCTGGCGGAACTGCCCGATGAGCTGCCCCGCCGCGCCGGCGGGCTGCTGGCGCGGGCGGACACGCTGGCGGCGATCCTCACCGTCGCCCGCGGCGAGCGGCCGGGCGCCGGTGCGACCCATGACCCGCACCTGATCCCCCTGTGGCGCGACATCCGCGCCGCCCGCGTCGCCGCGGTGGACCACGCCGTCCGCGAATGGGCGGCCGACTACGCCGCCGGGGAGTGACCCGCGGCCGACGCGGTTCGGGCTACGCGGGGCGCCCCGCATGCGCCGGGCGCTTGGCCGGGACGCAGCAGTCGATCGCGCAGGGCTTGCCGTCGCAGGCCGACCCCAGCAACGGCTCGCGGCCCAGGCGGCGGACCTCGGCGCCATCGGTGCGCTCGCGGATCAACTCCACGATCATCTCGGTGAACGCCTCCGTCGGGCCGGGCGTGGCCACGCGCTCGATGATGATGTCGTGGGCGTCCATCTCGTCCTGAAGTTCGGAGTCGAGGTCCCAGACCACCTCGATGTGATCGGAGATGAATCCGACCGGGCACACCACGGCGGCGCCGGTGCCCTCGGCGAAAACCGCCTCGATGTGGTCGACGATGTCCGGCTCGAGCCACGGCACCTGCGGCGGGCCGGAGCGGGACTGCCAGACGACGTCGAACTCGGTGGCGCCGACCTGCTCGGCGATGAGCCCCGCGGCCTCGTTGACCTGGCGCGAGTACAGGTTGCCGCCCAATGACGCGGGGCCGGACGCGTCGTCGGCGGAATTCGGGATGGAATGCGCGGTGAACACCAGGCGCGCACCGTCGCGGCGGTCGGCCGGCAGCTTGGCCCGGGATTCCTCGACCGCGCGGGCGAATTCGCCGATGAACAGCGGGTGGTCGTGGAAACCGCGCAGTTTCTCCATCTCGATGCTGTTGAGCTCGGCCACGGCGTCGAGGTGCTCCTGCGCCCGGGCGATGTCCTCGTGGTACTGGCGGCAGCCCGAGTAGCCGGCCCACGCCGACGTGGCGAACACCAGCGCACGGGTCACGCCGTCGCGCGACATCTGCTCGACGGTGTCCTCCACCATCGGATGCCAGTTGCGGTTGCCGAAGTAGACCGGGAGGTCGATGGACTCGTCGGCGAGCTTCTTTTCCAGGTTCGCGATGATCTCGCGGTTGAGCTCGTTGAGCGGCGAGCGCCCGCCGAAGTGGTGGTAATGCTCGCCGACCTCGTCGAGGCGCTCGGGCGGGATGCCCCGGCCGCGAGTGACGTTTTCCAGGAAGGGACGGACGTCCTCCTCTTTCTCGGGCCCGCCGAAGGACAGGACCAGAATGGCGTCGAAGGTGCGTGCGGCAGCGGCGTCGGTCATGGGAGCCAGCTTAACCGGATCGCACTCCCAGTCGAGCAAGGGGACCCTGATGTTTGCCGTCGGATCAACCGCCGGGCCGGGGCCGGATCAAACGCCAGATCAGGGGACGCGGCGGCCCAGGAAAAGCGAGGCCCCGGCGGAGACCAGCAGCAACGCGAAGGCGGCGACCATCCACGGGCGCGGGTTCTCCGAGCGGCGCAGCTCGTAGCCGATCTCGTCGGTGAGTTCGCCGTAGACGTCGCGCAACTCGTCGAGGCTGGCCGCCGAGTGGAACTCCCCCTCGGTGCGCCGGGCGATCTCCATCAGCGACTCATCGTCGTTGGGCACGGGCAGCACCTGCCCGTCGACGGTGATCGACCCGCCGCGGGTGCCGAATGAGATCGTGTGAATGGGCAACCCGACCTCGGCGGCCTCGTCGGCGGCGGTGTACGCGCCCCGCGGATCGTCGAGCTCGCTGGGGATGGTCTGCTTGCCGTCGGACAGCAGCACGATCGCCGCCGGCGGCGGGCCCTCCGGCCCCTGGATCTGCTCGCCGAACTGGAGGATCGCCGACTGCGCCGCGGCGATCGCGTCGCCGGTGGCCGTGGCGCTCTGCAGGATCGCGCCGTCCAGGGCGCGGGCGACGGTGGCGTGGTCGGTCGTCGGCATCACCGGCGTCTGCGCCCGGCCGGCGAAGGTGACCAGCCCGACGTTGAGGTCGTCGGGCAGCGAATCGATGAACTCCCGGCCCGCCTGTTTCGCGGTGGACAAGCGGTCCGGCTGGACATCCGTCGCGGACATCGACAAGGACACGTCGACGACGAGCATGATCGTGGCACGGTTGCGCGCGACCTTCGTCTCGGCCATCGGCCCCGCCAAGGCGATGGCCAGCACGGCCAGCGCCGCGAGCAGCGCGGCCACCGGCAAGTGCCGCAGCCACGGGCGGTCGCGCCCGGAGACCTCGGCGACGACGGAGAAGTTGCCGAAGGCGATGGACCGGCGGCGGCGCCGGCGGTCGACGTACACGTACGCGGCCGCGGCGAGCACCGGCACCAACAGAGCCAGCAGCCACGCGGGGTGGGCGAATGCTCCGATCACCGGGCACCTCCCCGCGCCGGTGCCATCTGGCGGGCGAAGTCCATCACCCAGTCGCGGTCCGTGCGCAGCGCGATGACGCGGGCGCGCGCCGAGCGCAACGCCTCCGACACCGTCGCGGAGTGCTCCGCGGCCGCCTTTTCGTATCGTTCGCGGGTCGCGTCGTCGATGTCGACCTCCAGGATCTTCCCCGTCGCCGGATCGGACAGCCGCACCGGTCCCTCGCCGGGAAGCGCTTCGTCGGCCGGGTCGATCAACCGGATGGCCAGCACGTCTGTGCGCGTGCCGATCACGCGCAGCGCATCGGCCCAATCGACCGGACCCAGGAAGTCGGAGATCACGGTGACCAGCCCCGCCCTCGGCGCCCGCGCCGGCAGCGTCCCCAGATCCGCGGCCAGCCCGGAACCCCCGACGTGACGTGCGGCGTGGGCGATCAACCGCATCGCATGCGCCCTCCCCTGGCCCGGCGGGATGATCGCGCCATCGGCGATCAGCCCCGTGCGGTCGCCGGGATTGTCCGCGAGCAGCGAGATCGCCGCCGTCCCCGCCGCCAACAAGTGGCGCTTGGTGACGGGGCCGGAGCCCGTCGTCAAGCGGGGCGGCGACTCCGCGACGATCCACGACTCCAATTCGCGTTCGGCCTCGGGATCGCGCACGTGGGCGACGCCCGTGCGTGCGGTCACCGACCAGTCCATGCGGCGCACGTCATCGCCGACGACGTACTCGCGCGCAGAATCCGGATCGGTGCCGGGACCGGTGGACGCTGAGGCGAAGGAGCCCCGCAGCAGACCGTCGAGACGGCGCGTGACCGTGAGCTCGAGGTGCTTGAGCACGCGGTCGAGATCCCGGTCGATGGCGGTGCGGGCCCCGTCTCTCATGCGCCCGGGCCCACCTCGGGCAGACGGACGCGGGCCAGGACCCGGTCGATGATCGTCTCCGGGGTGATCTCGTCGGCGAGCCCCTCGTAGGACAGGACGAGGCGGTGGCGCAGGACGTCGGGAAGCACCTCGACGACGTCCTCCGGGGTGACGAAATCGCGGCCTTTGAGCAGCGCCGTCGCCCGCGCGGCGGTGACCGTGCCCAGCGTCGCGCGCGGCGACGCCCCGTAGGCCAGCCAACGACCGACGTCGTCGAGGTTGGCCCGGCCCGGGTTGCGCGTCAGCTCGATGACGGCGACCACGTAATCGATGAGCGAATGGTGGACGAAGACCTCGCGGGTCTTCTGCTGCAGGGCCCGCACCGTCGCCGGATCGAGGATGCGCCGCGCCGACGGCGGCGTCGACCCCATGCGGTAGACGATCTCGCGCTCCTCCGACGGCGTCGGGTAGCCCACGACGACCTTGAACAGGAAGCGGTCGCGCTGCGCCTCCGGCAGCGGGTACACGCCCTGGTTCTCGATGGGGTTCTGCGTGGCCAGCACCAGGAACGGCTCCGGCACGGGGCGGGAGACGCCGGCGATGGACACCTGGTGTTCCGCCATGACCTCCAGCAGCGCCGACTGCACCTTCGCGGGCGCGCGGTTGATCTCGTCGGCGAGCACGATGTTGGCCATCACGGGCCCGGGCTCGGTGATGAACTCGCCGGTGTCCTGCCGGAACACGCGGGTGCCCACGATGTCGGAGGGCACCAGATCCGGGGTGAACTGGATGCGCGAGAAGCTGCCGCCGATGACCGTGGCGAACGTCGACACGGCCAGCGTCTTGGCCACGCCCGGCACGCCCTCCAGCAGGACGTGGCCGCCGGAGAGCATGGCCACGACCAACTGCCTGCACAGGTGCTCCTGGCCGACGACGACCTGGCTCATTTCGGACAGGACCCTGCGCAGATCCGGGGTCTCGGTCACGTGCTCGTCTCCTTGCGGCTGGGGTCGGGTGCGGCGGGTGCGCCTTCCCGCAGACTAGACGAGACGGACGACGTTCGGCGTCATGCCGCTGTAGCGCACGGCGGTGACGCGGACGACGGAACCGGACTGCGGGGCCTCGATCATCTGGCCGTTGCCCAGGTAGATGGCGACGTGCCCATGGCCGTTGGGGCCGTAGAAGATCAGGTCGCCGCGCTGCATCTCCGACGCCGGGTAATGGGTGCCGCGCTGGTACTGGTAGCCGGTGTAGTGCGGCAGGGTGATGCCGATGCCGGCGTAGGCGTACAGCGTCAGTCCGGAGCAGTCGAAGCCGACCTTGTTGTAGTCGCCGTGCGCGTCGGCGTTGCCACCGTCGCGGATGCCCTTGGTCGGGCCGTTGGCGTTGCCGCCGCCCCAGGCGTACGGGGTGCCGACCTGCGACATGGCCCGGCTGATCACGGTCTCGATCTTCGCGGACCGGTCGCCGGCGGTCGGCGAGCCCGATTCCGGGTTGGCGGGGGTCGCGGTCTGGACGGTGGTCGCGTTGGTTCCGGTGCCGTCGGTTGTGTCGGCATCGCTTTCCGACGTCCCGGCGTCCTCGCCGGTGGCGCCGGTGCCGGATTCCGTGGTCGTGTCCGCGGCATCGTCGTCGGACTCGGTGGGCTCGGCGACCGTGGTGGTCGGAGCCGTGGTGGACGGAGCGGTGGCCGACGGAGTGGTCGTCGTCGGTGCGGTGGTGGACGGCGAGGTCGTCGGAGCGGTGGTGCCGGGGCGTTCGGAAGCGGTGGCCCGCTCGTCCGACTCGGTGGTCGTGCCCGTGTCCGACTCGGTGTTCGCTCCGGTGGTCGCCTCGTCGCGGGCCTCGTCGGCGGCGTCGCGGATGACCTCGTTTTCGCTGCGGCCGTCGCCGCTGGAACCGCCCGAACGGTTGTAGGCGTCGAGCGCGATGCGCGCGGCGTCGAGCGCCGCCCGTGCGGCGTCGCGCTGGATGACCGCGGCGGCATGGGCGACGCGTTCGTCGGCAAGCAGGCGCGCGGCCTCCTGGTAGACGCGGTCGGCCTCGCCGTGGAGCCGCTCGGCTTCGCCGGCGGCCTTTTCCGCCGTCTCCCTGGCCAAGCGCAGGGTGGACTCGGCGTTGGCGGCTTCGGTGCGGGCGCGGTCCAGGCCGTCGACGACCAGGCCCTGCTTCTCCGCGGCGCGGCGCAGCGTCGACGAGCGATCGAGGACCTCGGCGGAATCCCGTGCGCCCTTGAGCGCGGACGGGAGGGAGTAGCCCTGGCGCATGGCGGCGCGGGCCATTTCGTCGAAGGTGCCCTGGGCTCCCCGAAGATCGTCGCGGGTGACGTCGAAGACCTTCTTGGCGTCGTCGACGGCGCCGCGGGCGCGTTCGGCCTTGGTGCGCGCGGTCTCGAGGTCGACGTGGGCCCGGTTGGCGTTTTCGCGCAACCCGCCCATGTTCAGCTCGAGTTCGGAAACCCTGCGCTCGTGCTTCGTGACGTCGGAGACGAGGGTCTGCAGGACCCCGTCCGCGGACGACTCGGAGTGCGAGTCGCCGCCGGTCGGCTGCGCCGACACGGCGGGTGCGTGAGTGGCCAGCAGACCGACCATCATGGCTCCGGCAATGGGGCGGGTCCACCTGAGGCGGGCCCGAGACGTCCGGCTAACTGCCACCTTCGACTCCTTGCTATGCGGTTCGGGCCGACGGCGCGGATTCGATGGCAACTTCCCCATTGCCCGAATCCGGTGCCGCCCACGCGGGGCGGCGCAGCCACCGGCTTATGCATGTCCCGAGGGCAACAAGCGCACCCCGGGTAACAATCTGCACGCTACGACACAGCGGCCCCCTGGAACACATAAGTCACGATTGAAACGTCGGCCCCAACTGTCGTGATCGTTTCGTTATGGGCGGTGGCCTGCCGCTTTACGGCGGACCGGCGGACGTGTGATGTTCATCACAAATTAGTCACGAATGGGCGTGTCGACGTGCGGAGCGTCGAAAAGCAAGTAGCTGGCCTTGTCGATGGTCAAGCCTTATGACTTGATCTACACGTTTGGGATCAAAGTGGGTATATGTCGTTAAATATGTTCGGCGAGGTATATGAAATCGTTACCCTATGGCCCGTGCGTCTTTCGTGCGTCCACCGTGGTCCGCCGTTCCCGGGGCCATGACCGCGATAACGCCCCGCGCGGCGGAGGCCGGCGGGGTGCGGGGGTGGGGGCGATCCCCCGGTTCGGACTATGCGGATGTGAGCGATGCGGAACGGCGGGCGTCGCCGCCGGCGGCTCCCGCCGGGCGGGGTTTGCCGTGGGAGCGCATCCACCACACGACCGCCAGCACCGCGAACACGGCGACGATCGCGCCACCGGCAAGCAGGCTGTAATCGACCCACGGGACCGAATAGCCGGCGACCTCGTCGACGAAGGCCTCGAAGCCTTCGATGTACTCGTTCGGCTCCTCCATCATTTCGTATTGCCCCAGCTCCAGTGCGGCCCTGGGCTCGGCGTCCGACGAGGTGCCCACCGAAAACGGTGATCTGACGATGACCGTGCCACCGCTTTCCGCGACGATCTCCTCCGCGAAATTGCGCAGGTCGGTGAAGCCCTGCGGGTCGCGGTCGACGATGACGACCTTGAGGTCCTCGACTCCGCGGCCTTCGGCCGAGTCGACGATCGGCCGCAGCACCGCCTCGAGGTCCTCGTTGGCGGTCATGATCGGATCGGCCGCAAGGGACTCGGCGACCTGGGCCGCGTCGAGCTGGTCCAGATACATGCCTTCGTTTCCGCTCATTGCCCGCTGGTTCCTCCCGGTCGACTGTCCCCCCATGTGCGCCACCCATCATGCACCTTCGCCGGGGGTAAATCGGGTCAGCCGCTCCCGGCGCGCCGCGTCGGGGTGGGTGCAACAGAACGCCCGTACTGTTATTCTTGGGGGAGGTCGAGCCGGCCCGTCGGCGCACCGCATGATCCACATGCGCAAAAGGTGCCCTTCGTGACGAGTTCGCGCCAAGTGCCTCAAGGGCCCACTCGTGTGCAGGGCCTGCGGCGCGCACCACCCGAGCAAAGATTTGGAGCAGACTGTGACTGAAAGCAAGAACTCCTTCAACGCCAAGAGCACCCTCGAGGTCGGCGAGAAGTCCTACGACTACTTCCGCCTCGACGCCGTGCCCGGCATGGAGAAGCTTCCTTACGCCCTCAAGGTTCTCGGCGAGAACCTGCTGCGCAACGAGGACGGCGCCAACATCACCGAGGAGCACATCAACGCGGTCGCGAACTGGGATGCGTCGGCTGAGCCGTCCATCGAGATCCAGTTCACGCCGGCTCGCGTGATCATGCAGGACTTCACCGGCGTCGCCTGCGTCGTCGACCTCGCCACCATGCGCGAGGCCGTGAAGACCCTCGGCGGCGACCCGGACAAGGTCAACCCGCTGAACCCGGCCGAGATGGTCATCGACCACTCCGTCATCATCGAGGCCTTCGGCGACGAGAACGCCCTCGAGAAGAACGTCGAGATCGAGTACCAGCGCAACGACGAGCGTTACCGCTTCCTCCGCTGGGGCACGGGCGCGTTCTCCAACTTCCGCGTGGTCCCCCCGGGAACCGGCATCGTCCACCAGGTCAACATCGAGTACCTGGCCCGCACCGTCTTCGACAACGACGGCGTCGCCTACCCGGACACCTGCGTCGGCACCGACTCCCACACCACCATGCAGAACGGCCTGGGCATCCTGGGCTGGGGCGTCGGCGGCATCGAGGCCGAGGCGGCCATGCTGGGCCAGCCGATCTCCATGCTCATCCCGCGCGTCGTGGGCTTCAAGCTCACCGGCGACACCCCGACCGGCGTGACCGCCACCGACGTCGTCCTGACGATCACCGACATGCTGCGTCAGCACGGTGTCGTCGGCAAGTTCGTCGAGTTCTACGGCGCCGGCGTCTCCAAGCTGCCCCTGGCCAACCGCGCCACCATCGGCAACATGTCCCCGGAGTTCGGCTCCACGGCGGCCATCTTCCCGATCGACGGCGAGACCACCAAGTACCTGCGCCTGACCGGCCGCTCCGAGGAGTCGGTCGAGCTGGTCGAGGCCTACGCCAAGGCCCAGGGCATGTGGCTGGACGAGAACACCCCGGAGGCCGAGTACTCCGAGTACCTCGAGCTGGACCTGTCGACGGTCGTCCCGTCGATCGCCGGCCCGAAGCGCCCGCAGGACCGCATCGAGCTGACCTCCGCCAAGGAGCAGTTCCGCAAGGACCTGCACAACTACACCAACGGCTCCGGCGACGGCGACGTGCAGGACTACGTCGCCGAGGGCGGCAACGCGGGCAAGGGCGGCGCCGAGCTGTCCTTCTCCGACGACGCCGAGGTGCGCAACCTGGCCCTGGGTGCGGCGGGCCGCCCGTCGAACCCGATCAAGGTCAACTACAACGGCAAGGACATGGTCCTCGATCACGGCATGGTCTCCATCGCCTCGATCACGTCGTGCACCAACACCTCGAACCCGTCCGTCATGGTCGGCGCGGCCCTGCTGGCCCGCAACGCCGCGGACAAGGGCCTGAAGTCGGCGCCGTGGGTCAAGACCTCCATGGCCCCGGGTTCCCAGGTCGTCACCGGCTACTACGAGAAGGCGGGCCTCTGGCCGGCCCTGGAGGCCATGGGCTTCTACCTCGTCGGCTACGGCTGCACCACCTGCATCGGCAACTCCGGCCCGCTGCCGGAGGAGATCTCGGCCGGCATCAACGAGGCCGACCTCGCCGCCACCGCCGTGCTGTCCGGCAACCGCAACTTCGAGGGTCGCATCAACCCCGACGTCAAGATGAACTACCTGGCGTCCCCGATCCTCGTCATCGCCTACGCCATCGCCGGCACCATGGACTTCGACTTCGAGACCGAGTCCCTGGGCAAGGACCAGGACGGCAACGACGTCTTCCTGAAGGACATCTGGCCGGCCACCGAGGAGATCGAGTCGGTCATCGAGGAGTGCATCACCTCCGAGCTGTACGACGAGGACTACGCCGACGTCTTCGCGGGCGACGAGCGCTGGCAGAACCTGCCGACCCCCGAGGGCAAGACCTTCGAGTGGGACGACAAGTCCTCCTACATCCGCAAGGCCCCGTACTTCGATGACATGGACATGGAGCCGTCGCCGGTCTCCGACGTCAAGGGCGCCCGCGTCCTGGCGGCGCTGGGCGACTCGGTCACCACCGACCACATTTCCCCCGCGTCCTCCATCAAGCCGGGCACCCCGGCGGCGCAGTACCTCGACTCCATGGGCGTCGAGCGCAAGGACTACAACTCGCTGGGCGCCCGTCGCGGCAACCACGAGGTCATGGTCCGCGGCACGTTCGCCAACATCCGCCTGCAGAACCAGCTTCTGGACGGCGTGACCGGCGGCTACACCCGCGACTTCACCCAGGAGGGTGGCCCGCAGTCGTTCATCTACGACGCCGCGCAGAACTACAAGGAAGCCGGCACCCCGCTGGTCGTCATGGGCGGCAAGGAGTACGGCACCGGTTCCTCGCGTGACTGGGCCGCCAAGGGCACCCTGCTGCTGGGCGTCAAGGCCGTCATCGCCGAGTCCTTCGAGCGCATCCACCGCTCGAACCTCATCGGCATGGGCGTCATCCCGCTGCAGTTCCCGGAGGGCGAGTCCTGGAAGTCCCTGGGCCTGGATGGCACGGAGACCTTCGACATCACCGGCATCGAGGAGCTCAACGAGGGCACCACGCCGAAGAACGTCAAGGTCGTCGCGACCAAGGACGGCGGCGAGACCATCGAGTTCGACGCGCTCGTGCGCATCGACACCCCCGGTGAGGCCGAGTACTACCGCCACGGCGGCATCCTGCAGTACGTGCTCCGCAACATGATCAACGGCTAGTCGCTTCCCCTCCGCGAGGAGGGGGTGACCCGCCATTGATCGGGCGCGCGGGGCCGGGCCGGTCGGTTTTCGAGCCGTCCGTCCCGGCCCCGGGTGCTTGGATGGAGAGGATTGCAGGTGGCCCCCGATGCCGAGAGTCAGTAGCAAGGACCTCCGTTCGCGCCGAAGCGAGATTCTCGAGGGCGCGCGCGGTTGTTTCGCGGAGTTCGGCTATGACGGGGCGACCGTTTCCCGGTTGGAGGCGGCCACGGGCAAGTCCCGTGGCGCGATCTTCCACCATTTCGGTTCCAAGGAAGGCCTCTTCCTCGCTTTGGCGGAGGAGGATGCCGATCGGATGGCCGAGGTGACCGCCAGTTCGGGTTTGGTCGAGGTGATGCGCGACGTCGTCGCCCACCCCGACCAGCACGAGTGGTTGGGCACTCGGCTGGAGATCGTCGGGCGCTTGCGCACGGACGTCGATTTTCGGCGGAAGTGGCTCGAGCACCAGGAGCATCTCGACGGCGCGGTGCGCAATCGCCTGCGCGACAGCGCCAAGTCGGGATCCCTGCGCGACGATTATTCCCCCGAGGCCATGCGGTTGATGCTGGAGATCATGCTCGACGGCATCATCACGCGGGTGGCCACGGGCCGGTCCACCGAAGGAATGGACGAGGTCCTCGATCTGATCGAGGAGTCCGTCCGCCGGCCGCGGTAGCCCCGTTCGTAGGGCGCTTCACGCAACACTGTCACGGCGATGCCCGTCCCCGCTTTCGCGCGGGGACGGGCATCGCCGTTGTCGCGGCATCGTCCCGGGTTGCGTTGCGACGCCCGCGTGGCCCCGGGTCCACCCGATTAACCTCCGGAAACGGCACTGAACTAAGCTGTCTATTCATGAACGGTGGACGAGATCGGGGACGCTTCCTGCTGGTGGCGCTGCGCGACGGCGACGACGTCGCGGTCGCCGAGTACGAGGACTTCCTGCGCGGCACGCGCTTGCCGAAGGACCGCCTGATCCACCACCCCATCACGTCGACGTCCGACGTGCTGCCCGACCTGTCCGGCTTCGACGGCGTCTTCGTGGGCGGCAGCCCCTTCAACGTCACGGACCTGGTGCATTCGGAGCTGCAGAAGCACGTCCACGATCAGCTCTACGACCTGCTCGTCTCCCCCGTTCCCACTCTGATGCTGTGCTACGGAAACAGCTTCGCGGCATTCGCCGGCGGTGGCCGCGTGGACCGTTCGCACCCGGAGCGGGTGGGAGTCAGCGAAGTCAACCTCACGGATGCCGCGGCGGATGACCCCATCGTCGGCAAGCTGGCGAGGTCCTTCAAGGGCCTGACCGGGCACAAGGAGTCGGTCGTCGAGCTTCCGGAGGGGGCGACGCTGCTGGCCACCGGCCCGACGTGCCCCGTGCAGGCGTACCGCGCGAACCGGTCGACGTGGGTCACGCAGTTCCACCCGGAGATGGACGCCGAGGGCATCATCCGCCGGATGGGCTTCTACATGGACGCCGGCTATTTCAAACCCGAAGAGGTCGAGGAGATCTCCGGCATCGTCCGCGCCACGGACCTGGGGCCGGCGGAGCAGATCCTCCATTCGTTCATGGATTACTGCCTGGAACGTTCAGGCCGTTAACCTGGGGGCATGACCGAGCCCCGCGGCGCGAAGCCGTTTCTGCTGCTGTCGACCCGCGCGGAGGATGCCGCCGCGCACGCCGAGCAGCTGTCTTTCGCGCGCGCGGCGGGCATCGCACCCGCCATGCTCCACCAACTGCGGCTGGAGCGGGAACGACCCCGTGGTCTGGACCTGTCGCGCTACGGCGGCGTCATCGTCGGCGGAGGCCCGTACAACGCCTCGGATGAGTCGAAGTCCGCGGTCCAACGCGAGGTTGAGGCGTGGTTCGACGACCATTTGGCGGAGGTCCTGGAGACGGAGTTCCCCTTCTTCGGAGCCTGCTACGGCGTCGGACTGCTGGGCCAGGCGGGACGCGGAGTGGTCTCGCGCAAACATGGCGAAGAGGCCGCGGTGGTGGAGGTCGCGGTCACCGACGATGGTGCGGCCGACCCGATCCTCCGGGGCCTGCCGCAGCGCTTCCACGCGATGGTCGGACACAAGGAAGCCATCGAGGAACTGCCGGCGAGCGCGACGCTGCTGGCCACCGGCGACGCGTGCCCGGTGCAGATGTTCCGGCTGGGCCGCAACGCCTACGCCACCCAGTTCCATCCCGAGCTCGACGCCGACACCTTCGAGCAGCGCCTGCGCATCTACGCCAATCACGGGTACTACCAGACGGGAGGCAACGACCGCGCGGTCGCCGACGCCCGGCGTTTCGACGTCGCCCGCGCGGCGCAGGTGCTGCACAACTTCACGCGCCTGCACTCCGGCCACCGCGGCTGATCAGACCCGCCGCCGCAGGTCCTCGAGCAGCGGCAGGATCCGGTGCGGGATGCGGCGGCGCAGCACGATTTCCGATCGCATCCTCTCCACGCCGTCGATGGCGATGATCGCCGAGAAGATCTCCTCCAGGTGCGCGTGGTCGCGCGCGGCCAGCCGGCAGGCGAGATCCTCGGTGCCGGCTACCGAATCGGCGCGGAGGATGAACGGGATGTCGGCGATGCGCGCGACCACCGAATCCAGATCCGCCTGGCGCAGCGTCAGGTGCACGTCGGCGTTGAGCGGGTAGCCCAACGCGGCGGGGTCCAGGGACGGCGCGAAATCCGGGATGACCCCGGCGTCGACGAGCTTGTCCAGGCGCGCTTGCGCGGTGCCGCGGGCGACGCCGAGACGGCGGGCGTATTCGCGCACTCCCGCGCGGGGTTCCTCGACGACCAGCCGCAGCAGATCGGCGTCGAGTTTGTCCAGGGGTTTCGGCGTGGGGGACATCGTTCGCGTCCTTTCGTCGTCGGGCCCGCCATCGCCGGGCCCTTATGTCCGCATATCGGTCCGATCGCGGAGAATGTGGGCCACCTGCTCAGTCTTGCGGTGATAAGCCTGCGCCGTGTGCCCAACTGGTACCGATTCGATTGCGCACCAGTGACTATGTCGTGGCTCACACCCTAGCCTGTGATTCACCACACACCAGTGGCGAGTTCGTTTCCGCGCACCCGCGACCGCGACACATGAACAGGTGATCCGACATGACCACGATGCTGCCTCCCCCGTTCCGACCCGACTCCCCGGCCGAGCACGCCGACCGGCCGCTCACGGCCCGGCCCGGCCGCGACATCGTCGCCGAGCGCCTGACCGCCGACAAGGGCACCGTGCACCTGACGGGCATCCAGGCCCTGGTGCGCACCGTGCGCGACCGCGCGCTGGCCGACCGCGCGCGCGGACTGAAGACCGCGTCGTTCATCTCCGGCTACGAGGGTTCCCCGCTGGGCGGATACGACCTGGAGCTCGCCCGCCGCACGGATCTGCTGGAGCCGCTGGACGTCGTCCACCTGCCGGCCGTCAACGAGGAACTGGGCGCCACGGCGGTGTCCGGCTCCCAGCTCGCGGCCGG
>DHCMJ07802__coassemble_937_pt1 | contig 26843 bp, 24 predicted proteins | sample DHCMJ07802__metabat2_low_PE_013 | metagenome-assembled genome bin DHCMJ07802 | reverse complement strand
AGCTGGCCGACGTGCGCCTGCTGCTGGTGATCATCACCGACACCGGCCGCGTCGAGCAGCGCAACGTCGAGCTCGCCGCGCCCATCGACCCGAACCAGGTGCCGCCGCTGCGCGACATGCTCAACCGGACCATGGCGGGCAAGACACTGTCCGACGCCTCGGCGTCGATCGCGGACCTGGCGGCCACCGCGCCCGCCGACGTGCGCGACGTGGTGATCAGGTGCTCGGCGGTCATCATCGAATCCCTCATCGACCGGCCGAACGACCGCCTGATCCTCGCGGGCGCGTCGAACCTCACGCGCTCCGGCCTGCACGGGCGCCTGCCGTCGACGCTGCCGACGGTGCTCGACGCGCTGGAGGAGCAGGTCGTGGTGCTCAAGCTGCTGTCCGCCGTCCAGGACCTCCACCAGGTGCGAGTGTCCATCGGCGACGAGAACGAGGACGAGGAGCTGCGCGGCACGTCGGTGGTCTCCACCGGGTACGGCACGTCGGGCGCGATCCTCGGCGGGCTCGGCGTCGTCGGCCCGACCTACATGGACTATCCGGGAACAATCGCGTCCGTCGCGGCCGTTGCACAGTACGTCGGCCGGGTGCTGGGTGACGGGTGAGCGCCCGCGCGCTGGTACATTCTTCCGACGGTTCAAACATGTGATTTTCGACAGATGCGTAAGGAAGTAACTGACGTTGGCTCGTGACTACTACGGCATCCTCGGCGTGTCCAAGGACGCCTCCGACGCGGAGATCAAGAAGGCCTACCGCAAGCTCGCGCTGAAGTACCACCCGGACCGCAATCCGGATGACGAGGAAGCGGCGGAGAAGTTCCGCGAGGCGTCGGTGGCCCACGAGGTGCTGTCCGACCCGGAGAAGCGCCGCATCGTCGACCTCGGCGGCGACCCGATGGATCAGGGTGGCGGCGCCGGCGGTTACGGCGGCGGTTTCGGCGGATTCGGGGGCGGCGGCCTCGGCGACGTCTTCGAGGCGTTCTTCGGCGGCGCCGGCGGCGGCCAGCGGCAGCGGCGCTCCCGCGTCCAGCCGGGCTCGGACGCGCTGCTGCGCATTTCGCTCGGCCTGGACGAGTGCTTCACCGGCGTGCGCAAGCCGATCACCGTGGACACGGCCATCCTCTGCGACGTTTGCGAGGGCACCGGCTCCAAGTCGAAGGCCAAGCCGAAGGTCTGCGGCGATTGCAACGGCACCGGCGAGATCCAGCAGGTTCAGCGCTCCTTCCTGGGCAACGTCATGACGTCGCGGCCCTGTGGCCGCTGCCAGGGCACCGGCGAGATCATCGTCGACCCCTGCAACAACTGCGGCGGCGACGGCCGCGTGAAGTCGCGCCGCGACCTGACCGTCAACGTCCCGGCGGGCATCGCCGACGGCATGCGCATCCGCATGGCCGGCCAGGGCGAGGTCGGCCCGGGAGGCGGCCCGGCCGGCGACCTCTACGTCGAGGTCCACGCCGAGCCGCACCCGGTGTTCACCCGCGAGGGCGACGACCTGCACGTCACCATCCACGTCCCCATGGTCGACGCGGCCCTGGGCACGTCGCTGGACGTCGAGGACCTGGTCGGCGAGAAGATCACCGTCGGCGTCGAGCCGGGCACGCAGCCGGCCCAGTCGATGCGCGTCGAGGGCCGCGGCATGCCGCGCCTGCGCGGCGAAGGCGCCGGTGACCTCATCGCCCACGTCGACGTCACCGTGCCCACGAAGCTCGACGGCAAGTCGCGCGAGATGCTGGAGAAGCTCCGCGACCACCGCGACGAGGGCACCCGCGTCGCCGAGGGGCAGGCCGCGGACCGCGGCTTCTTCTCCCGATTCCGCGGCCGCCGCTAGACACGCACAGCTGGACCTCGTACAGCCAAACACTGCACCGCTGGACCACCGCACCGCCGACGATCAGGAGAGCCATGGGCCTGCCCGTATTCCTCGCCGACTTCGGCGTAGCCCTGCCCGCACCAGGCACCGGGATCACCCTCGACGGCCCCGAAGCCAAGCACGTCAAGGTGCAGCGCCTGGCCGCCGGCGACGAGGTCTTCCTCGTGGACGGTTCGGGCCGGCGGGCCCATGCCCGCATTTCGCTTGCCGACGGCTCCCGCGTGACATGCGACGTCCTGTCCGCAAATGATGATGACCGGCCCACGCCGCACGTCACCGTCGTGCAGGCCCTGCCGAAGTCGGACCGCGCCGAATTGGCCGTGGACCTGATGACGGAGGCCGGTGTCGACGCCATCGTCCCCTGGTCGGCGCGCCGGTGCGTGGCCAAGTGGACCGGGCCGAAGGCGGCGAAGGCCCGCGACAAGTGGGCGGCCACCGCCCGCGAGGCCGCCAAGCAGGCCCGCCGCTCGTGGATTCCGCCGGTGGCGGAGCTGCATTCCGGCAAGGACGTCGCCGCGCTGATCGAGGATGTCGTCGGCCGCGGGGGAGTCGCCGCCGTCCTCCACGAGGCCGAGCACCGGCCCTTCGCCGAGGTCGCCGCGGCCGCGGTCGACGCCGCCGAGATCGTGTTCGTCGTGGGCCCCGAAGGCGGCGTCGACGACGAGGAGATCGAGCTGTTCCGCGCCGCCGGGGCGGTCCCCGTGGTCCTGGGCCCGACGGTCTTGCGCACGGCCCTGGCCGGTGCCGCCGCCACGTCGGCCCTCGGCCCCCTGACGCGACGCTGGGGCTGAGCGGAATCCGCGCGGCCATTGCCTTTCTCGTTCCCTGGCTGCTGTGCGCGGCCGGCGGGGCAGTCGCGGCGTGGGCGGGGGTTCCCGCCGGGTGGCTCGTCGGGGCGATGGTCGTTGCCGTGGTGCTGTCCCTGGTCGCCGGTGGCCGCGCCGCACCCGACGTGGGGTGGACCCGCCCGTGGCCGAACCGGTTCGGGCAGACGGTCATCGCGTTGCTCGCGGTCGGCCCTGTTGCCCAATCCCAGGCGGGCGAGTTGTTGGCGGGCTTGCCGCTGGCGCTGCTGATCACCGTGGCGTCGATGCTGGTGGCCTTCGGTGCCTCGACCCTGCTGCACCGGCGTGCCGGAGTCGATCGCGCCACCTCGGTGGTGGCGACGTTGCCGGGAGGGGCGTCGCTCATGCTCGCGCTGGCCCGGGAAGCCGGCGCCGACGAGAAATTCGTCGTCTTCGCCCAGTACCTGCGCCTGCTCATCGTGTCGCTCAGCGTGCCCCTGGTCGTGCTGCTTCTCGACGGCCCCGCCTCGGAGGAAACGACCGCAGCGTCGGGCGCAGCGCACACGGGAACCTGGGAGCACTGGGCGGGGGGCTGGTCCAGCTGGGCGATGATCCTCGCCGCGATGGGCCTGGGGGCGGTCGTCGCAAAGCTGATCCCGCGGTTTCCCGCGCCATTCCTCATCCCGGCCATCCTCGCCGGCGCCGCGGCCGCGCTGATCTGGCCCGACGTCGTCCCCGACATGCCGCAGGCGGCCATCGCCGCAGCATTCATCGTGCTGGGCACGGCGGCGGGCTCGGGAATGAACGGCGAGAACATCGCCGAGTTCCGACGGTCGCTGCCGTACATCCTGGTAGGCGTCGGAATGCTGATGGCGGCCATGGCGGCCTGCGCCTGGGCGATGTGGGGGCTCGGCATCGCCGGCGGCGTCGACGCCTACCTGGCCACGGCACCCGGGGCCAGCGAACCGGTCTTCGGGTTCGTCGCCGAGCGCGGCGGCGCGGGCCTGGTGGTGGTGATGCACGTCGTCCGCATCATCACGGTGGCCGTCGCCGCGCCGTCGGTGCCCCGCATCCTCCGGAGATTCACGGCGTGAGCCAACCGGCGCCGTGGCGGGTTCCCGCGCCGGGACGTCGTCAAGCGACACCCAGCCGGGCCCGGGGAGCGCCGGTGCACGCCCGATCCGGGCGACGACCTAAGATCGTGGCAAACCCGGTGACACCGGGACACCGCCGCGGAGCACGCGGCCACGCGAAGGAAACGAGGATTCACCCGGCGTGACGGACCCGACCCGACAGCCCGACCGACACAGCGTCGACCATCGCACGCAGGCGATCGTCGAGCTCGACCCCGAGCACGCCCCGACCGTGCTCGGCCACGCCGACCGGAACCTCCGCCTGCTGGAGAACCTCCTCGGCGCCGACGTCCACGCCCGCGGCACCACCGTCACCGTGACCGGACGGCCGTCGCAGGTCGCCACTGCGGCGCGGGCCTTCAAGGAACTCGAATCCATGGCGCGGCGCGGGCACGACTTGTCCACCGACTCCGTCACGCGGGCCGTCGGGCTCGTCGGTGCGGACGTCGGCGCGCGCGGAGGCGCCGGGGGAGAAGGCAGCGCCGCCGATGTGCTCGCCGGGGGAGGCATCGTGGCGCGGCGCGGCAAGATCGTGCGCCCCAAGACCCAAGGGCAGAAGGACTACGTCGACGCCATCGACCGCAACACCATCGTCTTCGGCATCGGCCCCGCCGGCACCGGCAAGACGTACCTGGCCATGGCCAAGGCCGTGCAGGCGCTGCAGCGCAAGGAAGTCGAGCGGATCATTCTGACCCGCCCGGCCGTCGAAGCCGGCGAGAACCTCGGCTTCCTGCCCGGCACCCTCCACGAGAAGATCGACCCCTACCTGCGCCCGCTGCACGATGCGCTGCGGGACATGATGGACGCCGAGCTGATCCCGAAGCTCATGGAATCCGGCGTCATCGAGGTCGCGCCGCTGGCGTACATGCGCGGGCGGACGCTGAACAACGCGTTCATCATCCTCGACGAAGCGCAGAACACCACGCCGGCGCAGATGAAGATGTTCCTGACGCGCCTCGGTTTCGGGGCGAAGATGGTCGTCACCGGCGACGCCACCCAGGTCGACCTGCCCCGCGGGCAGCGTTCCGGCCTCGACGTGGTGCGCGGCATCCTGGGCGGCATCGACGGCATCGCTTTCCCTCAACTGGGTGCGGGCGACGTGGTCAGGCACTCCCTGGTCTCCGCGATCGTCGAGGCCTACGACGACCACGATGCCGCGGAGCGGGAACGCGCCGAACGGAAGAAGGCCGCCGGCTCGAAGGCGGAGGGCTCGAAGGGCGCTGCGAAGCGTGGTGCCGCCAAGGGCAGCGCGAACAGGGGCGCACACGGCGTCCGCGACGCCGGCGGGGACTGGAAGTGGAAGTCGGGGGACGACGAATGAGCATGAGCATGACCAAGTCCGTGATCATGACCACGAGCGCGAACAGCAGGAGCCAGGACCGATGAGCATCGAGGTTTTCAATGAATCCGGCGTCGGCGTCAACGAGGAATCGCTGATCGACGTCGCCCGCTACGCCTTGGGCCGCATGGACGTGCACCCGGCCGCCGAACTGTCGATCCACCTCGTCGACGAGCCGACGATCGAGGATTTGCACATCCGCTGGCTCGACCTGCCGGGGCCGACGGACGTGATGAGCTTCCCCATGGACGAGCTCACCCCCGGCTCCGGCCACCCCGAGGCTCCGCAGCCCGGGCCGTCGATGCTCGGCGACATCGTGCTGTGCCCCGACTTCGCCGCCCGCCAGGCGGAGAAGGCGGGCCATCCGCTCAGCCATGAACTCGTGCTGCTCACCGTCCACGGCCTGCTGCACCTGCTGGGCTACGACCACATCGAATCCGACGAGGAACGCCGGATGTTCGCCCTGCAGAACGGGCTGCTCGCCGACTGGTACGACGACGTCGAGCGCCGCGGCGCCGACTTCCCGGCCAAGCCGATCAACGCCGGCGCGTTCCCGTCGGCCGCCGACCGCGAAAAGCTCGACGAGCGGCTCGACGGCGACGGAAACGGCGACGACCGCGACGGTCGCCGGGGCCATGCCGACCGCGACGGCCGCGACGGCGAGGCGGGCGCCGCACGATGACCGCGTCGGTGTGGATGATCCTCACGGTCATCCTGCTCATGGCCGTCGCCGGTGTGCTCAGCACGGTCGAAACCGCCGTCAGCGCCATCTCCCGGGCCCGCGTGACCGAAATGGTCCGCGACGAAGTCGCCGGCGCGAAGGCGCTGGTCCGCGTCCTGGATTTCCGCGCCCGCAACGTCAACGTCCTCGTGCTGCTGCGCACGCTGTGCGAAGTCGCGGGGGCGGTGCTCGTCGCGGTCATCGCGATGGAGTTCATCCACTCCGACGCGTGGGCCATCACGGCCGCCATCGTCGCCATGACCCTGTTCAGCTACCTGGTCCTCGGCGTCACCTCGCGCACCCTGGGCCGGCGCAACCCGTACTCGATTTCACTGGCCTCCGCCGTCATCCTCGGCGGGGTCTCGCGGCTGCTGGGGCCCGTCGAAAAGCTGCTGATCTGGACCGGCAACGTGCTGACCCCCGGCGGCGGCTTCCGCGACGGCCCGTTTTCCACGGAAGTCGAACTGCGCGAAATGGTCGACATCGCCCGCGAACGCGGAATCGTCGAACACGACGAGCGCCGCATGATCCAGTCGGTGTTCGACCTGGCGTCGACGTCCGCCCGGTCGGTGATGGTGCCGCGCCCCGAAATGGTGTGGATCGAATCCGAGAAGCACGCCGGCCAGGCCGTGGCGCTGTGCGTTCGCTCCGGGCATTCGCGCATTCCCGTCATCGGCGACGGCGCCGACGACATCGTGGGCATCGTCTACCTCAAGGACCTGGTGCACCAGACGTACACGCTCACCGACGGCGGTCGCAGCGTCCCCGTCACCGACGTGATGCGGCAGGCCACCTTCGTCCCGGACTCCAAGCCGCTGGACGACCTGCTCGACGAAATGCAGCGGGACCGCAACCACATCGCCGTCCTCGTCGACGAGTACGGCGGCGTGGCGGGGCTGATCTCCATCGAGGACATCCTCGAGGAAATCGTCGGTGAGATCGCCGACGAATACGATGAAGACGAACGCGCGCCCATCGAACCGCTCGGCGACGGCCGGTACCGGGTGGTCGCGCGCCTGTCGCTCGGGGAACTGATCGAGCTTTACGACGAATCCGAGGGGCGCGAAATCCGCTTCGACGACGGCGTGGAGGACGAGGTAGACACCGTGTCGGGGCTGATCGCCTACGGCCTGGGCCGCGTGCCGCTGCCCGGCGCCGAAGTCGAGGCCGGCGGGCTGCGGTTGACCGCCGAAGGAGCGCGGGACCGACGAGGCAGGATGCGGGTCCACGCAGTGGTCGTGGAACCCGTCGACCCCGAGCCGGCGGACGCCGGCGCGGGACACGAGCAAGAGGAGAACTGACATGGGAAACCTGGACGACATGCTGGCGGGCGCCGGAATCGGCGGCGATTCCGACGACTACGCCACCCCGCCGGGCCACCGCTCCGGCTTCGTGTCCATCGTGGGCCGGCCCAACACCGGCAAGTCCACGCTGACCAACGCGCTGGTGGGCGAGAAGATCGCCATCACCGCCGACCAGCCGGAAACCACCCGCCACCCCGTGCGCGGCGTGGTGCACCGCGACGACTGCCAGATCGTGGTGGTGGACACCCCCGGCCTGCACAAGCCCCGCAAGCTGCTCGGCCACCGCCTCAACGACATGGTCGCCGAGGCATACGCCGACGTCGACCTGATCGCGATGTCGGTGCCCGCCGACGAGAAGATCGGCCCGGGCGACCGCTGGATCCTCGAGTCCGTGCGCGAGTCCTGCCCGAACACGAAGCTGATGGGCATCGTGACCAAGACCGACAAGGTCGCCCGCGACACCGTCGCCGAGCGCCTGATGGAACTCCACGACCTCCTCGGCCCCGAAGCCGAGCTGGTGCCGGTGTCGTCGAACTCCGGCGAGAACCTGGACACGCTGGTCAAGGTCATGGCCTCGCAGCTGCCGGAAGGCCCCAAGTACTACCCGGCGGGCCACGTCACCGACGAGGACCGGGACACCCGCATGGCCGAGCTCATCCGCGAAGCCGCGCTCGGTGGCCTGCGCGAAGAGCTGCCGCACTCCGTGGCCGTCGAGATCGACGAGGTGCTGCCCAACGCCGATCGCGAGGGCGTCACCGACGTCCACGCCGTCATCTACGTCGAACGCCCGGGCCAGAAGCACATCCTCATGGGCAAGGACGGCGGCCGCATGCGCGTGACCGTGCAGAAGGCCCGCAAGTCGCTCATCGAGCTGCTCGGCGAGAACGTCTACCTGGATCTGCGCATCAAGGTCCTCAAGGACTGGCAGTCCGACCCGAAGCAGCTCGGCCGCCTCGGCTTCTAGAACGGGCAATCGCCGACTCGGCCCCGGTGGCCGGGCAGCCCTTCCTTCTGGGGCGGGCAATCGCGGAACCTGCCTCGGGGATCCGGCACGTGAGACGACGGGCCCCTTTCGGGCCGTGGCCGGTGGTTTCCGGGGCACCGGGTAACGTCGGTCGTTGATCGACGAGCGAAAGGCGCACCGTGACCGACACGAACGACCCCGGCAACGGCTTCGGAAACGACTTCGGCAACTTCTCCGGCGACCGCGGCTGGGGAGACGCCTCGGGCGGCTACGCGACTGCGGGCGACCACAACGCCCGGACGGGGTACCCCGACTACTCCGGGTACCCGGCCACTGGCATTGGTACCGGCACCGGCACCGGCAATGGCACTGGCCGCGATGCCGGTTTCTTCTCCGCGCTGTTCGACTTCTCCTTCCGCAAGTACGCCACGCCGTCGATCGTGAAGATCGTCTACATCCTGGTCACCGTCGTCATGGTCCTCGGCGCTCTGGTGTGGACCATCACCGGTGCAGCCGGCGTCTTCGACGTGGATCCCGGTCTCGGCGTCCTGTTCCTGCTGCTCGGGGTGCCGTTCATCCTCGTTGCCCTGGTCCTGCAGCTCGCCCTGTTCCGCGTGCTGCTGGAGGCGAGCCTCGCGCTCATCCGCTCCGCCCAGTCGCTGCAGAACCTCGAGCAGCGCCGCTAAAAGAAGACGGCGCAACCAACGATGGCGGAAAGCTACCGGGACCGGGCGATCGTCGTAAAGCGGCACGACCTGGGGGAAGCCGACCGGATCATCGTGCTGTTCACCCGCGGCCACGGGATCGTGCGGGCCGTGGCGAAGGGAGTCCGGCGCGCGAAATCCCGGTTCGGGTCGCGGCTGGCCCCCTTCGTCGACGTCGACGTGCAAATCCACCCCGGCCGCAACCTCGGCACCATCACGGGGGCCGACGCCATGCGCACCTGGGCGGCGCCCATCGTCGACGACTACGCCCGCTACACCTGCGCCTGCGGGGTGCTCGAAACCGCAGAGCGCCTCGCCGGTGAGGAAGGCACGCCATCGCCGGGGCTGTGGGACCTGACCGTCGAGGCGCTCGAGGCCCTGGCGCACTCGGAAACCGGCGGCGGCGAACGAATCACGGGCCGCACCCCCGGGCTGCTGCTCACCGCCTACCTGCTCAAGGCCATGGCCGAAGCGGGCTGGGCACCGAGCCTCTTCGACTGTGCCCAATGCGGAAAACCCGGCCCCCACAAGGCCTTCGCCCCCTCGGCGGGCGGCGCCGTCTGCGTCGAATGCAGGCCCCCCGGCGCCGCGACGCCGCCAACCGACGTCCTGCGCCTCATGTGGTGGCTCGCCCACGACCGCTGGGACTACGTCGAAGCCGTCGCCGGCCACCGCGGATTCCGCCCCCTGGCCGCCCAGGCCCGCGGTCTGGCCACCGCGCACCTGCAATTCCACCTCGGCAGGCGCGTGTCCGCCCTGACCTTCGTGGACGCCAGGTGGGGGGAAGAGGGGCCGTCGTAAAGCGAACGGCCCGCGCCCGGATGGCCTACGGAGTTGGGGCACCGCCGACGCCGTGGGGCATGATGGGGAGGTGACTTCGCCGACGCCGAACCCCATCCCGCACGACTCGCCGGTCCCCGAGCAATTCCTGCCCCAGCACATCGCGCTGGTCATGGACGGCAACGGCCGCTGGGCCGAAGAGCGCGGCATGAAGCGCACCGAAGGCCACAAGCGCGGCGAAGCCGTCCTGATGGACTGCGTCGACGCCTGCCTGGAAATGGGCGTGCCGCACCTGTCGGCCTACGCGTTTTCCACCGAGAACTGGCGGCGCTCCGCCGACGAGGTGCGATTCCTCATGGGATTCAACCGCGACGTGCTGCGCCGCCGGCGCGACGAACTCGACGCCAAGGGCGTGCGTGTGCGCTGGGCCGGGCGACGGCCGCGGCTGTGGCGCTCGGTGATCAAGGAGCTGGAGATCGCCGAAAGGCAGACCAACGGCAACACCAACCTGACGCTGTACATGTGCGTCAACTACGGAGGCCGCGCCGAAATCGCCGACGCGGCGCGGGAAATCGCGCGGCTGGCGGCGGCGGGTGAACTGAAGCCGGGTGACATCGACGAGAAGACCTTCGGACGCTTCCTCGACGAACCCGACATGCCCGACGTCGACCTGTTCCTGCGGCCCTCCGGCGAGCGGCGCACCTCGAACTTCCTGCCGTGGCAGTCGGCCTACGCCGAACTGGTCTTCCAGGACCGGCTGTTCCCCGACTTCACCCGCGAGGACCTGCGCGCCGCCGTGGTCGAGTACGCCAAGCGCGATCGGCGTTTCGGCGGCGTGAAGTAGGGCAGCCGCAGCAGAGCCCGGCCGGGGGCGGGAGTAGAGCGTGGCCGGAGCAGGGGGGGGCGTCGGGTACGGAAGTACAACGATGGGGGAGGTCGGCGGGGGTTGCGGGCGATGGTGCTTTGCGACGGCTCGAATTCGGTGTGGAGCCCACGTTTTCGCGGGTGCGCGACGTAGTTCCGGAAAATCGAACGGTAGTTTGCCTGCAAGGGGTTTGGGGTCGCGGTAGGTTGGCGATTGCGAACAGACGGGCGACTGGATGAATCGGGTGGGGAACCGTGTCGGTGGGCGTTTGGAACGGAAATGCGGGCGGCAACGCGAACGGGGAACGCCGCGGGAACGCGGTGGAATCTCCCGAAGACTTCGACATGGGTGCCGGGCCCGATGGCTTGAGGCTGGCCGTCGTCACGCTCGTGCATGAAGTGGATGCGGCGGTGGAACAGCTCATGGACCTCCCGATCGGGCAGGTCGGAGCGGCGGACGGGCACGTGGACGACGTGGGTGCCATGGAAAAGGGGCTGGCGGTGCTCCGGGCGGCCGCGAGGAAGATGGACTTCGTGTTCGCCGAGTTCGCCGACGCAGTCGTGGTCAATCAGCTGCACAAGCGGGATGGCGGGCGCGCGACTGCGCGGACGTACCTGAAGAGGCTGTTCGACCTCACCGACACGGAATCCCGCCAACTGCTGTTGTACCGGGACACCCTGTATCCCGAACCGGATCCGGAGCCTCCGCCGGATGCCGGGCCGGAGGAAACGGCGGCCAAGGCGGAACAGCATGAGCGACGTTCGGCCGTGGGGCGACGCCTGGCGACGTCCGCGCGAAAGGGGAACTTCCCGGTGGGCCGCGCCACCCAGATGGGTGAGGTCATCGATGGTTTCCGCGGGCAGGAAACCGGATTGATGGAGGAGGTGGCCGAGGCCATCGCGGACAACGTCGACTCGACGCCCGCGGGTTTGTTCCGGTCGATGTGCACCGGCGAGGCGAGGTCGCGCTTGGAGAAGCGGAAGTCGCCCACGAAGGCCGGCACGTCGCAGGCACGGCTCACCGTGCGGGCTCCTGACGTCAATGGGTTGTGCAAGCTCGACGCGATGCTGCCGGCGCCGACGGCGGCGGTGCTCAATGCGCTCCTGCATCTCAACGCGGGCCCGGGGGCGTTCCTCGAATTGCCCGAGGGGGTGAATGACCCGCGCACCCTGACCCAGCGCAGAGTCCACGCGTTGCATCACGTGCTGCTGTCCGTGCTGCAGCAGAGTGCCGGGGGAGTGGGCGGCGCCGCCGGGGAGGGGCCCGGAGGCTCGGAAATGCGGGGAAGCCCCGAAGATGAAGGGCGGGGCCTGCTGAGATGGCTGCGAACCGAATCGACGTGGTGGGACCCCGATCGCTGCCCGTTCGTGGCGGACCTATATTCGGGCCGGGCCAAGCCACTCGCACGTGCCAACCCGGCGGTGGCATCGATCGTGGTGTCGATCAGGGCGTCGGACCTCGACGGGGAGCTGCGGATCCTCGCCCCCGATGGTGCGAGGCCCGATGGTGCCCCACCGGATGGATCCACCGGTGATGGAGGTCACTTCGATGGCTCCGCGCCCGATGGTGCCCCGCCGGATGGTACTTCGCCGGATGGTGTTGAGTCCGATTGGCGGGGCCCGGCAGACGTGAGATCGGAAGCCCCGGCACAGGAAGGGACTACATCCGGAACCTCGGCGTCGGAAGGGCCGCCGAATGAGGAGGGCGGTTCACGGTGCGGCCGCGGGTTCAGGCGCTTTCCGACGAGCACCGGCATCGACCTGACACTGCCGGAACTGGCGGCACTCGGAGCGCACAAGTACGCGTGGCTGGCGCTGCTCGACGACATCACCGGGCGGCCCCTCGACCTGGGGCGATCGCGGCGCACGGCGGACTTGTGGCAACGCATCCTGCTGCTGGCGGCCGAGACGGTGTGCACGTACCCGGGCTGCGAACAACCGGCCGACGCCTGCCAAACCCACCACATCGACGCATGGTTGTTCGGCGGACTCACCGACATGGGCAACTGCACGCTGCGATGTCCCGAGCATCACCGGGAAAACGACGACGCCGACGTCGGCGACGCCAGCGGTCGGGCAACGCATCCACGGGAAACGGGCCGCGTCGGTCACGTCAAACCCGGGCAATCCCCGGAATTCAACGATTCGCCGGCGGCGAGAAGGTCTCCCGGCTGGTCCGACACCTGGTGGGCGACGTACCAGTCGGAGCAGCGGGAGATGACCTCGACGTCCGGGTACTGGTGACGCCAGGATGCTGGTGACGTCCGGATACGGGTGGCGCCCAACACTTCTGACGCCGACTACCCCTCGTCGGGCTCGTTCTGGCAATCTGCGCAGACGCCGAACACTTCGGCGGTGTGCCCCGTCAGGCGGAATCCGTGCTCGGAGGCCAAGTCGCCGGCCCATTCCTCGACGGGACCGCCGCCGATCTCCACCGTCTCCCCGCAGTCGGTGCACACGAGGTGGTGATGATGATGGTCACCGCACAGCCGGTACAACGCTTCGCCGGCGTCGGTGTGCAGCACGTCCACGGCCTTGACCTCGGACAGCGACTGGAGGGTGCGGTAGACGGTGGTCAGCCCGACCTTGTCGCCGCGTTCCTCCAGAACCTGGTGGATGTCCTTGGCGGAACTGAACTTGGTCATGTCGCTCATCGCCGCGATGACGGCCTTGCGCTGGCGGGTGCTTCGCACGCCGATCTTCGGGGCCGAGGGGGAAGCGGCGGAAGGTGACGTGCCCGAAGTGGAAGTGGCCGAAGGTGACTTGGCCGAAGGGGAGGGGGCCGAGGAGGCAGCGTCTCCGGCAGCATCACCGACCGAGGCATGGCCGTCGGTTGACTGACCGTTCGTGGAAGACATCGCCCACCTTTCCGTTACCGACGGTGATCCTCCGGCGCTTCGATGGTTGCGCGGCGGAGGGCCGTCGCAAAGCTTGTTTCGTGTACCGACATTACCCTCGGCGATTTCCCGGGGCCGATGGGCATGGAACACGGCCCGGCGGTTAGAGTGGGGGCACTCGTTGACGGTCCAACCGGGCCGTCGATTGCACGGGGCGGCCACACGCGCCGCCCACCGTCATCCCGTGTCCGTCGGATCCGCCGCGGAACGGGACACCGTGAACCAAGGAGCGTTTGAGGCAGTGGCCCCGAAGTCTGTCGTCGATACCGTCGCGAACCTGTGCAAGCGCAGGGGTTTCGTCTACCCCTGCGGTGAAATCTACGGCGGTACGCGCTCCGCGTGGGACTACGGTCCGCTGGGCGTGGAGCTGAAGGAAAACATCAAGCGCCAGTGGTGGAAGACCTTCGTCACCGGCCGCAAGGACGTCGTCGGATTGGATTCGTCGATCATCCTGCCGCGCCAGGTGTGGGAGGCCTCCGGCCACGTCGCGACGTTCACCGATCCGCTGGTCGAGTCGCTGCACACCCACAAGCGCTACCGCGCCGACCACCTCCTCGAGGCGTACGAGGCCAAGCACGGCCACCCGCCGGCCAACGGCTTGGCCGACGTCCCGGACCCGGAGACCGGCCAGCCGGGCAACTGGACCGAGCCGCAGAACTTCTCGGGCCTGCTGAAGACCTTCCTCGGTCCCGTCGACAACGAGGTCGGCCTGCACTACATGCGCCCGGAGACGGCGCAGGGCATCTTCGTGAACTTCAAGAACGTCATGACCACCGCGCGCATGAAGCCGCCGTTCGGCATCGGCCAGACGGGCAAGGCGTTCCGCAACGAGATCACCCCGGGCAACTTCATCTTCCGCACCCGCGAGTTCGAGCAGATGGAGATCGAGTACTTCACCGCCCCGGACGACGCCCCGGCGAAGTTCGACGAGTGGGTCGACGCCTGCTGGAACTGGTTCATCGACCTGGGCATCAACCCGGAGAACATGCGCCAGTTCGACGTTCCCGACGATGAGCGCGCCCACTACTCGGCCCGCACCATCGATTTCGAGTACCGCTTCCACTTCCAGGGCAACGAGTGGGGCGAGCTGATGGGCGTCGCCAACCGCACCGACTACGACCTGGGCTGCCATATCGAGCACTCGGGCGAGGATCTGCGCTACCACGATCAGGTCACCGGCGAGAAGTACGTGCCGTACGTCATCGAGCCGTCGTTCGGTCTGACCCGCGCGATGATGGCGTTCCTGTGCGACGCGTACGTCGAGGAGGAGGTGCCCAACGCCAAGGGCGGCACCGACACCCGCACCGTGCTGAAGCTCGACCCGCGCCTGTCGCCGGTGAAGGTCGCCGTGCTGCCGCTGAGCAAGAAGGACACGCTGACCCCGACGGCCGAGGCCGTGGCGGACAAGCTGCGCGGCCTGTGGGCCATCGACTACGACACGTCGGGTGCGATCGGCCGCCGTTACCGCCGCCAGGATGAGATCGGCACGCCGTTCTGCGTCACCGTCGACTTCGACACCCTGGAGGATGGCGCCGTCACCGTCCGCGAGCGCGACACGATGGAGCAGGAGCGCGTCAAGATCGACGAGCTCGAGGGCTACCTCGCGCAGCGCCTGGTGGGCTGCTAAACCGGTCTTGGGCACCGGCCCGGGGATCGACGACCGCATTCGTCAGCTAGGAGACATCGCATGAGCGACAACAACGACCGTCCGGCAGTCGACCCGGAGGGGCTTTCCGACGAGCCGACCGTGACTCCCGCGGAGGACGTCGAGGCCCCGAAGGTGCCGGAGGCGGATCCCGTGGACGGCCCGAAGCTCGCCGGCCCCGCCGATGGCGAGGAAGCTCCGCGTGTCGGCGAGTCCGCCGGTCGCGAGGAAGCTCCGCGTGTCGGCGGGTCGGCTGCCTCCGCGGCCTCCACGGACGCGGTCGCCTCCACGGATTCCACCGCCGCAGCCCCCACTCCGCAGCTGCGAGAGATCGACGAGTCGCATGCGGCGACCCTGGATGACGGCACCGTCGTCCATTGGGAGAGCTGGCGTTTGGGCGACGAGGTCAAGAACGGCGACGAGGTCCGCATCCCCGTGATCGCGGAGGGTGCCGAGGTGGCGGAGTACGTGCGCGTCGGGCCGGAGGAGGCCATCGCCACGGCGCAGGGGGCCTGGGATCTCGACGTCGTCGGTGAGGGGCGCTTGGTGGCGACTCTGCCGGATGGCCGCGTGTTCACGGCCGGTGGCAAGGACCGTTCGAAGCTGTCGCGCGCGAAGAAGATCGACGTCGATTTGGGCGGGGACCGCACCATTTTCGTGGTGTGCGAAGGCGCGCAGAATTACGTCATCGAGGATGAGCGCGGCGGCAAGCTCGGCCAGTTCACGGGCGCCAATCGCGGCGTCCGCACCGCGGAGATCCAGTACGACACGGATGCCGGCCGGGCCCTGCCAGATGAGGAGAAGATTTTCCTCAGCTGGGTCGCCCGCCGCGTCCTCGAGTACCGGATGATCAGCTCGACCTGGATTCTGACCATTTGCCTGCTGCTGCTCATCGCCTACCTCGTGTGGGTGTGGGTGTCGTAGGCGATCATGGTGCGCGACGCACGGCCCGGTGGTGTTCCGGGGGAGGGTCACGGCCCGATCCCCGGTGATGCCGCCGGGCCGTGGCGCGTTTCGGGGGAGCCTTCTTCGGGGGGTGGTTCGCTTTACGACGCCGCCGGTTCCCCGTTGGCCGTCGGTTGGCGGGTCACGCCGGGTGGGCTGACGGGGCGGTCGTTCACGGTGTCGTCGCCGGATGCGTGGTGGCGGGTGCGTGCGGTCGGGTTGACCGTCGCGCACATGGTGATCTCGGGTCCCGGTGGCGAGTTGAGCTTGAATCGGCGGGACGGTGAGCGGGGGCGCGATGTCGTCGCGGTCGACGAGCGGCGGTTGGTGGCGCGGACGAAGTTGAGTCGCGGCCGCGTCGTCGTGGAGATCGTCGGGGGCGGTCCCGATGCCGCCGGGGTGGATCCGGAGTTGTTGGCGGCGGCGTCGTTCGCGTGCGCCCACCTGGACGGTCCGGCGCGCTTGCTGGGGTAGGCGCCCGGTTGTTCTTGATGGGGCACGTGCGGGGCCCGCCCTGATGGGGGCCGGGTCTCCGCCCGGCCTGATGCAGTGGGCCGGGCCTGGCTCGGTCTAATGCGGTTGCGGCGCCAGCCCGTCAGAAGCTCGCGGAACCTCCGGAGCCGCCGCCGAAGCCGCCGCCACCTCCGAAGCCCCCGCCGCCACCGAAGCCGCCGCCGAAGCCTCCGCCTCCGTTCATCATGCTGCCGAGGACCATGCCGGCGATCATGGCTCCGGAGTTGCCGCCGCCGCGGTGCTGATTCATGCGTTGGCGGTGGCGGTTGATGTCGTCGCGGGCGGCCTTGGCGGCCTGGCGTCCGAGTTGGGCGGCGGTGCGGGCTTCCTGGATGCCGCGGCGCGGGTGGCGTGCGGCGTCATCGCCGGGGTCGCCGGCGATGCCCTCGGCGATGGCCAGGTGCCGTTCGGCTTCGGCGAGGCGGGTGCGCGCGGTGGAGCCGACGATGCTGCGCCGGGTGCCGATGATGTCCCGGGCGCCGGTGATCTGGGCGCGGGCGTCGTGAAGCGTGTTGTGGAGGGTGTGCATGGTGCGGGCGAAGGCGTTCGCCGCGTCGCGGGCTTCTTCGAGTTCTTCGTCGAGTTCGGCGTCGGCATCGGTCAACGCGGTCCACGCTCCGAGCGGGTCGGTGGCGCCCTTCGTTTCTGCGACGCCCAGGGCGCTGCGCCCGGATTCGACGGCCTTGGCCAGGCCATCGCGGTCGACGTTGGCGGCGTCGGGTGCGGCGAGGAGGTTGGTGGCTTCGTCGATTTCGCCGCGGACTTCGGCGATCAGCGCCTGCAGTCCGGCGACGGCTTGGGCGATGTTGTCGTCGGCGTGCTCGATGCCTTCGACGAGCTTCTCGGCCTGGTCCAGCGCGAGGTCGGTGGCGCGCAGCGCGTCGATGAGGCCGCCTTGTTCGCCGGCGGGCTTGGCCAGCAGGCCGCGGGCGGTGTCGGCGGAGCGCTCGGCCATGTTGACGTGTTCGGTGGCCATGTCGATGTTGTCGCTGATCGACGCGAGGGTGTCCTCGTCGTAGCGGGCGCGCAGGCCGTCGAGGGTGGTCGCCGCCTTGGGGATGCGGGTGCGCAGGTCGATGGCTCGCTGCATCAGGTGGTCGAGGGTGTCGGGGGCGTTGAGCAGCTGCGCGCGCATTTCGCCGTAGCGGGCGACTTCGGCGTCGAGGCGGTCGTCGGCGGTGCCGCAGGTGGAGATGATCTCCAGCAGCATGGCGCGGCGTTCGGCCTCGGGCAGGGTCGCGCCGTCGTCGATGCGCTGGCGCAGTTCGAAGGCGCGGTTGAGGGTGCGCTGCGAGTTCACCAGTGCCGTGGCCAGGTCGCGGACGCGGGCGTCGCCGAATTCGGCGCGGGCCAGGTCGAGTTCGGTGGTGGCCAGGCGGATGGACTCGTCGGTGGAGACGAGTTCTTCGCGGGCGAGGGTGTCCAGGGCGTCGGTGGACAGGCGGTCGTGGGAGGCCACGTCGTCGGGCCGCAGCGTCTTGCCCTCCTCGATTTCGGAGGCGACGCGCTTCTTGCGGTTGCGGCGCGACCACGCCCAGGCGCCGCCGCCGATGGCCGCGGCACCGGCGGCGCCCGCGCCGAGGACCCCGAGACCGTCTGCGGCGGTGGGGGCGGTTGCTTCGTCGATGGCGGCGACGGCTGCGCCGGCCCAGTCGTCGGTGCCCAGTGCGGGCACGGCGGCGTTGGCCAGGTCCTGGCCGGAGGCGTGGGCGTCGCGGCCGGCGTAGCCGCCGACGTTGCGGTCGCCGACGGCCACGGCGAACACGGCGAGGTTCGGGGTGCCGCCGAGTGCCCGCCAGGTTTGCTGGGCCCACTGGTCGGCGGACGTGCCGTCGAAGGAGTTCACGTAGATGATGCGCATCACGGTGCCCTGGTCCTGCTGGAGTTGGGCGGCGCGTTCGTTGATGGATGCTTCCTGGCCGTCGGTGAGCACGTCGGCGGCGTCCCAAATCCGGCCGTCGAAGCGCTGGGGCGCTTCGGCGCGTGCGGCGGGCGGGCCGAACGATGAGGTCGCGGACCCGAAGGGGCCCGGCGCCGATGCGAGCAGCATGCCGGCCACCGGCCCGGACAGTGCGACGAGTGCACCGGCTCCGAGGGCTGCGGCGATGCGGGGCACGGGGCCGCGTGCTTGACGACGTCCCGGCACCGTTGCTCGTTCGGCGTGCTGGAAGTGGCGGCGGCTGTGATCGTGCTCGGTCATGCCCCGAGGATACGTGGGCGCCGTGGGCCCGGCGGGCGGTACCGGGGGAATGCGCCGCGGGGCCGGCGGCCGCACCGGGGAAATGCGTCGCGGGCCCGGCGGGCCGCACCGGGCAAATGCGCTGCGGCCGGATTACAGCGCGCCTAACTGCGGCGTATTCGAGTCGGCGGCATGATGGGTTCGTGGCCGCACGTTTCCGTTATTCAGCTTCCGATCTCGATCGCATCCTCGTGGAGGGCGCGAAATTGTCCCTGCTGCCGGGGGCGGAGACCGTGGAGGCGCACCGGACGGCGTTTTCCCGGGATCGCGCCCGCGTCCTGCATTCGGCGGCGTTGCGCAGGCTGGCGGACAAGACGCAGGTGGTCGGGCCCCATGATGGCGATACGCCGCGCACGCGGCTGACCCATTCGCTGGAGGTGGCGCAGATCGCCCGGGGCATCGCATCGGATCTCGGCGCAGACGAGGATCTCGCTGAGTTGGCCGGGCTGACCCATGACATCGGGCATCCGCCGTACGGGCACAACGGCGAACGGGCGCTCGACGAGATCGCCGCCGAGTGCGGCGGTTTCGAGGGCAATGCACAGACGCTGCGGATCCTCGCACGGCTGGAGCCGAAGACCCTGGACGGCACCGGCAACCCGTGTGGCCTGAACTTGACGCGCGCGGCCCTCGACGCGGCGTGCAAGTACCCGTGGACCCCGATTGCGCCGGATGGCACGAAGCGGACGAAGTACGGCGCGTACCAGGAAGACGCCCCGATCCTCGACTGGATCCGGGCGGGCGCCCCGTATGGGCGGCAGTGCCTCGAGGCGCAGATCATGGACTGGTCCGACGACGTCGCCTATTCCGTCCACGACGTTGAGGACGGCATCGTCTCCGGCCGCATCGACCTCGGCGTGCTGTGGGACACCGTGGAGTTGGCGGCGCTGGCGGACAAGGGTGCCCTGGCGTTCGGCGGCGATCCGGCGGAGCTGGTGGAGGCCGCCGGACGCCTGGCCAGCTTGCCCGTGGTCTCCGCCGCGGCGTCCTACGACGGTTCGCTGCAGTCCATGGTGGCGCTGAAACGGATGACGTCGGAGCTGGTCGGCCGTTTCGTCACCGCGTCGGTCGCAGGTACCAGGAGCGCTGCGCGGGCCGCGTGGGCGTCGTCAAGCGACGCCGAAGGGATCTTCGGCCCGAAGCAGCCCATCGACCGGGCCCTGGGGCGCTATGAGGCGGATCTGGCCGTGCCTGCGGGGATCTTGGCGGAGGTGACAATGCTGAAGACCATCGCCGTGCTCTACGTCATGGACCTGCCCCGCCACATCCGCCGGCAGGATCGGGAGCGCGACCGGCTGTTCCGCGTCGCCGAATACTTGAAGGAGGGCGCGCCCGGGGCCCTGGATCCGGTGTACCGCTGGATGTACGACCAGGCGGAGTCGGATGCCGCGAGGCTGCGGGTCATCGTCGATCAGATCGCGTCGATGACGGAGTCGCGGGTGGAGCGGCTCGACCGGCAGATCGCGGGTGTATCGGCGGCTTGGGGGTAGTGGCCGCCCGTCGCTGGTGGCCGCCTGGGGGTAGTGGCCGCGCGGGGGCGGGCCGTTTCACGGGCCGGGCGAGTGGGTGCCGGTCTAGAAGAAGAACCCGAACTCGATGATGATCAGCGCGGCGATCAAGACCACGACCGCGATGAGGATCGGGAACCGCAGCATGTTCAGCGTCGCGTGCACCCGAGCCAGGCCGGAGCCGGGGGAGCGGTCGGCGGCGTCTCCCATGAAACGCAGGAACGCGAACCAGAACATGGTGATGGTCACGGCCCACACGACCATGCAGTAGATGCACAGGGCGTGGATGCTGTACACCGCGTGGTAGGCCAGCCACAGGCAAAAGATGGAAGCGAGCCCGAGGCCGATGACGAAGGCCGTGCGGAACCAGCGCGGCAGAGCCGCGCCGGTGAGCATGAGCACGCCGATGGCCATGACCACCGAGAAACCGGAAATGCCCAGCAGTGGGTTGGGGATGCCGAAGGCGGCGGCCTGCTCGCTGATCATCACCGAGCCGCAGGTGAAGGACTCCCCGAACGTGCAGGACGGGACGTAGGACGAATCCTCGGCCAGCTCGAACTTTTCGACGGTCAGCGTCATCGACGCGATCAGACCGATGAAGGCTCCGATGGCGTACAGCCATGCCAGGGGCTTGGGCGTGGTCAGGCTGGGGTGCGCGGTGGTGGACTCCATTTCCCGGATATTAGTCCTCGGCGTCGGGGATCGCGCAGAAGGACTCGTAGTGGTCGTCGGTGTAGTACCAGACGTCCGGGTCTTCCTCGGTGCCGCCGCCGACGACGATGCGCCGGGCGCCGCGGTGGTCGAGACCGGGGGTTTCCACGGTGTATTCGCGGTAGTAGCTGCCGCGCTGCTTCGGCAGGATGCCTTCGTAGTTGCCGAAGTGCTTGCCGTCGTGGGCGGAGTACAGGTGGTCCTGGTCGGTGAGGATCCGGTCGATGACGTCGTCGGCCTGCGGCGGCAGGGTGTCGACGGGGCACGTGCCCTCGCCGACGGAGGTTTCGCCACCATCGCGGTGATCGCCGGGCTCACCGCCGTCCCGGTTCGCCGTGGGCCGTGCGTCGGTGGCCGTCGCGGTGGCGTTGCCGCCATTGTCTCCACTATTGCCGCCGCTGCCGTTGCCATCGCCGCCGGCACCCCCGGCGCCGCCATCGCCCCCGAGGTCGATGCCCAGCCACGCGCCGGCGAGCGCCAGCACGAGGGCGCCGCCCGCCGCGAGGATCCCCTTGCCCTTCTTCCCGTCCATTCCCGCCCGTTCGTCCTTTTCCTAGTAGTTTCCGTCCGATTTCGGTGTCCCGGTCAGTTTCGCATGTGCGGCGGCGTCGCAAAGCAATCGGTGCCACGGCCCGCCCGGCTGGATCGCGCGCCCTGCCGGCCCCGTGGAGTGGCCCGCCCGCCCAGGTGGCACGGAGGGCGCGCGGCTAAGGTGGTGCCATGGCAAGAGGACGCATCCCCGACAGCGACATCGCGGCGATCCGCGAACGTACGCCGATCGAGGAGATCGTCGCGGAGTACGTCCAGCTCAAGCCGGGTGGCGCGGATTCGATGAAGGGGCTGTCGCCGTTCAAGGACGAGCGCACGCCCAGCTTCCACGTGCGGCCCAATCACGGTTACTACCACTGCTTTTCGACGGGCAAGGGCGGGGACGTCTTCAGCTTCCTCATGGAGATGGAGCACCTGACGTTCCCCGAGGCCGTGGAGGCGTGCGCCGAGAAGATCGGTTACCGCATCAATTACGAGGGCGGCGGCACCGGCCGGCGGGAGGAGCCGGGCACGCGCCAGCGGCTCATCGCCGCCAACCGTGAGGCGCAGAAGTTCTATGCCATGCAGCTGGGCAAGCCCGATGCGGAGACGGCGCGGACGTTCCTCACCGACCGCGGGTTCACCATGGAGCAGGCCAAGCAGTTCGGCTGCGGGTATGCGCCGGCCGGTTGGGACACGTTGACCAAGCACCTGCAGCGGCTGGGCTTTTCCTTCGACGAGCTGGAGAAGGCGGGCCTGGCGCGGATGGGGCGCAAGGGGCCGATGGACCGATTCCACCGGCGGCTGCTGTGGCCGATCCGCAACATCAGCGGCGACGTCATCGGTTTCGGTGCGAGGAAGCTTTTCGACGACGACAACCTGGGCAAGTACATGAACACGCCCGAGACGATGCTCTACAAGAAGTCGAAGGTGCTGTTCGGCCTGGATCATGCGAAGAAGTCGATTGCGGAGGGCCACCGCGCGGTCATCGTCGAGGGCTACACCGACGTCATGGCCATGCACGCCGCCGGCGTGACCACCGCCGTCGCGGCGTGCGGCACCGCCTTCGGCGAGGAGCACCTGCAGATGCTGCGGCGGCTGATGCTCGACGACAGTTTCTTCCGCGGCGAGCTGATCTACACCTTCGACGGCGACGAGGCCGGGCAGAAGGCGGCCATGCGCGCGTTCGAGGGGGAGCAGCAGTTCACCGGCCAGAGTTACGTCGCCGTCGCCCCCGATGGCATGGACCCGTGCGACCTGCGCCTGGAAAAGGGCGATGCGTCGGTGCGGGATCTGGTGGCCCAGCGCACACCACTGGTGGAGTTCGTGCTGAGGACCCTGTTGTCCGATTACGACATGACCACGCCCAACGGCCGCGTCGAGGGCCTGCGGCGCGTGGTGCCGGTGCTGGGCAAGATCCGCGACACCGCGCTGCGCGACGAGTACGCCCGCGAGGTCGCCGGCTGGGTCGGCTGGAACGACGAGGCCGAATTCGTCCGTCGCGTGCGCGACGAGGCCCGCAATCCGTCGCAGGACGACGGTCCCCGCCGACGGCCGATCCGCAAGCGCGACGAGGACGACGCGGCCGGGCCGGGGTCGCCCGGCTTCGGCGGTGGCGCCGGTGGCGCCGGTGGTGCGAATGGTGCCGGTGGTTCCGGTGGCCGCGCGCCGGGCGGGGCGCCCGCGCGGCCGATGTTGCCGTACCCCGATGCCCGGGACCCGGAGCTGCACGTCCAGCGCGAGGCGATGAAGCTCGCGATCCAGGAGCCCGTCATCACCGGGCCGGTGTTCGACGCGTTGTCGCCGGATACGTTTTCGCATCCGACGTATCGGGCGCTTTTCGACGCCACCCAGGAAGCGGGCGGGGTGGCGTCGCAAAGCGGCGGGGCCGAATGGGTGACCGCGCTGCTGGGGAAGATCGACGATGCCGTGGGCCGCGCTCTGGTCACCGAGCTGGGTGTGGAGGAGATCCGCGTCGATCCGGAGATGTTGCGCGCCTACTCGTCGTCGGTGTTGGCTCGCCTGCAGGAAGTGTGGGTCGGCGGGCAGGTGGCGCAGGTCAAGTCGATGCTCGCGCGCATGCGGCCCTCCGATGACGAGGCCGGGTACCGGCAGCTGTTCGCCGACCTGCTCGCCCTCGAGGACTACCGCCGGGAACTGCTGGCGGAGGCGCTCAAGGTGCAGGTGGACTAAGGGGCCGGTGGCATGAAGGGGCAGTTGGATTAAGAGGCGGATGGATTGCAGGCGTGGGTGGGCCAAGGGGCGGATGGATTACCGGGCGGGAGCACCCGATGCGGCGTTGTCCCCCCCCGGGTGGCGGTACCGCGCCTGTTCGCCGATCAGGGTTCGAGCCGGTCGGCGGTGAACCAGAGGATGATCGCGGCCACCGCGGTGGCTGGCAACCCGAACACGAGTACTCCCGGGTACGGCGCTTCGATGCGGTAGCCGGCCTCGAAGATCGAGAAGGCGGCGGCGAGGGCGATCCCGAAGGCGACGGCGGCCGTCACGATCGCCGTGACCGCGCCCCAGTGGGCGGCGATGGCGCCCAGCGCCGCGCCGATTGCGCAGGCGGCGAGGAAGCACGTCACCAGCATCAGGATGGTCAAGCTCCAGGAGACGGCGCCCCCGCCGCCACCCATCTGGCTCTGACCCTGGGGGACGATGAAGGGGGTGCCCGGGTCGGCGGTGACGAAGAAGGCGTCGGAACGCGCGTATTCAGGTTTCGTTCGCCAATTCAGCCAGGTGGCGCCGACGGCGAGCAGTCCGAGGACGATGCTCCAGACCACTGCGACAATGGCGAAACCGGTGAACCATGCCTTCGCCGGTACGTCGAGGGCCTTGGCCGCGCTGGATCGATGGCCGCACATCGCGAACAGCAACGCCGTCGCAAGCAGACCGAGCATGTTCCAGGTGGAGCCCTCCAAGAAGAGGAACCGGCCGACCGTGAGCAGAACGGCGATGGCGATGAATCCGACGGCCAGTTCGCGCCGGAGGGGAGCAGTGAATGCGGAGATGGAGTGTCGGGTTGCGTGCCTCATGGCGTGTCCTTCGGTCAGCGGCGTGCGCCCATCGATTGGGGCGGATCGGGCATTGGTCGGGCTGGATTGTGCGTTGGTCATGGCTCGACCCGATTCGACGCGAACCACGTGAACCCGATGGCGGCGATGGCGAGGGGGATGGTCCAGACGAACGCCGAGAGGACGGGGTCCGCGAACCGCATCCCGGTGAAAGAGGCGGCGAGGCCCGAGACGTACACGATGGCGAAGCCCGCCAACGGTACGGCGATGGCCGCTGCGGGGCTCCACGCCGCCACCGCCACGCCGAACGCCGTGCCGGAACCGGCGGCCGCGAGGAAGCAGGCGAGCAGGACGAGGTAGGTCAGCGCCCACGTCGACGGGTCGGTGCCCGCACCCTCGACGAGATAGGGCTCGCCGTTGGTGTCGCGGAAGGGGGCACCGCCGCCGTTGGTGACCACGAACAGGTCGAAGACCGAATACCAGGGGTTGCGGGCGTAGGAGATCCACATCGACAGCGTCGCGATGCCGGACAACGCGGCAACGCCGGCGACCTGCACCGCCATCGCGCCGGGGAACCATGTGCGCGCCGGGATGTCGAGGGCTCGCACGCCGTCGACCTTCCGCCCGACTGCGGCGGCGAGGGCGGCCACGGCGATGAGGGCCATGACGTTCCATGCGGTGCCGTCGAGCATGATGAACCTGCCCACCGCCAGGAAGACTGCGATGGCGGCGATGCCGATGGTCAGTTCGCGTCGTGCGGGGGAGACGAAGGAGATGATGGAGTTTTTCATTGCCCGTTCCTTCCGGGTGCGCCGTTTCCGGTGGGTGCGCCGCTTCTGGCAGGGGCGCCGTGGAGGGCGAGGAGGTCGATCAGCTCGCCATCGGCGGGATGGGTGACGATGACGCCTTCGGCGTCGGCGCGGCGGACCGCCGAGCAGGACAGCGGCCGGGCGAGGGTGACGTCGGCGATTCCGCCGAGGGGCTTGGCGCTGATGCGGGGCAGGTCGCCGGCGATGGCGTCGACCTTGTCGCGGGCACCGCGCAGTGTGGGGAATCCGTGGCGGGCGGCGTCGAGGGCGACGGGCCCGGTGACGATTCCGCCGCCGGAGACGGTGGTGACGTCATCGACGAGGCCTGCCAGATCCTCCGACTGGTGGGAGGTCAGCGCCAGGCACAGGTCCGGGCGATCTGCGGCGACGCCGATGATGCGATCGCGCAGGGAGGTGCGGAGCCCGATGTCGAGGCCGGTGAACGGTTCGTCGAGAAGCACCGCGCCCGCCCCCGACGACAGTGCTGCGGCCACCGACAGCAATTGTCGCTGACCTGCGCTGAGGGTTTTCGTCGGCGTGTCGGGGCCGAGCCCGGCATCGCCGAGGATCGCCAGCGCGAGTCGGCGGTCGAGAGTGGGGTGCCCGATGGCGGCGACGTCGAGGTGGGCACCGATGGTCGGCCCGGCATAGCGGACGTCCTGCGCGACGCGGCCCAGCGCGGTGGCGCCGGGGCCCGTCACGGTGCCGGCGTCGACGCGCACGTGCCCGGCGAGCACCCGCAGCAGGGTCGTTTTGCCGGTGCCGTTGCGCCCGATGACTCCATGGAGCCCGGGCCCGAGCTCCAGGGTCGCCCGGTCGAGGATGGTGAGGCCGCACCGCTTAACGACGACGCCGGCGATCCCGATGGTCATGGCTGCTTCCTTTCGGCGGCGATCAGTTCGTCGAGTGCCGCGTCGTCGATTCCGAGTGCCCGGGCCTCTGCGAGGAGGGGGCGAATGAAGTCCGCCGCCAGCGCCGATCGGCGGCGGGCGAGGACCATGCCGCGGGCTCCGGGGACGACGAACATCCCCAGGCCGCGGCGTTTTTCCAGCAGGCCATCGGTGACGAGTTCGGCGAGGGCCTTGCCGGAGGTCGTGGGGTTGACGGAGTGGAAGGCGGACAGTTCGTTGGTCGACGGCGCGCGATCGCCCTCGGCCAGTGCACCGCTGCCGATGTGGTCGCGCAGTTCGGCGGCGATGCGGGCGTATATCGGTCGGGGGTCGGCCACCGACGACACCTCCTCTGGTTATTGGGTTAACCACCTATGTGGTGGACCCCTTAACCGTGACCATAGGCGCACGAAAGCCCCGCCACAAGGGGATCGCGGAAACTCTCGCGGACATCCCCCGGCGGCGGGGCGTGATTCGAGCCGGGTGCGGTTCTCGGGAGTGGTCGGTTCCCGGGAGTGGTCGGCTACCCGGAGGGACCGGTTACCTGGAGGGACCGGCTACCCGGATGGACCGGCCGACTCCCCGGCGGGAATGGCGCGGCGGCACTGCGAGCGGGTGCCCGGCGGCCGTCGTAAAGCAACAGCGGGTCAGTGCCCTCTGCGGATCCATTCCTCC
>DHCMJ07802__coassemble_923_pt1 | contig 28650 bp, 22 predicted proteins | sample DHCMJ07802__metabat2_low_PE_013 | metagenome-assembled genome bin DHCMJ07802 | reverse complement strand
CGAGATTACGCGGCGATGTGGCGTCAGTCATCCCCGGCCCGGCCCCGGGGGGCGGAGGGCCGGCAAGGCCGACGGCGGCGGGTCAGTAGATGCCGAGGGCGACGAGGATCTCGCCGAGCGACAACGAGCCTTCGTTGAGGGAGACGCCGAACATCTCGAAGAAGAGCACGAGCAGCGTTTCATGCGGCAGCATGGCGGGTCCTTTCGGGCGGCGGGGGGATTTCCCCCGGGGAAATTTCAGTTCACTTTAGTCACAACCTTAACTTGCGTAACTCCAGTTCACATCCCCCGCAGCGCCGCGACGGACGCCGCACGACGCCTCGATCGGCGAAAACTCCCACGTCCCCCGGCTTTCGCCGCGTCTCCGGCTGGGGTAATCTGCCATGTGATTTACGCGTACGCCCGATTTTGAGCGCCGCCCCGGGCACGCGTGCCGCGACGAACCGATCCTCATGACCGCCGCCGGTCGACTGGAGCCCACAATGAAGAACACCCGCAAGCGCCGCCTGATGTCGGCCACCGCCGCCGCGATGGTCGCCCTGATGCCCGTCACGCTGGCTCCGGCGTCCACCGCCCAGCCCGCCGCCGAGGCCCCGGCCCCCAATCCCGTCGCCACCCCGATCGCGGACGCGGCCGGGGTCACCCCCGCGCCGGTCCAGCTCGCCCCGATGGAGAAGGTCAATCCCCACTGGCGCGAGCAGATCGCCGGCCACGACAACGTCGAGGAGGTCTGGGCTGGTTCGGTGTCCATGGACCGTGCGGTGCCGCTGGTGTGGATCCGCCCGAAGGGCGCCGAGCGTTTCGCGCCGCGCCCGACCCTGTACGTGCTCAACGGCGCCGATGGCGGCGAGGGCAAGGCGTCGTGGCTGTACCAGACGGACATCATCGATTTCTTCTCGGACAAGGACGTCAACGTCGTCATCGTCCAGGCCGGCGAGTTCTCGTACTACACCGACTGGGTGGACCCGAACACCGCGCTCGGCGCCCAGACCTGGGAGACGTTCCTGACCAAGGAGCTGCCGGAGTCGTTGGAGGCCAAGATCGGCGCGACCGGCAAGCGCGGCATCGTGGGCATGTCCATGTCTGCGACGTCGGTGCTCAACTTCGCGCAGCACAGCCCGGACCTCTACGACGGCGTGGGCTCGTTCTCGGGTTGCGCCCAGACGTCGGACGAGATCGGCGCGCAGGCCATCAAGCTGGTGCTGGACCGCAAGGGCGTCACGGGCGAGCAGATGTGGGGCCCGCGCCCAAGCGAGCGCTGGACGGCGAACGATCCGCTGGTCAACGCCGAGAAGCTGCGCGGCCAGGAAATGTACATCTCCAACGGCACCGGCCTGTGGGGAGAGTGGGACACCACGGCGCACCCGGCGGTCGACCACGAGTCGCAGCTGATCGCGCAGCGCACCACGGGTTCGGCCATCGAGGGCGGCACGAACTTCTGCACCAACGTCTTCAAGGCCAAGCTGGACTCGCTGGGCATCGACGCCCACTGGGACCTGGGCAACGCGGGCACGCACTCGTGGGGCTACTGGCAGGATGACCTGCACGATTCCTGGGACCAGCTCTTCTCGCGCGTGCTCTACTAGATGATCGCCGGGCGTCGCGGCCCGCTTTCCGCCGGGTTCGGCCCGGGGGATCCACCCCATGACCTAAATTCGGGTCATGGGGTTTTCCTTTTCCGACGCCACCGCCACCACCGCCGACGCCACCACGGACACGGCCACCGCTGCCATCCGCACCGAATCCGCGCGCACGGCCCGGTTCCTGCCGACGGACGGCGTTCCGGAGTGGCTCGACGACATCGCCGGGGGCCGCGCGCTGGACTGGGCGCGGGAGCGCAGCGCGGAAACGGAATCGCTTTTCGACGGCGACCCTTCCCGCGATGAGCTGGAGAAGGACATTCGCGCCGCCCTCGACACCGACGCCCGCATCCCCTATCCCGTGCGCCGCGGCGAGCACCTGTACAACTTCTGGCGCGACGGCGACCACCCGCGCGGCCTGTGGCGGCGCACGTCGCTGGCGTCGTTCCTGTCCGGCGCGGCCGAGTGGGAGGTGCTGCTCGACGTGGATGCGCTGGCGGCGTCGGAAAGCGAGAACTGGGTGTGGAAGGGCGCGCAGTGCCGGTACCCGGACTACGACCGGGCTCTGGTGCATCTGTCCCGCGGCGGGGCGGATGCGTCGGTCATCCGCGAGTTCGACCTGGAATCCCTCGAGTTCGTCGATGATCGGCCGTTCCAGTTGCCCGAGGCGAAGTCGGACGTGTCGTGGGTGGGCCGCGACGAGATCCTGGTGGGCACCGACATGGGAGCCGGCAGCCTGACGGCGTCCGGATACCCGAAGCAGGTGTTCTCGTGGCGGCGCGGGCAGGCGCTGCGGGAGGCGGAACTGATCTTCTCCGGCCACGACGACGACGTCGCAGTCGGCGGCTGGTTCGACGCGACGGAGGGCTTCGAGCGGCTGTTCGTGGAGCGGGCCATCGACTTCTACAGTTCGCGGCGCTTCGTGCGAACCGATGGGGGTTTGCAGATCATTGAGGTTCCCGATGATTGCCGGGTGAGCGTACATCGCGAATACCTGCTGCTCATGCCCCGAACGGCGTTCAACGGCGTGCCGGCCGGCGGCCTGGCGGTCGCGCTTTTCGACGACTGGCTGGCCGGATCGCGCGACTGCCGGATCCTGTTTGCGCCCGACGAGCGCACGTCGTTGCAGTCGGTGGCGTGGACCAAGAGCCACCTGGTGCTGACGCTGCTGCATGACGTGGCCACCCGGCTGGTGACCCTGTCCATCGGAGATTGGGCCGAGGGGTCGATCCCGGGGCTGCCCGAGTCCGCGTCGGTGTCCGTGGTGGGCACGTCGTCCACGCGCGACGACGAACTGTGGCTGGCCGGGTCCTCGACCCTGGAGCCCGCGACGCTGTGGCTGACCGAATCGGGGTCGGACAAGGCGCCGCGGGTCGCCCGGCGCGCCCCCTCCTTCTTCGACGCCACCGGAATGACGACGCGTCTGCACTGGGCGACGTCGGCCGACGGCACGAAGATCCCCTACCGGATCACGGGGTTGCTGAACGACGGCGCCGAGGACCGCGCAGGCGGCGCCGACGGCGGGGCCGGCGACGAGTCCGGGAGCGGAGTGAACGAACCCCGCCCGACCCTCGTCCACGCCTACGGCGGGTTCGAGGTGTCGCTGGTGCCCGGGTATTCGGCCACGCGCGGCATGGGATGGCTGGCCCGCGGCGGCCTGACCGTCGAGGCGAATCTGCGCGGCGGCGGCGAATTCGGGCCGGAATGGCATTCGCGGGCGGTGAAGCTGAACCGCGGGAAGGTCTACGAGGACCACCGTGCGGTGCTCGAGGACATCGTCGCCCGCGGCTACGCGACCCCGGAGACGCTGGCCATTCGCGGCGGCTCCAACGGCGGGCTGCTGTCGGCGGTGGCCCTGACCTCCTACCCCGAACTGCTCGGCGCCGTGGTCAGCCAGGTGCCGCTGGCGGACATGCTGCGCTACCACCGGCTGTCGGCCGGCGCGTCGTGGATGGCCGAGTACGGCGACCCCGACGACGACGCCGAGGGCGCGGCGATCCGGGAGTGGTCGCCGGTGCAGCGCATCGCCCGGCGCGAGGACCGCCCCTATCCCCCGGCGCTGGTGACCACCTCGACCCGCGACGACCGCGTCCACCCCGCCCACGCCCGCTCGCTGGCCTGGCTGCTGCGCGAAGCCGGCCAGCCCGTCGATTACCACGAGAACACCGAGGGCGGCCACGCCGGCGCGGCGGACAATTCGCAGGTCGCGCACATGGAGGCGCTGATCCATTCCTGGCTGTGGAGGACCCTGTCATGAACGACGACGCCCATTCGCCGCGATTCGCCACCGCGTCGCTGGCGATCAGCGTGGCGGCGATCATCGTCACGCTCGTCGGCCCGATGTCCGGGTTGGTCACCCTCGGTGGCCTGTTCATCCCCGTGGGCGTCGCAAAGCATTCATTTTCGCCCGCCCGGCGCCCCGCCCTCCCCACCCGTTTACAGTGATGGGCGTGCAACCGACCAACGACTACACCGGCATCCCGTTCAACCTCGGTTTCCGCGTCGACCACTACGACCTCGACCTCGACTACCGCGTCGGCCCGAACCGCCTGAAGGCGACGGCCGTGCTGCACATCGAGGTCAACGCGTACATCGACTCGCTGACGCTCGATTTCGCGGACGTCCTCGGCGTCGATTCCGTCGACGCCGACACCGACGTGCGCAACTCCGACGTCGACGTCGCCCGCTGGCGGCAGTCGGGCCGGAAGCTGCGCGTGACGTTCGACCGGATGCTCGAGCCCGAGGAGACGCTGAACCTGACGGTGCGCTACTCCGGCAACCCGGGCCCCGTGAAGTCGAAGTGGGGCGAGCTGGGATGGGAGGAGCTGACCAACGGGTCGCTCATCGCCTCGCAGCCCATCGGCGCGGCCAGCTGGTTCCCCTGCGACGACGACCCGGAGACGAAGGCCCGGTACGACATCGCCGTGACCTGCGACGCGCCGTACACCGTCGTGGCCACGGGCCGCCCGGGCGCGCCGCAGAAGGTCGGGGGGTCGCGCCGCCGCTGGACCTTCGCCTCCGCCGAGCCGATCGCGTCCTACCTGGTCACCATCCAGATCGGCCAGTTCTCGCGCATCGAACTGCCGTGTTCGGTCGCGCCGGTCATCGCCTACGCGCCGCCGCACCTGGTGCAGCGCGTCAAGCACGACTTCCGCGACCAGGGCCGCATGCTGGAGCTCTACCGCGACCTCTTCGGCGAGTACCCCTTCCCCGACTACCGGGTGGTCATCGTCGAGGACAACCTGGAGATCCCGCTGGAGGCCCAGGGCCTGTCGATCTTCGGCGCCAACCACGCCGACGGCAAGGACACGTGGAACCGCCTGATCGCCCACGAGCTGTCGCACCAGTGGTTCGGCAATTCGGTCGGGCTGTCGCAGTGGCGCGACATCTGGCTCAACGAGGGTTTCGCCTGCTACTCGGAGTGGGTGTGGGCGGAGGCCGCCGGCGGCCCGACCGCGGAGGAGTCGGCGAAGGAGCATTACGACGAGCTGGCCGCCAAGCCCCAGGACCTGCGCATCGCCGATCCCGGGCCGGTCGACATGTTCGACGACCGCCTGTACAAGCGCGGCGCCATCACCGTCCATGCGCTGCGCCTGCTCTTCGGCGACGAGGTCTTCTTCGATTTCGTGCGCACCTGGACCGCGAAGAACCGCCATTCCGTGGTCGATGCGGTCGATTTCCGTGCGCTGGCCAACCGCATCTGCCGCGAGCGGGGCATCACCACCTCGCACCTCGACGCGATCTTCGATGCGTGGGTCAACCGCGCCGAACTGCCGCCCTTCCCCGTCGACCCGGCGGCGCGCCCGTGAAGTGGTTGACCCTGGCGACGCTCGTCGCCGCCGCCGGCAGTTTCGCCATCCTGTTCCTGTCGGCGTGGGGACTGGGCACGGACGTCAACCTGCAGTTCGTCGCCTACTGGGGCCTGTTCTTCGCCATGACGGGCGTCCTCGGCGGGCTGATGCAGGAAACCACGCGCGCGGTGGGTTCCTCGCTGCGGCCGGGTGCGGCGCCGGCGGCGGTTTCCGCTTCCCCGCTTGACGACGCCCCGATCTCCCCCGCCACACGCCCTGCCTCCGGCGGCGCCGGGCCGGTGCTCCGCGCCCGGCCGATCACGGTCGCCGCGGGAGTGGCGGCGGTGACGTTCGCGCTTTTCGCGGCGACGGGGCCGCTGTGGGTGGACCTCGTCGTCCACGACGGTCACGTCCTGGCGGTGCTGCTCATGGCAGGTGGCCTGGCCATGTACGCCATGCAGGCGGCGGTGTCGGGCGTGCTGTCCGGCGCGAAGCTGTGGGGGCAGTACGCGGCCCTGATCATCCTGGACATCGTCACCCGCGTCGTCCCCGCCGCCCTGGCCTGGTGGTTCGGGTGGGGGCTGGGCGCGTGGCTGTGGATCACGGTGATCGGCACGGTCAGCTGGCTGCTGTTGGCCGCGGTCTCCCCGGCCACCCGGCGGGCGATGGCGCTGCGCGCCGATGTGCCCGTGCGCCGCTTCATCCCGCTGATGATCACCGCCATGGGTGCTGCGGGCGCCTCGGCCGTGCTGGTCACGGGATTTCCGACGCTGGTGAAGATCAGCGCCGACCACGGCGCCGGTGCGCTGGGCGCGGTGACGGCCGCGGGCATCGCCTATGCGGTGACGCTGACCCGCGCACCGCTGCTGATGCCGCTGGAGAAGTTCCAGAACGCCATCATCGTCCACTTCGTCCACCGCGACGGCGGCCCCCTGGCCGCGCTGGCCAAGCCGCTGGGCGCGCTGTTCGCCTTCGGCCTGTTCGGGTCGGCGCTGGCGTGGCTGATCGGCCCCTGGATCCTCGAGGTCATCCTCCAGCCGGACTACTTCGTCCCCGGCCGCACCCTGGCCGGCCTGACGCTGGGCGCCACGTTCACCGCGGTGCTCATGGTCACCGGCGCGGTCACCCTGGCCGTCGGCCGCCACCGCGCGTACCTGATCGGCTGGTTGCTGGCCACCGTCGTCGCCGTGGCCATTCTCTTCGGCCCCGGCACCCTGGAGCTGCGCTCCGTGCTGGCCCTCATCGCGGGCCCGACGCTGGGCGTGCTGTTCCACCTCATCGTGCTCAAGGCCGTGGTGCCGGAGGTCCCCGTGGACAACGCCGCTGCCGTGTCGGTCACGCCGCCGCCCGCGCAAATCTAAGGTGAAGGCGTGACCGCCGACCACAGCACCCCCGCGCCCCGCCCGGACCTCGCCGTCCTGATGACCGTCTACCACCGCGTCGATCCACGCCATCTCGACGCGGCGCTGGAGTCGCTGTGGTCCCAGACCGTCCGCGCCGGCCGGGTAGTGCTCGTAGGCGACGGGCCGCTGACACCGGAGCTCGACGCCGTCATCGCCCGCCAGACCGCGGCCCACCCCGAACTGGACTTCCGGCCGCAGCCGGAAAACCGCGGCTCCGGCCCCGCCTCGCAGACGGGCATCGAGCTCATCGACGAGCAGTGGTGCGCCCGCCTCGACGCCGACGACATCGCCGAACCGCACCGATTCGAGGAACAGCTGAAGGTCGCGGACGGCCGTGGGAGAACGTCGTCAAGCGAAAAAACGGCGACCACCGCCGACCCGCAGGCCCCCGACGTCATCGGCACCGCGATGGCCGAGTTCGACGACGACCGCGGCGGCGAGATCACCGGCGTCCGCGCGCTGCCCGAAAGCCACGCGGAGATCGCGAAATACGCGAAGCTGAACTCGCCGATCAACAACCCGTCCGTCATGTACCGCACCGCGCGCGTGAAGAAGGTCGGCGGCTACCGCGACGCGCCGTACATGGAGGACTACGACCTGTGGGCGCGGCTGCTCGCCGACGGCGCGCGGTTCGTCAACCTGCCGGAGCCAATGACCCGCTTCCGCGTCACCGGGATGCTCGATCGGCGGCGATCGACGGGGATCCTCGCGGCCGAGAAGCGGATGCAGGCGACGCTCGTGGAACTCGGCCTGGTGTCGCGGCCGCGGGCGGCGCTCAATTTCGTTGCGCGGTCGGCATTTCGGGCGCTGCCGACGGGACTGCTCGGCCGCGTCTACCGGGCGCTGTTCCACCGGGGCCGCTGACCGCCGACGGGTTCCTGGTGACTTCCCGGTGCCTTCCCGGCAGGTTCCCGTCGTGCTCCCGCCGGGCCCCCGGCCGCGCGCCATCGCTGATGAGGGCCCCCACCCGCTACGATGAGCCCATCATGGACCACAGCGCTACCACCCACGACGGCGGGACCGACCCCGCGAACCTGCCCGCACCGGGCGAGTTCGCGGACACCTGGCTCATCGTCCCCTGCTTCAACGAGGCCACCGTCATCCGCGGCGTCCTGGAAAACGCCCTGCGGACGTTCCCCAACATCGTCGCGGTCAACGACGGGTCGCGCGACGCCTCGGCCACCGAGATCCACGGCGCGGGCGCGCACCTGGTCAACCACCCCGTGAACCTGGGCCAGGGTGCGGCGATCCAGACCGGCATCGAATACGCCCGCGCGCAGGCCGGCGCCGAGTACTTCGTCACCTTCGACGCCGACGGCCAGCACCAGGTCAAGGACGTCGTCGCCATGGTGCGGAGGCTGCGCGACGAGCCGATCGACATCGTCGTCGGCACGCGGTTCGGCCGCCCGAAGTCCGAGGACGACCAGGTGCCGCTGATCAAGCGCATCGTGCTGAAGACCGTCGTCGCGCTGTCGCCGAAGACCCGCCGCCTGGGCCTGACCGACGCGCACAACGGCCTGCGCGCCTTCAACCGCAAGGTCGCGCTGCAGACGAACCTGCGCATGAACGGCATGAGCCACGCGTCCGAGTTCGTCAACCTGATGGACGAGCTGGACTGGCGCGTCGCCGAGCAGCCCGTGGACATCCTCTACACCGAGTACTCCATGTCCAAGGGGCAGTCGCTGTTCAACGGCGTCAACATCCTCTCCGATTCGCTTATCGCCAGGAGGCTCCCGTGACCGCGACGATCATCCAGATTGTCCTGCTGGCGGCGATGGTCGCCCTGGTCTGGTACTTCGTGTCCAACCGCCGCAAGGCCCGCGCGAAGGCCGGCGTGAAGCTCGGCTTCCTGTTGTTCCTCGCCGCGTGCGTGTGGGCGATCGTGCGGCCCGACGACCTGACCGTGGTGGCAAACTGGGTCGGCGTCTCCCGCGGCACGGATCTGCTGCTGTACATGCTGGTGCTGGCGTTCGTGTTCACCACGGTGAGCTCCTACATCCGTTTCCGCGAGCAGGAGTTGCGCTACGCCCGGTTGGCGCGCGCCGTCGCGCTGCAGACGGCGGTCGTCCCCGGCGGCACCATGCCCGAGGCCACCGCGGGGCGCCCTTCCCGCGAGGATTGACGCCTGGGTCCGGGTCGGGAGGGATCGTGCGGGTCGGCCTCGTGGCCGGCCCGCTTTTTGCTTGACGACGACCCGGTTCAGCGTCCCCGTCGCCCACCCTGCACAATGGGCCGCATGACTCGACCCGACGATGCAGATCCCCGCACGCCCGACGATGCGAACGTGCCGGGCGGCCGTCCGGTCGGCGACTCCGGCGACGCCGGCCACGACGCTGACCACGACGGCGCCCCCGCCGGCACTCCCGGCGAGCCCGTCGAGCTGGGCTGGGGCCGGGACCCGGGCGATCCCGCCGGCCCGGCCGCCGTCGACGCGAATTCCACCGTCGGGGCGGTGTCCACCGCACAGGCGGCCGATGGCGACGACGCTGCTGGTGACGCTGCCGTTGGCGCGGCCGATGAGCGGCCCGCCGACGCCCGCTCCATGAAGACCGTTCCGCCCGCGTTGTGGGTGTGGTTCGCCGCGGTGCTGCTGCTGGTCGGTGGCCTGGGCTTCCTGGCGGGCGACCGTTTCGGACCCGGCGGCGGCGCCGGCGACGGCGTGAATCTCGCGGGCGCGACCGCGGGTTCGAACGACGGCGGCCCGGTGGCCAAGGAGGACGGCACCTACGACGCGACGATCATGGGCCCGCGCGCCGGGTCGGCGATCGCCACCATGGAGGACATCGCCGAGGTGCACCGCCGCGACGAGGCCGATCCCTTTGCCCTGGGCGCCGTCGACGCACCGGTCGTCATGACGATGTTCTCCGACTTCGAATGCCCCTTCTGCGCGCGCTACGCCCAGGACACGCAGCCGAACCTCATCGCGGACTACGTCGACTCCGGTCTGCTGCGCATCGAGTGGAACGACTCCGCCGGCACCCCGCCGTCGGCGCAGGCCGCGCAGGCCGGTCGCGCCGCTGCGGCCCAGGGCAAGTTCTGGGAGTTCCAGGATGCGGCCTTCGACGCGGCCGTGGCCAAGGGCAACGGCCACCCCGAATTCACGGTCGACGAGCTCGTGGAGATCGCACGCACCGCCGGCGTCGAGGACGTCGACCTGTTCAAGAAGCAGATCGAAGACGGCACGTGGGAGAAGCCCGTCCAGGAGGCCAACGCCTACGCACAGAGCATCGGCGTGCAGGGCACCCCGATGTTCGTCATCGGCGCCACTCCGCTGTCCGGCGCGCTGCCGGAGGAAAACTTCCGCGACACCATCGAGCTGGAGCTGATGAAGGCCGAGCGCGCCGAGCAGTAGTCCCCTCCCCCGCCCCGCCGCACCCAAGCCCGGACGCTTCCGCGTTTTCCCGCAACGAAAACGACGAAGCGTCCGGGCTTGGGTGCATCCGGGACCCGTCTACTCGTGCGGCGCCGAGTGGACGACAGGAGGGGCCCCGGCGCCGGACCCGGACCCGCTACCCGCGGAAGTAGTCCACGGTGCGGCGGACGCCCTCGGCGATGCCGACGCTCGGCGCCCAGCCCAGCACCTCTCCGGCCAGCGACGGGTCCAGCGCCGACCGCGGCACGTCGCCCTGCCGCGCCGGGGCGTGGTCGGGCTCGTCGGCGGCGCCGGCGGCCTCGGCGACCAGCGAATGCAGCTGCCGGTCGGTGGTCTCGACTCCGGTGCCGATGTTGAACCGCATCCCCGACCCCGCGGTCCCGGCCGCGCGGACGAACGCGTCGACGACGTCGCCGACGAACACGTAGTCGCGGGTGTTGCCGCCGTCGCCGAACACGCGGGTCCCCTCGCCGGCCAGCAGGCGCTGGGCGAAGATCGCCACGACGCCGGCCTCGCCGTGCGGGTCCTGCCGCGGCCCGTAGACGTTGGCGGGGGCGATGTGCGAGCAATCCAGGCCGTGCAGGCGGCGGAACATGTTCAGGTACTGCTCGGCCGCGGACTTCGACGCCGCATAGGGGCTCAGCGGACGGACTTCCTGGTCCTCGCCGACGGGGAAGGAATCCGGGGTGCCGTAGATCGAGCCGCCGGAGGACGTGAACACGATCTTGCGCACGCCATGCCGGCGGGCGGCGTCGGCGATGCGGATGGTGCCGACGATGTTCAGCTCCGCGTCGTGCACCGGGTCGGCGACGGACTCGCGGACGTCGATCTGCGCGGCGAGATGGAAGATCACCTCGGGGCGCACGCGCTCGAGCAGCTCGTCCCAGTCGACGGCGAGGACGTCGGCCTCGACGAACTCGAAGCGGTCGGCGCCGGTCGCCCGCGCGCCCTCCAGGTTGGCGAGCTTGCCGTGCGACAGGTCGTCGACGACGGTCACCGCATGTCCATCCGCCAGCAGCCGGTCGACCAGCGTCGACCCGATGAACCCGGCGCCCCCGGTCACCAGCGCGCGGCTGGGCGGAAAGGCGGTGGTGGGGGTGGTGTCACGCATGTCGGCGGGCATGAATCGCATGGTACGCCCACGGCCCGTGCTTTACGACGCCCCCGGCCGGGCACGTCGGCGTCGTCAAGCGAAATGGCCGGGGACCCATCCGGCCGGGGTCAGCCCTGCGGCAGCCCGCGGCGGGAATTGAGCGCGATGACGGCCGCCATGAGCACCGCGATGACCATGCCGCCGCCGAGCATGACGGGGTACGTCATCCACTCAATGGCCCCCGACAGCTCGGTCAGGATCGCCGGGAACGCGAAACCGATGTAGGTCAGGCAGTAGAAGACGCCCGTCAGGCCGGCGAGGTCGCGCGGGCCGGCGATGCGCTGGACCTCGTTGAGGCCGGTGAACATGGCCAGGCCGTAACCCATGCCCAGCACCAGCGCCGCGATGACCGCCGAGAGAACCGTCGGCGACGACGACATCCACATGGCCAGGCCCATGCCCACGATGACGATGCCCATGGCCGCCAGAGAACCGCGGGCGGACGTCTCCGATGCGATGGACGGCCCGAACTGCTGGATGGCGAAGCCGAAGAGCAGCGCGAAGAAGGTGATCAGCGCCGAGAAGAACACCGGCTGGCCGACCTCGTCCTGCATCAGCGTCGGGATGATGGCGTAGGCCACGCCGGCCGCGCCGAACACCCACGGCGCGACCATCGCCGCGACCAGCAGGAAACGCGGGCGCGTCACCGACGGGGTGCGCAACGACGACAGGATCGACTCGCGGGTGCCGCCGGCCAGATGCGGCGACTGGCGGGTCTCGGGGACGACGGTCATGGCGATGATCGTGGGGATGGTCAGCACGATGTGCAGGATGTACGGCAACTGGCCCGGCAGCGGCGCGAACTGCGCGAGCGAGCCGGCGATGCCCGCGCCGATGCCGAACCCCAGCGTCAGCGCCATCGACTGGCGTTTGGCGCCCGACGTCGACTTGGCCTTCTCGTCGAAGCGGGCGTGGGAGAGCTCCTTGACCCATGAACCGCCCACCGCCATGGCGATGCCGACGCCCACGCCCGACAGCGCGCGGCCGACCAGCAGCAGCGGGCCGGTGGTTTCGCCGGCGGCGATGAGCAGCGACCCGATGATGGAGAACACCGGCGCGGCCAGCATCACCGGCTTGCGGCCGATGCGGTCGGACAACGGGCCGGAGATCAACAACGCGGGGGCAATGCCCAGGGCGTAGATGAGCAGCAGAAGGTCGACGAACACGAGGTCGAGTTCGCCGCCGAGGCGGTACATGACCATCAGCGGCGTGAACTGGTTGCCGCCCCAGGCCACCGCGAACACGGCGACGGCGACCAGGAACCAGGGCGGCATGGGGCTGCGGCGCGCGGCCGCTCCTTCGTGGCGTGGCATGCGGGACACTTTACGACTCGATCGCCCCCGTATTGCGCGTCGGGCCCAAACGCCGTTTGCCCGACCCCGATCAGGGTGGGGCATTCGCTAGTCTGGACCGCAACGACCGCATCCGGCGATCACCTGACCAATCCCGGAAATCCCGGCGGCGTTTTCGTCGCGCCCTGACACTTTTTCCGAGGAGCACCATGCACGAGCAGTCCCGTTCGCTGTCCCGATCCCGATCCCAGTCCCGATCGCCGCACCAGTCGCCGTCCACCTCCGGCCCCCGGCCCGGTTCCCGTTCCCGGTCCCGGTCCCTGTTGGCCGGCGCCGCCGCACTCGTGGTGTCCGTGCTGGCGCTGGCCGGCTGCGCCTCCGACGGCGAGGAGGCGCGCAGCGGCGCGGATTCCGGCGGCGGCGAGGGCAATTTCCCGGTGTCGGTGGCCACGGGCCCGGCGGGGTCGGGCCAGGAGCTGACCGTCGACGAGCGCCCGGAGCGCATCGTCAGCCTCTCCCCCACGGCGACGGAGTCTCTGTTCGCCATCGACGCCGACGATCAGGTCGTCGCCGTCGACGAGTACTCCTACTATCCCGCCGAAGCCCCCGTCGACGAGGGCCTGTCGGGTTACCGCACCAGCGTGGAGGCGGTGCTGGCGCATGATCCGGATCTGGTGGTCATCGCGATGGAGGAGGACTCGCTGCTGCAGGGCATGGCCGCCGTCGACGTGCCGGTGCTGTTCATGCCGCCGGCGAAGAACCTGGACGACGCCTACGCGCAGATCGAGACCCTCGGCGCGGCCACCGGCAACGTCGGCGGGGCCGCCGAGGTCGTCCGCGACATGTCCCGCGAGATCGGCGAGGCCGTCCAGTCGGTTCCCGCGGAGATCCGCGACGCGGGGCTGAGCTACTACCACGAGGTCTCGTCGGACCATTACTCCATCACCGACGACACGTTCCTGGGCACGGTCTACGGCCAGTTCGGCCTGGAGTCCATCGCCACCGGCGACACCGAGTACCCGCAGCTCAACGCCGAGGCGATCGTCGGCGCGAACCCGGACCTGATCTTCCTGGCCAATTCCATGTCGGAGTCGATGACCGCCGAGGACGTCGCGGCCCGCCCCGGCTGGTCGGAGATCACCGCGGTGAAGGAGGGCCGGATCGAGGCGCTCGACGAGGATCTCGCGTCGCGCTGGGGCCCGCGCCTGCCGGAGTTCTTCCGTTCCATCGCGGCCGTGCTTTCCGACGCCGGCGTCCCCGCCGCAGCGGCGAACTAGGCCCTTTCCCCGGACATCCCCAGGCGAAGCGAAGGCCAGGCCCCATGACCACGGTGACCGAAGTTCGGCGGAGGCGCGTCGCAAAGCGGCCCCCCGCCCTGCCGACGATCGCCCTGTCCCTGCTGCTGCTGATCGGCGCGGCGCTGCTGTCCGCGTTCACCGGTGCGGTGCAGCTGCCGGTGGTCGACGTGGCGCGGGAGCTGATCGGCGTCGGCGAGCTGTCGGCGCGCGACCACGCGATCCTGTGGGACATCCGGCTGCCGCGCGTGGCCATGGGCATCGTGGTCGGCGCGACGCTGGCCGTGGCAGGTGCGGCGTACCAGGCGGTGTTCCGCAATCCGCTCGCCGACCCGTACCTGCTGGGCGTGTCCTCCGGCGCAGGCCTGGGCGTGACGCTGGCCGTGGTGGCCGGCGCGTCGATCGGGTTCGGCGGCGGCGGGGCCGGGGTGGTCGTGGCGGCGTTCGCCGGTGGCGTGGCCGCGGTGAGCGCCACGTACATGGTCAGCCGCGGCGTCGGCCACGGAGGCTCGGCGACCGTCGTGGTGCTGGCCGGCGTGGCGGTGGCGGCGTTCGCCAATGCGGCGCAGACGTTCATCCAGCAGCGCAACATCGAGACGATCCAGCGCGTGTACTCGTGGATGCTGGGCAATCTGGGCGTGACGCGGTGGGGGTCGGTGGCGCTGGTCGCCGTGCCCGCCGTGATCTGCTGCGTGGCCGTGCTCGGCGCGGCGCGCGTGCTCGACGTCATGACCGTCGGCGATCTGGAGGCCCGCACGCTCGGCGTCGACCCCGCGTTCGCGCGGCTGGCGCTGGTGGCCGTGGCGACGCTGGGCACGGCGGCCGTCGTCAGCGTCTCCGGCCTGATCGGCTTCGTGGGCATCATCGTGCCGCACGCGCTGCGGCTGGTGGTCGGGCCGGGGCACCGGCTGCTGCTGCCGCTGACGTTGATCTGGGGCGCGATCTTCCTGCTGCTGGCCGACACCCTGGCCCGGACGATCATGGCGCCGGCGGAGCTGCCCGTCGGCGTGGTCACCGCCGCCGTGGGCGCGCCCTTCTTCCTCTTCATCCTGCGGCGGTTCAGCCGGGCTGCGAGGGCGGGCCAGTGAATCCGGTCAACGAGTCTCCCGTGCCTGCGCATGCTCCGACGCACGCTCCCTCGGGCCCGCACGACGTCACCGTCGCCGCCCCGGCCACCGCCGTGGCTGCTCCGGCCGGTGCGGCCACGCCAGCCGCAGCCCCCGACAACTCCGTCCGCTGCACCGGCGTCCGCGTCCGCCACGACGGCGCCGAGCGCGATGCCGTGGCCGGGGTGACGTTCACCGTCCCCGCCGGCGGCTGGCTGACGCTGGCGGGCCCCAACGGGTGCGGCAAGTCGACGCTGCTGCATGCGCTGGCGCAGGTGCTGGCCCCGTCGGCGGGCACCATCACCCTGGCGGGCCACGACATCGTCGGCGGTTCCGGGGCCCTGCATTCCCTGCGCGGCCTGTCCCCCGCCGCCGCCCGGCGCCGCCGGGAACTGGCGCGCACGGTGGCGCTGATGCCGCAGGTGCCCGTCATCCCCGAGGGCATGCGCGTGCGCGAGTACGTCCACCTGGGCCGCCATCCCCATGCCGGCGCCTTCGCGGCCGAGGATTACTCGGTCACCGATTCCTGCCTGGAGACGCTGAACCTGACGGCCTTCGCCGAGCGCCCCGTGGCCGAATTGTCCGGCGGCGAGCGCCAGCGCGTCACGTTGGCGCGAGCACTGGCGCAGGAGCCGCGGATTTTGCTGCTCGACGAGCCGACCTCCGCACTCGACATCGGCCACGCCCAGGACGTCCTGGAGCTCGTGGAGGGCGTCCGCGCCGACCATGGCCTGACGGTCATCGCCGCGATGCACGATCTGACGCTGGCGGGCCAGCACGGGGACCGGGTGGCGTTGCTTCACGACGGCGCGCTCGAATGCGTCGGCATGCCGGACGAGATTCTCACGGCGCAGCGCATCTCCGACGTGTACGGCGCGGACGTGGAAATCCTGCATCGGCCGGATGGTCCGGTCGTGGCTCCCGTGCGCCGCCGCCGGCGCTGATTCCCCGCGCCATCCGGGCATGATCGGGGCACCGCCACCACGCGAACACCCCCGTACTGGGGTGGTCGAAACCCACCCCCGAATCGGGCTGCACATGCCCCGACACCCGGCCCGCAATCAGACCGTTGTTGTTCCGTGACCAACGCCGCAACATGCGACTCACGTACCCCATGCACCCCGCGCGACACGACCGGAAACCAGGCGGACCAATTTAGTTATGTACTTATCCGGCGCACCCCGATCAGAGGTTCGCACTGGTTGCGGATTCAACGCCGAACGGGGGCACCCGTCGCAAAGCAGAAGCGTTACCCCCGGCCACTGCCCCCGCACGGTGGGCCCATGCCCGAGTCGCCCGAACGGGGTCGACGGCGGGCGCCCACGGGGTCACGAATCGACCGGAAATCCCCACCCCCGACCCCCGAAAACCCGATCTGCCCGGAAACCAAACAAGCTGCCGAGGACCCCGCCACTGTGTAAAAATACGATCCGCTCGCGACGCGTTCATGCGCCGCCCGCTTTCGTGGCATGCCAGCCGTGCCGCGCATCCGATTCCTCTCGCGGGAATTCGGCCCCCGGACAACGCCGCGCCCCACGGGGACGCCGCCGAAGACGGGGCCGAGCGACCGCGCCAGAAACGTTCCCAAAAGCCGGAGACTTCATGACCACGTCCCTCATCGCCGCTGATCCCAAGCAGCGCAAGCGCGTCCTGTCGGGCACGCTCATCGGCACCACCATCGAGTGGTACGACTTCCTCATCTACGCGCAGGCCGCCGGCATCGTGCTGGCGCCCCTGTACCTGGAGCCCGCCGCCCAGGACAACGCGCAGTTCGCGCAGATCATCGCCTGGGCGACCCTGGGCATCTCATTCCTGTTCCGCCCGCTGGGCGCCGTCATTGCCGGCCACCTCGGCGACAAGTACGGCCGCAAGATGATCCTGGTGTTCACCCTCATCGGCATGGGCGTGGCCACCTTCCTCATCGGTCTGCTGCCGACTTACGACACCATCGGCATCGCCGCACCGATCCTTCTGATCCTGCTGCGCATCCTGCAGGGCGTCTCCGCCGGCGGTGAGTGGGGCGGCGCGGCCCTGATGTCCGTCGAGTACGCCCCGGACAACCGCCGCGGCCTGTTCGGCGCGTTCCCGCAGTCCGGCGTCCCGCTGGGCCTGACCATCGCCACCTCGGTCATGCTGATCACCATGGGCATCGTCGGCACCGAGAACTACCTCGCCTGGGGCTGGCGCATCCCGTTCCTGCTCTCCATCGTGCTGGTCGTCGTCGGCTACGCCATCCGCCGCCTCGTCGACGAGTCCCCGGTGTTCCAGGCCATGCAGGCCGAGTCCGCCGAGCGTTCCGCCCCGCTGCCGCTGCTGTTCAAGAAGCACTGGGGCAAGGTCATCCAGGGCGCGCTGATCTTCGCCGCCCAGCAGGCCGCCGGTTACCTGGTCATCGCCTTCTTCGGTTCCTACGCGCAGAAGACGCTGGGCCTGTCCCCGGCCGTGGCGTGGACCGGCACCCTGGTCGGCGGCATCCTGTGGACGATCTTCATGTTCGTCGCCGGCGCGTGGTCCGACAAAATCGGTCGCCGCAACACGTTCATCATCGGCTACGTGCTGCTGGTCATCGTCGAGGCGATCATGTGGTTCCTCGTCGACTCCGGCAACCCGTTCCTGTACGTCCTGGCGATCGCCCTGCTGGCCGTGCCGCTGGCACTGACGCTCGGTCCCCAGCCGGCCATGTACGCCGAGATGTTCCCCGCCGACGTGCGCTACTCGGGCGTGTCCATCGCCTACGCCCTCGGTGCGGTCCTCGGCGGCGCGTTCGCCCCGATGATCGCCCAGCTGATCCTGGACTCCACCGGCCAGGCGTGGATGATCTCCATCTACCTCATCGGCCTGACCGTCCCGGCGTTCATCGCGCTGCTGATGCTGCCGAAGAACATGGAGCAGCGCGACCTCCTGACCATGCGCCACGAGGACGTGTAGTCCGCCTCCGCGCGGCTTTCCACCCACACCGCGCGATCGCCGGGCCGCCCCCTGAGCGGTTCGCAGCGCGTCTCCGCTTCGACGCCCGCCCGCCCCGAGTTTTCGGCGCCGGCGGGTTTCGGCGTTGATGGGCCCCGGCGCACGAGAAAACCCCGGGCCAGAATCTGACCCGGGGTTTTGGCGGAGCCGCCTGCGAGAATCGAACTCGCGACCTTTTCATTACGAGTGAAGCGCTCTACCGACTGAGCTAAGGCGGCGTGGTCGCCACGACATGCGCGGTTACCGCCGAAATCTTAACGCACCGTCCGCGCGGCCCAAAATCCGGCCCCCACCGGCGCGAATCACGGGATCGCTTGACGACGTCCCACCGCTACCGCTGCCCCACCCCGCACGCCAATTGCAGCGTGCCCATCATCCCGTCGAGGGCGACGGCGGGGCGGACGTTGCGGCCCATGGCCTCGCGGGCGTCCATGACCGCGTCGATGCACGCGACGAGGCCCTCCGGCGACACCCGCCGCGCCAGCTCCGAGGACGTGCGGCGGCGATCCGGGTTGATGAGCGCCGGGCCGACCTCTGCGGCGTCGTCACCCGCGGCTGAGCCACCGCCTGCACCACCACTGGCGCTACTGCCTCCGCCCACGCCACCATTGCCCGAGCCGCCATCGACGTCGACGCCCGACGCCACCATCAGCGCATCGCGCAGCAGACCGACCATGTCCATCAACGCGATGTCCACCAGGTCGAACTCCTCGCGCTTGCGGCGGCGCTTCTGGTTCTCCTCCAGCTCCTTGATCACGCCGGCCGACCCGCGCGTGGCCGCCTGCGCCCCTTTGCCCTTCGCCCCGAGCCCGAGAGCATTGGTCAGCTGCTCCAGCTCCTTTTCCTCCTTGGGCTCGTTGCGCCGCTTCGACTCCTTCTCGGCTTCGGAGGACAACTCGCGCGTGCGCAGGTACGCGGTGGCGGGATCGAAGATCGCCTCGACCAGATCCAGCGCCCTCCCCCGCCATGCCCGCGTGCCCTCGTCGGTGGCCAAACCCTTCGCCCGCCCGATGTGGCCGTTGGCGATGGTCCCGGCCCATTCCGCCTGTTCCACGGTCAGCTCCGGATTGCCCATCCGCAGCGCGGCAACCACGTGCGCCTTCGTCGGCGTGGGCACGTAGACGTGCCGGCAGCGCGACCGCAGCGTCACGGAGAAGTCCGCCGGATCGGTCGTCGGTGCGGACAGCAGGAACACGGTGCGCTCCGGCGGCTCCTCCACCGCCTTCAGCAGCGCGTTGGCCGACTCGTCGTTGAGCCGGTCCGCGTCCTCGACGATCACCACCCGCCAATCCGCCGTCGTCGGCCGTCGGTGCGCCCACGGGATGACGTCGGAGCGCACCACCTTCACCTGGATCACCGACCCCTGCGTGGTCAACTTCTTCAGATCACCGTGCGTATCCGCCGCCACGGTCTGGCAGCCCTGGCACCGGCCGCACCCGACGACGTCCGGATCGGTGCACAACAGCGCCTGCGCGAACGCCTCCGACGCGATCGACCGCCCCGAACCCGGCGGCCCGGTGAACAACCACGAGTGCGTCATCGCCCCGTTCGGGTCCGCCGCCGCCCGCGCCCCCGGCTCATCCCCCGCCCGCGACATCGCCCGCGCCGCCCGTGCCGCGGCCTCCAACGTCGACCGGACCCCCGCGGCCTCGGTGACGCGGTCGAAAACGCTGGTCTGTTCCATGCGCACCACGATAGCGGGCGCGGCGGATCGGACCGTCGCAAAGCAAGGCACCCGCACGGACGCCACCTCGCCCGCCCATCCACCGGCGGCGACCCAAGGCCCGCCCCGGGGCGATAAGGTGGACGGCATGCAACGGTTGTGGAGGAACCTCCGGTGGCTGCGCAGCACGCCCTGGCCCGCTTACGCGGCGGCGGTGTTCCTGTGCAACCTCATCGGCGCCGTCGGCGTCGGCCTGTTCCTCGGCGTGCTCCTGCCGCTGGAGGGGCTGTCCGGGTTCACCGAGCTGCCCGGGCCGGCGTTCATCGGCCTGCTGGCGTACCTCACCGCGGCGGTCGTCGCCGGCATCGGCACCACGTGGCTGCTGTTCAAACCCGTGCTGCGCTGGCAGCGGCACCCGGACCTCCACGACCCGCGGCGCGTGCGCTACCTGATCATGCGCATCCCCGTCTACCAGGCGATTCTCGGCGGGATCATCTGGGGCACCGGCGTGCTGCTGTTCGGCATCGTCGCGCTGGTGCACTCGCCGCGGCTGGGGCTGGTCGTCGTGATCACCTCGGTGTTCGGCGGGGCGATCGTCGCGCTGATGACGTACCTGATGGCCGAGCGCCTGGTCCGACCCGTCGCCGCCGAGGCGCTGGCCCGCCGCGCACCGGATTCGTCGCTGGAGCCGCCCATCGGCCAGCGCCTGCTGCAGACGTGGCTGCTGACCTCGGGCCTTCCGGTCGTCGCGATCCTGCTGGTGTTCCTCGCGCAGCGCCTGGGCTACTTCACCGACAACCTCGGCGACATCCTCCCGGCGATCCTCGCGCTGGCGGTGCTGGCGCTGGTGACGGGCTACGTGGGCACGACGCTGGCGACCATGAGCATCGTCGACCCCATCCGCGACCTCACCGGCGCCGTCAACCGCGTGCGCCGCGGCGACATCGACACCCGCGTGCCCATCTACGACGGCTCCGAGATGGGCGTCCTCCAGGCCGGCTTCAACGAGATGATGCGCGGCCTGCAGGAGCGCCAGCGCGTCCGCGACCTGTTCGGCCGCTACGTCGGCTCGGAGGTCGCCCGCAAGGCGCTGGAAGAGAAGCCGACGCTGGGCGGCGAGGACCGCCTCGTCGCGGTGCTGTTCGTCGACGTCATCGGGTCGACGACCTTCGCCGTGCAGAACTCGCCGGAGGTCGTCGTCCGCGAACTCAACGCGTTCTTCGAGCACGTGGTGGATTGCGTGCACCGCAACAAGGGGATCATCAACAAGTTCCAGGGCGATGCGGCGCTGGCGGTCTTCGGTGCGCCGCTGCCGCTGGACGACACCGCCGGCCACGCCCTGACCGCCGCGCGCGAGCTGCGCCAGGAGCTGCGCGACCTGAAGCTGTCGGCGGGCATCGGCGTCGCCGCGGGGCGCGTCGTCGCCGGGCACATCGGCGCCCATGACCGCTTCGAGTACACCGTCATCGGCGACGCCGTGAACCAGGCCGCGCGCCTGACCGAGCTGGCCAAGGACACCCCCGGCCAGGTGCTGGCCACCGCGTCGACGGTGCGCCTGGCCAACGAGGACGAGCAGGCCCGCTGGACGTCGCTGAAGTCCGTCGAGCTGCGCGGCCGCACGCACATGACGCAGCTGGCGCGGCCGATTCGCGCGACGTTGGCGGATCGCTCCTAGTTTTTCGCTTGACGACGGGCCGGCCGCCCCACGACCGCCCGTTCCCCCTGGGCGCCGTGACAGTCGAGGGCGGCGCAGCCGTCATTCGGCGGGGAGGCCGGGCCGTCGCAAAGCAACCGTGAAAAAACGCGCTAGGACTTCTTGTTGGTCTTCTTCGCGGTCTTCTTGCTCGACTTCTTGGAGGCCTTCTTCGTCGTCTTCTTGGCCGCCTTCTTGGTGGTCTTCTTCGACGACTTCTTGGCCGCCTTCTTCGCCGCGGGACCACCCGTCGCGGCCTCCTTCGCGCGGCGCTCCGACAGCAGCTCGTTGGCGCGCGCGTCGGTGAGCGTCTCGGGGTTGTCGCCCTTGCGCAGCGACGCATTCGTCGTGCCATCGGTGACGTACGGGCCGAAGCGGCCGTCCTTGACGCTCATCGGCTTGCCGGAGACGTCGTTGTCGCCCAGCTGCTTCAGCGGCGGCTTGGCTGCGGCGCGGCCACGGCGCTTCGGCTCCGCGTAGATGCGGCGGGCCTCGTCGAGCGTCACCGTGAACAGCTGCTCCTCCGACGACAGCGAACGCGAGTCCGAGCCCTTCTTCAGATACGGGCCATAGCGGCCGTTCTGGGCCGTGATCATCTCGCCGTCGCTCGGGTCCGTGCCGACCTCGCGCGGCAGCGACAGCAGCTTCAGGGCCTCTTCCAGGGTCACCGTGGACGGCTCCATGGACGCGAACAGCGACGCCGTCTTCGGCTTGAGCGTCTCCTCGACGATCTCCGCGATCCGCTTGGCCTTCTGGTTCGCCGCGGTCTTGGTGTCCCAGTTCTTCTTGCGCATGCCGTCGGCGGCGCGCTGGGCGTCTTCCGCGGCGCGCTCCGCCGCGACGATCTCCTCGGCCTTGACCTCGACGCCGGCCTTCTCCTCGTCGGTGACGATCTCGGTGACGTACGGGCCGTAGCGGCCGTCCTTGGACACGATCATGCGGCCATTGGCCGGGTTCGGGCCCAGCTCGCGGCCGCCCTGCGGCATCGCCAGCAGCTTCTCGGCGGTCTCCAGGTCCAGCTCATCCGGGGTCATCGACTCCGGCACGTTCGCGCGCTGCACCAGATCCGCACCCGACTCACCCGCACCGGGTCGCACGCGCTCCAGGTACGGGCCGTAGCGGCCCACGCGCACCACGATCGGGTTGCCGTCGGCGTCGTCGAAGATGTGCAGCGAGTTGACCCGTCGGGCGTCGATGGCCTCGAGGTTGACGTCGATGATGTTCTTCAGGCCGCCGCGCGCCGCGATGGCATCGGCGCCGCCGGACCCGTTCTCCGCGGAATCGCCGAAGTAGAAGCCGCTGAGCCAGCGCGTCCGGTCCTCGGAACCCGCGGCGATCTCGTCGAGCTCGTCCTCCAGGTCGGAGGTGAAGTCGTAGTTGACCAGGTCGGCGAAGGAACTCTCCATCAGGCCGACGACGGCGAACGCCACCCACGACGGCACCAGCGCATTGCCGCGCGAGTACACGTAACCGCGGTCCTGGATGGTCTTGATGATCGACGCGTACGTCGACGGGCGACCGATGCCCAGGTCCTCCATCTTCTTCACCAGCGACGCTTCGGTGAAGCGCGCCGGCGGGTTGGTGGCGTGGCCCTCGGGCGAGACGGAATCGACGCCGAGGGACTGGCCGGACTCCAAGCGCGGCAGGCGGCGCTCGGCGTTGTCGGCGACCTTGCGGCCGTCGCCGGTCTCGGAGACCTCGACGTAGGCCTTCAGGAAGCCGGGGAAGGTGATGGTGCGGCCGGTGGCCGACAACTCGACGGCGCGGTCACCGCCGTCGGTCGCGGACGTGCCGGCGACGATGACCTTCATCGACGTGCCGCGCGCGTCGGTCATCTGGGAGGCGACGGTGCGCTGCCAGATCAGCTCGTAGAGCTTGAACTCCTCGGCGTCCAGGGCACCGGCCAGCTCGCCGGGCGTGGCGAAACGCTCGCCGGCGGGGCGGATGGCCTCGTGGGCCTCCTGCGAGTTCTTGACCTTGCGCTGATACTGGCGCGGCGCGTCGGCGACGTACTCGCGGCCGTAGAGCTCCGACGCCTGGCGGCGCGCGGCCTCGATGCCCGACTTCGACAGCGTCGTCGAGTCGGTTCGCATGTAGGTGATGTGGCCGTTTTCGTACAGGCGCTGGGCGATGCGCATGGTGCGCTCGGAGGTGTAGTGGAGCTTGCGCCCGGCCTCCTGCTGCAGCGTCGACGTCATGAACGGCGGGTAGGGCCGGCGGGTGTACGGCTTCTCCTCGACGGAGGCGACCTGCAGGGTCGCGCCGGTCAGTCCGTCGGCAAGCGAACGGGCGTCGGCCTCGCGCAGGACGGTGACGCCCTCGGGCTTCTTCAGCTGGCCGCGGTCGTCGAAGTCGCGGCCGGCGGCGACGCGCTTGCCCTCGACGGCCGACAGGCGGGCGTCGAAGCGGCGCGGCTGGGTGCGGTCGGCGGGCTCGGACCCGGTGTCCAGCGTCGCGTCGAGGTCCCAGTAACCGGCGGAGATGAACGCCATGCGCTCGCGCTCACGCTCGACGATGACGCGGGTGGCCACGGACTGCACGCGGCCGGCGGACAGCCGCGGCATGACCTTCTTCCACAGCACCGGCGAGACCTCGTAGCCGTAGAGGCGGTCGAGGATGCGGCGGGCCTCCTGCGCGTCGACCAGGTTCTGGTCGAGTTCGCGGGTGTTGTTGGCGGCCTCGAGGATCGCCGGCTTGGTGATCTCGTGGAACACCATGCGCCGCACGGGCACCTTCGGCTTGAGCACCTCGAGCAGGTGCCAGGCGATGGCCTCGCCCTCGCGGTCGGGGTCGGTGGCGAGGTAGAGCTCGTCGACGCCGGCCAGCAGCCGCTTCAGCTCGGCGACCTTCTTCTTCTTGTCCGGGCTGACCAGGTACAGCGGCTGGAAGCCGTTGTTCACGTCGACGCCGAGCCGCGCCCACGATTCCTTCTTGTATTTGGCCGGGATGTCGGCGGCGCCGCGGGGCAGGTCGCGGATGTGGCCGACGGACGCCTCGACGATGTAGTCGTCGCCGAGGTACGGCTGGATCTTCCGTGCCTTGGTCGCCGACTCGACGATGACGAGTCGCTTGGTGCCCTTTTCGTCTGCCACCTGGTAACTGCCCTGCAACTTTCACGGTCGATGTCGGGGCCCGAGGTCCGGGTTCCCTGGTGGGCCGATGTTGGCCCGAGCCGAATCTAAAGGGATACCGTACACATGACTTCCCCGGTCGCCGCCGAACAGGGGTGTGACGGGAATCCCCCTTCCGGGGGACGGGAGACGCCACTCACCATCGCTTGACCTGCGGGTTTGCGGGATGGTTTCACGTCCCGGGAAAACTTCGCGGCCGTGCTTGACGACGTCCCGGAAATGGCGTCGTCCTCCGTCGCCCGCGGTCGCTCGCCGCCGCATGGCGCACCCGGTGCGATTGCCCGGGAACGACGACGGCCCGCCGCGGAGCACCATCCCCGTGGGGACGGAACTTCACGACGGGCCGTTGGCCCCGCTTGCTTTCAGCGGAGCCGGCGTCTGTTCAGCTCAGGCGCGAACGCCCACAACCGATGTAGATGTGCCGAGATTTAGAGACCGTGGACGTTCAGAGCCTGGGGGCCCTTCTGACCTTCACCGATCTCGAACTCGACGGGCTGGTTCTCTTCGAGGGTCTTGAAGCCGGAACCCTGAATCTCAGAGTAGTGAACGAAGACGTCGTTGCCTCCGTCGGCCGGGGCGATGAACCCGAAACCCTTCTCCGAGTTGAACCACTTAACGGTGCCCTGTGCCATTGTTGATGTACCCCTTTAGGTTGTTGGACGTGAGCGCGCCGCCTTACAGACGACGATTCAGTAGGTCAGTGTGCCACGAATCGACCGAATGTTCTGCTTCCGGGGTAGATCGACCCTCGAAAAACACCGGCGACGGGGGCAATGGTTTTCCACGAGAAAGGCGGTCAAGTGCGAGGATTCGGTCGAGAATTGCTCGAACCCGTCATTTCCGCCCACCCCCGCGCGACCGTCACCCACATCGCGGATTTGCCCCCGCGGGAGGGTCGGGCGGTCGATTGGCCGTCGTGGGTGCCCTCCCATCTGGTCGCCGCACTCGACGATAGGGGCATCGCCCGGCCCTGGACGCACCAGGCGATCACCGCCGACCACGCGTGGGCCGGCCGCCACTGCGTGGTGGCCACGGGCACGGCGTCGGGAAAATCCCTCGGTTATCTGTTGCCGGTGCTCACCGGGCTCATGGCGGATCCCGCCGCGACGGCACTGTATCTTTCGCCGACCAAGGCCCTGGGCGCCGATCAGCTCGCCGCCGCACGCGAACTCGCCCTCGATGCGGTGCGTCGGGGACGTGGCGGCGGGGCGTCGTCAAGCGATGAACCCGGCGACGTGCACGCCGTGCAGGTCGCGTCCTACGACGGGGACACGCCCAAGGACGTGCGGCGGGCGGTGCGCGAAGGTGCGCGGTGGATCTTCACCAACCCGGACATGCTGCACATCGGCATGCTCGCCCGGCACCAGTGGTGGGCGCGGGTGCTGCGGAAGTTGGAGTACGTCGTCGTCGACGAGTGCCACGCCTACCGCGGGGTATTCGGCGCCAACGTCGCGCTGGTCCTGCGGCGCCTGCTGCGCATGGCCCGCCACTACGGCGCGAACCCGACGGTGGTGTTCGCCTCCGCGACGACGGCCGATCCGGCGGCGCAGGCCGCGCGGCTGATCGGCGAGCCCGTGGAGGCGGTGCTCGACGACGGCGCGCCGGTCGGCGAACGCACCATCGCCCTGTGGGAGCCCGGCCTGCTGCCCGACCTGACCGGCGAGAACGGCGCGCCCGTGCGCAGGCCCGCCGTGACGGAGGCCGCCGACATCATGGCGGACCTGCTCGTCGACGGCGCCCGGACGCTGACGTTCACGCGGTCGCGGCGCTCGGCCGAGACCATCGCGCTGGGCGTGCGGGAGCGCCTGGCAAAGCGCGGCCGCGGCGACGTCGGCGACCGCGTCGAGTCCTACCGCGCCGGCTACCTGGCCGAGGACCGCCGCGAGATCGAGCGCCGCCTCGACGACGGCGATCTGCTCGGAGTGGCCACCACCAACGCCCTGGAGCTGGGCATCGACGTCGGCGGGCTCGACGCGGTGGTGCAGGCCGGCTTCCCGGGGACGGTGGCGTCGTTCTGGCAGCAGGCCGGGCGCGCGGGCCGACGCGGGCAGGGGGCGCTGGTGGTCATGGTCGCCCGCGACGACCCGATGGACACCTACCTGGTCCACCACCCGTCGGCCCTGCTCGGGCGCCCGGTGGAGGCCACCGTCTTCGACCCCGCCAACCCCCACGTGCTGCGGGGCCATCTTTATTGTGCGGCGGTGGAATTGCCGCTGACCGACGACGTGCTCGCCGGCTGGGATGCGCTGGACGTCGCCGCGGACATGGCCGCCGACGGTTGGCTGCGCAAGCGGGCCGGCCGCTGGTACCCCACCGACCGCGACGAGGGCCCGCGCATGGCCGGGGCGCACGGCGCGGTGGACCTGCGCGGCGGCAGCGGGCAGGACGTGGCGATCGTCGACGGCACCGACGGGCGGCTGCTGGGCACCATCGACGTCGGCCGCGCGATGCAGCAGATCCACGATGGTGCGGTCTACCTGCACCGGGGCGAGAGTTTCGTCATCGACCATCTGGACCTGGAGTCGCTGCTGGCCATGGCGCACCCGGAGGAGCCGGAATGGTCGACGCATTCGCGGATGGACACCGACATCCGGATCCTGGAAATCGACGTCGTGCGCGACGTCGCCCCGGGCATCCAGGTCGCCTCGGTGGAGGTCGAGGTCGAGCACCGGGTGACGTCGTACCTGCGGCGGCTGCCGTCGGGCGAGGTGCTCGATTCGGTGGAGCTGGATTACCCGCCGGAGGTTCTGGAGACCCGCGCCGTGGCGTACACGCTGTCACCGGCGGTGCTGCGGCGGTGGGGCGTCGACGTGGCCGACGTGCCCGGCGCACTGCATGCCGCCGAGCATGCCGCGATCGGACTGTTGCCGCTGGTGGCGACGTGCGACCGATGGGACATCGGCGGGGTGTCGACGGCGCTGCACATCGATACCGGGCAGCCGACGGTGTTCGTCTACGACGGCCATCCCGGCGGCGCGGGCTTCGCCGACCGCGGTTTCGAGGCCTTCCCCGCGTGGATCCGCGCCACCCGCGATGCCGTGGCCGCGTGCGAGTGCGAGTCCGGTTGCCCGTCGTGCATCCAGTCGCCGAAGTGCGGAAACGGCAACGAGCCGCTGGACAAGGCCGGGGCGATCAAGGTCCTGTCCGGGCTGGCGGCGGCGCTGGAGGGCTGAGGTCGGGGGGCGTGCCCGGGTCATCCCGGGTCGCCGGTCTTCGCGGCCTCCCATGCGGCGCCCGCCGGGCCGCACGACTAGTATTCCGAAACATGATCGACGCCGACCAGATCCCCGCCAACGCCCTGAAGGGCCTCAAGGTCCTCAACCTCGCCGTCAACGTCCCCGGCCCGTGGGCCGCGGCGCGGTTGGGGATGTTCGGCGCGGAGGTCACCAAGGTCGAACCGCCGACGGGCGACCCCCTCGAGGCGTGGTGCCCGTCCTGGTACGCCGAGATGGCGCAGGGTGTCAACGTCGAGCGCGTCGACGCCAAGTCCGGTGCCGGCCGCGCCCGGCTCAACGAGCTTTTCGACGGCGCCGACGTCGTGATCACCTCCGTCCGCCCCTCGGCGCTGGCGCGCATGGGCATCGCCGACGCCGTCGACGAGCACCCGCACCTGTGCCACGTGGAGATCGTCGGCGACTCCGAGGATCCCGAGCACCCCGGCCACGACCTGACCTACCAGGCCGCGGCCGGTTCCCTGAACCCGCCGTCGCTGCCGCGGGTGCTGCTCGGCGATCTTCTCGGCGCCGAGCGCGCCACCTCCGCCGCGCTGGCGCTGCTGGTGCGGCGCGGCGTCACCGGCCACGGCGGCCTGGCCCGCATCGGCCTGCGCCAGGCCGCCGATGCCGGCGCCGCCGGTCACCGCCACGGCATGACGTCCGAGGGCGGCTTGCTCGGCGGCGGCGTGCCCACCTACGGCCTTTACGAGGTCGAGGACGGCTGGGTCGCCGTCGCCGCCCTCGAGCGGCATTTCCACTCCCGCCTGGAGGACCTGACCGGTGCCACCGACCGCGAGACGCTGGCGAAGTACCTCCGCAGCCGCAAGCGCGCCACCGTCCTGCGCTGGGCCCACGATCACGATCTGCCCATCGCCGCCGTCGAATAGGCCGGGCGCTGCCCTCGATCGCCTCCCTTCATCGCCTCCCTTCAGCGCTGCGCTTCATCGCTTCTCTTCAGCGCCTCCCTTCACCGCTTCCCGGCACCGCG
>DHCMJ07802__coassemble_896_pt1 | contig 30527 bp, 28 predicted proteins | sample DHCMJ07802__metabat2_low_PE_013 | metagenome-assembled genome bin DHCMJ07802 | reverse complement strand
GCAGCGACTTCGGCAGGTCGGTGAGCTTGCCCTGCTTCAGGAACTTCGGGGTCCAACCGGCGTAGGGGCCGAACAACAGGCCCTTCTTGCCGTCGATGACGCGGGTGTCCAGGTGCGGCACGGACATCGGCGGGGTGCCGACGGACGCCTTGCCGTAGACCTTCGCGGAGTGCTTCTCGATGAGCTCCTCGTTGGTGCAGCGCAGCCACTGGCCGGACACCGGGAAGCCGCCGTAGCCCTTGATCTCCGGGATGCCGGCCTTCTGCAGCAGCGGCAGGGCGTTGCCGCCGGCGCCGACGAACACGAAGTTCGCCCGGACGGTGCGGGTGTCGCCGGTGTGCATGTTCTTCACCGTGATGACCCACTTGGAGCCCTCGCGGGTGATGTTCTTGACCTCGTGGCCGTAGCGGATCTCGGTGCCGCGGTCGGACAGGGCCGCCAGGTACTGCTTGGTCAGGGCGCCGAAGTTGACGTCCGTGCCGTTGGGGTTGCGGATCGCGGAGACCGGGGTGGAGAAGTCGCGGCCCTCGGCCATCAGCGGCAGGTACTCCGCGAAACGGTCGTGGTCCTCGATGAGCTCCTGGTCGTGGAACAGGGGCTCGTCGTTCAGCGCGTCGAAGCGGCGGCGCATGAACGCCATCTGCTCCGGGCCCTGGGCGAAGGTGGTGTGGTCGACGGCGTTGATGAACGCGCGCGGGTCGGTGATGACGCCGTCCTCGACCAGGTTGGTCCACAGCTGGCGGGAGACCTGGAACTGCTCGTTGATCTTCAGCGCCTTGTCGACGTTGACCACGCCGTTGACCTCGGGCGTGTAGTTGAGCTCGCACAGCGCCGCGTGGCCGGTGCCGGCGTTGTTCCACGGCGAGGAGGACTCCTCGGCGGGCTGGTCCAGGCGCTCGAAGATGACCTGGGACCAACCGGGCTCGAGTTCCGTGAGGAGCACGCCGAGCGTGGCGCTCATGACGCCCGCACCGATCAGGGCAACGTCGACTTCGTCACCGACGGTGGCGGGAAGATTGTTTTCAGACACTGCGGTCAACATCCTTCATGGCTAGGTAATCGGGCGGCGCACGCACGTCCCCCGGACTGACACACTGTTCTCATCCATTCTGTCACAACCCCGCCGACACCCCCAGAATGTGCCGCTAGGCTGTGGCCCGTGACCATCAATGACCCGTTCTCCCCCACCCCCGAATGGACTCCGGGGCTCATGGGCGAAGAATTCCCCGAAACCATCCTCGAACTGGGCGAAGATCCCGACGGAGAGTCCGACGTCGTCGCCACCGTGATCCGTTTCACGCCGCCCGGCACGGACCCTGCGGAGTTCGCGCACCGCCCGGCGGTGCTGTGGATCCACGGCATGAGCGACTATTTCTTCCACGAACACGTGGCCCGCGTCCTCGATGACGCCGGCTACGCGTTCTACGCCGTCGACCTCCGCAAGTGCGGCCGGTCGCGGCGCGAGGGACAGCGGTGGCACCACGTCACCGATATGAGGCTTTACGACGTCGACCTGGACGCCGCAGCGGCGCTGATTCTCGGGGCGGGCCACCCGACGCTGTCGCCGTTGGCGCATTCGACCGGCGGCCTCGTCGCGGCGCTGTGGCTCGACGGCCTGCGCACGCGCGCCCCCAAGACGCATGCGGCCATCGCCGGGGCGGTGCTCAACAGCCCCTGGCTGGATCTGCAGTATCCGCGGTTGCAGCGGACCGTCGTCAAGCTGGCCACCCGCGTCATGGCGCGGCGCGCACCCGACCGCCTGACGCCGGACAAGGGGCTTAAGGGCTACGGCCGGTCGATCTTCAAGGGCGAGCACGGCGACTGGGATTTCGACGTCATGCTCAAGCCGGTCGCCGGCCACGTGAAGTCGTGGTCGTGGCTCGATGCGGTGCTGCGGGCGCAGCGGCGCGTCCACCGCGGCATCGAGGTCGGGGTGCCGTGCATCGTGCTGCATTCGGACCGGTCCATCCTCAACCAGGACTGGTCCCCGGCGCTGGATACGGCGGACGCGGTGCTCGACGTGGAACAGATCCGGGCGCGGACGCGTTGTCTCGGAAGTGGCGCGAGGTCCCGGACCATCCCGGGCGCCCGCCACGACGTGTTCCTGTCCAAGGACCACGCTCGTGCGCAGGCACTGTCGGAGACGATCCTGTTCCTCGATGCCGTCAACGGGCGCTGACGCCGCGCCCGGAACCTGGCCACCTTCCGCCCGACCCCTTCCCCACGAGGAGATGCATTGAGCACCGACACCGCCCGGCATTACGACCTGATCATCATCGGCACCGGATCGGGCAATTCGATCCCGTCGCCCGCTTTCGATGACGTGAGCATCGCGCTGGTGGAGGAAGGCCGTTTCGGCGGCACGTGCCTCAACGTCGGCTGCATCCCCACGAAGATGTACGTGCTGGCCGCCGACGCCGCACGCAACGTCTCCGAGGCCGCGCGACTGGGCGTCCACGCCCACGTCGATTCGATCGACTGGGACTCGATCAAGGAGCGCGTCTTCGCCAAGCGCATCGACGCCATCGCCGACGGCGGAGAGGCGTACCGGCGCGGCCCGCAGACGCCGAACATCGACGTCTACGACCGCCACGCGGTGTTCGTCGGCCCCCGCCGCATCCGCACGGGCCAGGGCGACGAGGAAATGGAGATCACGGCCGACCAGATCATCATCGCGGCCGGTTCCCGCACCAAGGTCCCCGGTTTCGTCCGCGAGTCGGGCGTGAAGTACCGGACCAACAACGACATCATGCGGCTGGAGAAGCTGCCGGAGGAGATGATCATCCTCGGCGGCGGGTTCATCGCCACCGAGTTCGCCCACGTCTTCTCGTCGCTGGGCGTGAAGGTCCACGTCATCGTCCGTTCCGGCGCGATGAACCGCGAGTCGGACGCCGAGGTGTCGAAGCGGTTCACCGAGGTCGCCTCCCGCGATTGGGACGTGCGGCTGAACACCCTCATCGACGATCTGCGCGAGGAGACCGATGAGTCGGGCGAGACCGTCACCGTCGCCTCCCTGTCGGACGGCACCGAAGTCCGCGGCGGCGTTTTCCTCGTCGCCACCGGCCGCGTGCCCAACGGCGATCTGATGAAGCTGGCCGCCGGCGGCATCGAGATGCACGACGACCGCCGCATCGTCGTCGACGAGCATGGCCGCACCACCGCCGAGGGCGTGTGGGCGCTGGGCGACGTGTCCAGCCCGCACCTGCTCAAGCACATCGCCAACCACGAGGCGAAGGTCGTCTTCCACAACGTCCTCAACCCGGATGACCTGCGGTCCTTCGATCACCGGTACGTCCCCTCGGCCGTGTTCTCGCACCCGCAGATCGGCCAGGTCGGCATGACCGAGGACGAGGCCCGCGAATGGGCGGAGGCCAATGGCACCGATGTCACGGTCAAGGTGCAGAACTACGGCGACGTGGCCTACGGCTGGGCGCTGGAGGACCGCGACGGATTCGCGAAGCTCATCGCCGACAAGAAGACCGGCCGCCTGCTGGGCGCCCACTTCATCGGCGAGCAGGCCGCGACGCTGGTCCAGCAGTGCATCCAGATGATGGCGTTCGAGCAGGACGTCCGCGAGGTCGTGGCCAAGCAGCACTGGATCCACCCGGCGCTGCCCGAGGTCATCGAAAACGCGATCCTCGGCCTCGAGTTCAACTAGCCGAGTTCGGCCGGGGCGCACACGACCGGGCGCCCCGCCAGGGCCTCGAGGACGAGGCCGTGGACGATGGGGTGATCCCTCATGTGGTCGTGGGTGAACGGCGACGGCGCGGCCGGGCACACGTCCTGGATCAGGGCGTTCGTCACGGTTGCGCCGGGGCCCGCTTCGAGGAACGCCCCCGGCGCGGTGCTGGCCGTGGTGTCGTCGACGGAGGCCAGAACCGTGTAGTCGACGCCCGGCTGGGTGTCCGGCAGGGACTCCAGGTGCGCCACGACGTCGGAACCGTTCAACTGCTGCAACGCCGCCGGCCCGAGGACGGCGTCGCCGACGGCCACCGCCGCCGAGCTGGAATGCAGGTTGAGCTGGTCGAGACCGTCCATCGACGTGCCCCGGTGCGTGCCGGCGAGGTAGATCGCGTCGTCGACGAACTCCGCCGCGCCGTGGTCGTTCATGGCCAGCCGCATCAGCGCCGCGGCCTGCGAATGCCCGATGACGTCGACGGCGCCGGCGGCCCGGCCCGCGGCCGTCTCGCCGGCGACGTACCGGATCGCCCGATCGACCGCCGCCGCGCTCTCGCGCACGTCGCCCACGCCGTTGGTGCCGGGGACGTTGCCTCGCACCGATTCGCGGTGCCACCCGTATTCCAGCGAATGCACGCAGTAGCCGGCGTCGACGAGCGGCGTGGCCAGCGCCTTCATGTCCTCGGCGGAACTCCACGTGCCGTGGATGAGAAGGACCGGCTGCGGATGCTCGGGGGCGGGCACGCACTCGGGGTCGTTCGCCCAACCAAACGCCGGGAACGGCTCCTCCACCACGGCCGTAGAGCCGATGCCCGCCGAGCCAAGATCCGACGAACCGAGCCCGCCCGAACCGGAGGGGACGGCCGTGGCGGCGGGCGCCCCGACGGTGGCACCCATCAACGCCGCCGCGCCGATGGCGGCGACCGCCGACCATCCCCGTCGCCCGTTGCCCGTGCGCACCCGCGTGATCGGCTTCATCAGTCACTCCCCTGGTCGGTTCCCCGCGGGCACTCCGCGCGCAGTTCACTCCGGAACGTAATGGGTGAAACGGAGTCACCCGGGCATTTCGCCCGCCGCAGGCGAGCGATCACCCCAGTTCGGGCACCCCGGTCGCCGCCGCGAGCGCCGGGCCCGCCAAGTGCTCCTCGATCGCATCGGCGATGAGGTCCAGCTGCCGCAGCCGCTCGGCCCGGAAATCGGTGTCGGCCGCGACGACGAAACCGTCCAACCCCGCAGCGGAGGCGACCGAGCGCAGGTAATCGCGGCGCACCTCATCGTTTTCCAGAAGGCCGTGCCGGTGGGTGCCGGCGATCGCGCCGCGCACGGCACCTTCGCCGTGCGGCCAGTGCTTTTCGACGCTCCTGGCCACCCGGCCATTGTGCACCTCGTAGGAGCCGTCGCCGTGCCTGGCCAGCACCTTCGGCTCGGCGAATTCGATGTCGGCGTCGAAGATGCCCAACCCGTCCACGCGCACCGGATCGGAGCCGGGGGCACCGCTCTCCACCCCGTCGACGATCGACGCGCACATCATCTGGAATCCGCCGCAGATGCCCAGCGTCGGTTTCCCCTGGGACGCGCGGCGGACCAGGGCGTCGTCGAGCTTCCGTTCGCGCAACCACCCGAGATCATGGACCGTGGCCTTCGTGCCGGGCAGCACCACCAGGTCGGCCCGTGCCACGGTGCTGGGGTCGACGGTCCATTCCACGCGCACGCCCGGCTCCGCGGCCAACGCCTCGACGTCGGTGGCGTTGGACACCCGCGGCAGCCGGATCGCCGCGACGGTGAGCACATCGGCGCCCAGCGGCGCGCCTGCCGGGCCGATCGACGTCGCGGCGACGGTGCCCAGCGAATCTTCCGCATCGATCCACAGGCCCCGGAGGAACGGGAGGACGCCGAGGACCGGCACCCCCGTGCGCTCCGCGACCACGTCGAGGCCCGGCACCAGCAGCTCGACGGCGCCGCGGAACTTGTTGACCACGAATCCCGTGATCCGGTTGCGGTCGGCCTCGCCGAGGATCGCGTGCGTGCCCACGAAATGCGCCAGCACCCCGCCGCGGTCGATGTCGCCGACGACCAGGACCGGCAGGTCGGCCGCTTCCGCCAACCCCATGTTGGCGATGTCCGACTCCCGCAGATTGACTTCCGCCGGGGACCCGGCGCCCTCGCAGACCACGACGTCGAACCGCGAGCGCAGATCCTCCAGGCAGGCGGTGGTCACCGACCGCAGTGCTTTGCGACGCTCCCGGTACGTCGACGCCGACACACTGCCCTCGGCGCGGCCGCGGACGACGACCTGGCTGGTCTGATCCGAGCCGGGCTTGAGCAGCACCGGATTGAAATCGACGCTGGGCTCCAGCCCGCAGGCCAGCGCCTGCAGCGCCTGGGCGCGGCCGATTTCACCGCCGTCGGGGGTCACGGCGCAGTTGTTGGACATGTTCTGCGCCTTGAACGGCGCCACCGACACCCCGCGCCGCGCCAGCAACCGGCACATCCCCGCGACCAGCACGGACTTGCCGGCATCCGACGTGCACCCCGCGACGAGGAACGCGCTGCCCGGCTGATTCCGCCGCCCCCGCGTCATGGGATCAGGCGCCCGGGGTCCAACCGGTGAGGAACTGGCCCTCCACGACGTCGTCGGGAAGCGTCAGGATCTCGTAGCCCGAGTCCGTCACCAGCACCGTGTGCTCGAACTGCGCGGTCCACTTGCGGTCGGAGTTCTGGACGGTCCAGCCGTCCTCCCAGATCTCGTAGTCCAGCTCGCCGAGGTTGATCATCGGCTCGACGGTCAGCGTCATGCCCGGCTCGAGGACCGTGGTCTGCGACGGCTCGTCGTAATGCAGCACGACAAGGCCGTTGTGGAACGTGGTGCCCACGCCGTGGCCGGTGAAATCGCGGACCGTGTTGTAGCCGAACCGCTTGGCGTAGGCCTCGATGACCCGGCCGATGACGTTGATCTCGCGGCCCGGCTTGATGGCCTTGATGCCGCGCATCGTCGCGTTGTACGTGCGCTCGACCAGCAGGCGGTGCTCCTCGGAGACGTCGCCGGCGAAGAAGGTCGCGTTGGTGTCGCCGTGGACGCCGTTCTTGTAGCCGGTGACGTCGACGTTGACGATGTCCCCGTCCTCGATGACCTGCGTGCCCGGGATGCCGTGGCACACGATTTCGTTGAGCGACACGCACGAGCTCTTGGTGAACCCGCGGTAGCCCAGCGGCGACGGGTACGTGTCATGGTCCATGAGGTACTCGTGGACCACGCGGTCGACGTCGTCCGTCGTGGCGCCCGGGACGCAGGCCTTGCCGGCCTCGACCAGCGCGTTGGCGGCGATGCGGGACACCTCGCGCATGGCCTCGATGTCCTCGGGGCTCTGCACCAGCGGCTCGCCGACGCCCTCGGCGACCTCGTCCTTCCACGCGTACTCCGGCCGCTCGATGTGGGCGGGCACGGGGCGGATCGGGGTGGGCTCCTGCATGGTCAACGGTGCACGATCGGTCATGGCGAACACGATACCCCCGCACAGGGACCCGTCAGCCGACGGGCTCGTCGCGCCCGGATTGCTCGTCGAGATTGGCCAGGAACGCGTCGGTGACGCTCACCGCGTGCTCCGACCCACCGCCGTGGACGATGAGCGTGGCGAACGCGATGTCGTCGCGCCACCCCGTGAACCACGCGTGCGAGCCACCGGAGACCTCCGCCTCGCCGGTCTTGCCGTAGACCTCGCCGCGCCCGGCGATCGCCGTCGCCGTGCCGGAGGTGACCACCGCACGCATCACCGATCGCAGATGCTCGGCCGTCTCCGGGGCCAGGGGCTCCGGGGACGCCGACGCCCACGTGCCCGCCTGCGGGACCAGCGACGGCGTCGGGGCGCGGCCGGCGGCGACGGTCGCCGACACCATGGCCATGCCGAACGGGCTGGCCAGGTCGAAACCCTGGCCGTAACCGGCGTCGATGCGCTCGGCCTCGTCGGTGCCGTCGGAGACCGAACCGGTGATGGTGTCCAGGCCGGCGATGCGGTAGTCGACGCCCAAGCCGAAGCGCTCGGCCTCGGCCTGCAGCTGCCCCGGGTCCATCTTGTGCGAGATGTCCGCGAACGTGGTGTTGCACGACCGGGCGAATGCGTCGGTCAGCGACGTGTCTCCCACGCCACTGCCGTTGTAGTTGGTGACCACGCGCGGCCCCAGCGTCATGGTGCCCGGGCACGGCACCGTCGACGACGGGTCCAGGCCCAGGTTGTCCATCCCCGCGGCCGCGGTGACGATCTTGAACGTCGAGCCCGGCGGGTACTGGCCCATCATGGCCAGATCGCCCTTCTCGTCGGCCTTGCGCGTCTGCGCCACCGCCAGCACCTCGCCCGACGACGGCCGCAGCGCCACGAGCATGACCTCCGCCTCGGGGCGCAGATCCACCGCCCGTTGGGCCGCATCCTGCACGGACTTGCTCACCGACGCCCGGATGGCCGGCCGCACCTCCGGGTCGACGGTGTGCAACGGGGCCAGCACGCCGCCGTCGGGATTGGCGGCCACGATGTTCCAGCCGTCGCCGCCCGAGACGTCGTCGGAGACGATGCGCTCCACGCGGCTCATCAGATCCGGCGCGAAACCCGGGTCGGGGCGCACCATCGCGGCTTCGTCGTTGACGCTGACCCCGGGCAGGGAGGCCAACTCGTCGCGCACCTCCGCCGGCGCATCCGCCGGCAACACGACCACGGAAAACGGCCCCGACCCGCCGGCCGCCTGCGGCCCCACCGCACGCGCGTCGACCGTCGCGGCCTGCCGGCCCTCGCCATCCTTCGGCATGCCGTTGTTGACCACCGTGGCGATGCGGTTGACCGCGCCCTGCACGTCCGGCACCGCCGAACGGTCCAGCACCACCCGATGCACGGTGCCCGGCTCCAACAGCGTCGCGCCGTCCGAGCCGACCACCGACGCCCGCGGCGCCGGGATGCGCCGCAGCTCCGGATGCTGGTTGTTGCCCAGGCGCGGATGCAGCGCCGACGGCGTCCATCGCACCGCCCACCGGCTGTCCGACTTGGTCAGGTGGAACGTGGTGTCGTAGACCCACTCCCGATCGCCCGCCAGATCCCAATCCAGCGTGACCTCGGCGGTCGTGCGCCCCCCATCGCCGCGCACCTCGCCGATCTCGGCCCCCAGCGACTCGGCCGACAACCCGCCCCATGCGGCGCCCAAGTCCCGGCGGGCCGTGTCCGCGTGATCGGTCATCTCCGCCGCGGCCGCCACGTCGCCGCTGCCGAGCGCGCCGAAAAACTCCTCCAGCACGTCCTCCCCGGTGTCCGGGCGCGGTGTGCACGCCACCGTGGTGGCGACCATGGCGACGGCCGTGAACAGCGCGGCGGCACGCTTGCGCGGGAAGGGGGCGTTCATGCCCGGGACGCTATCACCGGGGACGGATCCCTCCCGGATGGCACGCCGAACCGGCCGCCACGCGGGCCGTCGTCAAGCCCGGGACCTTGCCCGCAAACGCGCGGACCTACGCGCCGGTGACCTTGACCTGCGGCTCGCCGGTGACCGTGGCCTCGTCCTCGCCCATCTCGGCGGCGATGCGCATGGCTTCCTCGATGAGGGTCTCCACGATCTGATCCTCCGGCACGGTCTTGATGACCTCGCCCTTGACGAAGATCTGGCCCTTGCCGTTGCCCGACGCCACGCCCAGGTCGGCGTCGCGCGCCTCGCCCGGACCATTGACGACGCAGCCCATGACCGCCACTCGCAGCGGCACCTCCATGCCCTCCAGGCCCGCGGTCACCTTCTCCGCCAACTCATAGACGTCGACCTGTGCGCGACCGCACGACGGGCAGGACACGATGTCCAGCTTGCGCGGGCGCAGGTTCAGCGACTGGAGGATCTGGTCGCCGACCTTGATCTCCTCCTCCGGCGGCGCCGACAGCGACACGCGGATGGTGTCGCCGATGCCCTCCGCCAACAGCGCGCCGAACGCCACCGACGACTTGATGGTGCCCTGGAACGCCGGGCCCGCCTCGGTCACGCCGAGGTGCAGCGGGTAATCGCACTGCGCGGCCAACTGGCGGTAGGCCTCGACCATGACCACCGGGTCGTTGTGCTTGACCGAGATCTTGATGTCGCCGAAGCCGTGCTCCTCGAACAGGCCGGCCTCCCACAGCGCCGACTCGACCAGCGCCTCCGGCGTGGCCTTGCCGTACTTGTCCATGATCCGCTTGTCCAGCGAACCGGCGTTGACGCCGATGCGGATGGGGATGCCCGCGTCGCCGGCCGCCTTGGCGACCTCCTTGACGCGGCCGTCGAACTCCTTGATGTTGCCCGGGTTGACGCGCACCGCGGCGCACCCGGCGTCGATGGCCGCGAAAATGTACTTCGGCTGGAAGTGGATGTCCGCGATGACCGGGATCGGCGACTTCTTCGCGATGATCGGCAGCGCCTCGGCGTCGATGGTCTTCGGGCACGCCACGCGCACGATGTCGCAGCCCGACGCCGTGAGCTGCGCGATCTGCTGCAGCGTCGCATTGATGTCGTGCGTCTTGGTGTTGGTCATCGACTGCACGGAGATCGGGTGGTCCGAACCGACGCCGACGCCGCCGACCATCAGCTGGCGGGTCTTGCGACGCGGCGCGAGCACGGCGGGGGTTTCGGGGATTCCGAGCGAGACGTTCAAGGGTGTTCTTCCTCAATCCTTGGGTGGGGGTCTATGAAAGGACGTTAGCCGAAAAGCCGGATCGGGTTGACCACGTCGGCTGCGATGACGATCACGCCGAAGGTCAGCAGCACGGCGGTGAAGGCCATGGTGACCGGCATCAGGCGGGTGTAGTCGGCGGGCCCGATCGCGGGCTTGCCGGCCAGGCGGCGGAAGAAGTCGCGGAGCTTCTCGTAGACGACCACCGCGATGTGCCCGCCGTCGAGCGGCGGCAGCGGCACGAGGTTGAACAGCGCCAGGAAGAAGTTGAGGTTCGCGAGCATCATCAGGAACCCGCTCCACATGTCGTTTTCGACCATTTCGCCGCCGACGCGCGACGCGCCGACCACGCTCATGGGGCTTTCCTGGTCGCGTTCGGCGCCGAAGATCGACGCGACGACGCCGGGCACCTTCGAGGGGATGGACAGCAGCCCGTCCCACACGGCCCCGAACATGTCGCCGGTGAACGCCAGCGCGCCCGGCACCGCGGTCAGCGGCGTGTACTCGTTGAGGGTGTTCTGCGGCCGCTCGAACAGCACGCCGACGGCGGGCGTCTGCGCGATGGCGCCGGAGTTGGTCCGGCGTTCGACGACCTCCGGCTCCACGACGATGGTCGCGGTGGTTCCGGCCCGGTCCACGGTGAATTCGATGGGCCCGCTTTCCGACGAGCCGACCTCCTCGATGACCTCCGGGTACGTTTCGACTGCCGTCCCGTTGACCGACGTGATCACGTCGCCGGCGCGCAGGCCGGCATCGCCCGCGGGCCCCGTGCCCGTGCACTCCGACAGCGTGCCGTCGGGGTTCTGGGTCGCCGGCACGCACTGGGTGGCTTGGACGCGCGGCGAGAAGTCCGCGTTCATGTTCGGCAGGCCCCACGCCACGGCGACGATGTAGATGAGCACCACGCCGACGACCAGGTTCATGGCCACGCCGCCGGAGAGCACCGCGATGCGCTGCCACCAGGGGCGGCGCCACATGGCGTGGTGTTCTTCCTCGGGGGCCACGGGATCCTGGGCGGTCATGCCCGCGATGTCGCAGAAACCGCCCAGCGGAACAGCCTTGAGGCCGTACTCGGTGACGTGGCCACCACCGCCCGCGTGCTTGCGGCTCGTCGACCACACCGTGGGGCCGAAGCCGATGAAGTAGCGGCGCACCCGCATGCCGAACATCCGCGCGGCCTGCATGTGGCCCCACTCGTGCAGCGCGATGGTCACCGCGATGCCGAGGGCGAAGAGGAAGACGCCGAAGAGGAAAGTCACCGCGCCAGCTTATCCGCCAGCTCGGTGGACAGCGCCCTGGCCCGTCCCTCGACTTCCAGCACGTCGGCGATGTCGCGCGGCTCGGCGGTGGCGTCGATGGCGGCCAGCGTCTCCCCCACGACGTCGACGATGTGCGGGAAGGCGATGCGGCCGGCCAGGAAGGCTTCCGCGGCCTCTTCGTTGGCGGCGTTGTACACCGCCGGGGTGCAGCCGCCCGCCGTGACCGACTCGCGCGCCAGGCGAACCGCAGGGAAGACGTCGTCGTCGAGGGGCTCGAAGCGCCAGTCCATCGCGTCGCGGAAGTCCAGCGCGGGCTGCGCCTCCGGGACCCGGTCCGGCCACCCCAGCGCCAGGGCGATGGGCAGCTTCATCGAGGGCGGAGATGCCTGCGCGATGGTCGCGCCATCGGTGAACGTCACCATGGAATGGATGATCGACTGCGGATGAACGGTCACGTCGATGCGTTCCGCCGGGACGTCGAAAAGCAACGCCGCCTCGATGAGCTCCAGGCCCTTGTTGACCATCGACGCCGAATTCAGGGTGTTCATCGGCCCCATCGACCAGGTCGGGTGCGCGCCGGCCTGCTCCGGGGTGGCGGTCATCAGGCGGTCGCGGTCCCAGCCGCGGAAAGGCCCGCCGGACGCGGTCAGCACCAGGCGATCGACTTCGTCCATGGTGCCCGAGCGCAGGCACTGCGCCATGGCCGAATGCTCCGAGTCGACGGGCACCAGCTGGCCGGGCTTCGCCGTGCGCAGCACCAGCGACCCGCCGGCGACGAGCGATTCCTTGTTGGCCAGCGCCAGGCGCGCGCCGGATTCGAGCGCGGCGAGGGTGGCGCCGAGGCCCATCGACCCGACCAGGGCGTTGAGCACGACGTCGGACTCGACCTCGCGGACCAGTCGCTCCGCGGCGTCGGGGCCGGACGACACGGCGGCGTCGATGGACGCCGCGGCGGACGGGTCGGCGCAGGCGACGCGGTCGAACGACACGCCGTGAGTCCGTGCCTGGGCGGCCAGCAGTTCCGGGTTCCCCCCGCCGGCGGCCAGCCCGACCACGGTAAACCGTTCCGGATTGTCGGCGATCACCTCCAGCGCCTGAGTGCCGATGGAGCCGGTGCTTCCGAGAACGAGAATCCTGGTCTTCACTGGGGTATTGTTACACCCGATACTCAACATTCGCTGAGAGTGTGCCAAAATGCACGTTAACGGGACCGCCGCGGCGCGACCGGGCGGAACGACGGGCTGTCGACGTCGGCACCGACCACGAGCTCAACATGGCACCGCGGCGGCGAAGGTACGGCGCAAACAGGAGGATTACCGTGGCCCACGGACACAAGAAGGAAGAGATCTACAACGGCGTCAGCACTCTCGACGTCCCCGCCGCCAAGTGGGGCTGGAGCGGCCTGAGCGAGGGCGCGCTGCAGAAGGCCGGCTGGATTTCCGTGATCTTCCTGATCGCGATGCTCTGGGGCAACCACCCGGGCAAGGTCGAGAACATCTGGCTGATCGCCATCGCCGCGATCTTCGCCATCGCCCTGCTGTGGCGCGCGTTCTCCCCGAAGGGCAAGCAGGTCCGCACCGTGACCGCCCGCAACAAGCCGCTCGGCCACGTCGAGCCGGTGTGGGCCGATGACCAGGTCCACGGCCGCGGCGCCTACGCCGAGCTGTCCGAGTCCCAGCTGCGTGCCTGGAACCACACCCCGGACACCTACGGCAAGGGCCAGACCTCGATCACCGGCGGCATCCCGAACGTCGACGAGGACAAGGGCAAGACCCTCCAGGCTTAATCCTCTCTGGGGGTCCCCCGGGACACCGGCGCCCGCACCGCGTTTCCACGTGGTGCGGGCGTTTTTTCGTGCTCCGCTGGGCCCGCTTCCCCGGCCCCTTCCCCTTAGGTCCCCTCAGGCCCCTTCGGCGGCGAGCTGGCCGCAGGCGGCGGCGATTTCGTTGCCGCGGGTGTCGCGCACGGTGCAGGGCACTCCCTGCGCGCGGACGCGGCGGACGAACTCGTCCTGCTGCGCCTTCGGCGACGCGTCCCACTTCGACCCCGGGGTGGGGTTGAGCGGGATGAGGTTGACGTGGACGCGCGAGCCGAGCGCCTTGTGCAGCTTCTTGCCCAGCATGTCGGCGCGCCAGCCCTGATCGTTGATGTCGCGGATCAGCGCGTACTCGATGGAGACGCGGCGGCCCGACTTGTCCGCGTAGTAGCGGGCGGCGTCGAGCACCTCCGCCACCGAGAAGCGGTTGTTGATGGGCACCAGGGTGTCGCGCAGCTCGTCGTCCGGCGTGTGCAGGCTCACGGCCAGGCGCACCGACATGTCCTCGTCGGCGAGCTTGCGGATCGCCGGCGCCAGGCCCACGGTCGACACGGTGACGTTGCGCTGCGAAATGCCGAAGCCGTCCGGCACCGGCTCGGTGATGCGGCGCACGGCGGCGACGACGCGCTTGTAGTTGGCCAGCGGTTCGCCCATGCCCATGAAGACGATGTTGGACAACCGCCCGCCCTCGTCGCGCATGGCGGCCGCGGCCTCGCGCACCTGGTCGATGATCTCGGCGGTCGAAAGGTTGCGCTGCAGGCCGCCCTGGCCGGTGGCGCAGAACGGGCAGGCCATGCCGCAACCGGCCTGCGAGGAAATGCACAGGGTCGCGCGGTCCGGGTACTTCATCAGCACCGACTCCAGCAGAGTGCCGTCGCCGGCCTTCCACAGGGTCTTGCGGGTTTCGCCGTCGTCGCAGGAGATGTGGCGCACCGGATCCAGCAGCGGCGGGAACAGCGCTTCCTTGACCTGGCCGCGCGCGGCGGCGGGCAGGTCGGTCATGGTCTCCGGGTCTGCCTCGAGGCGACCGTAGTAGTGGCGGGCGATCTGGTTGGCGCGGAACGCCGGCAGGCCGAGCTCCTTCACCGCCTCCTTGAGGGCCGGTCCGTCGAGGTCGGCGAGGTGGGTGTCGGGCATGCCGCGTCGGGGCGCGTTGAAGACGAGGGGAAGTTCCTTGGTCATGATGGCCCCATCATCGCATGTCGCCCGGTATGGCGGCGAACCGCGCGGCAAGGTTGAATGGTGTACATGACTGAACGCGATTACCCCGACGCCGCCGGACGGCCCGTCACCGGCCGAGACAATGCGCCGCTGGACGGGGGCGCCGACGCTTACGCGGCCCCGCGCGCCGACGTGCCCGCCCGCATGGACGACACCGCGGTGGAACCGCTGCCCGCCGATCCCGTCGACACCACCGAGACCCCCGAGCCTTCCCGCCCCGCCAAGAAGGGCGGCGCCGCGTCGAGCACGTGGGTGGCGTTGATCGTCGGCGCCCTGCTGCTGATCCTGCTGCTGATCTTCATCATGCAGAACCAGCAGACGGTCGAGCTCCACCTCTTCGGCTGGACGTGGAACTTCCCGCTGGGCGTCGGCCTGCTGCTCGCGTCGATCATCGGCGGCCTGATCATGGCCTGCGCGGGCATCTGGAAGATGTTCGAGATGAAGCGCCAGCTGCGTCGCCGCTGATCGTCCCCTCCCCCGTACGCCGGAAGGCGGGCTCCCCTCGTGGGGTGCCCGCCTTCCTTGCTTTGCGACGCCGCCGTCGGCCCCGTCCGGTCAGAGACCGAAGAGAGTCAGCAGCATCCAGGTCATGGCCGCGGCCGGCAGCATCCCGTCGAGCCGGTCCATCAGACCGCCGTGGCCGGGGATCATCGAGGACATGTCCTTGATGCCCAGGTCGCGCTTGAACTGGGATTCGACCAGGTCCCCCAGCGTCGCGGCGACGACGAGCAAGATGCCCAGGAGCAGTCCGAACCACCAGGGGGCGTCGAGCAACAGCATGGCCGCCGCGACGCCGATGACCGATCCGAAGATCACGGAACCCGCGAAGCCCTCCCACGACTTCTTGGGGCTCACCGCCGGGGCCATGGGGTGCTTGCCGAAGAACACGCCGGCCACGTAACCGCCGACGTCGTTGGCCACCACGCAAAGCATGAAGGTGACGATCACCCACACGGGGTTCACGTCGCCCGGGGTGGGCATCCGCGCCAGGCTGGCCCCGAAGGCAAGGCACAGCGGAATCCACATGATCACGAACGTGCCGACGCCGACGTCGCGAAGCCAATTTCGAGGGGCTTCGTTGGCGCCGTAGAGGAACAACCGGCTGACCATCAGGAACATCAGGGTTCCCAACAGTCCGACGGCGATGCCGGCGACGCCCATCGGCCAGGACAGCCAGATCATCGACTGGCCGCCGATCAGCAGCACCGGGCGCGGGAGCATCCAATCCGACTCCCGCAGGCGCTGCGCCACCTCCCACGTGCCCAGCGCAGCGGCACCCGCCACGAGCAGGTACCAGGCCCACGCCCCCAGGAACAACGAACCGATGACCAGAGCGCCCAAAAACGCGCCCATGGCGATGGCCACGGGCACGTTGCGCCCCGCGGAGTTACGGGGTTTGGGGAGGCGGAGTTCCTCGATGAGGCGCTCAGGATTCGGCGAGGGCACGTCAACTCCGGTTCATCGGGCGATTGGGTACGGGCGGGGAGGTCCTAGACCTCCATCAGCTCGGCTTCCTTGCGCTCGACGAGCGAGTCGATCTGCTCGACGTACTTCTTGGTGACGCCGTCGAGCTCCTTCTCCGCCGTCTGCACCTCGTCCTCGCCGGCGTCGCCGTCCTTCTGGATCTTCTTCAGCGACTCCATGCCCTTGCGGCGCACGTTGCGGATGGCGATCTTGGCGTCCTCGCCCTTGCCCTTGGCCATCTTGACCATCTCGCGGCGACGCTCCTCCGTCAGCTGCGGCACGGTGACGCGCAGGACGTGGCCGTCGTTGGTCGGGTTCACGCCCAGATCCGAGTTGCGGATGGCGTTTTCGATGTCCTGCATGACGGACGGCTCGTACGGCTTGATGATGAGCATCCGCGGCTCCGGCACCGAAATGGTGGCCATCTGGGTGATCGGGGTCGGCGAACCGTAGTACTCCGCCACGACACCGTTGAACATCGCGGGATTAGCGCGTCCGGTGCGGATGTGCGTCAGCTCCTCGCGGCAGTGCTCCACGGAGTTTGCGAACTTCTCTTCTGCGTCGAGCAGCGTCTCGTCGATCATCGTCGCCTCTTCTATCTGGGACAGGTCGAACTCGTCCCTCGCGGGTGTTACGGGTCTTTAATCTATCAGCTGCGCACGAGGGTGCCGATGTGCTCGCCCGCCACGGCGCGGGCGATGTTGCCGTCCGTGAGCAGATTGAACACCAGGATCGGCATGTCGTTGTCCATGCACAGCGAGAAAGCGGTGGCGTCGGCGACCTTGAGGTTGCGCTCGATGACTTCGCGGTGGCTGATGTGATCGAACAGCTCGGCGTCCGGATTCGTGCGCGGATCATCGGAGTACACGCCGTCGACGCCCTTGGCCATCAGCAGCACCTCGCAGCCGATCTCCAGCGCTCGCTGGGCGGCGGTGGTGTCGGTGGAGAAGTACGGCATGCCCATGCCGGCGCCGAAGATGACCACGCGGCCCTTCTCCAGGTGGCGCTTGGCGCGCAGCGGCAGGTACGGCTCGGCGACCTGCGTCATCTGGATGGCGGTCTGCACGCGCGAGTCGATGCCCTGCTGCTCCAGGAAGTCCTGCAGCGCCAGGCAGTTCATCACGGTGCCGAGCATGCCCATGTAGTCCGAGCGGGCGCGGTCCATGCCGCGCTGCTGCAGCTGGGCGCCGCGGAAGAAGTTGCCGCCGCCGATGACCACGCACACCTCGGTGCCCGCGCGGGCGACCTCGGCGATCTGGCGCGCGACGTTCTCGACGACGTTGGGGTCGACGCCCACGGATCCACCTCCGAACATCTCACCGCCCAGCTTGAGCATCACGCGCCGGAAGCCGGTGCGGTCGTCCTTGTCGGGGGTGGAGGCGGTCATGTTCCTGCTTTCGTCGCGGGGATATTCGGCTATCGGAGATGGTACACGCGCAAAGGGACGGGCCCCGAACCAATGAAGGTCCGGGGCCCGCCCCTGTGTTCGCGATGCTCGCGGGATCGGCCTAGTGCTGGCCGACCTCGAAGCGGGCGAAGCCGGTCAGCGTGACGCCGGCCTCGTCCATGAGCTGCTTGACGGTCTTCTTGGAGTCGGCGACGGACGCCTGCTCCAGGAGGACGATGTCCTTGAAGAAGCCGTTGAGGCGACCCTCGACGATCTTCGGCAGGGCGGCCTCGGGCTTGCCCTCCTCGCGGGTGATGTTCTCCAGCACGGCGCGCTCGGACTCGACTCGATCGGCCGGGACGTCCTCGCGGGACAGGTACTGGGCCTTGAGGGCCGCGACCTGCATGGCGGCGACGTGGGCGGCCTGCTCGGCCTCCTCGCCGGAACCGGTGTAGGCCACCAGCACGCCGACGCCGGCGGGCAGGTCGGCGGCGCGGCGGTGCAGGTACACCGCGACGTTGTCGCCCTCGACGGTCACGGCGCGGCGCAGCTCGAGCTTCTCGCCGATCTTGGCGGAAAGCGCCTGCGTGGCCTCGTCGGCGGTCTGGCCGTCCAGATCGGCGGCGGCGAGCTCCTCCTGGGAGTTCGCCTTGACCTTGGCGGCGGCCTCGGCGACCTTGTTGGCGAACTCGATGAACTCGGAGTTCTTGGCCACGAAGTCGGTCTCGGAGTTGACCTCGACCATGGTGTTGCCGGAGACGGCGATGAGGCCCTCGGCGGCGGTGCGCTCGGCGCGCTTGCCCACGTCCTTGGCGCCCTTGACGCGCAGGATCTCGACGGCCTTGTCGAAGTCACCCTCGGTCTCGACCAGGGCGTCCTTGCAGGCCTTCATGCCGGAGCCGGTGAGCTCGCGGAGCTTCTTGACGTCGGCGGCGGTGAAATTCGCCATGTGCGGCGATCCTCCTTGGTGTCGTGTGTCGGATGGGCCGTCGGGAAGCGGCCCGGGAGACTGCCCGTGCGGACAGTCTCCCATATCGACGGTTTCCCGTCCCCGCGAAACTACTCGGCGGCCGGGGTCTCGGCCTGCTCGGCCGGGGCCTCGGTGGCCGCAGCCTGCTCGGCCGGAGCCTCGGTGGCCTCGGCGGCGGGCGCCTCGGCCTGCTCGGCCGGGGCATCGCCGGCGTTCTCGCGCGCGGCGGCGGTCTCGCGCTCGGCGCGGACGCGGCGGCCCTCCTCCACGGCGGAGGAGATGATGCGGGTCAGGACGGTGGCGGCGCGGATGGCATCGTCGTTGCCCGGGATCGGGAAGTCGACGTCGTCCGGATCGCAGTTGGTGTCCAGGATGGCGACGACCGGGATGTTGAGCTTCTTCGCCTCGGAAACGGCGATGTGCTCCTTGTTGGTGTCGACGATCCACAGGGCCGAGGGGACCTTGGACATGTCGCGGATGCCACCGAGGGTGCGCTCCAGCTTGGTGCGCTCACGGGTCAGCATGAGGATTTCCTTCTTGGTGCGACCCTCGTAGCCGTTCTCCGCGGCGTCCATGGCCTGAAGCTCCTTCAGGCGGGACAGGCGCTTGGCGACGGTCTGGAAGTTGGTGAGCATGCCGCCGAGCCAACGGTGGTTGACGAAGGGCATGCCGACGCGCTCGGCCTCGTTCTGCACGGCCTCCTGGGCCTGCTTCTTGGTGCCGACGAAGAGGATGTTGCCGCCGTGGGCGACGGTCTCCTTGACGAACTCGTACGCCTCATCGATGTAGGTCAGCGTCTGCTGCAGGTCGATGATGTAGATGCCGTTGCGGTCGGTGAAGATGAAACGCTTCATCTTGGGGTTCCAGCGACGCGTCTGGTGTCCGAAGTGGACGCCGGCGTCGAGGAGTTCGCGCATGGAAACGACAGCCATGTGAATTCAGGGAAGGCCTCTCGTCCGGTCTGACTAGGACCGCGGCTGCTTCCCTTCCTCGCTTTCTGATTGATGTTCGGTTGAAGTCGCGTGCGGGTTTTCCCCGCACCCTGGCGCCGCGGGAACCTCCGCCACCTCCCGGTTTTCACCGGGCACCTGGCGACGTCGGCTGCGATGTGCGGCGCGCGAAGTCAGCGCGCCCGGGTCTTCCGGGCACACTGCGGGGGTCAGCCTAGCGCAACGGCGCTGGTCGCGCCAATGCCGCGGCCCGCGCGTGTCCCGTTGTTCCACAGGCCACGATCCTTCCACTTTTGCGCGTCCCCCGGCGGGTTCGCGCTTGACGACGGCCCGGTGCCCCGGTCGACTGGCGGCATGTTCGCCCCACAACGCGAGTTTCTCGTGGTCGCCGCAGCCCTGGCGTCGCTCCTGCTGGCCCTGTCCACCGCGGTGTGGCCCCCGGATGCCGGGGCCGCGGAGGCGGTCGGCGGCGCGGGGATATCGTCGATCCCGCACGTCAAACCGGTTCCGGGCGGCGTCGTCAAGCCTTATGAACCGCCTCCGCAACGGTGGCTGCCCGGACACCGGGGCGTGGATCTCGCGGCACCCGAGAGGGCGCCGGTGCGCGCGTCCGGGGACGGGACCGTGCATTTCGCCGGGATGGTCGCGGGGACGCCGACGGTGTCGGTGATGCACGCCGACGGCATCCGCACCACCTACCAGCCGGTGCGCTGGGCGGTGGCGCGCGGGCAGGTGGTGTCGAGGGGCGACGTGATCGGCACGCTCGGCCCGGGCCCGGATCCTGGCCTGCATTGGGGCGCGCTGCGCGGCCGGGACTACCTCAATCCCCTGGACCTGCTGGGCAGGCGGCCGATCGTGCTCAAGCCGCCGGAGTGACGCGGGTCAGGCGCGCGGGTGCGCCCTGCGATGCGCCTCACGGAGACGGTCCGTGGACACGTGCGTGTAAATCTGCGTGGTGCCCAACGAACTGTGGCCGAGCATCTCCTGCACGACGCGCAGGTCCGCCCCGCCCTCGACCATGTGCGTCGCGGCGGTGTGGCGCAGCCCGTGCGGCGACAGGTCGACCCCCGCCGCCGACGTCACCGCATGGACGACCCGCCGGGCCTGGCGCGGATCGAGGCGACCGCCCCGGGCGCCGAGGAAAAGGGCCGACGTGTCCCCGCCCGCCAGCAGCTCGCTTCGCAGGCCCAACCACTCCTCGATCGCCCGCGCCGCGGGCTCGCCGAAGGGCACGGTGCGCTGCTTGTCGCCTTTGCCGGTCACGGTGAGCGTGGCGCGCGCCAAGTCGACGTCGAGAAGATTCAGCGCGCACAGCTCGCCGACGCGGATGCCGGCGGCATAGAGGATCTCGATCATCGCCCGGTCACGGGCCGCGATGGCCAACTGCTTGGGGGCGGCCCCGGCTTTCGAGCCCTCGTTCGACTCGTCGGCATTCGCGGCGCCGGCATCACCTCCGGCGCCGCCCCCCTTCTCCCCTTCGAGCATGGCGGCCGCCTGATCGACGGTGAGGATTTCCGGCAGGTGGCGGTGCGGGCCGGGGCCGGTGACGCGAGCGGCGGGGTCGGCGTCGAGCAAGCCGGCGGACACCGCCCAGGATCCGAAACGGCGGATCGCCGTCACCGCCCTGGCCAGCGAGGTGCGCGCCGCCCCTTCGCGGTGGCGGGCGCCCAGGTGCGCGCGAATCGTGCGGACGTCGAGGTCGGTGATGACGTCGAGCCCCGTCAGCAGCGGCACCAGGTCAGCGCGGTAGGCGCGGATCGTGCGCGGGGCCAGCCCCCTGACGTGTTCGAGGTGGTCGAGGAAGTCGCCGAGGGCGGCGTCAAGATTCGGGGAGAGTTCCCCGGAAAGCGGCGACGACGGCCCCCGGTGGTCCGCGCGGTGCGCGGGCCCTCCGGAAGCCGTCGTCGGTGCCTCACCCATGTTGCAAAACCCTACCCCGGCGAACCGGGTGAACGTCGCGACCCCTGAAGACACGACGCCATTTTCCGGCCCACGTTCGTGGGGCGATCGTCCGGCACCAGCCCGTACCGGACGTTCCCTTAGGCTTGCCTGCCCTATCTTACGTAGGCAGATCGAAAGCGCAAGAGTTCAACGCCGATTTTCCGGAGTTTATTCCGGTCACCGATTTTGGCCACCGGTTTTGGTCACCGGTTTCGCCTGCGCCACATGCTGCCGTCGCGGACCACCATCCCCTTGCCCTCGAGTGCCATCAGCAGGTGCATCGTCAGCGGCAACGTCAGCGCGGCCTCGGCGGCGATGGTGGCGGTGTCGGCGCCTCCTTCGTGCCCCGGTTCGCCCGGCCGCGGCGTGGAATCGTAGACTCGCAGTTCGTTGCGGCTCAGGGCCTGGACGGGATCGGCCGCCCAATCCAGCTCCATTTGCGCATCCTCGTCGACGCTGCCCAGTCCCCGGTACAGCGCCAGAACATGATCGGGACCGGTGACCAGCACCGCCCCGCCCTCCCGGATCGCGTCGTGGCACCCGGTCGACGACGCCGACGTCGCCGGCCCCGGCACCGCAGCCACCGGCCGGTTCATCTGGCGCGCCCACGCGGCGGTGTTCCGGGCGCCGGAGCGCCATCCCGCTTCCACCAGCACCGTCGCCCTGGTCAGACCCGCCACCAGCCGGTTGCGGGTGAGGAACCGGTGCCTGGCGGGCCGGATCCCCGGCGGGTACTCGGTGACGATCGCCCCGCCCTCCCCGATCCTGCGGAACAAGTCCGCGTGCGCCGTCGGGTAATCCACGCCCGGCCCGCAGGCGGCCACCGCGACGGTGCGCCCGCCGACCTCGAGAGCCGTGCGGTGCGCCACGGCGTCGATGCCCAGCGCGCCGCCGCTGACGATCGTCGCCCCGGCCCGGGCGACTCCCGAGGCCAGCCGCTCCGTCATCCGCGCGCCATAGGACGTCGCCGCGCGGGTGCCGACCATCGCGACCGCATCACCGAACAGTGAGTCGAGTCGCCCGCCCCGCACCCACAGCGCATACGGCGGCGCCGCATCGTTGCCGACCGCCGTCGACCCGAGGAAGTGCTGGATCGCCTCGACGGGCCATTCCTCGTCTTCCGCGGTGACCAACCGGAAACCGTGGCGGGCGGCGAGGGCCAGGTCCTCGTCCGCCTGGTCCAGGTGATGCCGGCTTTCGGTTGCGCCCGCCAACTCCCGGGGCAACCCGGAGCGGCGCCTGATCCGCTCCGCCGCCTCCTCCGGGCCCACCTCCCCCAGCATCCGGTTCAAGGCGGGGTGCGGCCCTTCCACCACCCGCGCCAGGTACGCCCACGCCCGGCGCGCCCGGTCGTCCGCGGGCCCGGTCATGCCGCCACCTCCCCGTCCGCGGCGGCATGCAGGTCGCAGGCCGATGCCACGTCCTCCAACGTCGGCAGGTCACGCCCGTCGAGGTCCGCCAGGGTCCACGCCACCCGCAGCGCCCGGTCGACCCCGCGCTGCGTCACCGTCCGCTCCGCCAGCCGGCATTCCAGGTAGGCCATGCCCGCATCATCGGCGGGCGCACGCCTGCGCAGCACGGGCCCCGGCACATCCGAGTTCGCGGTGACTCCCGCGATCCCGAGCTTCTCCCATCTCGCCCGCCCACGCTCGCGCGCGGCGATGACCCTTTCGCGTATCGACGCCGACTCCTCCCCCGGCTCCGGCCGCACCATCGAATGTCTCGGGTGGATGGGCAGCTGGACGTCGATGCGATCGCGCAACGGCCCCGACACCGCAGCCATGTGCCGCCTGCGGGCCCCGGGCGGGCAGATGCAATCCCCCGGTTCGGCGGCCCCGCACGGGCAGGGGTTGGCCGCCATCACCAGCTGCACGCGACACGGGTAACGCACCTGGTGGCGCGAACGCAGCAGCACCACTTCGCCCTGCTCCAGCGGGGTGCGCAACGCATCGAGGACGCGCGCGGGCATCAGCGTCACCTCGTCGAGGAAGAGCACGCCGCCATGGGCCAGGCTCATCGCCCCGGGCCGCGGCATTCCCGAGCCCCCGCCCAACAACGCCGCCGCACTGACCGTGTGGTGCGGTGCGACGAACGGCGGCTGCGTGATCAGCCCGGCCGCGGCCCCCTCGGCGGTGCCCGCCACCGAATGCACCGCGGTGACGTCGAGCGCCTCCGCCGTGCCCAACGGTGGCAGGATCCCCGGCAGCCGCGCGGCCAGCATCGACTTTCCGGTGCCGGGCGGCCCTGACAGGAACAGGTGGTGCCCGCCGGCCGCGACGACCTCCAACGCCCGGCGCGCCGCGTCCTGCCCGTGGATGTCGCGCATGTCCGGCATCTCCCGCGTTTCGGTGTCCCGCCGTGTCCCGTCCGGTTCATCCACGCCACCGCCGGTCAGCGCCCATCGCCACAGTTGCGCCAGCGACGACACCCCACCCACGGCGATCCCGTCGACCAACGCGGCTTCGGCGACATTGGCCGTCGGCACCACCGCCCAGCGCAGCCCCGCATCCCGCGCCGCGATCACCGCCGGCAGGATCCCCTGCACCGGCCGCACGGTGCCGTCTAGCCCCACCTCCCCGAGCAGGACCGTGCGTTCCAGCCTCCCCCGCGCCTCGTCGGCGTCGTCGAGCCCCGCCGACAACACCGCGCACACGATGGCCACGTCGAACGCCGACCCGTGCTTGCGCAGGCTGGCCGGCGACATGGACACGACGATCTTCGTCCGCGGCCACGTCAGCCCCGAGTTCACCGCCGCGGTCCGCACGCGATCGCGGGCCTCCGCCACTGCGGCGTCGCCCAATCCCCCGATGTGCATGCCCGGCAATCCGCGCCCCACGTCGGCCTCCACTTCGACCAGCACGCCGTCGAGCCCCTGCAACGCCACGGACGCCGCCCGTCCCACGCTCATCTACGCCACGTCCCGGAACCACTCGACGACCAGGTCCCCGGCGACGGGCACCACGTCCACGACGTCGAACCGCACATGATCGCACTGCTCGCCGGTTTCGCGCAGCCACCGTGCCGCCGCGCGGCGCAGGCTCCGCATCTTCGCGGGCGTGATCGCCTCCAGGCCGCCGCCCATCATCGGCGTCGAACGCGTCTTGACCTCCACCACGACCAGCGCGTCCCCGTCCGCGAAGATCGCGTCGATTTCATCGCGCCCCACCCGGACGTTGGTGCCGATCAGCCGCATGCCCCGCCCGACGAGGAACTCGACCGCGGCCGACTCCCCCGCGAACCCCAACTGCTTCCCGTGCCGTCCCCGGCTCCGGCATTTGTCTTCCGTTTTCTCGTCCACGCCCCGACCATGACGGATCACGGAGCCCAAAACCCGCCGGCCGGTGCTCCGGCGGGCGGGTTCTGTGGATGGATCGGGGGCTGTGGAAAACCGCCGTCTACTCGGGAAGACGCAGGTCGGGCTTGTCCAGTTCCTCGATGTTGACGTCCTTGAAGGTGATCACGCGGACGTAGCGCACGAACCTCGCCGGCCGGTACATGTCCCACACCCACGCGTCGGACATGCGCAGCTCGAAGTAAACCTCGCCGCCCGAGTTGTGCGGGATCAGCTCGACGGCGTTGGCCAGGTAGAAACGCCGTTCCGTCTCCACGACGTAGGCGAACTGGCTGACCACGTCCCGGTATTCCTTGTAGAGGGACAGCTCGACTTCGGCTTCGTAGTTGTCCAGATCCTCGGCGCTCACGTCGGCCTCTCCCCTCGTTCGATGCGGTGGCGCTGCTGCGCCGCCGCCACATTGGCGTAACTCATCCGGTGTTCCCGGCTCGCGCCGAGCAGCTCCACCGCGGCCATGTGCGCGGCGGTGCCGTATCCCTTGTGGGCGGCCAGGCCGTAGCCCGGCAGGTCACCGTCGAGGTCAAACATAATGCGGTCCCTCGTCACTTTGGCGATGACACTCGCGGCGGCGATGCATCTCGCCGCCGCGTCGCCTCCGATCATCGGCAAATGCGGCGCGGGCAACCCGGGTACCTTCATGGCATCGGTCAGCACGTACCCCGCCGCCATCGGCAGCTTTTCGACGGCCCGCCGCATCCCCGAAACGTTCGCGTGCTGGATTCCCAGGGCGTCGATCTCCCCGGCCGGGACGATGACGGTGGACGTGGCCGTCGCAAAGCGAAGGATCAGGGGGAACAGGCGCTCGCGCGCCGCCGGCGACAGGGCCTTCGAGTCGGTCAGGGCGGCGAGCTCCGGGATGGTGCGGCGCGGCAGAATGCACGCGGCGATGACGATCGGCCCCGCGCACGCCCCTCGACCGGCCTCGTCGACGCCGGCGACCGGGCCGAAACCGCGGGCGTCCAGGGCGACCTCGTACATGCGGTCCTGCGCCAGCCTGCGCAACGCGGGCCGCGGCAGGTGGTCCAGAACCGCCGGGCGATCGCGCCGCGGCGGCCTAGTTCGCCTGGATGTCCGGGTCATCGACGCCGCCGATGCGGCTGAACGGCAGGATGATCGCCTGCACCTTGCCCACCACGTTGTCCACCGGCACCGAGCCCTGGTGCTCGTCGCCGAGGTGGTAGCGCGAATCGAGGGAGTTGGTGCGGTTGTCGCCCATCATCCACAGGTGATCGTCGGGAATGGTGACGGGCCCGAAGTAGGGGCCGCCGCAGGCCTCGGACCCGACCAGCGGATCGACGGGGTTCTGCGGGGGCGCGAGAGTGAACGACTCGTCGACGAGCTTGCCGTCGACCATGATCCCCGCATCGCCCTCGCGGCACTGCACGGTCTGCCCGCCGGTGGCAATGACGCGCTTGACCAGTGCGTTCTCATCCGGCGCGACGACGCCGATCCAGCTGCCCAACGTCTGCAGCGAGTTGACCACCGGATTTTCGGACCGCTGGTTGACGAAGGCGTCGTCCCACGACGGCGGGCCATTGAACACCAGCACGTCGCCCGGCTCCGGGTCGGAGAAACGGTAGGACACCTTGTCCACCCAGATGCGGTCGCCGGTGCAGCCCTCGCAGCCGTGCAGCGTCGGCTGCATCGACTCTGACGGGATGAGGTACACGCGGCCGACGAAGGTCTGCACGCCCACTGAGATCAGCAGGGCGATGACCACGATGATCGGGATCTCGATCCACCACGGGGTCTGCTTGCCGTCGTCGTCGGCGTCATCGCGGCGACGGCGGGACCTGGTGGCCCGTGCCGTTGCCGGGGCCGGGGCTTCCGCGGCGCGCGCGGGTTCTCCCGACGGCCGCCAACTGGGGCCCTTCGGGGTGCGTCCTGCGTCGGGGCGATCGTCCTCGGTCATGCTTGGCGACTATACGCGCCGGGCCCCCGCCCTCTCCCGCAGCCACGCTGTGCCACCGGGCCGGCGGGTCTCGGCGGGTGAACGAAAAAACGCCGCCCCGGCACCTCGAATCGGGTGCCGGGACGGCGTCGTCGAAAAGCAAGCGGGCCCGAAAAGGGGCCTGACGCTTAGCGCTTCTCCTTGATGCGGGCGGCCTTGCCGCGCAGGTTGCGCAGGTAGTACAGCTTGGCGCGACGGACGTCACCGCGGAACACGACGTTGATGGAGTCGATGTTCGGGGAGTGGACCGGGAAGGTGCGCTCGACGCCGATGCCGAACGAGATCTTGCGGACGGTGAAGGTCTCGCGAATGCCGCCGCCCTGACGGCGGATCACGACGCCCTTGAACATCTGGACGCGCTCGGTCTTGCCCTCGACGATCTTGACGTTGACCTCGACCGTGTCACCGGCGCGGAAGTCGGGGATGTCGTCGCGGAGCGATGCGGCGTCGACCTTATCGAGAATGTTCATGGAGATTTTCCTATCTACTGTGCTGGACAGAGGACCCTGGCGGCTCTTCCCTGGTGGGCGCTCGGCCGGTTCGTGCCCGAAACATGTTCAGCCGTCGCGACGGACGCCGGTTTCCCTGGGGGGCCGATGAACCCGCGAACAACCGGGTCAGTATGCCACGCTCTCCTGGTCGCGGCCAAATCTCCCCTGGTGGCGCGAGTCCGGGTCGGTGGCGGGGGTTTCTCGGGCATCGTGGAGGGCATGAATGGCTTGACGACGGACCGGGGCGGCTCGCCGACCGGCCGATGGGACATGACGGCGCTGCTCGGTTTCGTGGGGGTGCCGCTGCTGGGCGCGGCGGGGGTCATCGCATGGGCGATCTCCGTCCGTGATCGGCTGCCGGATCCGATTGCGAGGCATTTCAACGCGGCCGGTGAAGCCGACGGCTTCGGCGGCATGACCGGGGTCCTGGTGATCACCATCGTCGTGACGCTGCCTATGGTTTTGCTCATGGGCCTGCTCGGTTCCTGGCGACGCAATCCCCGTGTCCTGCGCCGGACACTCGGGCCGGGCTCGACCACGTTCGCCGGATTAATGTGCGGCTTCGTCGCCGATACGCTCGTCCCCCAGCTTGATCTGATGTCGGCGGAGGGGGCCGTGTTGGGTTCGTCGTGGTCGTTGGTGGGCGCGGGCGCCGGCCTCGCGATTGGCGCTATCGTCTCGTGGGCGTTGAAGGAAGCGAAAGCTCCGCAGGCCGAACATGCCCCGGACCCGTCGCTCCCCCGCGGTCCCCGTTCGGAGCCGGTTCGAACGGAGACGTCGACCGGCATGAAGATTCTGGCCGCGGCGTGGATCGTCGGCACCGTGGCCTCGTTGCTGCTGTCGCCGGCTCTGTTCCTGATTCTGGGCCTCAGCTTCTTCTACATCGTGCAGACGTATTCGGTGCGCCTGCGCGTCGACGACGACGCCGTTCGGTTCCGGGCTCTCATCGGCGAGTCGATCCCCTTGGAGACGATCACCGCCGCCCGCCCGGCCAGGTACGACTGGGGCGATTCCGGGGGCATCGGCATCCGAGGCGTCGATTACCCGCGCTCGCGAGGTAAGCGCATCGCCGTCGCCTCCCGCTCCGGTGAGGCGCTGGACATCGACACGACGGGAACGAAGTGGACGTTCGTGGTGCCGGATGGCACGGCGGAGTCGCTGGCCGGCGACATCAACGCTCGCCTGGATCGCTTGCACGGGTAGCTCGGTTGGCGTGGTTGCGATGGCCCGTCACCGACGACGCGATCGACACGTCCATGGCCGGATCCGACGTCGGTTACCCCTCCTTCGGCACCCTCGAGCCCCGGACGTTGCCCGGATTCATCCGGAGGGCCGGATCAATCTCGCACAACCGCGCCATCGCTTCGGGGTCATTGTTTTCCGGCTCGTAATCCCACGGGCCGGCCCATTCGTCCCACGCATCCGTGTCATCCCCCAAGTCGGGATAGCCGGCGGCTTTCCACTCGTCCCATTCATCGTCCCAGTCGTCGCTCCACTCTTCGCTCTTCTTCGCGGGGGAGTTCGCCCACAGGTCATCGAGGTGCGCCTCCCGGGCGGCATCCGCCTCACCGCTCTGCGTCTCCCCCGCAATGTTCGCTGCACGGTCCGCCGCCGCTTCCGCAGCAGCCCGGATCTTCGCGTGGTTGGCAGCCCGGATGGTTCTCGTCAACCGCGTGGACCGCTGATCGAAGGACTGCCGCTTGATGTGGGCGATCGGCCCATGCGGCACGGTCGTCGCACACACCTCACCGGCGTGATCCGCCCAGGTGACGGTCCCGTCGGGGTTCATCTCCGCGTGCCAGTGCCTGCTGGTCTTCATGTTGTGGTGGTGCTGGCACAAACACTGCAGATTCCACGTAGCGGTCTCGCCCGGGCCGAAGTTGATGACGTGATCGAGCTGGCACCTGTGCGCCGGCACTTCGCACCCGGGAAACCGGCACCCGCCATCGCGGGCTCGCACCCGCGCCTTCTGCGCATCCGTCGGAACATAACCCCCGGTGCAGGAGTCGGCGGACAAGCGGGCGTTGTCGGCCCGCTCCAACCACTGCCGGGTGACGTACTTCGGCAACCACCCGGCCCCGTCCAACCAGAGCCGGAGGTCGTTTTCGCCGGCGTTGCCGTCTGCGTAGACGTTGAGAGTCACCGTCGCGCCGGCGAAATCGCCACGGCACATCGACATCAACGCATCGGCCAAAGAGCACTCGTGCCCGTCTTTGATCTTCGATTCGCGGATGGCGCGGACCGTGGCGTCGAACTCGGCCAAACGGTCCTTGCGCAAGATCGCCCGAAGCTCGCCGTAATCACCGGGGTATTCATTGTCGGCCGTGTACGACTCGCCGGTTATCGGTTGGGCGTCACCTTCGTCGGGTGGGGTGGACACCGGCTCGATCGCCTCGACGATGCGGCGCAATTCCCGGGTGAACACCCGGATGCCGGGCAACGCCTGAAAATCCCTGCGCGGGGTGAGGTACTCGAGGAACTTGTCCTCGACGTCGGAAAGATGCTCGTCGGAGACTGCCACGATGGCGTCGGCGATCTTCGTCAGATGCCACAACGGCCACGCGCCCGACCTGCACGGACCCAGGAGCTTCGGCATGCGCCGCAGCATGATCCCCACGTCGCAGTAATCCATCGCGCGACCCCTGCCCGCCCCGATCCTCGTCGCCACCGATGCAGCGTGGGAGGCGACATCGGCATCGCCTTCCGGCGCCACGGCGATGGCCAAGTCCAGCTCGTTGAGGTTGCGGGCCCGGGCGAGGTTGGTCGCCGGTTCGTCACGTTCGGTGGCCCACCGCTTGCGCGGGGCCCGTTCTTCTCGGTTGCGGCGATGGTCCTTGTCGTCGTGCTCGCCGTCGGTGTTGTGTTCATCGACGGTGTCGTGCTCGTCATCGTCGTCATCGAATGCGCCATGGTCGATAGCCATGTCGATTCCCCCGTAGTTTCGATGGTGAATCAAGAAATGGTGGATCAAAAAACTGACCCGAAGATCGAGCCGGCCCATTCCCCCGCCTCTCGCTTCACCACATACCATACAGGTGTTCGAGTCGCGGCAATCGAACATGTGGCAACGATTCGGATTCTTTTCGCACCACATTTCACTTTTATCCCAGCAGAGACACCGACACTCGACTCGCATGCCTGAACGAATCCAGGGGCGGATCGATGCGCACGCCGGCCCGTCGCAAAGCACGACGATCAACCGGGGCTTCTCGCACAATGCCGACAGCCGCTACCGTGGCCACATGGGACATTCATTCATGAGCGAAAGCATTGGAGCCAAGATCATGGGGCTCGCCGCGGCGGCGACGATGACGCTCGGGGCCGCAGCCTGCTCGAGCGACGAGCCTGCCGAAGAAGCCCCCGCCGACAACGCAGCCACCACC